>Ga0114129_10016215_pt1 | contig 10603 bp, 6 predicted proteins | sample RhiMetdeltSRZDD1_FD_80071 | JGI IMG/M metagenome (GOLD analysis project Ga0114129, IMG submission 80071) | Populus rhizosphere microbial communities from Tennessee, USA - Rhizosphere MetaG P. deltoides SRZDD1 (version 2) (version 2) | ecosystem: Host-associated > Plants > Roots > Rhizosphere >... | reverse complement strand
GGCCTCCCAGGCACCGCGAGCACAGAGCGCCAGCATCAAGCTGGCGACCATCGTGCCCGACGGCTCGATCTGGGACAAAGCCCTGAAGAAGATGGGCGCCGACTGGAGCCAGGCGACCGGCGACCGCGTGACGATGACCGTCTACAGCGGCGGCACGCAGGGCGACGACCCGACGGTTCTTCGGAAAATCCGGCTCGGGGCGCTGCAGGCCGCGTCGCTCACGGTGATCGGCCTCGCCAACATCGACGGCGCGTTCAACGTCTTCAACGTGCCGTTTTTCTTCGACAGCTACGACGAGCTGAATGCGGTCATCGAGAAGTTGACGCCGACGCTCCGGCAGCGTACCGAGTCGAAGGGCTTCGTGCTCGTTCACTGGGGTCACGCCGGCTGGCTGCAGGTCTTCTCGAAGCGGCCCGTGCAGACGGTCGCCGACCTGAAGAGCATCAAGCTCTTCACATCCGCGGGCGACGATCGCATGACGCAGTGGTACAAAGCCAACGGCTTCCAGCCGCGCGCGCTCGCACAAACCGACATCCTGACCGGGTTGACGAGCGGCATGATCGACGGCATGCCGTCGCCGCCGCTTGCCGCGATGGCGTTCCAGTGGTACAAGCAGACGCCGTACATGCTGGATATCGGTCTCGTGCCGTTTGTCGGCGCCACGGTGGTTTCCAAGAAGACCTGGGACAGCATCTCCGCCGCCGATCGCGCGAAGATGCTCGAGATTGCCGCCGGCGTCGAGAAGCAGCTCGCGGTCGACGTGCCGAAGCAGGATGCGCTGGCGGTGGCGATGATGAGCGCGCAGGGCTTGAAGGTCACCAAGGCGGCCGGCGCCGAGTGGCGTGAGGAAGCGGAAATTCTGTCGAAAACCATGCGCGGCCAGATGGTGCCGAACGATATCTTCGACATGGCCGTGAAGGAACGCGACGCGTTCAGGCAGCGGAAAGCCGCTGCGAAGTGAAACGACTCGCCGTACGCGTCGAGGACGGCATTGCCGCGCTCGCGCTGCTGGCGATGGTCGTGCTCCCGATTCTCGAGATCGCCGGCCGCCGGCTGTTCGGCGTCGGCGTTCCCGCCTCCGGACCAATCGTTCAACACCTCACGCTGTGGGTCGGCTTTCTCGGTGCGGCGATTGCCGCGCGCGAAGGGCGGCTGCTCTCGCTCGCGACCGGCGGGTTCATTCCTGAAGGCGCGCCGCGGCGCGCCGCGGCGATTTATACGGCGGCCGTGGGGTCGCTGGTTGCCGTCATCCTCGCGTTCGGCGCGATCGACCTGATCCGGTCGGAGCGCGACGCGGGCTCGATCCTCGGCGCCGGCATCCACACCTGGGTCGCGCAGCTCGTGCTGCCGATCGGGTTCCTGCTGATCGCAGCGCGGCTGGTCTGGCGCGCCAGCCCGCAATGGTCCGGACGTCTGCTGGCTTCGATCGGCATCGCGATCGGAGTCTGGCTCGCGTGGCAGCCGGGCGTCCTCGAAGGCGTTCCCGCCTGGCCGTTCGTCACGCTCGTCATCGTTGCCGGCGCGCTCGGCGCGCCGATCTTCGCGATCCTCGGCGGCGCCGCGGTGTTCCTGTTCATGAGCGACGGCGTCACGCCGGCCGCCATCATGATCGAGACCTACGCGCTCAGCGTGTCGGCGACGCTGCCGGCGATTCCGCTGTTCACGCTCGCCGGCTTCATCCTGGCGGAGGGCCACGCGTCGACTCGGCTGCTCCGCGTGTTCCGCGCCCTCTTCGGATGGATCCCCGGCGGATCGGCCGTCGTCTGCGCAGTGCTCTGCTCGTTCTTCACGGCGTTCACCGGCGGATCGGGCGTGACGATTCTCGCGCTGGGCGGCGTGTTGTTTCCCGCGCTGCTGAAGGACGGGTACCGCGAGCGGTTCTCGCTCGGCCTGCTGACGGCGTCCGGATCGCTCGGGCTGCTGTTGCCGCCGTCGCTGCCGCTGATCCTCTACGGTGTCGTCGCCCAGATTCCGATCGAGGATCTGTTCATCGGCGGGATCCTGCCCGGCATCCTGCTCACGGCGATGATGTCGGCGTGGGGCGTACGCGAGGGGATCACCTCGGGCGCTGGTCGACAGCCGTTCGCAGTCACAGAGGCCCTGTCCTCGCTGTGGGCGGCGAAGTGGGAGTTGGCGCTGCCGGCGGTGGTCCTCGTGGCGATGTTCAGCGGCATCGCGACAGCCGTCGAGGCGTCGGCGGTGACGGCGTGTTTTGCGCTCTTCACACAGACGGTGATTCATCGCGATCTGTCGATCACGAAGGATTTGCTGCGCGTCTTCGCCGAGTGCGTCGGGCTGATCGGCGGCGTGCTGGTGATCCTGGGTGTCGCCGTCGGCCTGACCAACTGGATGGTGAGCGCGCAGATTCCAATGCGGCTGGTGGCGTTCACGCAAGGGCACATCGAGTCGCGATTCATGTTTCTGCTCGCGCTGAACATGTTCCTGTTGCTGGTCGGCTGCCTGATGGAGATCTATCCGGCGATCGCGGTGGTCGTGCCGCTGATCGTGCCACTCGGCGTGGCGTTCGGGATCCACCCGGTGCATCTCGGCATCATCTTCATTGCGAACCTGGAGCTCGGGTACCTGACGCCGCTTGTAGGACTGAATATCCTGCTTGCGTCGTATCGTTTCAAACGTCCGGTGCTCGAGGTGGCCCGCGCCGGGCTGCCGTTCGGAGGAATCCTCGCGATCGGCGTACTCCTTATTACTTATGTGCCCTGGCTGACGCTGGGGCTCCTGCGGCTGCTCGGACGTGGATGAGGGAAACGGAGATCTCGGAGGTCACGGATCACCACGGGGGCACGGAGACACGGGGAACGACACGGAGGCGCGGCGTGCGACGCCCGCGAAGCGGGCAGCGATGAGACGAAGGCCCGTTGCAAAATGCAAACGATCCAAGCGCTGGCGTTTGCATTTTCAACGGACCTTCGCCTCATCGCAGGCCGGCCGTTTCCGGCCGGCCGTCGCACGCCTCGTGTCTTCTTCGTGCCTTCGCGTCTTCGTGGTTAGCCGCGACCCCCGCGTTCTCCGATGCGCACGACATCGTTGTGGGCCAACTCTATGACATCAACCACTAATCGCCAGGTCTTACTCAAACGCCGCCCCACCGGGCGACCGGTCGCCGACGACTTCGAGATCGTCAGCACGCCGATGCCGACAGTGAAGGACGGCGACGTGCTGCGGCGTACGATTTTTCTGTCCCTCGATCCGTACATGCGTGGCCGGATGAATGACGGTCCGTCGTACGCGCCGCCTGCTGCGCTCGGCCAGGTGATGGTGGGGCAGACCGTGAGCGAAGTGATCGAATCGCGCAACCCGGCGTTCACGAAGGGCGACGTGGTGGTCGTGTACGACGGCTGGCAGCAGTACGGCTGCTCCAACGGTCAGGGCCTGCGGAAGATCGATCCGTCGCTCGCGCCGATCTCGTATTCGCTCGGCGTGCTCGGTATGCCCGGGTTGACCGCGTACGTCGGCCTCCTCGATCTCGGTCAGCCCAAAGCCGGCGAAACGGCCGTCGTCTCCGCGGCCTCGGGCGCCGTTGGATCGGTCGTGGGGCAGATCGCGAAGATCAAGGGGTGCCGCGCCGTGGGCGTGGCGGGTGGCCACGAAAAATGCGACTACGTCGTGCGCGAGCTCGGATTGGACGCGTGCGTCGATCACCGGCGCAGCGATTTCGCCGAGGCGCTGGCCGCCGCCTGCCCGAACGGCATCGATGTCTACTTCGACAACGTCGGCGGCGGCGTGCTGAAGGCGGTGCTCGGGCTGATCAATCAGAACGCGCGCATTCCGCTGTGCGGCACGATCGCCGATTACAACGCCCCCGAGCTTCCGCCCGGTCCCAACCTCAGGCCGCTGCTGGTCAAGCGCGCGATGATCAAGGGGTTCATCGTCTCGGACCACGCCGACCGGTTCCCGGCGTTTCTCGCCGACTGCGCCGGGTGGCTCAAACAGGGGACGATCAAGTACCGCGAGGACATCGTCGACGGACTGGAGAACGCGCCGGCGGCGCTCCTGAAGCTGTTCGACGGCCGGAATTTCGGCAAGCTGCTCATACGGGTGTCCCACCTTTAACTTCCGGCCGCGTAAGCGGCCGGAAATATATAATTCGCAGGTTGTGATCCGCCTCGTCATCACCGACTCCCTGGGTCGCCGCTCGGTGCAGGTCGACGCCGGTCCGTTCGCGATCGGACGTGGCTCCGACAACCAGCTGCAGCTGCCCGACACCCGTGTCTCGCGCCGCCACGCCGAGCTCGTTCAGGACGACAGCGGCTGGCGAATCCGCGACTGCGGGTCGCGCTTCGGCACGTTCGTCAACGACGCCAAGGTCGAAGACGCGCCGCTCAAGGCCGGCGACCGCATCCGCCTCGGCCAGACCGAGATGCGCCTCGAAACCGGCGACACGTCGGCCGGCAGCTCCTCGACATTCGATTTCCGCCAGGTCAACGCGCTCCTCGCCGGCCTGCGCGCCCTCGGGTCGACACAGGTTCTCGACGAAGTGCTCGCCATCGTGCTCGACAGCGCGCTCGAGCTGACCGGCGCCGAACGCGGCTTCATTCTGCTGGCCGAACCGGGTGCGGGGCTCACCCTCAAGGTGGCGCGCGCCCGCGGCGGCATCACGCTGACCAAAGCGCAAACGAGCCAGCAGATTCCCGACGAGGTCTTCGCGACCGGCACCGATCGCATCGTCACCGACCTGCTCGACGAGTCGCTCGCGCAGCGGCACGCCGGCACTGTCGCGCTCGGCATCCGCCACGTGCTGTGCACGCCGCTCAAAGTCGCCCAGTACGCGACCGGCGGCGGCGGCGAAAGACGGATCGGCGTCCTCTACCTCGACAGCCGCGAGCGTGGCTATCTGCAGACGGCCGGCGCGCTCCATGCGCTGGCAGCGGAAGCCGCGGTCGTCATCGAGAACGCCCGGCTCTATCAGGAAGTCGTCAAGAAGGAACGCGTCGCGCAGGAGCTGCGGATTGCGGCGGAGATGCAGCAGGCGCTGCTGCCGCCGTCCCAATGCGATATGTCGCTGGCCGAACTGGCCGCCATCTCCACGCCGTGCCGCGATGTGGGCGGCGATTTGTTCGACTACGTCTCGCGCGCCGACGGCGGCCTGACGTTCGCCGTGGCCGACGTCGCCGGCAAAGGAACGTCGGCGGCGCTGCTGACCGCTGTCGTTCAGGGACTGTTTGCCGCGGAAGCCGAGACGCCCGACGGTCCGGCTGAGGTCGTCTCGCGAATCAATCGCGGGCTGTGCCGCCGCGCGGTCGCGTCACGCTTCGTCACCGCGTTCTACGGTCACCTCCCGGGCGACGGAACGCTGCGTTACTGCAACGCGGGCCACAATCCGCCGTTCCTCATCCGCCGCGAAGGCATGTCGCGACTGGGCAGCGGCGGCACGGTGCTCGGGCTGTTCGACGAGGGCACGTTCGATACAGGCGTCGAGCCGGTCGGCAAAGACGACATGCTGATCCTCTTCAGCGACGGCGTGACGGAAGCCGAAAACGCGGAAGGTGAAGAGTTCGGCGACGATCGGCTGGCCGCGTGCCTCGACGACGCGCGCGCCCGCACGTCGACCGACGTGTTGGATGCCGTTCAGCGCGAGCTCGCGGCGTTCTGCGGTACCGCCGCCGCGCGCGACGATGTCACCGTGATGGTGGTGAAGGTGAAATAACGCGCCCGCCCCGGGCGCGGAAGGCGTCGAGCACCTGTTGGAACCGCTCGACGAGGTCAGTCCTTACCAGCCACGAAGTCTCGACGAGCCTCACCTCGTCGAGCTGCCGCAGGTCGTGCTCCAGCCGCGCGAAGAAGTCTGCGGTCGATCCGTCCATCTCCGCATCGAGGAATTTCATCAGCAGCCACTCGCCGGAGAGATCGACGGTGCGCTGCCCGCGGCGCGGCCGCAGCAGCAGAAAGTCGCGGCGGTCGAGAGCTCCTCCGGTCATTGGCATGGCTCGCTGAGGCCCGGTCGCCGATTAAACCACGAAGTCACGAAGACACGAAGACTGCGGCGTGCGACGGCCGGCCGTGAAACGGCCGGCCTGCGACGAGGTGAAGGTCCGTTGAAATGCAAACCAGCGACTTAAACCGTTTGCATTTTGCAACGGGCCTTCATCTCGTCGCTGCCCGCGCAGCGGGCGTCGCACGCCCACGCTCCCTGCGTTCTTCTTCTCCGTGTCGTCCTCCGTGTCGCCGTGTCTCCGTGGTGATCCGTGAACTCCGTCATCTCCGATATCAGCCGCGCGCGAGCTGCAGGAGAGTCCGTTTCACGACGTTCTGCGTGAGCGGAACTTTGTAGGCGTTCTTCGCCAGCGGCCGCGCATTCTCGACCGCCGCGGCGCCCGCGCGTTCGGCGAGCTCCGGCGTGATCTTCTGATTGGCGAGCAGCGCCTCGGCGCGCGGCACGCGCCACGGTACCGGCGCGACGCCGCCGAGCACGATTCGCGCACTGCGGCAGGTATCGCCGTCCATCTCGAGCACGACCGCCGCGCTCACGACAGCGTGGGTCCACGCTTCACGATCCAGGACCTTGTGGTACGCGCTGCGCACGCCGCGCTTCGGCGACGGCAGCTGGACACTCGCCAGGAGCTCGTCAGGCTTCAGCACGTTTTCCACCGCCGGGCCGGCCGTGGGCAGGGTGAAGAAGTCGGGCGCGTTCACGACGCGGTCGCCGCCGCTTGTGGCAATCCGGAACGTCGCGTCGAGCGCGACCAGCGCGACCGCGGTATCCGATGGGTGGACGATGTAGCTCGGACCGCCGCCGAAAATCGCGTGGAACTGATTCTCGCCGCTGGCCGAGAAACAGGTGTTGCCGCCGTTCTTGAAGCAGGGGAATCCGTTGCGGAAATACCAGCACCACGGGCGCTGACACACGTTGCCCGCGAGCGTGCCGACGTTTCTGATTTGCGGCGTCGCCACGCTCTCGGCGGCCTCGGCGAGGACCGCGTACTGCCGGCGGATGCGATCGTGGCGTTGCAGCGCATCCAGCGTGATGAGCCCGCCGATCCGTACGCCGCCGGATTCGGTGGTGACCTGATCGAGCCCCTTGATCGTCTTCAGGTTCACGACGACGTCGGGTGAGACGAGCTGCTCTTTGATCAGCCCCAGCAGATCGCTGCCGCCGCCGGCGATCGAGGCGTGCTTTCCCTGCTCGCGCGCCTGACCGACGAGCCTCACGGCGTGCTGGACATCCCGAGCGTTGGTGTTGGCAAAGCTTTTCATTCTCTACTCCGCTCGTTGGGGCCCCGCCCCCAACTCGCTCTAAGACCTCGCGCTCGAGCGCAGACTCTCGCGCTCGGGTGTCAGGCGCGCTCTGCCATGATCAACTTGTCCTTCGTGATCGGCAGATCTTTCATGCGATAGCCGGTCGCGTTGAAGATCGCGTTGGCGACTGCCGCCACCGCCGGCAGCTTGCCCGACTCGCCGATGCTCTTCGCGCCGTACGGCCCGAAGCCGTCGTCGGTCTCGAAGAAGAGAACCTCGATGTCCGGCGCGTCGAGATGCGTGCAGACGCGCGCGCCGTAGTAGCCCGGCGTCAGCGGGCGCCCGCTGCGGCGGTCGTACACGAGATCCTCGTGAAGCGCCATCCCGATGCCCATGATGGCGGCGCCCTGGATCTGTCCTTCAGCGCTGAGCGGGTTGATGAGCCGCCCGCAATCGTGGACCGCCAGATATTTCGTGACGCGCGCGCGCCCGAGCTCGGTGTCGACCTCAACCTCGACGAAATGCGCGCCGAACGTGTTCCGCACCTTGCCGTCGGAGCTCGGATTCGGCGACGCGTTGGCGACGAGGACCTGGTCGCCCTTGGGCAATCCCTTCTCGGCAACCTGCCGCTCGAGATCGCGCGCCGCTTCGATCACCGCGTAGCCGGTCATGATCGTCGTCCGGCTTCCGGATTCGCCGACCGAGTACGGGCACCGATCAGTGTCGCCCCACACGACGTCGATGTTCGCCAGCGGCACGCCCAGCGCCTCGGCCGCGATCAGGCCCATCGTCGTCTTGGCGCCGGCGCCGACGTCGGTGACGCCGACGTGGACGGCATAGCGCCCCTTCGAATCGAGGCGGATCACGGCGCTGCTGCGGCCGAGTCCGGAGCGGAACGCGAGAAACGCCGTGCCGACGCCGCGCTTGATGGGGCCTCGGTCGCTTCCGGCCGGACGCCACCGTTTGTTCCACTCGAACACCTCGGCGCCGCGCCGCATGCAATCCTCGAGCGTGTAGTTGGTGTACGGCACTTCATCGCGCGATTTCCGCGTCATGTTCGTCAGGATGAACTCGACGGGGTCCATCTTCAGCGCGTGCGCGACCGAATCCATCATCGATTGGATGCCGAAGTAACCCTGCGGATACTCCGGGCCGCGGAAATTGCCGGACACGGTCCGGTTCGTGTACACGGGATGGACGACGCTCTCGGTGTTCGCACACTGATACAGCTCGAGCCCACCGATCGCACCAGAGTTTTTCCGGTACGGACCCATTCCGCTGTAGCCCCGCAGTTGTACGGCCTGCAGCGCGCCGGCGTCCGAGACGCCGACCTTGTAGTACTGCGTGGTCGGCCAGCGCCCGTGCATCCCGATGAAGTCTTCCTTCCGCGACATCTCGAGCTTGACCGGCGCTTTGGCTTCCCGGGCGAGTACCGCGGCAATGAGATCGGCATCCTGGTTCTGATTCTTGTTGCCGAAGTTCCCGCCCATGTACTCGCAGACCACGCGGACTTTTTCTGCCGGCATCCCGAGATCGCGCGCGATATCGGTGTGACAGTTCGAGATGCCGCCGGTCGGCGTGTAGACGGTGAGCTTGTCGCCCTCCCAGACCGCGACCGAGGCCCGCGGCTCCATCTGCGCGTTGTGCACGAAGGCGGTCGAGAACCGATCTTCGAACACGTGGGCCGAGGACTTCAGCCCGGCCTCGATGTTGCCGCGCCGCTGCGCGAGCGGCTGCGCTTCGTTCCGCTGGTTGAGCGACAGGTTGCCGTCGGGCCAGATCTTCGGCGCGCTCGGCTCGAGCGCCGCTTCAGGATCGAGGACGAACGGCAGCGTCTCGTAATCGACCGTGATCAGCTGCAGCGCAGCTTCGGCAATGTGCCGATCGGTTGCAGCGACGGCTGCGACCGGCTCGCCCACGAACCGAACCGGGTTGTTGAACGAGTAGCGCCGCTGCCTGGTGATCTTCTTGATGTCGTCGGTGTATTGCTGTCCGCCCGCCACCGAGCCGGCGCCCCACACGACCTGCCCGTTCTCGTGCGTGATGATCGCCTTGACGCCTGGCATGGCGCGGGCTTTTGAGGTGTCGATCGAGCGAATACGCGCGTGCGGATACGGGCTGCGCAGCACCCGCGCGTAAAGCATGCCCGGCAGACGGACGTCGCCGGTAAAGGTCGCCTTCCCCGAGACGCGTTGCACGGCATCGATGCGCGGCGTCGCATGGCCAACCGTCTTGAGTGGCGCGACCGGTCCGGTCGACGGCGTTTCCATCCGCAGATTCAAGGAGCGATCGCGAGGCTGCGCGGAGGGCGAGGCCGCAATCACCGCCTCGACGTAATGGTTGTAGCTCGAACACCGGCAGATGTTGCCGGTCATTGCGTGCCGCACATCGTCTGCCGTCGGGCGGTTGTTGGTGCGGACGAGCGCGACCGCTGCCATCAATTGCCCTGAGGTGCAGAAGCCGCATTGCGGCGCGTCGTGATCGACGAACGCCTGCTGCAGCGGATGCAGCTTGCCGTTGCCTGCGAGTCCTTCGACTGTTTCGACCGTCCGGCCATCTGCCCACACCGCGAGGTTGCTGCAGGAGTACACCGGCTTGCCGTCGAGCAGCACCGTGCAGGCGCCGCACTCGCCGCGGTCGCAGCCGATCTTCGTGCCGTGCAGCTCCAGGTGATCGCGGAGCAGCTCCACGAGCGTCCAGCGATCCTCGACTTCGACCGTCTGCTGGCGGCCGTTGATGGTCAGTCGAATCGTCGTTCGCGGAACCGGGGATGTGGCGTCATCACCCGTCGTATCGTTGCGGGATCCGGCTCGGGCCGGATTGACAGCAGTTGCGGCTACCGCGAGCCCCGCTCCTGTGCCTTCGAGAAACTTGCGGCGGGAAATCTTGCGCATAGCGCAGATTATGAGCCAAAAGCGCCGCACGGGAATCGGGTAATTGGGGAATCGGGTAATCTGGTAATTGAATTGAGTGCTTGAGAGCAATCTTCAATTCAATTACTCGATTACCCAATCACCCAATTACCCGATTCCCGTGGCTGAGTCTCTGACATTCCGCGAAGTCCTCCGCATCGACGTGATGCGACGCGTCTGGTACGCCCAGGTCATCAGTCTCTTCGGCGACTTCGTCGCCCTGTTCGCGGTGATCAGCGTCGTCACGTATCGGATGCACGGCACGCCGAGCCAGGTTACAGGCATTCAGATCGCGTACATGCTGCCGGTCGGCGTGCTCGGCCTGCTGTCGGGTGTGTTCGTCGACCGCTGGCCGCTCAAGCCCACGCTGATCGTCAGCGACCTGCTGCGCGCGGCGCTGGTCGCGCTCCTGATCTTTGCGACGACGCTGTGGCACTTGCTGCTTGTCGTTCTGCTTGCTGCTTGTCGTTCTGCTTGCTGCTTGTCGTTCTGCTTGC
>Ga0114129_10016213_pt1 | contig 10604 bp, 11 predicted proteins | sample RhiMetdeltSRZDD1_FD_80071 | JGI IMG/M metagenome (GOLD analysis project Ga0114129, IMG submission 80071) | Populus rhizosphere microbial communities from Tennessee, USA - Rhizosphere MetaG P. deltoides SRZDD1 (version 2) (version 2) | ecosystem: Host-associated > Plants > Roots > Rhizosphere >... | reverse complement strand
TGATTGCCGCCGACCTGCTTGCTGCTGCCAAAGCTGGCGACACTGCCAGGTTCGAGGATGCCAATCAGCGCTGGTACGAGAACGCGGATCAGATTGCAACCTTTCTAAACAGTGCCAACCCTAAGCACTGGTCACTGGCCGAGATGCAGTCCATGATGAGTACGCACCTCGATTTGACACTGGAAGAAGCCTCTGCCCGCTTGAATGGAGACTGGGCCGGCGACGTTGTAGCTTACGATAAGGTTCATGACGAGATCCTTCAGATGGCGCACATGCTGACGGAAGGTATCGTCGCACAATTCCCGAAGTCGTTCAAATAAGCGACCCATTTATGACAGGTTGGCAGATAATGTGGATCTGCCAACCTGTCATCACGCTGTGATAACAAAAATTAGAGAACCCTACTTCTGTATTCTAAACAGGAGGGATAATTTCTTCAGTTATTGCAGAAAAATTTAGAAAATAAAAAAACAACTTGATGAAATCTCATCAAGTTGTCTATACAAGCGGTCCCGAAGGGATTCGAACCCGCGATCTCGGCCTTGACAGGGCCGCATGTTAGGCCGCTACACCACGGGACCATTCTTCCTAACAAGCGGGCAGTAGTTTACCATGCGCAATAGTAAGTGTCAATACGCCCAATCATGATACAGCGCAGGGTCAGTGGGAGTTAGGCCAGATGGATCATGAACATAAACAAAATCGCCTTCATGTGCCCAATTGAAAAGCCAATGTGCATCGCCAACCGATAAATTTACACATCCGTGTGACTGTGGATATCCAAAGCGTGTACGCCAGTAAGCGCCATGCAATGCGCGTGCTTTGTCAAAATACATCGTCCAGGGAACATTATCCAAATAATAGTAGTCAGTTGGGTCGTTATTCCGCATGGTCTCAGTTTCTTTTTTTACGTAGATCTGAAACAATCCGGGACGCGTCCAGAATGGTTCGAGTCCTGTGGCGATCACGGTAGCAAACACCAATTGAAAATTATCATAGACCGCGAGAGTTTGTTCTTCTAGGTCAACATCAATCCATCGTCCTGTGGTCACACCCTCTGGAGGCGAAGTGTTAGGAGTGACGGTAGCAAAGATGCGCGCCTCCACCCATTGATCTGGACCGATCATATTCCAATCCACGCCATCCGCGTTTTGAGTATCGTACACTTGGACAATATCAACATATGGGTAAAGGATTTTGTCGGTCAGGGGTGCGTTATAGCCAGGAGCGCGGTAAACAGGGATGCTGCCTGTGTAAAAAGGTAAAGGCCAGGCAAAGTCATTAGGCGGCGTCGAACGGAACTGCAATCCTTGAAATAACGAATATTCACCAACTCGCGCGCCTTTTCCCGGAATCCAGCCACCTGATTGAAGCATATAATAAATTCCGTGACCCGTATCCACACGATCTGTGTACGAAACGTAAACAAATCCCGGCCGGAAAGTCTGTCCAACGCTATCTCCGCCGGGTCCGCTGAGCACCGGAACATCATCTTCTTCCAATCTGAAATAAAAATAGGGAAGCTGAGTAAGTGTAGGATCAGGTTTGAGAGCCGGCAATACACGTGGAGGAAAAGTTAATCCCAGTTGTGACATTTCGGTGATATAAGTTGATGGACCTAATGGCAGACAATCACTCGGCACTGTCAAATATACATCTGGTGCACAGACGACTGCACCACTCTCTGGTTCTTCACCCGGGTTTGTCACTTGTGCAAACGCACTAGCAGGCGGCATTAGACTAAATAGCAAAATCAAAGTTAGTAGAGGAAGATATATTTTTTTCATAATTGCTTAAATGCGCCTGGCGATTATAGCATGGTGTCATTTGCATTTCTGTTAGCGGATAGCCGGTTTTCTAGCAGGCTGGCTTGACACATTTCCTCCACTATGCTAAATTATCCGCAGGCCAAAATTATACGCACTTGGCCGGCAAATTGGATTCATTAACTCCACTCAGGAGGGGTTGTCTTGTCAAAGTCACGTACGCAACAAATGGTAGACCGCTTGCGGGAACTGCAAGCCTCGTCACCCGACATTGAAGCCTCAGCCGTCGTAAGTGTGGATGGTTTAAGCATCGCATCTGCCCTGCCTCAGGGTGTCGAAGAAGATCGTGTTTCTGCAATGTCTGCTGCAATGCTATCATTGGGTGAGCGAATCGCAACAGAGTTGGGACGTGGTTCACTGGAGCAGGTTTATGTCAAAGGGGAAAAGGGCTATGTTGTCCTGATGTCGGTAGGGGAAGAAGCCGTTCTTACTGCACTCGCGCGTGAACAGGCAAAACTGGGCCTGATCCTTTTGGACATGCGCCGCGCCGCTGAAGATTTGTCGAAACTGATTTAGTGGAGTCATGTTATGAGCCCTGTTCAAAAGACTGGTCTGTATTATCCCAATAAGTTTGGACTCATCATTATCAAGTCGCTTGAAGAAGTGATGGGTAGAAATGGACTCAACGCCATTCTTAACTTGGCTGGTCTGAATAATTACATCGAAAATTACCCTCCTGATAATTTGGATAAAGGCTTCGATTTTGCGGAACTTTCTGCCGTGGGTGTTGCCTTGGAGGAAATGTATGGTCCTCGCGGGGGCCGCGGCCTAGCGCTGCGTGCTGGGCGCGCGACCTTCTCGGATGCATTGAAAAACTTTGGGGCACTGGCCGGCGCGGCGGATTTGGCATTTGTAGTACTTCCTCTCCAATCCAAACTTCGCATCGGGTTGCCTGCCTTTGCCAAAATCTTTTCTCAACTGAGCGACCAATACAGCACGGTTGAAGAAAAAGATACAGAATTCATCTGGACGATTCATAAGTGCCCTGTCTGCTGGGGACGTACAAATGCTGATAAACCAGTATGCTATATCGCGACGGGCTTGTTGCAGGAGGCCCTTAAGTGGGTTTCTGGGGGTAATGAATTCCGTGTCAATGAATCAAAGTGCGTTGCCGTCGGTGATGCGGTTTGTGAATTTGTCATTCAAAAAGACCCCATTTCATAGCCTGTGGGAACAACGTGGCAGACGCCAAATCCAAAATTCTGATTGTTGAAGATGATCTCGACGTAGCCGAAATGTTGAACGCGTATTTTCGCGTTCAGGGCTATGATGTGTTCACTGTCAATTGGGGTGAAGATGGAGTGCGCGCCGCCCAGACCGTCCTGCCTGACCTTATGATTCTTGACATTCGCCTGCCAGATATTGATGGGTACGAAGTTGCGCGACGCGTGCGTACGGACCGCCGCACCAACGAGATACCCATTATTTTCCTGACTGAAAAGCGCGAACGAATTGATCGCTTACAGGGATTCGAAGTAGGCGCGGACGATTACATCACCAAACCATTCGATGTGCAGGAATTGCGGCTCCGTGTTCGCAATGCCTTGAAGCGAGTGAGTCAGGGATCGCTGACCAACCCAGTTAGTGGGTTGCCCGAAGGCCCCCTGGTTGAAGAACGCCTATCTGACGTGATCCATAAAAGTGGCTGGGCATTGCTCCATATCTGCATCAACCATCTGGACGTGTTCCGAGAGTCGTATGGCTTTGTTGCATCGGATGATGTATTGCGTGCCATCAGCTTGATGATTCACAATACAATGAAAGAAAATGCCTCCACTGAAGATTTTCTTGGTCATATCAGCCCCACCGATTTTGTGGTTATCCTCACTCCTGTCACTCTCCCAGCGTTCCAGGAGCGGATTCGCTCCCGCCTCGAACAATCACTCGATTATTTCTATCCCATCAATGACCGTGAACAGGCTGCGAAACGACCAGATCGCCTCGCGATCCAAATCTCCGAAGTCCCTTCTGTGTATGGACGTTTCTCCAGTGTTGATCAACTCAAGAAGGATCTCTTGAACAAACTCTAATGCAAATCACGATCGTACTGCCAACTTATAATGAAGCGGAGAACCTGCCGAAGCTGGTCTCCGCTTTATTATCTCTCCCACTCGATCTCACGATTCTCGTCGTTGACGATTATAGTCCGGACGGTACTGGGCAGATTGCAGATGAATTGTCAACTCGTCATAATGGAAAAGTAATTGTCCTTCATCGTATCGGAAAACTGGGATTGCGCTCTGCTTATATTGAGGGTTTTCAAAAAGCAATTTATTTGGGCGCAGAGGCCATCGTTCAAATGGATGCAGACTTTTCTCATGATCCAGCAGTCTTGACAGAAATGTTGCGCTGCCTCGCTTCAAGAGACGTGGTGATCGGATCTCGTTATGTGAAAGGCGGTTCACTCGATGCGCGTTGGCCTGCCTGGCGGAAATCACTTTCGGCCTTTGGAAATTTCTATGCGCGGACGATCCTTGGCCTTCGACTGCGCGATGTCACAACTGGTTATCGCATGTGGCGCCGCGAGGCTTTGCAAAATATGCCATTGGACCGTATTCGCTCAAGCGGATATATCTTTTTGGTCGAAATGGCGTATGTTGCTTGCGTACTGGGATATAAGATTATCGAAGTGCCTATCCATTTTGCGGATCGTCGCTGGGGAAAATCAAAAATGTCTTTGAAAATACAACTTGAAGCAGCCGTGCGGATTTGGGATGTATGGTGGCATTATCGCGATCTTCGCAGGAATAATCCTCCACATGAAATAAAGGTGAAAGAATAAGAAGTGACAGTCAGCTTAAAGCTGACTGTCACTTAGATGCTTGCTTAGCTTTTGCCACTCCTTGATACTTAAAGTCTCGGCACGGCGCTGCGGATCAATACCTGCGTGCGCAAGGAAATCTGCCGCGTTCGTGGGGGAGATATGCAAACCGGCTGAAAGTGAATTGCGAAGAGTCTTTCGCTTCTGGCTAAACCCTGCCTTGATCAGTTTAAAAAACGTATCCAGTAAATCTACTTCAATCAAGGGAGAGGCATAAATGTCTATAACTAACACCGCGGAAGCGACTTTCGGCACGGGGAAGAATGCACTTGGGGGAATATGCTCTGTGATGCGCGGCTTGCCATACACCTGGGCACTTAATGCCAGAAGACTCATGTCACCCGGATCGGCACAAATCCGCTGCGCAACCTCTTTCTGAACGGTTAGCACAATACGACGCGGCTTTGGTTCGCTCTCAAGCAAATGACGGATGACTGCACTTGTAATGTAATAAGGAATGTTTGCGACGACAATGTAATCATTTTCAAGATTCAAATCTTTCGAGGAAAGCTTTAGGATATCACTATGAATTAAACGGACGTTCTTATAAGATGAAAGAATCGCTTTCAACGGCGCGAGTAGATTCTCGTCCAGTTCGACCGCAACGACTTCTTTCGCAGAGACCGCCAAATATCTAGTCAAGCTTCCAAGACCAGGGCCAATCTCTAAGACGATATCATTTGATTGGATCTCCGCGGCTGAAACGATCTTCTCCAATGCCAACGGGTCTTGAAGGAAGTTCTGTCCGAGACCCTTATGAGCGCGCAGGTTGTAACGCTTAAGCAGCATCGCCGCATTAAGTGGCGGGATCTCATTCATGGACAAATTGCTGCCTCTTTCTCACTGCTCGTCGGTAGCGCGGCCGGCTGAGTGGGCCAGGTCCCACTATTGAACTGATTGATGTAATCGCGGAGGACCTGAAAATCCACATCCCAGATAAAAACATTTTTCTTGAAAACAGGATCATATTGGCGCGTCTGTTTGAAATACTCTGATGGGAACGTTGCGAAAACAATATTACCCGATTGGATCTGGGTACCAATGCAAGCCAATTGACCGAGTTGCTGTGGACTTAAATCGGTTTGGATCGCGCCCTGAAAAGATTGAATAAGCTCAGGGATTTTCTTGATTACAGCCGGACTGGTGAATTTGTCGCGCAAAGCGCAGAGGACGCGGTTCTGGTTTTCCGCGCGCGCAAACACTCCTTCAATGCGAATGCGCGCGAGTGTGAGAGCCTGAGTTCCATCCAAATGGTGTGTGCCTGCAAGGAAAAGAAGCCGTTTGTTGGTATCTGTTGCTGTTCGCCCGTCAACAGTCTCAGGCAGGGTTACATCTATTCCATCAACTGCGTTGACGATTTTTTCAAACGTCCGCATGTTGACCGCGGCATAGTGATCGATCTGTGTTCCGAAATTTAGTGCCAGGGTGCGCGCAAGCAACCCTGGGCCCTGTGCGGGGTCAGCTGTATACCCAAATCCGCGATTGCCGTAGAGATATGCCTGGTTGAGCTTTTCGTGGTCCTGCCCGTTGAGATTATCGGCGACATCCGGGATTTCCACCCACAAGTCGCGCGGCATCTCAAGCACGGTCACTTTTGGATTTACAAAATCCACACGTACAAGACGGATCACATCTGCCAGACCATAAGCGTAGTTATCGCCGCGTGCGTCCGTGCCGATCGTCAGGATGTTCATCACAGGTGGCGCACCGCATAAACCGGCGTTTGCTGTGATCGTGGGTAGAGGAGATGCCTGTGAAACGGGAACAACTGTGGACGTAGCTGGAGGCGTCGGGGTCGCATTGGGATCAGGCGTCCATGTTGCAGGCATCTCAAAAGGAGTTGCAGTTGGGATTTGCAGAGCAGGTCCCAGTGGTTGTTGCCATTGTCCTTGCCATAACCATATTGCCAACCCGCCCAGCGAACAAACAAGTATGGAAAGAAAAGCGAGAATAGATTTTTGAGTTCTAGTCATAAATTTCATTATCGCGCTGAGCGGAACATAGTGTAGACAAAGCGCGCCAATAAACCACGCTTCGATTTCTCTCGCCTAACGAACGGCTCGCTCCGCTCAGCGCGAATCACTCCAACACATAGATCACGTTTGCTGGAACAGGTGTCAGAAAATATACAGTGACCCAGGAATGCCACGCTTCAAAGTTGTTATCGCTGAAACCAAGATCGATCCAGGGTTTGCCAACGCATCCGTTGCATACATCTTCCACCGATGCAAACCCATAGCCCGGAACATAAAGCTGTTGCCCCTGCATGCTCAAATACCAACTGTATCGAAGACCCACCATTCCTTTTCGCAGACTCTGGCCGCTTGATGTGCCGGGATAGCACTGACCTCCACCTGAACGGCATGGTGAATAGGAAGTGGCGTACATTTGCACTGCGCGCCAGTATTCGATGTTCACGCCATCCACGGTTGCAGTCTTCACTTCGATCTTTGTGCCATAACCCAGGATGCGCGTTCTGGGTGGACGCACCATCGTTTTATCTTCGGATGTGCGCGAAATTTCTTTTCCATCTTCATAGCGAATGCGGATACGCTGGATGGTCAGTCCTGTTTCACCGGGCTGGATAACCTGTGTTTGATCGAGGGGGACATCTGCCGAAGCTTGAAAATCGTTTTCGAAAGGGATGGGCTTTTGCGCGAGCAAAACCGATTCACTGACTCGCACCACGCGGATTTGCCCATCGGAGGGGAGCGGTTCACTCTCCGCCGGGAGGCTGTAATCAAGCTCTATAAGCGGAACCCCAGCTTCAGCCAATACCTCGCCAATTGTTCGTGCAGATGATTGGACTTGTAAAGTTTTTCCATCCACACTGACATTTAATTCGCGCGGCGATGTAATAGTGATTTCCATACCGCCTTTGACGGATGCATCCAAACTTGGCTCAATTTTATCGCTTGCGTGTAACCAGTAGGATGCTTCGTGCAAGACTTCGCTGACTGTAAAAGCAGACGACTGAACTTGTTTTTCTCCATCGGACGTAGTAATCGTTATCTCCACTGCATGGCGGACTTGGAGAGTAATCGAATGATTGGTAATTGGTTGATCAAGTGCTATGGGAAGTCCATTGAGGAGAACTCGGTCGTTTTGACTCCGTGTGATTCCAGCTTGATTAAGTAATGCGGAAGGAACGCGCTCATCCGTTTGAAGCGTGATGATTTTGTCGTTATCAATGATGGTGACTGTGGGAAGAGTATTTGGCTGGCAGGCAATGATGAAGAAGATCGCTGCAAACGCCAGTAGATGAGGCAATTTCATGAAAGTAATTATACGCTACCCAACTTCATGTACTATCCACACATTGGGCTCGATATAAACGCCTTCATCTTTTTCAAGATTCATTTCCATAGGGTTGAGCGCGCCATCGATGATGTACTGTCCGCTTTGTGGAAATTTCATAGCTGTCCATTTTTCCCATTCCGCGCGCGTCCCGCGAATGGTCTTTGACTCATGACAAACTTTGATGATTTTGCCTCCTGCGCGCATGTGAACTTTCAGCCATGGGTCGAAAGGCAAACCCTGCCTAGTCCTCCAGGTAATATAGTCATCCAGACGAGTCAGCGGATATTTGTGCTTGTCACTGGGACGAATCGGGATAATGAGAGACCGCAATCCTTTGGATTTAGTAACAGCGCGGACGGCCTCAACCATTGGCGCAGCTAATCCCTGTCCCTGGTAATCGGGACGAAGGATAATCTGGATCGCGCAGTGAATATTTGGCGATAAACCTTGTTTGTCATTCTGGACCGCTTTTCGAAATACCCAATCCCAACCGCCCTCAGGAAGATTTTCAAGCGGGGTATCCCATCTTAGTGGAAAACTGTTTGCCATGCCCGCCGCACGGTTATTTTGGGTGTCATACAGAGCAAGCTGATATTCTGCAAACCGATCCAAAAGCTCATGCCATAGTTCATTTGCAACTGCGTCATGCAGCATGAATTCGGGCCAGATCTCTTTTGTCAGCCCACGCACGAGATTGCGATAGTCTGCGTGATTGGGAGTAATGACCTGAAAGCTCTCGTTGTTCATCGCCGTGTCACCTGACTTTCAGTTCAATTATAGCTATTCTTCAATCTGATGGACCAGCCACACGTTTGGCTCGACGTAAACTCCTTCATCCGCTTCCACATTCATTTGCATGGGGTTAAGAGCGCCCGGAATGATATATACGTCGCTTTGAGGGAATTTCATGCCTGTCCATTGCTCCCATTCAGCGCGGGTACCGCGTATGATCATGGCTTCGTGACAGGGTTTGATAATTTTCGCTCCTGTTCGCGCGTGGACTCGGAGCCAGGCGTCAAACGGCAGACCTTCCTCGTTTGTCCACTGGATGTAATCGTCAATGCTGATCAATGGATATTTGCTTTTTTGATTCGGACGCACCGGCGCGACCAAATATTTAAAGCCCTTGGATTGCCCAATCTCGCGCATGGCTTGGACCATCCTTATGCTTAATCCCTGGCTTTGATAATCCGGGTGAATGGCAATTTGTATCGCGGATTGGATATTAGGGGTTACTTTATTCTTATGATCCTCCATCGCTTTGACGAAGACCCAGTCCCAGCCTCCTTCGGGGAGCGCAGAAATAACTTCGTCCCAGCGGAAGGGCAGGCTGTTCCCCATCGTTGCCATTCGATTCGTTTCAGTGTCCAGCAAGGCAAATTGATACTCACTAAAGCGGTCGAATAATTCATGCCAGTGTTCGTTTGCGATGGAATCGTGCATCATAAATTCCGGCCAGGAGGCTTCTCCGATGTCGCCAGCGCGATCGCGGTAATCCTTTAGATCTTTGGGATGAATAACTTGAAAACGATCTGGGGTCATGTTTGTTGTTTACCTTTTCAGAATTTTATCGAGCCAGAATTCATTGAAGCGCGTTCCATCGATTTTTGTCACAATGCGGATCCGTTTTCCCGAGGGATGAACTCTTTCGTGCAACCATCCATCTTTTTCTTCAATCAGCAAGGGAAGTTCCTCCATCTCAGCTCTATCGTTCCAGCCTAGCGCAATGGCACAGGCGAGTGGATCATGTAGAAAGTTGATGATGTCAGTCGGCAACCCTTCACAAGTTTCACCGAATTTCTTTTCGTTCTGCTCATCCACTGCAAAGGCTTCGCCTTGTTGCGCAAGTAGTTGTCCTAATGCTCCGGATTCGCGCAGGTCGTCGAGATGGGCCCTGCGCAGCGCAGTCTCGACTGTTACGGAGAGCGGAATGAGAATTGGATTTGAATTTTTGAGAACGTGTTCTGCTGATCTCACATCGACTTGAATGTTCCAATCCATCTCATTGCCCCAGTTTGGAAAACCTGGTCTGATCGGGTAAACATAGCCACCCATCAGGAAGAGATTTGCCTTCATCAAGATTCCAGGATATTGAAGATCGAGGAGATAGAGATTGGTGAATGGTCCAATGGCTATGATCGTTGCATCCTGTTCGATGCTTTGTTTGAGCAGTTGTAACGCGTCTTCAAGTGGATTTGGCGACCGAGGAATCGCATTTGTCCAATACCTTTCTTCATCAGGGTACCCCAATTCAGGATAACGATAAAAGCCTTGCGCTTCGTCCGCGCCTGCTGCGACAGGAATATCATTTCTTCTCTCAAGTTCCAAAACTTTACGAACATATCCTGCTCTTCTACCATTCGCCTCAGCGACTGTTGTGATGCCCCTGAGGTCAACATTGTCCCAACGCAGCAGCATCGCCAGAGCGCAGAGGTCGTCGATATCGCCGCCGAGGTCAGTATCAAGATGAATCTTATGTGTCATTGATTTTCTGCCTCGCGCTTCAGAACTCGTTCGCGCGTGAAACGGATAAGGTCCAATGTTTCATCTAATGAAATATCCTCCGCCTCGTGTTGTAATACTGCCACAGCCTGGTCGATTATGCCCCTCGATTTTTTATCCAGTTTTGTCTGCGCCCATTGAATGGCTTTGGGCTT
>Ga0114129_10016212_pt1 | contig 10604 bp, 10 predicted proteins | sample RhiMetdeltSRZDD1_FD_80071 | JGI IMG/M metagenome (GOLD analysis project Ga0114129, IMG submission 80071) | Populus rhizosphere microbial communities from Tennessee, USA - Rhizosphere MetaG P. deltoides SRZDD1 (version 2) (version 2) | ecosystem: Host-associated > Plants > Roots > Rhizosphere >... | reverse complement strand
GTGTCGTGATATTCCCGAGAAACGCCACCACCGTGCAAAGCCAGCGTCGTCGTGCCGGTCGCGAATTCCGTCCATTCAGGCGATTCAAACTTTAAGGGAATGCCTAACTTGTCCCTATAAAACTCAACCGACTTCGCCATATCGGACACAATGATCATAGTGTAATCAAGCTGTTTGAACATACGTCTTCCTTTACTTCCTTCGAGCTTTGCCATTCCCCATGGCAACGATCACATCGAATTCATCCTTGGTTAAAGGCATCACTGATAACTGCGACTGTCGAATAAGCGGAAGCTGGCTGAGTCTTTTGTCGTAACGGATCGCTGCGAGTTGAACAGGATTTGTCAAAGCCTTTACGGGTTTCAAATCAACAGCGACCCATTGATCGTCTGCGGCGGTCGGATCGGGATAAGCGCTCTTGACTACTTCAGCAAGCCCAACCACCTCTTTTCCCTTTCCTGAGTGATAAAAGAGCACACGATCGCCAACTTTCATGTCGCGCAAGTTATTTCGTGCTTGATAATTTCTGACTCCAGACCAGTCAGTACTTCCGTCTTGCACGAAGTCGTCCCACGAATAGGTTTCGGGTTCTTGTTTGACCATCCAATAGCTGTTCTTTGTCGCGTTTTTCATCTGATTGCTTTCGGAGTCGTGATTGTTTTGTTGAATTCTCCGTCTTAGAATGCCATTGATTCTGCCCATCCAACTACTGGAGAGAGTAAATGGTTAACGAAGGAACTACTGCGCCCGCTTTCAAGACCACAGATGCTAACGGTGAAACAGTCGGTTTGAAGGACTTTCGGGGTAAAAAGGTCGTGCTCTATTTCTATCCCAAAGACGATACACCCGGCTGCACGAAGGAAGCCTGTTCATTCAGGGATGCTTTTTCAAAGTTCAAGAGGCGAGGCATTACAATCCTTGGCGTCTCGCCCGATAGTGAAAAGTCTCACCAGAAGTTCGCCACGAAGTACAAACTTCCGTTCACGCTCTTAGCCGATACGGAACACTCGATAGCCGATGCTTACGGCGTTTACGGTGAGAAGAAGTTTATGGGGCGAACATACATGGGCATTCATCGAACAACTTTTCTGATCGACGAGAAGGGGAAGATCAAGAAAGTATTCGAAAAGGTAAAGCCCGAGGATCACGCTGATGAGGTACTCGCGGCTTTCTCGGAATAGCCCGCGCTGGCAATTTCAGATTTAAGATTTCAGATTTCAGATTGATTCTCAGGTTCCAGATGTTCGACAGAATTCTCTATCGCAATCTGAAATCTTAAATCTTAAACCTGAAATCCACAGAGGCTAGGCTGCCACCCAGCCCCCAATCTTCTCGGGTTCACCTTCGGGATTTTTTCCTGGCATCAACCCATGCAAGCAACTGAAGGAGCTTGGCACGTCACGTTTCCGTGGCGGCAGTTGTGGTGCATCTTCCTGCGCCGCGTCTACGCCGTCGTTCAGAAAATACAGTCTGGTGTTGTCTTTGATCTGCGTTCGAATTTCGCGCGTCCAAAGCAAGAGATTTGCGAGTGCATCACCGATCTCATCCTTGCCGAGCTTTGTTTCCTGAGCGATCTCTCGCTGTGTACGGGCGCCTCGGCGAATAGCATCGCGCACGCGCTCAACGGGAGAAAGCTTACTTACAGACTTTGCAGTATAGGCAACGCTCGCTGACTGATCTGAATGTACGAGCTCACTCAATTCAACTTGCCGGGCGATGTACTTCTTACGAGCTGACTTGTATTCCTTTAACGCGCGCCTACTTTGTGTAACCTTGTTACGAATGCAACTCTTGCAGTAAAGGTTCCGTCCATCTTTACGCGCGCGGCAAATTCCAAACTCTGATATCGGAAGCTCCTGTGTGCAAATCGGGCAATGCTTAACAGCGGGGGCTAACTCTGTCTCTTCTTTCATTCCGACACTCCACTAGGCAACAGACATTCGGGGCGAACAGTCTTTGGAGAACACTCCGCCTCAGTCCGGTTCATACAGCGCTCCGGTCTGGGTATTTGTTTTTAGTGTTTATTGTTTGGCGAAGGAGCCCTATCGGGTGGCGATCGCCTGGATTGCCTCTGTGCGCAACTTCCCTATTAATTGCGCCCACCACTGACTGACGTTGACTAACGAAGAAGGCTTCCGGGCAATTGCGAGAAATTATGAGAGCGAGTAAACCTTCTTTACGAATCAAAAAATCAGTTCGCTGATCACTACAAACTGGCAATCTATCTTTCAGCGAGGGAATCGCATTATAGTGATCGAAAGTTTTTTTGCAACCCCTTTTTCAAAACTTTCGCAGTGCAAAATCAAACAGAATTTTTTGCGAATTCATTGTGTGTTCAATCTGAGATTTTGAAGTTGCAAACGTCTCTCTTGAGTGAGGATAGATGATCAGTTGAGACACTTCTTGATGTTGTGCCAAGTAGTGGATGAGGTAATCGAGAATAAAATTGGGAATGAAAATCCTTAGGAAAACAGTTGATCACACTACGGTAAAAAACTGTTCGCCGTATGTTGGCACAAACGCGTTTGGCAAAATGCAAACTCTTCTTCCATCCGAAAAAGTAAACCGCTGATCTCGGTTGGCCCATGTCGCAACAACACGATCATAATTGTCGTCGTAACTCAACCTGTTGCTGCATAACGGTTTTAGTGAACGCCGCTACAGTGTGCAAAGTGTTCTAAGTGTCGACTTGTAACAGATTTGTAAAACGATGTACTTGGATTTCCACAAAGTTTTCCTCAGAAGCTGTGGAAAACCTTGGCGATTGCGGATTCGGTCTTTGGCTTTTGGCCTTTGGTCTTAGTCTCGAGCCTTCGTTTCAAAAACAGACCCGGGTCATTCGAAGGCCAAAGGCCAAAGATCAAAGATCAAATCGGCAATTGGAAATGAAAATCGGAGATCTCTTCACTTCCGATCCTGCAATCGAATCACGAACTTGAGTCCTGACCACACTTCGTCAACTGCGCATATCTTCACGTCAACCAGTCCACAATCCAGACCGATGCGTTGAACCTTTTCAAAAATGAGATCCGTTGCAACACCCGAGCTCTTCTTTGGCCACGCAATCCAAATCATTCCGTTGCTGACTAGTTTTTCAGCAAGAATTGGGAACTGCTTCGCCAGGCTCTGTTCCCGATCGACAAAGAGCACTATCAAATCCAATGGACCATTCAGTCTCTTTACGATTGTTGTGTCTTTTGGCAATGGACCCAGAAGTTGCATGAAGTCCTTTGGTGCGTTCACCAATGCTATTCGCTGATTGGGTTTGACGCCCAGTTTCTTTGGTAAGGGGGTGCCAGAGTATCCTGCCATTGCTTTCTTTAAGAGTCCTTCATCTCATTCAGGTGAGTCATGTATTTTAATGCCGCTGGATCAATGTTTGTAGTTTGCTTCACCAAAGTCTCAAGACCTTCCACCAGGTGAATCCAACAACAGTCCAAATCGTGATCGTGAGAAACGAAACCACCAATCCGATAAACCACCAGGTCTTCTGCGAGACATAGCCAGCACCAAAGTAGATTGGCGAAGCAGTAGTACCGTAGTGAGTAACGGCAGCGCCGAGGTTCGAAAAGTAAGCCAGTGACAAGACTGCTAAATAAGGTGGGGCTCCGGCCGCAAGAATCACTATGAGGAACGGCGCATACATTGCCGTGACGTGAGCGGTGATACTTGCGAAGCCATAGTGCGCGTAAAAATAGATTAGCAGCAGCACGGCGAGCGCGAGCCACCACTTCCAGCCGACCGTTAGAGTCGCAGCAGCTTCAGCAAACCGTTTCGTAATACCAGTTCGTCCGAGGGCCTCTGCCATGCGCACTAAGCCACCGTACCAGATGAAGACGCTCCAGCCTCCTCGCTCATTGATCAGGTCACCGAAATTGAGGACACCCGTAAGTAACAAAACAGCGATCCCCAACATTGCGACTGTCGCGTAATGAAACCAGGGGCTGATCCACAAGGCCGCAACAACAACGAAAACCAACAACATTAACCATTCTGACCATTTCGGCTTGCCCAGCTTCGCTAGTTCCGCCGAGGCGAATTCAGAGGCTGCAGGCGTGTGTTTGATTTCAGGTGGGAAGATCCAATAGATGAGTAACGGAACAAGCACGAGGCTGACCAGGGCCGGAAGTAGCGCTGCTAGTATCCAACGTGCGTAAGTGATTTCGAGTCCGGTAACATCTTTCGCAAGTTTCGCGATAATTGGATTCGACGCCTGGCCAGTCAACCACATCGCGCAAATCACAATATTGCCCTGAGACAAGGAAACCATCAGGAACGCTCCGAGTCGCCGCGCTGACGCACCAGGTCTCGACTCGTAAGCTTCAGCGAGACTCTTAGCTATTGGAAAGATGACTCCGCCGGAACGGGCGCCAGTCGATGGGATTACTGCTCCCAGGACAGCCTCGGTCGAGATAAGAGCGTATGCCAATCCAATCGAGTAACGACCAATAGCCTTGATGAACAGAAGTGCAATACGTCTGCCAAGACCGGTTTTGATCATGGCGCGTGATATGAAGAATGCGGCGAGTACGAGCCAAACAACCGGATCAGCGTAACCACCCAGCGACTCATCGATCGTCATTACCCGAAATACGGATAGAGCTGTGACGCCCAGCAAGACCATGGCTCCGCCCGGGAGCGGACGCACCACTGAGCCAGTTATGGTTGCAGCAAAAATGGCGAGCAATCGCCATGATTCGCTGGTGATCCCTGCTGGAACCGGAATTAAGAGGATTCCGAAGGCGACGAAGAGCACAACGCCCCAGCGGAGTATTCTGCTACGAGTTGAAATGTGGTCTGCAGGTTCGTTGTCTGGAGTCAACGAGGATACTTGTTCCACGGAATGGTCCTTGGGTTCAGGAGATGAACATCAATGACGCAGCGGATACTAGTATGTCAGCTTGGCGTGACTCAAGAAATAACATCCGCAGATTACGCAGATTACACAGATTCAATAAATGTCTTATGTAAGGAGTATTCAGGAAATCTGCGTAATCGGCGTAATCTGCGGATGAGGTTTTAGAATCCAAACGATCGAGTTACACCGTAAGTATTTAGCGAACCCAGCGACAAATAATGGGAGTCTAAGAGTCAAGGAATGTCGGAAAAGATCAAATCCAGTGAAATCACTGATAAGCAGACTTATCTGAATCGCAGATTGTTTATCCAGGCGGCAGTAATGGCCGGTACAGCGACCGCGAGCACGCTGTTGTATAGGCGTTTGAATCGCCCAGCTCTTCAGAAAGCCGGTGGCGAAAAACTTCGGGAAGTTACGCAAGTCTCAACATCAGACGGTGAACGCTCAGGATTCCGGACGGAAGAAAAGCCAACACCGCTTCAAAGCATCACCAACTACAACAACTTCTACGAGTTTGACACTTCCAAAAGTGGTGTGGCTTACGCTGCCCAGGGGTTCGTGACACGACCATGGGCCGTATCAGTTGAAGGGTTGGTCAACAAGCCAAAAGTGTTCGACCTGGATGAGCTACTTCAGTTTCAACAGGAAGAAAGGATCTACCGGTTGCGATGCGTTGAAGGGTGGTCGATGGTGATTCCCTGGATCGGCTTTCCACTGAGCACGCTTCTGGAGAAAGTAGAACCAACGTCCCAAGCAAGATACGTTGCGTTTCAAACGTTGCTTGATCCGAAGCGCATGCCCAATCAGGGAACGGGAATTCTGAACTGGCCATATGTAGAAGGATTGCGATTGGACGAGGCAATGCATCCCCTGACAATAATGGCGACAGGACTGTACGGCGAAACGCTACCTCCGCAGGATGGGGCGCCGATCCGGCTGGTTGTGCCCTGGAAGTATGGTTTCAAAAGCATCAAGTCCGTAGTCAAGATTTCGCTGGTGGCAAATGAGCCTCCAACAACTTGGAACATCGAGGCACCGGATGAGTATGGGTTTTATTCGAACGTAAACCCAAACGTCCCCCATCCGCGCTGGAGTCAGGCTACAGAACAAAGAATTGGTGAATACGGCAGACGGAAGACACTGCTGTTCAATGGCTATGCCGAGCAGGTAGGAAAACTTTATGAGGGGATGGATTTAGTTAAGTACTTTTGAGCTTTGTACTTGGTGCTTTGTACTTTGAACCCCGAAACAAAACCGAAGTGCAAAGCACAAAACACAATGCACAAAGCTCAGCCGATCGTGAACAACATTCGTTTCACAAAGCTAGTAGTCTTCATCAACGCGCTCATTCCGCTCGTTCTGCTGCTCTGGGACCTGTATCACCACAACGTTGGCGCCAATCCACAGGAGTTTGCGATTCGAACGACAGGGATGATGACTTTGATCTTTCTCACGGCAACTGTTGCCGTGACGCCACTCAGGAAGACCTTTGGTATCAATTCGCTCATCAAAGTACGTCGGATGGTCGGTCTCTTTGCATTCTTCTACGGTTGCCTTCACTTGTTGACATACGTGTGGCTGGATCGGCTGTTCAACTTCCTGAGCGTGGGTCAGGATGTAGCGCGCCGACCGTTCATTCTCGTTGGAATGACCGGGTTCCTGTTGATGGTGCCTCTTGCTCTTACATCAACGAACAAGATGGTAAAGCGATTGGGCGGGAAACGATGGTCGAAACTCCACCGACTCGTTTACTTCGCAGCCAGTGCCGGCGTTATTCACTTTTGGTTGTTAGTTAAGTCCGACACGCGTCTGCCCCTCACGTTTGGGTTCATTGTGGCGTTACTGCTCGCGCATCGCTTGTTTGTGAGATTTGCTCCTAATCAGCCGCCAGCCACAACAGGTTTGTTTTCACGAGAGTGACCCAACACCACCGGCTTCCGAGATTGTGTCAAAACTCATTTTGCCTTGGGTCTTAATTGGTGTTCATTCGTGTTATTCGTGGATCGTCCGTTAGGTTCCCGAGAAGAGCGATCCCCGAATAACACGAATTAACAAAAACCCGAGGCTAAAGCGGGTGGTGTGTGAAGCAATCACCCTATTCCAACCCTGCCCGTTTCACTTAGAATCGAACACGGAAGGATTGACGCTGATGTCACAGTCCGTAGAACGATTCTCGAGCCGTATCGCCGACTACATCAAATACCGGCCGGGTTATCCTTCCGACAGCATCACACTCCTGAAGGATGAGTGCGGTCTTACAACTAATTCTGTTGTCGCCGACATCGGCTCGGGCACCGGAAAACTTGCGGAATTGTTCCTGGGCAACGGAAACGTAGTCTTTGGCGTAGAGCCTAACTCAGGAATGCGACGAGCCGCGGAACAAATTCTCCAAAGCTTTCCAAACTTCAAGAGCGTGGAAGGAACTGCAGAATCAACCGGACTCGCAGATTCCTCTGTCGACTTCGTTACGGCGGGGCAGGCATTTCATTGGTTCGACGCGCACAAATTCAAACTCGAGGCGAAGCGCGTCCTGAAGACTGATGGCTGGGTGGTTCTAACCTGGAACGCGCGCAAACTCGTGTCCACACCTTTTCTTGAGGATTACGAGCGTCTGCTGCTCAATTACGGCATTGACTACCAGGACGTTCGGCATGAAAAGGCGGAAAGCTCGATTCCATTGTTCTTTTCGGGCGAACCTTCCAAAGCTGCCATATTCCCGAACCAACAGGTGTTTGATCTTGAGGGTCTCCAAGGTCGCGTGCGTTCGTCGTCTTATACTCCTGAGCCTGGACACGCCAAATTTGAACCGATGATGCGGGAGCTCCAGGATGTGTTCAAGCGACATCAGCAGAACGGAAGAGTAATTTTCGAATATGATACGAAGGTTTTCTACGGCAGAATCTAGATCAAGAATCTTCGACTTGATCAGAGGCTGCTAAAATACTCAGTGAACAGACTTATGTCAGATGAAAAAAGAAGCGACAAACGAGTAACGGTTAACCTGGTTGTAAAGTGGGACTGGTTGTCAGGAAGCTATGAAGCGAAGCTCGAAGACATCAGTAAAACCGGTTGCTTTATCAATACAACGGGCCAGGTCGATTTGGACGAGCCCGTAAATCTGCAAGTTCTACTTCCTTCGGGAGAATGGTTACCACTAACCGGAACGGTTGCGACCTACCAGCCCGGAATCGGCTTTGGCGTGATGTTCTCTTCGTTGACTGAAGAACAATCCCGCGCCGTCGAAAAGCTTTGCCGCGAATCCTATTGAACAGCTCGGTTCTGAATCAGAGCGATCGCATGTGCCAGTTCGCCACGCGTAAATGAACCCTGCGGACGGAACGATGTATCGGCCTGAATGAGGCCCTTTGAAACTGCCACGGACACGTAACCTCGCAACTCCGCTGGAATCGTTTGTGCATCGAGATAAGAAAGAGGCGTGTTCGCCTTTGCCTCGGCTTCATTCTTGAGACCTGCAGCGCGTACTAACGCCACCGTCGCAACCAGACGAGTAACTCCCTCAGTCGGGCGGAACTTTCCCCCCTTAAGGACATCCGTGAATAACGCCCCGCTTGGCGAGGCCTGGGCAGTTTCCACGAATGCCAGCGTTGGCAAGTCCCGCACGTCCTGATAACTCGGTGCACTCGGTAGGTACTGAGGCATCCGAGCACCTAAGACTAGCGCCGACGCTAGATCCGCCCGACTGGCAACAAACTCGGGTCTAAACTTCGCTCCGAAAGGCCACATCGAAAATGATCGAAGAATCTGATTGACATCGGTGCGCAAGCTTACGTTTTGTAATCCTGCGTCCGAAAGGTGACCATAGTTCACTCGATTAAATTGCACCGCTCCTGAAAACGATTGTGCTAAACCCGTAATTGAGCCGTTCTTTACTCTAATGCGCCATGTTCCGGCGGCAGGCAAGTTCAGAACTACGCGCTCACTTTTGCCCGTCAGTCCCGGAAGATTTATTGAGTTCGACTGAGCGCGGAGATTACCGGCGGCATCGTAAACGTAAAGGCCGAGGTCACTCACACTCCAAAATGGACCCCATCCAATCTGGACACTTGCGAAAACAGTGTCTGCTGGAACTTGAACGGTGGTTTCAAACGCACCGCCAGGCGAAACAATGCCTGAGAAACTCGACAACGGATCGTTTAGAAAACTAACCTGGCCACGATCCAGAATCGAACGCCAGCTACCGAACTGACGCGACGCAAACGCTGCCTGGAGCGTGGCGGCATGCGCGTTGAGCATTCCAGCTCCAACCTCATGTTCATAGTAAGGCGCTAAGGGCGTTGCTGTGCGTTGGAGAATATCGCGCACGTTTGCCGGTGTAAGGTTTGGATTTGCCTCCAACATCAGCGCGATGGCGCCTGCGACCTGTGGTGCTGAAAAGCTGGTGCCGCTCGCAGTAGTGTAATAGGGCAGTTCAGTAAGCGTGAGCCGTTGCAGGTCTGCGTTTACGAGTCCGGTGGCGCCGGTTACGTTTGTTACCCCCGAACCTCGCAAGCTGACGACATTTACGCCGGGCGCAACTATGGTTGGCCTGAACAACGCGTTTGCAAAGTCGCCGCGCGAAGAGAAGCTTGCGAGTCGCCCCTGCGTGTCGGTAGCACCGACGCTGACGACCCATGGGGCAACTGCATAAGGATTTAGCGTGTGTTGTCCCGGACCTGTATTCCCTGCTGAAAACACAACGTTAATGCCATTGTCGGTAAGCAGCTTCGTTGCGACGTTTACCGGGTCATTCGCGTCGAACACCGTGTTTGCGGAAAAACTGCAGTTCACTACCCGGACATTCAGTCCCGGATTAGCGAGTAAATAGTCAAAACCATCAAGCACGTATAACAACGAGAGATCGCCGACATTGAGACCAACCAGGCTAGCATTCGGCGCCACGCCCTTGAACTTCCCTTTGGAGGCCGCGCCGTTTCCACCGATCACTCCCGCGACGAAACTGCCATGACCATAGACAAGATCAGTATTTGGTAAGTTGACGCCGGTGACCGGATAGTTGAAACCAACACCAAGGCTTAGCGTGTCGGCGAGTCTGATGTTCTTCGTGACCCGTCCAGCAACATCGGGATGCGTTGAATCGATACCTGTATCGAGAACAGCTACAGTGACCCCACGGCCCGACAAGGCGATACTGGAATTCTGAGTTACCAGGTCAGCATCCTGCCAGGCTCGATCGACGCCGGTTGCTGACCGTACTTCCGGCTCACTTGTCAGTTGAAGCGTGCGGTTGCCATAGATTGACCTGACGTTGGGTAACTTCGACGCAGCAAAGAGCTGGGAACGGGTGCCAGTCACCATCACAACCGGAAGCACGCGAAAGCGAGTTCCACCTACAAATCCTATATCGCGTAATTGAGCGATATCGGAGTCTGTAGGCAGCTGGTGATAGACAATGGCCGCACTAACATTGCTATCGTCCGTCAAACGATTCAGAGTGACCGCTAACTCCGGATCTACACTTCTCAATCCGGCTAGCGACGATCCACGGTCCACCAAGGAGTTCAACGCATCTACACCCGTATTCGTAATCGAGTCTGCACCAGCAATGCTGATGCCGTGCGCGTTGGCAACAACCACTAAATCAGCGCCTAACAAGGTCAAACTAGTTGTTGGGATCGAATAGACAGTTCCATCTGCTCCGGTTGCGGTGATTCCATCAGAACTGGAAATCGTAATGCCGTCCGCGCCAGTCGCAGTGATTCCGTTGGCATTTGCAATTTGTCGGGAG
>Ga0114129_10016211_pt1 | contig 10604 bp, 8 predicted proteins | sample RhiMetdeltSRZDD1_FD_80071 | JGI IMG/M metagenome (GOLD analysis project Ga0114129, IMG submission 80071) | Populus rhizosphere microbial communities from Tennessee, USA - Rhizosphere MetaG P. deltoides SRZDD1 (version 2) (version 2) | ecosystem: Host-associated > Plants > Roots > Rhizosphere >... | reverse complement strand
CCCCCGTACCGAACTGCAGCGCCCACAGGCCATTGATCGTGAGCGGATTCCCCTGCGGATCGAGGAGCTGGCTCTCGAAGACGCCGCTGTCGACGTCGAACGCGTTGATCCGCCCGTCCCCGAAATTTCCCACGAGCAGGTGGTGACTGAATCGGCCAAACCCCGCTGGCGCCAGCGCCAGCCCCCAGGGTGAGTTCAGCGTGCCGTGCGAGGCAAACCGGCGCAGCAAGGTGCCGTCGGTGTCAAAGACATCCACGAACCCATTGCCCGGGCCGGACTGGTCGTCGTGCTGGTCGGGCAGCTTTTGCAACGCGAATGTTACGTACAGTTTCCCGCCAATATTCTGAATCCCGAACGGCGCAAAATCCGGCTCGACTTGCGCATCCGTGAAGGTTGTCACCAGGTTGAAGTGCATGTCGTACATCTCGACCACGCCGGCATGGAAATTGGTGGCATACAGGAAATTGCCCTTGGGCGTGCTCGCGATGGCCAGGCCCTTATACACCGCGCCGGCGCCGGCATTGTCCACCGCGATAATGGCCTGCGTTCCGATGACCGTCGGACTCCATCCTAGGATCGTGCCGTCTTCGGTGGCGAAGAGGAACGGCGGCGAGCCAGACTTGCCGTTGGCCGAAACCACAAACTGTCCCGTGCCATTGAAAACGAGACCGGTAGGCGTGCCACCAGAAGGGCTCGTTGGCGTCGGAATCGTGACCACCAGGGGAGCGCCGACAGGAAAGGCCTGACCCCGGCCGTTGTACAGCGTGGAGACGCCGCCACCATTGTCGGCGACCCAGAAGGGCGAGGTGGGACTAAACGCGAGGCCCCAGGGGTTGACGAGATTTGGGTCGGTAAAGCGGGCCACGCCCGCGATATCAGAGACCAGGTTCACGCGTGTGTACACGTGTTCCCCGTCGCTCTCCTCCGACATGGCCCCGGTGCCCCACAACAGGGCGAGCATCACAAGACCCAGCACAGTCAGTCGTTTCATGACCTGTTCCTCCGAGAAGGTTTATGGAATGATGTTTATGGGCATTCGAGAGACGTCACGGCACACGCCGGCCCCTCTCCTGTTGTTGCTGCCACCCTGCCGCCGCCCCGGCACACCGTCGCGCGACACCCAGATGCCGACGTACTTGTCCATGTTCATACTCGGGCCTCCACGCGATGATGGTCACGCGGCGCGCAGTCGGATCTCCACCCTCCCGTGGGGCCACCGCACCGCAGGCGGGAGCCGGCTGTCGGTGCGCTATCGTACCGTCGGCGTGCGGGCACGGGTCGTCGGCAGGGAGCACGACCACGATGCCGGGGCGAAGCGCTCGAGGACCTCCGCCGCTTCCCGGCATGGATGTGGCGCAATATCGACGTGGCTGACTTCGTCGAGTCGCTGCGCGCGTACGACGACGCGCTTCCGCCGGGCGAGCCGAAGATCGGCGTACGGCCTCGACCTCTGCAGCCTCGTCGATCGAGGCCGTGCTCCGATACCTCGAGAAGATCGACGCTAGGGCGGCAGAGCGGGAACGCCCGTGGGTTCCTGATCACCTTTGCGTGTTGAGGCAGCCTGAGCTTGGCCGGGCATTACCGCGGTCCGATCGCCGCCCGCTCCAGTCCCGGTCTCGCTTGCTGGGCCTCGTGAGCCAGCGGCCCAGAAGACCGAGGAGCGCCCCGGACCCGAACACTGCCAGCGGCGCCGCCACGACGAACAGGGCGAACGGCGTACTATCGTTCACGAGCAATCCAACTCTGGACGGCCGAATGTCCCCGGGAAGAGATGCTAGCCTACCCAGATGAGACCAGGATGAGAGCAGGATGAGAAGCGGCTCGGTGGAGGTGCTTGGGGGGAGGCAGGCCGGAATCGCCCGCGTGTCCAAGCGCTCGACCGGATTGCCCAGCTCGGCGAGGTCACCGTCGACTGGCTGCTGCACGGGGAGGGCGTGCCCGCCCCGCGTGGCAAGGATGAGGCCGCGTGGCAGGAGGCCCAGGAGGCCGTACTGTCCGAAAACTCATCCCAGGCTCATGCCGCGTGATGGTAGTAGTGCAACAACCCGCCCAACCGCTCGCGGCATCGAACGGGGGTGCCGTGCGTTGGGTGGGTCTCGGGCGTGATCAACTCATTCCCGAGCCCTTGATGGTTCCGCTCCCCATGGTAGTGCGCCACAAACTCGTCGAGGGTGCGGAGCAGGCGACGTTCTCCGAAGAAGATCAGACGGTCGAGACACTCCGCACGGATCGAGCGCACGAAGCGCTCCGCGTAGGCGTTGGTATTCGGCGCCTGGACCGGTGTCACAACGACTCGCACCCCGGCGTCCTTGAGGATGCGGCGAAATCCCTCTGTCCACTTGCGGTCCCGGTCGCAAATGAGGAGCCGATGGTCTGCCAGGAATCCATCCACCGCATCGGTGAGCTGACGCGCCGCCTGCGCCATAAACGCGGCGTCCGGAGTGGGCGTCGAGCCGGCCACGCGAACCCGCCGGCTCCGGAGATCGATCACGAAGAGCGTGTCGTAGGTGATCAGCCCGCGAGGCGTCCAGACCTCCGTGGTGAAGAAGTCGGCTCCCGCGATTTCGCCCCAGTGGGCCCGCAGGAACGTCCGCCAGGACGACGGCCGGTCCGGCGCCGGCTGGACGCCGTTGGCCTTGAGCACCTTCGCGACGGTGCTCCTCGCCACGCGGTGGTTCAGATTCCTCAGCGCCCCCTGGATCCGCGTGTAGCCCCACCCGGGATTCTCGGTGGCCATCCGCAGAATGAGCGAGGAGATCTCCCGCCTGATTCCGGGGCGGCCTGGCCGCTTCGGCGTGACTGTCCACTTCCGGGCGATCAGCTGCCGGTGCCATCGGAGGATCGTGTCGGGGGTCACGATCGTTGCGACCTGCCGCAAGACCCGTCGGCCGAGTCGGCGGCCTTTCGCCGCAAGCCGTCGGCGCTGGTCGTCGGTGAGCCGGAGGCGGCGAACTTTTACCTGCTCCTTGAGGACGCGGTTTTCCTCCACCAGGTACTCGATGACGTGTTGTTGGTGGCGGTTGACCCATCCGCGAGGGTCACGAGCAGCACCTGCAAAGGGGAGAAGTCGGCCCTCATTGGCCGATCTTACCCGGACTGGGGAATCAGTAAAGGCCCAGCCGAGTTTTCGGACACTACGGGCTTGGCCGCGCCTCTCGTCCCGCGGGCCGGCAATGGGTGAAAATCACCCATTAAATGGGTAGAATATACCCATGCTCCCGCGGCACATCACCGAGACGATCACGGCCGCGCTCCGGGACACCCCCGTGGTGTTCCTGGTCGGGCCGCGCCAGGCGGGGAAGTCCACGCTCGCCCAGACGTTGGTCCCGCCGGACCGCTACATCACCCTGGACGAGGCCACCACACTGGCGGCGGCCCAGCGGGATCCCGCCGGTTTCCTCAGCCCCTTCGACGAGCTGGCCGTCATCGACGAGGTGCAGCGGGCGCCGGACCTGCTCCTCGCCGTCAAGGTCGCCGTCGATCGCCGGCGCCGGCCGGGCCGCTTCCTGCTCACGGGGTCCGCCAACGTGCTGGTCGTCCCCCGGGTCTCGGAGTCTCTCGCCGGACGCATGGAACTGCTCACCCTCTACCCGCTCTCCCAGGGGGAGATCGGAGGCCGGCGCGAGGGCTTCCTGGACGCGGCCTTTGCCGCTCGCCTCCCGAAGGCGCCGAGCCCGCCGGACCGTACCGAGGTCACGCGCCGGATTCTCCGCGGGGGCTTCCCGGACGCCTACGCGCGGCCCGAGGCTCGGCGCCGGCGGTGGTTCGCGTCGTACATCACGGCCGTCCTCGAGCGGGACGTCCGGGATCTGGCCCAGATCGAGAAGCTCACGGCGATGCCCGATCTGCTGACGCTCCTGGCGTCGCGCACGGCGAGCTTGCTGAACCTCGCGGACATCGGCCGAGGCATCGGGCTCCCGTACGCCACGCTCCAGCGCTACATGACGCTGCTCCAGACCACGTTCCTCGTCCGGCTGATGCCGGCCTGGGCGACGAATCTCGGCAGCCGGGTCACGAAGGCGCCGAAGGTGGCGTTCGTCGATACGGGCCTCGCCGCGGCGCTGCTCCAGCTGACGCAGGCGCGCCTGCTCGGCGAGCCGGTCCTGTGGGGCGGCCTGCTGGAGAACTTCGTCGGGCTCGAACTGCTCAAGCAGGCGTCATGGCACCCGGATCCCCCGCAGCTCTTTCACTTCCGAACGCCCAAGGGGGCCGAGGTGGACCTTGTCCTGGAGCGGAACGGCCGCGTGGTCGGCGTCGAGGTGCGATCCACCCAGACCGTGACCGCCGAGGACTTCAGGGGGCTCAAGGCGCTCGCCGAGGTGGCCGGTCGCCGGTTCCATCGCGGCCTCGTGCTGTACCTCGGGCGTCAGGCGGTGGCTTTCGGTCCGAATCTCCAGGCAGTCCCGTTCACGGCACTGTGGGAGTGGTAGGCGAGTGAGACGAATAGGCAACCCGTGGATCATGGCAATGGTGCACTACCTGGATGCGGAAGGCCGCCTCGCGGACATGACGGCCCCGGCGAGAAACCTGGTCAATCATCTCGGCGCGATCGTGTCAGCCCTGACGAGTCAACCCCCCGGGGAGCTGCGGCAGACGTCCGTCAGGTGCCGGCGGCGCCCGGGCCGGCGCCCCTGTGCCGGGCGGATTTGGGCAATGATCGAGGTCGGTTCCGGACAGATCTCGTGGGAGTGCCCGGCGTGTGGTGACAACGGGGTCCTCCACCAGTGGGAGGGGACGCCCTGGGACCAGACGCCGGAGGGACGGGGGTCGGCCCGGCCGGAGGATCGCGCCATGGCGGCGAGCGTGGCCGGCTGCATCGTGCAGGTGACGTACGCGCGCGCGATGCTGGATCGCGTGGCGGATGCGGCCACGGTCCCGAGCACGACGCTCCGCGATGAGACCCTGCCGCCCGTCGTCATCGACGCGATCCAGCGTGAACGCCTTGAGGAGCTTGCCGGTGAATGGGGCGAGCCGGACGCGGGGGAGCCGATCGAGTACGAGCAGCTGCACGTGGCTTACGAGCGCGGCGCGTTCGAGCTGACGCTGTTCAACCGGGGTATCCTGCTGATCTTCTCCGACGACGAGCGAGTCCGGCGCATGCACCGGGCGCTCTGCCTTCCGCTGGTAGTGCTCGAGCACCTCCTTCAGATAGATGGCGTTCCCGGATGCGAACCGCTCCTTGAGGGCCAGGACCTCCGCCGGCTTGCGCTCGACCGTGGCGAGCGCGATCAGCCCCTCGGCCGCGTCGGAGGAGGAAGACTCGCCGGGGCGGGAGCCCGCGTCCGCCGAACCGGTCAGCCGGGCCCGGAGCCGTGCTCGGCCTTCGGCGTCGAGTGCCCTCGCAAGCCCCACGAGACCGCCGGCGTACCGGTGCTGCTTCGCGACTGGCCGCAACTCGTCCAGCACGGCGTCGACGCCGCCCGGCGGGCGGGTCGCCAGGAGGCTCCGCGCGTAGGCCTCGATCACGCGGCCCAGGTCCAGGTCGATCGCATCCTCAGGGGCGCCGTGGTTCCCGAGGATGTCCGTCGTCTGGCCTGCCTCTCTCAGGAGCCCGAGGAGCATCCGGTAGGCGGACACCGCCGCGCTGTGCTGGGCCGAGTGGGTCAGGGCGAGCGCGGACCGCGTGAGGTCGGCGAAGAGGGTGGTCCACTCGTGGAACTCCTCGCCATCCTCGTCGTCGCCGCCCTGCCAGCCGTCGTCGTCCACCCACGACACGTACTTTCCATCGCGCGACGTCGCGCAGAACGCTTCGATCTCGCGGAGCAGGCCGGCCAGCTTCGATGGCGTGGCTGACCGCGAGGCGGCGGAGGGCGCGAGGTGCTGCGCCGCCCACGCTCGCTGCCGATGGTGGGGGAGCGTGGCGAGTTGTTGGGCGAGGAGGGCCGCGAGCCGTTCCCGGTCGAGGCGGAGCAGATCCTGGGTCTGCACGACGGCGCGCGTGCCGCGTCGCGGTTTCAGCGCGGCGGGTCCCCCGGTCGAGCGCACTCTGCTCTTATCGCATACGCGGACGAGGCGTGGCAACAAGCCTCGACACGCCGGTCATTGTTGCCCAGGCCGACTCGGGATGGGCTCTTGGCGCCCAGGTGTAGGGCCGGCGGGGGCCGGGCCGGTGCGGTCCTTGACGTCGGCCGCGCCGGCCGCGCAGCATCGGGGCCGAGTGGGTCAGAATCGACTTCGTCCGTCAGCCAGGCGTGGCGAAGACGGCGAGAAAGGGGTGTTCATGTCGAGTACTCCCGACGACCTCTTCGAGCTCTTCGAGGACTGGCGCAAGTTCCAGCCGCCGATCCACGTCGATGGCGTCCCGGACTACGGGCCGTCCGCGATGGCCGCACAGCATCGCGAGCTGTCCGCGTACCAGCGCCGGCTTGGTGCCATCGATCCGTCCCGCTGGCCGATCCCGCAGCAGGTCGACTACCAGATCGTCCGGGCGGAGATGAACGGGCTCGAGTTCGATCACCGCGTGCTGCGGCCGTGGGCCAACGATCCGGCCTTCTACGTCACGGTCTTTGCGTCGGAAAGCGACCAGCCGGCGCGCGAGGGGCACTACGCCGCCGGGGGCCTCGAGCTGTGGAAGTACGCGTGGCCGCTCGACCCGGCGAGCGTGGGCGAGATCCGGTTTGGACTCGGCGCGATCCCGCCACTGCTCGACCAGGCGCGGCGCAACCTGGTCGGGACCGGGCGAGACCTGTGGATCCATGGCGCACGTCGCGTCCGCGCGCAAGGCGCCGACCTCGAGCGGTTCGGAGCGCGCCTCACCGATCCGGCGCTGGCCGATGTGCGTGCGGACATCGGGCGCGCGCGGGCCGCGATCGAGTCCTTCGCCGGCTGGCTCGACGCGGAGGCGTCGTCGAAGAGGGGGCCGTCTGGGGTCGGGGTCGACAACTACGACTGGTATCTGCGGAACGTGCAGCTGCTCCCGTATACCTGGCAGGACGAGCTCGTGTTGATGCAGCGCGAGCTGGCGCGCGCCTTGTCGTCGCTCGCGTGGGAGGAGTCGCGCAACGCTGGTGAGCCGCCGGCCGCGCCGATTGCCAATGCCGACGAGTACGCGGTCCGTGCGCAGGCGGGCGTCACCGACTACATGGCGTTCCTGCAGGACCACCACGTGCTGACCATTCGTGACGGCATGGGCGCTGCGCTGCGCGCACGCGTCGGCCCCTACTCACCGCCGCCGCGTGAGTTCTTCGGCGAGGTCGATCACCACGACCCGCAGGTCATGCGCACGCATGGGTATCACTGGTTCGACAAGGCGCGAATGGCGAACCAGCCGCACATGAGCCCCGTCCGCCGCGGCCCGCTGCTCTACAACATCTTCATCACGCGAACCGAGGGGCACGCGACCGGCTGGGAAGAGATGATGCTCCATGCCGGCATGTTCGACGTGCGTCCGCGCTCGCGCGAGCTCATCTACATCCTGCTCGCCCAGCGCGCCGCTCGCGCGCAGGGCGACCTCCGCATGCACGCCCGGCAGGCCACCCTCGAGGAGGCGGCGACGTTCACATCGGAGAACACGCCGCGCGGCTGGCTGAGCCTCGCGGGCCGGCTCGTGCGCGCCGAACAGCATCTCTACCTGCGGCAGCCGGCGTACGGCACGAGCTACCTCAGCGGCAAGATCCAGATCGAGCGGCTGCTGGCCGACCGCCGGCGCCAACTGGGCAGCGCGTTCACGCTCAAGCGTTTCATGGATGAATTCGATGCGGCGGGACTGATTCCGATCTCGCTGATCCGCTGGGAACTGACCGGCGAGCTGGCCGACGACTTGCGCGGTGTCCTGGCGCCGGCGACAGCCGGGAAATCGAACCCGGGGCGTCCGACTTGGCATCGGGGTCCTAGGCCGGGCCGGACGGAGAAGCGTCCGTTATGACTCGGAACCGTAAGGGCGGAAGCAGCGGCTACGCCACGGCCAGCGCACTCAGGCGCCGCTCGGCTCGGGCCCTCAGCCCTTCGAGGGGGTACACCGCGCCGAACTGCTCGAGGGCGAACGAGGCCGACACCGCGCCGTAGCGGCCGGCCTGCTCCAAGTCCCCGGTCTCGGCCAGCCCGACGAGGAAGCCGCCGCAGTACGCGTTTCCGGCGCCCGTCACGTCCACCACGCGGGCGACGGGAACGGCGGGCACGGCCACCGGCCCCTCGTCCTGCCCGGCCACCAGGCTTCCCGCCGCGCCCATCCGCAGCACCACGACGCGTACCCCGACGGCCAGGAGCGCGGTCAGGATCTGTCGTGGATCCTCCAACCCGGTGAGGCGACGGGCCTGGAGCAGGTTGGGCGAGACCACGTCCAGCAGGGGCGCCAGCTCGTCGAAGACCGTCCGGCTCTCCGGCCGGCAGAAGACGTTCCACGGCTCCCAGAGGATGCGGGCGCAGCGGCCGGCCCGCAGGCGCGCCATCCATTCACGGAGCGGGTCCGGGGCATCGCACTCCAGGCGGACACCCATGGCGCTGGCGTACTCCGCCGGGAACTCGTCCGGCCGTGGGCACATGGCCATGAAGTGACTCGGAGCGGTGCGGTCGACATGGGTGCGTCGCCCGTCGGGCTCGTAGAGCTGCCAGGCCCGGGGCGATGGCGCGTCGGGCCTGGCCGGACCCCGCACGTCGACCGCACGCCTGAGCTCGCGACGATCCGCCTCGGGGAGGTCGCAGCCGACGGCTCCCAGCAAGCCGACGCGCCGGCTCCAGACGCGCATCCCCATCGCCGCGTGCGCGGCGCCGCCCCCGAGCACCCCCATGCGGGTCTGGCCGTCCGGCCGGACGATGTCGTCAACGACGATCGAGCCGATCGAGAGGAACATGCCACGTGTCCCACATCTGGCTCGTGCGGACCCGGCTGAGGCCCGGCTCGCGCCCGTCGCCGGTGGGGCGAAAGAACGGCTCCCCCAGGAGCTCCGAGCGGTAGGCGGCGAACAGCGCGCCGGGGATGCTTGCGATGACGGGCGAGAGCATCTCCGGCACCCCGTCGGCCAGCGGCAGGATCCGGGACGCGACCTCGCGCAGGGCCGCGACTGACGGCGGCGCGACGGCGACCACGCGGCGCCCGATGGTCCTGGCGGCGGCCGCCACCTCGATGGCCCGGGACAGGTCCCGCTCGCCCGCGGTGATGAAGAACGTCGGGGTGGACCGGGCCCGGGCGAAGAAGTGGAGATGCGCCCACTCCTCGGTGTCCTGCCCCACCGCCGCGTCGCCCGAGGCCTCGAGCACCTTGGCGGCGGAGAAGAGCGCGGTCGCGTAGTTGGGCCCGCCGCCCACGAACACGAATGCGTCCGCGTCCCGCCACTCCTCGGCCAGGGCGCGCGCGGCCTGGTCGCAGGCGAGAACGGTCTCCTGGGCGGCCTCGGAGAGCGCCAGGATGTCGCGCCGCCTGGCGGTGGCCGCGGCCCAGTCGAGATGGCCGCGCACTTCGCCGATGCGGACCGCGATCAGGAGCAGCGCGAGCTGGCTCGCCAGGTAGGATCGGACCCCCGGCGTGTGCGCGCCCGGCGGCTCGGGAAACGGAGGCGTGGACGACCGGATGACCAGCTCGGCGGTCTCGGCCAGACGGCTGCCGGTGGTCGCGGTCACAGCCAGGGTGCCGGCGCCCGCCTGGCGGGCCAGCCGGAGCGCCTCGGTCGTGCGCGCGACCTCGCCCGAGACCGATACGCCGATCACCAGGTTCGTGCCGGGTCCGGTGGGCGGGAGGTGGCCGGCCGCGTAGCGGGCGAACTGCAACGCGCTCATCGGCTCGGCCGGCCGGCCGGCGATGGTCTCGAAGGCCAGCTCGGAGCCGAGCGAGGCATGATGCGAATCGCCGCAGCCGGTCACGTAGAGGCGCTTCACGGACAGGCAGAGCTCGTGGTCGAGCGTCTTCCGCACCGTGTCGTCGAGCACGGGGACCAGCTCGCGGATGAGCCCCGGCAGGCTGTGCACCTGGGCGATCATGGGGTTCATCGCGGGCCGTGTCCTCGCCGCGGTCAAGCGGGGTCAGCCATGACGCGTACGAGCACCTGGCGCTGACGCGGCCCGTCGAACTCGGCGAGCATCAGCCTCTGCGATCGACCCAGCATCAGCTTGCCACCGGACACGATGAGCGACAGGCTGGTGCCGGTCAGCGTGGTCTTGACGTGCCCGGCAGCGTCGGCCGGCGTGTCGTACGTGTGGTGGAAGTCCACCCGCGTCGGCACCAGGCGCCGCAGCTCGGAGCGGATGTCGTCCGCGGTGGCGGGGTCGCTGCCCGAGTTGATGATCAGCCCCGCGGTGGTATGCGGCACGAAGACGACGCAGATGCCCTCGGCCAGGCCGCTGTCCCTCACGGCGGCCTGAACCTGGTCGGTGATGTTCAGCAGGCTCTCGCCGGGCGGCGTCTCCAGCCGGACCGTGGTCAGCCGTTTCATCGACGCGAGCTGCGAGGATCGTCACTCACTCAGCAGCTTGTCCGCCCACTCGACCAGCGCCACCAGGGTCGGGGGCGTGGCGAAGGTCGCATTCTTCCCCGCGAGGTCGGCGTCCTGGACCCCACGGGCCCGGGAGCAGGCGGTTCAGACGTGGATCGGCACGCCGAGCGCGGTGACCTTCCCCAGCGCTTCGGCCAGCGGCGGCCAGCCGACCGGGACCACCGCGTTGGCCACCGGCGT
>Ga0114129_10016210_pt1 | contig 10604 bp, 7 predicted proteins | sample RhiMetdeltSRZDD1_FD_80071 | JGI IMG/M metagenome (GOLD analysis project Ga0114129, IMG submission 80071) | Populus rhizosphere microbial communities from Tennessee, USA - Rhizosphere MetaG P. deltoides SRZDD1 (version 2) (version 2) | ecosystem: Host-associated > Plants > Roots > Rhizosphere >... | reverse complement strand
GCGTACGCCCGCACCGACCTCGTCACCAAGCGCGGCGAGTTCGCGGTGCGCGGCGGCATCCTGGACGTGTTCCCGCCGACCGAGGAACACCCGCTTCGGGTCGAGTTCTGGGGTGACGAGATCGAGGAGATCCGCAGCTTCGCGGTCGCCGACCAGCGCACGATCGCGGCGGCGGAACGGCTGTGGGCGCCGCCGTGCCGGGAGCTGCTCCTGACTCCCGAGGTTCGGGCCCGGGCAGCCGCGTTGGCGCAGGAGCATCCCGAGCTCGCCGAGATCGCCGGCAAGCTGGCCGAGGGCATCCCGGTCGAGGGCATGGAGTCGCTGGCCCCGGCGCTCATCGGGCCATCCACAATGGAGCTCGTGGTGCACGCGATGCCGGCCGGCAGCGCCGTCGTGCTCTGCGACCCCGAGCGCATCCGCACCCGGGCACACGACCTGGTCCGCACGTCCGACGAGTTCCTGCAGGCCAGCTGGGCCGCGGCCGCCGTCGGGGGCAAGGCCCCGATCGACCTCGGCGCCGCCGCATTCAAGACCCTGGCGGAGGTACGGGCCACCGCCCGTTCCCTAGACTGTCCATGGTGGACGGTTTCGCCGTTCGGTCTCGCCGCGGCGGCGGAGTCGAAGCCGGGCATCGATGTGTCCGACATCTGGGACGAGGGCATCCCGTCGATCGGTGAGGTAGCCGACGACACAGTGGAGTCGCTGGCGGTGGTCGCCCAGCCCACGCCGCTGTACCACGGCGAGACCGGCCGGGTGCTCGACGACCTGAAGCGCTGGGTGGGCGACGGCTGGCGGGTGGCGCTCGTCTTCCCCGGGCCCGGGCCGGCGCAGCGCGCGGTCGAGGTGCTGCGGGACGCCGACTTCGGAGTGTCTCTTGTGGACGCTATCAAGGCACCGCCCACCTCCGGCCAGCCGCTCGTCACCACCGGCGCGCTCGGCCACGGGTTCCTCGACGAGGAGTCCCGGCTCGTCGTGCTGACCGGTGACGACATCACCGGTGGCCGAGGATCGTCCACAAAGGACATGCGGAAGATGCCGAGCCGGCGGCGCAACACGATCGACCCGCTGGAGTTGGCGGCCGGCGACTACATCGTCCACGAGCAGCACGGCATCGGCCGGTACGTCGAGATGGTCCAGCGCACGGTCAACGGGGCGGACCGCGAGTACCTGGTCATCGAGTACGGCCCGTCGAAGCGGGGACAGCCCGGAGACCGGCTGTTCGTGCCGACCGACCAGCTCGACCAGCTGTCCCGGTACGTCGGAGGGGAGACTCCGACCCTGCACAAGCTCGGCGGCTCGGAGTGGCAGAAGGCGAAGGCGCGGGCGCGTAAGGCGGTCCGCGAGATCGCGGCTCAGCTGATCCAGCTCTACGCCGCCCGGCAGGCGTCCACGGGATACGCCTTCGGCCCCGACACCCCGTGGCAGCGCGAGCTCGAGGACGCGTTCCCGTACACCGAGACGCCGGACCAGCTCGCCGCCATCGAAGAGGTCAAGGTCGACATGGAACGGCCGGTACCGATGGACCGGCTCATCTGTGGCGACGTCGGGTACGGCAAAACCGAGATCGCGGTACGGGCCGCGTTCAAGGCGGTGCAGGACGGCAAGCAGGTGGCGATCCTCGTACCGACCACACTGCTCGCCCAGCAGCACTTCAACACGTTCTCCGAACGGATGGGCCAGTTCCCCATCGAGATCCGTCAGCTGTCCCGCTTCGCGACACCGCGCGAGGCGGAGGAAACCGTGGCGAAGATTGGCGACGGGACCGCGGACATCGTCATCGGTACGCACCGCCTGCTCCAGTCGACGACCAGGTTCAAGAACCTCGGCATGGTCGTCGTCGACGAGGAGCAGCGGTTCGGCGTGGAGCACAAGGAGTACCTCAAAACGCTGCGTACCCACATCGACGTGCTGACGATGTCGGCGACGCCGATCCCTCGTACGCTCGAGATGGCCATCACCGGCATCCGCGAGATGTCCACGATCGCGACCCCGCCGGAGGAACGCCATCCCGTGCTGACGTATGTCGGCGCGTACGACGAGAAGCAGGTCTCCGCCGCGATCCGCCGCGAGCTGTTGCGTGACGGGCAGGTGTTCTATCTGCACAACCGCGTCGACTCCATCGAGAAGACGGCCCGCCGGCTGCGTGAACTCGTACCCGAGGCACGGATCGCGGTCGCCCACGGGCAGATGGGCGAGGACATTCTCGAGCGCGTGATGGTGGGTTTCTGGGAGCGCGAACACGACGTCCTGGTCTGTACGACCATTGTGGAGTCCGGAATCGACATCCCGAACGCCAACACCCTCATCGTCGAGCGGGCCGATCTGCTCGGCCTGGCCCAACTGCACCAGATCCGCGGTCGGGTGGGTCGCGGGCGCGAGCGGGCGTACTCGTACTTCCTGTTCCCGCCGGACCGGCCGCTGACCGAGCACGCGCACGAGCGGCTGGCCACGATCGCCCAGCACACCGAGCTGGGCGCCGGCATGTACGTGGCGATGAAGGATCTGGAGATTCGCGGCGCGGGCAACCTGCTCGGCGGTGAGCAGTCGGGGCACATCGAGGGCGTCGGGTTCGACCTCTACGTACGGATGGTCGGCGAGGCGGTGCAGTCGTTCAAGGGTGAGCGGCCGGAGGAAGAGCCGGACGTGAAGATCGACCTACCGGTTGACGCGCACCTGCCGCACGAGTACGTCGGTGTCGAGCGGCTGCGCCTCGAGATGTACCGCAAGCTGGCCTCGGCCCGCTCCTCCTCCGACCTCGACGCGACCGTCGCCGAGATGACCGACCGGTACGGCGATCCGCCGGTACAGGTGCAGAACCTCGTGGCGGTCGCGCGGTTCCGGCTACTCGCGCGGTCCTACGGACTGACCGACGTCGCGTTGCAGGGCAAGCACATCCGGTTCCTGCCGGTACCGCTGCCGGACTCCAAGCAGTTGCGCCTCAAGCGGCTGTACGCGGACGCGGTCTACAAGGCGGCGGGCGAGACCATCTCGGTACCGCGTCCGACCGACCCGTCCCGCGAACCGCTGCGCGACGTCCCCTTGCTGGAGTGGTGCACGACGCTGCTGACCAGCATCCTGTCGTGATCGCTTGCTGCGCACCTGGACGAGCTCGATGTGCCCAGGCTCCGGTCTTACGCCGAGGCGCACCCGCGCCATTAGGGCGCCCGCGCGGATGTGGTCGGCCAGGTCGAGCGCGTCGGCGTGCCCAACCGAAGCCAGAAGCTGCGCCGGTGCAGGTGGAGATCACCGGAGAGGGTGCGCCGTTCGCGTAGTGTTTGGCGCGCAGCAGGTTCCGACGTACACGACTTGGGAGCCCAGCGCGTGCCTGTGCAACAAGGTCAGCCGCAGGATCTGCGGGCTACAAAGGCCGCGGGACGCCTGATGGTGCTCGGGTTCGCGCTGACCGTGGTGGTGCGCGGCACGTATTGGCTGTGGACCTGGTTCTTGATCGGACCAGTGTTCGGCCCGGTGAACGTCGTTCCGACCAAGCCCAGCACCGTGCTGTTCTATGCCGAGCTACTGTTTACCGGGCTGTTCGCGCTGGCCACACCGGTTGTCTGCGTTGGCCTGATAGCCAGGCCGGCCAGGCTCCGGCGGATCGGCCACGCACTCGGCTGGGCCTTCGCCATCGACACGGCCGTCTACCTCATCGTGTTCCTGTGGATTGCTGTGTTCGAGCTAGGTTGGGGAGCCGACTTGCTAGCTCCGGCGACGGTCGGCAACCTCGTCCTGGCGGGTATAGCGGTGACGATCGTCCGGTGGACCCGGGTCTGATGCGCAGCGCGGATCGTCTGCGCGACCGGAGTGGACTTCTCCGTTCCCAGTCTGCTCGCCTGGTTGTCAAACATCCACATTCCCTACGACGAGGTCCCGCGGTCCTGGCGCATTCCTCTGCTCCAGCCCTGGCATTCGGCGCGCCTCGACGCGTGAGGCATTCGTACTCCACCAGCCACAAGCGCCAGTACAGCCTGATCTTGACCGCTCACAACGACCCGGCTGCACACTGCGCCCATCAAAACAGGTTGAAAAACACCGAGTTCACCGGTCCGGCACGATGATCTCGACGCTGCGCTCGGCGAGCGTCGCTTCTAGGTCGCCGCCGAGGAAGCGCTCTGCCACTTCGCGTTGACGCAACGTCGCGTCCAGGTGCGCGAGCGTGAGTCCCCGGACGAATCGGTGTGCCTCCTCCTCCGAGCAGAGTTCGCTCATCGGGCGCATCTCGCGTTGCATCCAGGCGAGTTCCGGCGGGAACTCCATCGTGCGGGCGGCCTCGTGCTCCTGTGCCACGTTGTCGATGAAGTGTTGGTGGTCGGCGCGACGCAGGACGGCCATCCGCTTCGTGCCGGGGATCCGCGCGAACAGGTCATTGATGTCGGCCAGCGGTAGCGGGGTGTCGTATTCGGCCGCCAGACACAACGTCGGCACGTCACGTCCCCAGGCAAAGGACAGTGTTGCCGGGATGACACCGGGTCGCGGGTTGGCGATTCCGCCAGGCGCGTGGGCGACGACGGAGCCGATCCGTGGCTCGACGTCGGGTGCGGCCAGCGCCGTCCAACCTCCGAAGCTGTGCCCGACGATACCGACCGGCGCTGTACCCATCATCTGGTCGAGTAGGAAACGAACATCCGGTACCCGGTTCGCGATCCACTCCTTGGCCCGCGCCAGCTTCTGCTCCGCGGTCTCGCCGTCCCGGCGACCCAGCTCCGGAGCCACCACCTCGGAATGGTCCAGGGCCGCGACGACGTAGCCGTGGCTGGCCAGGTGCTCGCAGACGAACGTGGCCCGGCGCCGGTGCCCGAGACTGTGGTGGGAGTAGACGACCAACGGCCCCGTCTCACCCTGCTTGTCTTGGTCTCCGCCGCGCGGGGTGGCGCTGCCGCGCCATCCCGCGCGCCGACCCGGTTGCCAAACCGAGCAGGGGAACACGCGGTCCCGTTCCTTGTCGACTGCCTCGAACGAACGTTCCTCGACGGGGAACGGTCCCCGGACGAACGGGTCGTAGCCGGTCTCCATCGGCCCAGCCTGACAGCTCCGACCCGGATCGATGAATAGGTTTCGCTCACAGCGCATGATGGTCACATGGCCCCGACCTACGTTTCGCTCGGCGACTCGATGTCGATCGACGACTACGCCGGTGGTCCCGGGCGCGGTGCGGCGAGCCTGCTGAACCGGAACCGGGACGACGACTTCCCCGACTGGGCGGGTCGGGACCTGCGCGGCCTCACTGCGAGACACCTCGCCCGGGACGGGGCTACGACGAGCGACGTCCTGTACTCGCAACTGCCCACAGTGGACGAACCGCCGGCGCTGGTGACGATCAGTATGGGGGGCAACGATCTGCTGATCGCTTTCGGCAACACGGCAGCGGCCGAGGTGGCGATCCACACGGTGGTGGCCCTCGGCCACGGCGTGCTGGGACGGTTGCGCCAGCTCGCCGGAGCCGTGCCGATCGTCGTGACGACCGTCTACGACCCGAGCGACGGCCTGGGGGTGATCGGCGACAGCGACTCGCTGTCGTGGCCGGACGGACCCGCGCTGATCCAGATGCTCAACGATGAACTAGCGAAGCTGGCCGGTACGTATGACGCGCTCGTCGCCGACGTCTACAGCCACTTCCTCGGGCACGGCCAACGGCAGGGAGACGTGGCGCAGCTCGATGCTCGGCCTACGGATCACGACATGTGGTACTGCGGACTGATCGAGCCGAACGCCTGGGGAGCCCACCAGATCCGGACCGTATGGTGGCAGACCCTCCACGACGCCGGTTGGCCGCCGGCCGCCTAGCGCACTCCGAAGGACAGAATCCGGCCGCCCCAGGTGCCGAAGTAGAGATTGCCTTCCCACACCGCCGGAGTCGACTCGATACAACTGCCGGTCTCCAACGTCCACAGTGGAGTCGGCGCCTCCGTGGTCTCGGCGACGTCGTACGCGTGCAGGTCACCATCGCAGTCGGCGACCATCAGCACACCGTCCACGATGACGGGTGACGGCCACGCCTGGGCACCGAGGCGGATCCGCCACCGCTCGGCTCCGGTCATCCGGTCGACCCCGATCACGCTGCCGCCGGTGGTCACGAACACCACGATGTCCTGGTACAGCGCCGGTGTACCCCAGATTCCCGCCGGATGCCCGCCGCGGTCGTCGAGCTTCCACACCAGCGGGTTGTCCGGCTTGCTCGGGTCCAGCTTCATCATCTGGCCGACCGCCTTGGACCGCGCGGTACCCCGCTCGTACTGCACGCCCACGTAGAGCGCGCCCGCTTCGTCGACGACCATCGCGGCATCGGTGTCGTCACCGGTCCAGAACCGGAAGACGCGTTTGGGCGTACCGCCCTTGGCCAGCGAGCTGAGGTCCCAGCCCTGGACCAGCCCGCCCGAGTTCGCGAAGTAGAGGGTGTTGCCGTAGATCGCCGCAGAGCCCTCGATGGACACGTTCGAGTCGCCGATGTCGCGCAGCAGCTGGCTGTCCCACCCGGGGGTGTGGAAGACCAGCTTCGGGTTGATCCGAACCTTGCCGTCGGGTCCGTAGCTGCGGTTGAGCTTGACGATGTGGAACTGGCTGTTCTCGCCGCCCTCGAACAAGTAGTCGTTGATGATCAAAGGAGAGGCGTCCCAGTCGTCGTTCCACTTCGTCGGCGATACGGCCTTCGCCGAGAGCTTCCACAGCTCGGTGGGGCGGCCCCGGTCGAACGACACGATGTGCAGGTAGTTGTCCCGCGAGCCGGAGTAGACGAGCGGATACCCGTCCGGGTCGATCGTCACCGATCCTTTGATGATGTCGCCGGTGGGGAAGCTCGGGATGATGCGCTCACCGGTGTCCGCGTCGAGGAAGTGCAGCGCGCGGTCGAACGCGCCGACCACCATCCACGTCCGGCCGTCGCGCTCGAACAACGCGGGCTGGCCGGTGAAGCCCGATCCGCACCACTGCGTCGGGCCGCGCTGGTCGACCGAGAGTGAGCACAGCCGATCGGTACGCGGGAATTGCCACCGCAGTTCCGGCTGGTTGCGCGGAACCGGCCCGGTGCCGTAGTACGTCCGCGTCGCGTTGCCGCGGAACGTGAGCAGACCGGTGACCTTGTCGCCGTACGGCTTGCCGACCCCCGCCGGATCCGACCAGCCCACGAACGGCGTGTTGCTGGGCGGCGATGGCGACGTGCTGGGGGAGGCCGCCGGTGGGTCGTTCCACACCGCCGCGACGGCGTTGCCTTCGGGCCCCGACGCCTCGCCGGGCACCGCGGCCGTGACGAGCAGGCCGAGTGCGATGACGAGCGCGTAGCGCGCTCGCCGGCGGCTGAGGGGTCCGGTCATCGCTACAGTGTGCCGACGTGCCCCGGTTTGTGGAAGCCGCCGGCGGTCGCGGAGCCGCCAAGCGGCACCAGTTGTGGAAAAACTCACGGCGTGCAACGAAAACGAGTTTGTCGTGTACAGCACGGATGGCCGATACGCACCGTTCGTACCGGCCTCATGCCATGTTTTTGTCCGAACCGCCGTCCGCTGATCCCTCCGGGATACCGGCCAGGGCGGCCCGCGCCTGGTCGCGCACCGTCGGGGACGGCGAGGTCGCGAGCACATGCTCCAGAGCCTTCCGGTACGCGACATCGAAGGCTTTTTCCGACGGTACGGCGATGTCCGGCTCCACGCCGGTGCCCTCCCAGTTGGTACCGGTGACCGGATTGACCGACCGCGCGTTCGGCACGGTGATCTCGAGCGTCGGCGTGAGCGCGAACGCCTCGGTCGGGTGCGCCCCGCCGCGGGTCGTCTCGCCGATCAGCGTCGCCCGGCCCTGCACCTTGAGGTTGTAACAGAACTCCTCTGCGCCGGAGAACGTGGTGTCACTGGTGAGGACGTACACCGGACGGTCGAGATACCGCTCGCCGGGGACGTAGGGCATCGACCAGAACTGCCGGGTCTGCCCGGTTGCCGCGCGGAAGATGTTGTTGAGGTGCGTCTCCCCGTCGGGGAACAGGTAACTGTTCCAGAAGATCACGCCCTCCGGCGCGCCGCCGCGGCCCTTGCGCAGATCGACGATCAGCACATGAGTCTCGGCAACGAGCCGCATGGCCGCCGCGATCGCGTCGCCGCCGATGCCCGGGTCGGTCATACCCCACAGATCGAGGTAGCCGACGTTGCCGTCGAGCCGTTCCACCCGGGTGATGCCGTAGTTGCCCAGTCGCCACATTTCCTGGTACGCCGTCAGCAGCTCAGCCTCGGACATGGCCTGGTGCAGCTCGGCGGCGCGAATCCGGACCCGCAGGTGTTTGTCGCCGCACAGCTCGAAGAGTTGTGTGGTGAGCCGGTCGCCCAGCATGGCCTCGTCCATGCCGTCGTACTCGCCTGCGTCCAGCCGTGCCTGGATCGCGGCGGCGGCCGCCTCGGCCTTGTCCGGGAAGACGTAGTTGGCACGCAGTAGGGCGATGGCATCCTCGATCGGTTTCCTCGACATGCCGGTTACCGTACTCATCATCCTGTGCCTCGCACCCGAGTTGTCGATCGACCACTCGGGTGCGAGGCTTCGCTCATGGAGCTGACTCGCAGCCGCACGTTCACCTGGTCCGATCCGGCGGTCTCCGCGGCGGAGATTGGCCGGCGCAGCGGCCTCGAGATCCTGCAGGCGATGGGCAAGGGAGAGCTGCCACACCCACCCGTGATGGATCTGATCGGCATCGAGAGCATCGAAGCCGAGGACGGCCGGATCGTGGTGACGATGACGGCCCGCGAGTTCCATTACAATCCACTGGGGACCGTCCACGGTGGAGTGTTGGCGACATTGCTCGACACGGCGACCGGTTGCGCGGTGCACAGTACGCTGCCGGCCGGCATGGGTTACACGTCGCTGGATCTGACGACGAAGTACCTGCGGCCGGTGACCGTCGAGTCCGGTCGGCTGAGCTGCGTCGGTACCGTGTTGTCCCGCGGCCGCCGGACCGCACTGGCCCAGGCGGAGCTCAGCGACGAGCGCGGCCGGCTGGTCGCTCACGCGACGTCGTCGTGCCTGCTCTTCGAGATTCCTAGCTGACCAGCTCCAGCGTCTGACGGGCGTTCCTGGCCAGCTCGTCCCAGCGGCCCATGTACGCGTTGTACGCCTGCGCGTCCAGTCCAATGTGGACCTGGTAGCAGCGCAGCCGCGCCTCGGCATTCGCTTCGCCGGCGACCCGTTCGGCGACCGCGGCGCGGATGTCGATGCGCTGCCAGGCGGGATACCAAGGCCACCAATACAGCAGCCAGGCCAGGTCGTACAGGCTGTCGCCGTACATCGAGTTGCCCCAGTCGAGCACGGCTGTGATCCGTCCACTCTGGACGAGGACGTTGCGGTTGAGCAGATCGCTGTGCACGAACTGGCGTACCGGTGGGCAGCCGGCGGCCAGCTTGCGAAAGGCCCGGGCGGCGGTGTCGAACGGCCGCGCACCGGTCGGCGAGGCGTCGAGCGCCGACCGCCAGCCGTGGACACGCTGGCCCGGCCGGTCCTCGATGCCGTACAACAGCGCCTCGGTCCACGTGCGCTGGGACGCCGATCCGTCCGGGCGCCACAGCCCGTAGCCGGTACCGGGTGGCTCGATGCGGCGCAGCCTGTCCAGTGTCGTCAGCAAGTTCGGCAGGACCGCCCGCATTCCGTCTTCGTCGAGGGCGTCGAGGAAGTCGCCGTGGGCGCGCCGGCTCACCGCGAAAGCGGTACCGTCGGCGGTTTGTCCTAGCTGGAGCACGACGGGGATCGGCAGGTCGTCGCTGGCGTATGTGGCCATCCGTGCGTCTTTTGCGAAGTCCTCGCCGTGCGCGCCCAGCCGGAAGACCAGCTCCTCACCGCCGAACGTGACGGCGTACGCACGGGACCACTCACCGGCCCCGAGTGGGACTACCCTGCCAGGCATGAAGCTGGAGGTTACCCCTGCCGTACCAGCCCTCGACACCGAGTTGCACATCCGGCTTACTGACGTTGCGCCCGGTGACGAAGTGACACTCGAGTCGACCAACCACGACGCGATGGATCGCCTCTGGTCCGCGCACGCCACGTTCGTGGCGGCCGCCGACGGCACGGTGGACCTGACGCGGGACGCGCCGGTAGGCGGCTCGTACACCGGAGTCGATCCGATGGGCCTCGTCTGGTCGATGTCCCTTCAGCAGTCCACCGGGTCCGGACCGTTCACGGTGACCGCGTCTGTCGACAGTGGACCTTCGGCCGAGGCGTCGGTCGAACGGCTGCGGTATCCGGCCGGCGTGACCCGCGAGGTCGTCGACGCCGATGGACTCGTCGGCGTGCTGTGCTACCCGGAGGAGGGGCCGGCGCGCCCGGGTGTGATTCTGATTGGCGGCGCCGAGGGCGGTCTGCACGATGTCGACGCGGCGCTCATGGCGGCGCACGGCTTCACCGTCCTCGCGCTGGCGTACTTCGGTGCGCCCGGTGTGCCGTCGGGACTGGTACGCGTACCGCTGGAGTACTTTGGCACGGCGATCGACTGGTTGCTGGCCCACGAGCGGGTCATGGGCGACCGGGTCGGGATGATCGGCGGGTCGCGGGGCGGCGAGGCGTCACTCCTCGTCGCTTCGACGTTCGAGCGGGTCGGCGCGGTGGTCAGCCTCGTCGGCAGCGGGGTGCTGACGCAGGGCATC
>Ga0114129_10016209_pt1 | contig 10605 bp, 13 predicted proteins | sample RhiMetdeltSRZDD1_FD_80071 | JGI IMG/M metagenome (GOLD analysis project Ga0114129, IMG submission 80071) | Populus rhizosphere microbial communities from Tennessee, USA - Rhizosphere MetaG P. deltoides SRZDD1 (version 2) (version 2) | ecosystem: Host-associated > Plants > Roots > Rhizosphere >... | reverse complement strand
CTGATGCCGACGATCCGGCAGACGTCGGGGACGCGGTAGCCCTGTTCGCTCATCACAGCTCCGTAATTACGACCGTGTCGCCGAAGGGTAGGCCGGTCCGACCCCCGTGTCAACGAGAGGAAGGCCATCCCCCGGATGGGGGCGACTCAAGTCCGAGTAGGTGAGGGGCCGATGAAGAGAGGGACGTTCGAAAGGAACCATCCCCCCGATGGCACGAACCTCCAAGCGGCTCACCCGGATCGCGCTGTTGGTCGCGCTGGCCACCGGCCTCACGTCCCTGGGCTCGACCGCGGCCGACGCCGGCACGCTGACCCTGCGGGGCCGGATGTACCGGGCCACGAACACCAGCCGGTCGCACCACGCGGTCCGTCGCGTCGACATCCAGTACGCGATGTCCAAGCTGGCGCGCAAGCACAGCATCGCGATGGCCAACCGGGGATACATCTTCCACACGTCGAACCCGTCCGCGTACTACCTCGACGGGGTCCGCTGGTCGACCTGGGGAGAGAACGTCGGGGTCACGCCCGGGACGGTGAACGATCTCGAGCAGGCGTTCATGAACTCCGAGGCGCACCGGGCGAACATCCTCAACCGGGGCTTCCGCCGGGTCGCGTTGGGCACCTACCGCGACGCCGACGGCTGGCTCTGGGTGACGGTCTTCTTCTACGGATAACGCGTCCTCGCGGAGCGACCCGGCCCCGCAACTCGCTACTCCTCCGGGTTGAAGTCCTCCGGGGTCACGGTGTCGAGGAACTCCCGGAACTTCTCCACCTCTTCCTCTTCCTCCGCGGGCATCAGGATCGCCGCCTCGTCGAGCACGTCCTCGCTGGCGAAGATGGGGACCGCGAGGCGGACGGCCAGCGCGATCGCGTCGGAGGGTCGGGAGCTCACCTCGTAGTGGTCGCCGTTGCGTTGGAGCTCGATCGTCGCGTAGAAGGTGGAATCGCGGAGCTCCGTCACGATGATCTTCTCGACCGCCACCGAGAGGTCCTCGAGGATGTTCTTCATCAGGTCGTGGGTCATCGGTCGAGGGGTCTGCACGCCCTGCAGCGAGAGCGCGATCGCGGCGGCCTCCGAGGCCCCGATCCAGATCGGCAGGTAGCGCTCCCCGTCTCGCTCGCGAAGCAGGACGATCGGTTGGTTCGTCGGGAGCTCGACCCGGACGCCTTCCAGCTGCATCTCGATCATGGACGTGCAGGCACTGTACGGGCCCCTCCCGCGGAAGCGCAACTACCCCGCGACGGCCAGGTGCGGGACCAGCGCATCAGGATCGTCCGAGAGCGCCGCGGTGTCGGGGACCTCCATGATGTCGGCCAGGTTCCGGTACCGCTCCTGGAAGTCGAGGCCGTAGCCGATCACGAACGCGTCGGGGCAATCGAACCCCACGTAGCGCGGACGGAGGGGGGCGATCCGGCGGACCGACCGATCGAGCAGCGTGCAGACCTCGAGCGAGGCCGGCCCGCGCTGGCGCAGGATCGACAGGAGGTAGGAGATCGTGAGGCCGGTGTCGACGATGTCCTCGACGAGCAGGAGGTCCCGGCCGGTGAGGTCGGACTCCACGTCGAGCAGGATCCGCACGCGGCCCATCGACTCGGCCGCGCCACCGTACGGGCTCACCGCGATGAAGTGCGTCTCGAGCGGGAGGTCGATCTGTCGGATCAGGTCCGCGAGGAACACCGTGCCGCCCTTCAGCACCGAGATCAGGACGGGCTCCCGCCCCACGTAGTCCCCGGTGATCGTGCGGCCGAGCTCCTCCACCCGGCGGCGGATGTCCTCGCGCCCGTAGAGCACGCGCGCGATGTCCGTCATCGGCGGCGAGCGTAGCACCGACCCGTCTCGGGATCGGGAGGTGGGTCGGACGGCTAGGTGAACAGGGCGCGGACCGCGGCGGCGACGCCTCCGGCGACCGCCGCCGCGGACCGCGCCCACCACGGCATCGGCGGCGGCGGCGGCGCGGCCAGCTCCCCCACCCGGACGGGGACCTGGCCGATCACCCCGCCGCCGACGGACACTCGCAGGGTGCCAACGTCGGCGCCCCTCGGTGGCGGGTACGCCGCGTTCGGCGACGAGCGGAGGTGCCGCTCGATCACCGGCTCCGTTCCGGCCGGCACCAGCGACACGAGGTCGGTCCCCGCGACGACGGGAACCGAACCGCCTCGGAGCGTGAGCGTCCCGAGCGGCTCCCGTTCCTCGACGAGCGTGCGAGCCTCGTACGCGGCGAACCCGTGGTTCAGGAGCGCCGCCGCGTCCGAGAAGACCTCGTCGCCGCCCCCCAGCACGATCGCGGCGAGCGTGCGGTCGCCCCGGTGCGCGGTGGCGATCAGGCAGAAGCCGGCGCCGGCTGTGAACCCCGTCTTCGCCCCCGTGGCACCGGGGTAGAGCCAGAGCAGTACGTTCCGGTTCTGGATCCGTCGCTCCGGGCCGCTGGTCGACGGGATCGTCGCGAACCGCCTTCCGACGAGGTCCCGGAACGTGCCGATCGCCTCCACGCGGCGAAGGAGCGTGAGGAGGTCGGCCGCTGACGAGCGCCCCCGATCGTCGAGCCCGTGCGGAGACGCGAACCTCGTATCCCGCATCCGCAGTCGTCGTGCGCGCGCGTTCATCTCGTCGACGAACGCCGAGACGCTGCCGGCCTCATGGATCGCCAACGCCTCGGCCGCGTCGTTCGCCGAGCCCAGCAGGAGGCCGGCGAGGAGCGATCGCACCGAGATGCGCTCACCGGCGCGAAGTCCGAGGGTCGAGCCGGCGCCGTAGTCGCGACGGCCGAAGACGGCGTCGGGGGACACCTGGACGAGCCGGTCCAGGTGGCCGCGTTCCGCCTCCAGGACGAGGAGGGCCGTCATCAGCTTCGTCAGGCTGGCGATCGGTTGGGCGCGATGCTCGGCGCGCCGGAACAGGACCTGGTCGAACCCGAGGTCCACGAGCAGCACGCCGGCGGCGTCGACCGTCGGGACGCGCTCGGGATCCGCGGGGACCGTGAGGTGTGAGACGAACGGAGAGGGCGAGCCGTTCGGTGGGACCGGAGTCGGCGGCGGCGGCGTCCGGAGGACGGCCTCGCCGACGGCGGTCTGCGCGACCAGGATCAGCAGCGGGAGGACCGCGACGGCGCCCCGGACGGCGCGCCGTCTCACGCGCTGCGGAGGTGGTCGCGCAGGTTGGTCCTGAGCAAGGCCTGCTTGAACTTCCGCGACGTCGCGGAGAGGCTCGCGAGCGTCTGCGCCGCCGTCCGCCGCGCGTCCGGGTTCTTCTGCCGCAGGGTCGGCGCGACGATCTGGTCGAAGAACGACGACTCCCGGTCGGCGAAGTGCTTGTACATCGTGAGGTGCCGGGCCTCGATCCCGTACCGGAAGAAGTCCTTGACGATCGACAGGATCACGAAGTCGTCGCCGTCGTAGTAGCGAGCGCCGTCCGGCCCGTGCGACCGGACGATCCCGAACGATTCGAGCTCCTTGATCCGATCGCGATCGATGCCGGTGGCCGTGGCCATCTCCTCGAGCGACATCTGCAGGCCGGTCGGCGCGTCCGCGATCTCGTCGGCGGGGCTCGCCTCTTCCTCGCCCGCGTCCGCTCCGTCCTCGGCGACGGCCGACCCGTCCGTCCCGGCGTCCTGCTTCAGCAATCGCTCCTTGATCACCTTGAGCGGCAGGTACTCGTCGCGCTGCATCCGGAGGATCGACTTCAGCCGGTCGACGTCGGGCCCGTAGAACTTCCGGTACCCCGACGGCGTTCGCTCCGGTTCGATCAGGCCTTCGGCCTCGAGGAAGCGGATCTTCGAGATCGTGATGTCCGGGAACTCCGTCTTCACCGCCACGAGCACCTCACCGATCGATTGATAGTTGCGCGTCCCGGCCATCGCCACCTCACTCCCCTGCCTGGAAGAACGTCAGCTTGAATCGCCCGATCTGCACCTGGTCGCCGGTGGCGAGCTTCGTCTCGTCGACCTGCTCGCCGTTCACGTACGTGCCGTTCAGGCTGCCGGCGTCCTTCACGAACCATTCGCCGCTCGGCCGACGCTCGAAGACCGCGTGCGCGCGGGAGACGGTGATGTCGTCGAGGAACACGTCGCTCTCGGTGTTGCGGCCGACGGTGCTCGACTCGGCCTGGAGGAGGAACGTGGACCCCGCGTTGGGTCCACGCTTCACCTGAAGGAGCGCCTGCCCCGGCTCGAGCTCGTCTTCGGGGAACGGGAACTCGACCGCATCCTCATCCTCGGGCTCGATCGGCGTGAGCGTCACCGTGGAGTCTTCCTGCAGCGGAGCTCCGCAGTTGGCGCAGAAGCGGGCGTCGTCGCGGTTGGGATGTCCACAACGCGTACAGAACACCGTCAGCTTCCCCTCCGGATCGATCTCGCGTCGACGGTCGAGGGTTCCGGGCAACCGTGGACCTCGATGCGTCGTGGACGTTATCGCAGCAGGTAGAGAGGGTCAACCGAGCGTCACCGCAACCCTCGAGGATCGACCCCCCTGACCCTCGATGCCTCCTCGCTCTGACCCTCGACCCGCGCTGGAGCGCGGGTCGAGGGTCGAGGGTCGTGCTCAGGACTGCTTGAGGTGCTGCTGGTACCCGGCGCTGTCCAGGAGGCGCTCGAGCTCTCCGTCCTGGGCCCCCTCGATCGCCACGAGCCAGCCCTCGCCGTAGGGCTGCTCGTTGACCAGCTCGGGTCGGTCGTCCAACGCCGCGTTCCGTTCGACGATCGTGCCCGAGACGGGCGCGAAGACGTCCGAGACCGACTTCGTGGATTCGACTTCGGCGAACGCCTGTCCCGCCGTCACCTGCGTCCCGGTCTCGGGGAGGTCCACGTAGACCACGTCGCCGAGCGCGTCCTGCGCGAAATCGGTGATGCCGACGCGGATCCGCCCGTCCTCCCGCCGGGCCCATTCGTGTTCCGTCGAGTAGCGAAGGTCATCGGGGAACTCCACCTGCTCCTCCTGTTCGGCGTCGGTGCACCGCGCATCCTCTCGTGGCGCGGGCGAACCCTCAAGCGAGCAGGTCGCCCGGCGGCTCCTCGAGCACCCCGCGCGCCGCGAGCGCATCCCGGATGTCGATCACATAGAGGCCGGCAGCCACGTAGTACTCGACGATGCCGACCACGTAGGCGAGCCATCCGCCGACCAGCAGCACCTCGGCGAGCGGCCCGCCGGCGTTGCCCCAGGCGATCAACGCGACGGCCGCCATCAGCGAGAACGTCGCGATCTTCCCGATCCATCGGACCTCGATCCGGATGCGCCGCCCCCACAGGAGCCCGGCCCCGCCCACCAGGATCGCGACGTCGCGGACGAGGATCAGCAACGCGGCCCAGAACGGGATCAGCCCGACGATCGCGAAGGTCAGGAGCGCCGCGATGATCGCCAGGCGATCCGCGACGGGGTCGAGGATCTTCCCCAGCTCGCTCACCTGGCCCGTCCGGCGCGCGACGTAGCCATCCACCCAGTCCGTCGCCGCCACGACCGCGAAGAGGGCGATCCCCCACAGCCTGGTGTCGGGATCGACGGTCAACGCGCAGAACAGCGGGATCGCCGCGATCCGCGCGAACGACAGGACGTTCGGGATCGTGAGGACGGCGGAGGATGGCGAGGTCTGCGTCGTTCCCCTCATCCGTCGGGCCGGCCGGATTCGAACCGGCGACCTTCTGACCCCCAGTCAGACGCGCTAACCAAGCTGCGCCACGGCCCGTTCTCCCCAGTCTATCGAGTGGACCGGCGGCGCCGGGTGCTTTCATCCCCCCGTCCGCGACGCGAGCGGAACCGCAAAACGATCGGCACCCCGCCCAGATCGAACGAGGCGCGCAACCGATTCTCGAGGAACCTGCGGGAGCCCTGATCCGGCGCTCGGCCCCCGCCGAAGAGCACGAACGTCGGCGGCCCGGTGCCCACCTGCGTCGCGTAGTGCACCGGCCCGACCCCCCGAGGGAGCGGGCGGGCGGCCTGTGCCTCCCCGAGCACGCGGTTCACGGACGAGGTGGGAACCCGTCTGGACCATCGATCGTGCAGGTCCAGCAGGAGCTCGCCGATCCGTGGCACGCCCTGGCCCGACAGGGCGGACGTTCGGACCACCCTCGCCCCGGCCATCGAGCTCGCCTCCTGGGTCAGCTCCTTGAACCGCCGATCGCGCTCCTCGACCAGGTCCCACTTGTTCGCGACGAGGAGCAACCCGCGCCCCGACTCGAGGACCCGGAAGGCGATCCTCCGATCCTCCGCGGTGAGCCCCTCCGAGGCGTCGAACACGACGATGGCGACATGGGCCCGGTCGATCGCCTCCCCGGTGCGGAGCAACCCGTAGTACTCGACCCCCCGGGTCCGGATCTGTCGCCGGAGACCGGCGGTGTCGACGAAGCGGATCCGGCGGCCGTCGGGGCCTTCGATCAGGGCATCGACGGTGTCCCGCGTGGTCCCGGCCTCCTCGAAGACGACGGACCGCTCGTCACCGACCAGTCGGTTGAAGAGGCTGGACTTCCCGACGTTGGGGCGCCCCACCAGGGCGAACCGGGGCTCCTCGTCCGGTTCGTCGGTCGCCTCCGGCGCGTCGGGGAGGAGCTCGACGAGGCGGTCGAGCAGCTCCCCGACGCGCCGGCCGTGCTGAGCCGACACGGGCACGGGCTCGCCGAGGCCGAGCGCGTTGAACGATGCCGCCTCCGGCTCGTCGCCCGGCGCGTCGACCTTGTTGGCCACGAGCACGACCGGGACATCGACCCGACGGAGACGCCGGGCGAGCCGCGCGTCCTCCTCGGTGACCCCCGAGCGGACATCGACCACCAGGACGACGACCTGCGCCTCGTCGAGGGCACGGTCGGTCTGTCTCGCGGCGATGGCCTCGACGCCGCGCGCCTGGTGGCGCACACCGGCGGTGTCCACCAGACCGAATCGTCGCCCGTTCCAGGTGGCCTCGACCTCGAGGCGATCCCGGGTGACGCCCGGGGCCCCGTGGGCGATCGACTCGCGCCGACCGAAGAGGCGGTTCACCAGGGTCGACTTGCCGACGTTCTGCCGCCCGATCACGGCGATCCGCGGGGCCGTCACGGCAGCAGCTCCGGCGCGCGCTCGCGGATCGCGTCGAGGGCGGCCCGGACGGTGGCCTCCACGTCGAGCTCGCTCGTGTCGATCACGACCGCGTCGGGTTGCGGGACGAAGGGGTTCACCCGGGCGTCCCGCTCGTCGCGGACGTGGAGCGCGCCGGCCGCCGCCGAGGCCCCACGGTCCTCCGCGCGGCGGCCGGCGCGCTCCCTCGCCTCCGCCACGAGGTACAGCTTCACCGGCGCGTCCGGGAACACCACCGAACCGATGTCTCGGCCCTCCATCACGGCCCCGCGCTCCCCGAGCGCGCGCTGCCGCGCGCGCAGGACCTCGCGGACGCGAAGATGGCGGGCCACCGCGCTGACGCTCGCCTCGACGTCGCGACCCTCGAGTTCCTCCGACGGAGGCTCGCCGTCGATCAGGAGCTCGCTGCGGCTCCCCGGGCTCAAGGTGAACCTCAGGGTCCCGGCCAGCGAGCGCAAGCTCTCGGCATCCTCGACGTCGACCCCCCGCCGTCGGGCCTCGAGGGTGAGGGCTCGGTACATCGATCCCGTGTTCACGTACGGCAGGCCGAGCACGTCGGCGAGCCGGCGGGCGAGCGTGCTCTTGCCGCTCCCCGCGGCTCCGTCGATCGCCACGACCTCCGGCCTCACGTTCGTGACTCCACGTCGGCCCCGAGCTCGATGAGCGACCTGACGAACCCGGGGAACGAGACCGCAGCCGCTTCCATGCCGTCGATCATGGACGGGCCGGTGGCGGCCAGCGACGCGACAGCGAGGGCGATCCCGATGCGGTGGTCGCCGGCGCTGCTGGCGCTCCCACCGGGGAGCCGACCGCCCCGGACCAGCAGGTCTTCCCCCTCGACCGTGGCCTCGCCACCGAGCGACCGCACCCCATCGACCAGCGTCGAGAGCCGGTCGCTCTCCTTCACCCGGAGCTCGCCGGCCCCGGCGAACCGGGAGCGCCCGGGCGCGTGCACGGCCAACGCGACGAGCGCCGGGACCTCGTCGATCACGAGCGGAAGCTCCTCGGGCGCGACCTCCACCGCACGGAACCCGTCGACCGCCCCGGCGCGGATCGTCCCGACCGGCTCCCCCACCTCCTCACCCTCGACCCGGATCTCCACGATCACCCCCATCCGTCGCAGGACCTCGAGGACGTGGAGGCGCGACGGGTTCACTCCGACCCACGGGAGGGTGAGCTCGCCGCCGGTGATGGCCGCCGCCGCGATCAGGAACGCGGCGGACGAGAGGTCCCCCGGGACGACCCCCGTGAACCCACCGTGCTGGAACGGACCGTCGATCGTGATGCGGCCGCCGGCCGTCGTGAGGGGAGCCCCGAGCGCCTCGAGGGCACGTTCCGTGTGGTCCCGCGTCCCGACGGTCTCGCTCACCGTCGTCGCTCCCTCGGCGGCCGCTCCGGCGAGCAGGATCGCCCCCTTCACCTGCGCGCTCGGCACGCTCGGTTCGACCTCGACCCCGCGAAGGGGCGCGCCCCGGATCGTGATCGGTGGGTGGCCGTCCGCCGTCTGCACGTTCGCTCCCATCAGGCGGAGCGGACGAGCGACGCGCTCCATCGGGCGAGCGCTGAGGCTGGCGTCCCCGACGAGGACCGTCAGGAACGACGATGCGGCGACGACCCCGCAGAGGAGGCGCATCGTGGTCCCCGAGTTGCCGCATCCGAGGGGATCGGGATACGGCTCGAGCGCACCTCGACCCTCTCCGTGCAGTTCGAGCCGCTGGACGTCGAGGGTTGAGGGCTCGTCGTTCCACGTGGAACCGTGGCGCTCATCGGTGACCGCAGACCGCGAAGCCCAAGTCTCGAGTGCAGGTCGAGCGGTCGGCGCGAGCCGCGCGAGACACTCCGCGGTGGAGACGACGTCGAGGGACGGAGGGAGACCCTCGATGCGAACCTCGCCGTCAGCAGTGGCGCCGAGCAAGAGCCACCGGTGCGAGATCGACTTGTCACCCGGAACGGCGACCCGACCGGAGATCCGGCGGCCGGGCGTGACGAGCAGGCGCATCGACTCAGGCGAGCCGGATCGGATCGAACCCGGCGAGCGCGGCCGTGGCCCCGACCGCCTCGTCGGCGGCCACCGTGAGATGCACGGTGCCTCGCCCGCCCTCGGGCGAATGGACGATCTGGAGGTCCTCGATGTTCACGTCGCCGGCGGCCAGCGTCGCCGTCAGCTGGGCGAGCGCTCCGGGGCGGTCGGGGATCTCCACCTGCAGCACCGCGACGCCGGCGCGGACCTTCGGCTTGGCCGCCAGGCGGAGGCGGGCCTCCTTCGCGTGCGCGAACGTCGCCCGGACCGCGTCGGGCCGATCGGTGAGGACGTCGTCGCGGAGCGTCCGCAGGCGATCGACGTAGAGGTCGATCGCCTCCGCGATCTCCTCGCGGTTCGCCAGCAGGATCGACGACCACAGCGAGGGATCCGACGCCGCGAGCCGGGTGAGATCGCGGAAGCCCCCCGCGGCGAGGAGGAGGATCTCCGGCTCGTCCGCCTCCTCCGTGGCGGCCAGCCCCATCAGGGCGGTCGCCGCGACCTGCGGGAGATGGCTCACGAAGGCCACGAGCCGGTCATGGCGCTCCGGCGCGATCCGGACGGGACGGGAGCCGAGCGCGGCGATCCACCGGTCAACGGCCTGGAGCGCGGCCGGGTCGGTGACCTCGGCGGGTGCGAGCACCCAGACGATCCCGTCGACCACGGACGGCGCGGCGTGCTCCGGCCCCGAGCGCTCGCCCCCACCCATCGGGTGGCTGGGGACGAAGCGCGGGAGGTCGTCCGCCGCGGCAGCGGCCGCGACCTCCCGCAGGACGCTCCCCTTGATGCTGCCCACGTCGATCACGATCGCGTCGGGCGCCGAGGCGAGGGCCGCCGCGGCGACCGCGGCGATCGTCGGGATCGGCGTGCAGACCACGACGAGCTCGGCGTCGGCCACGGCCGTTTCGAGCGTGGGGCGCTCCGCGAACCCCGCCGCGGCGGCGGCGCGGGCCGACGTGGCCGGATCCACGTCCCAGCCGGTCACCGTGGCGCCGGCCCGCGCCGCCGCCATCGCGATCGACGTCCCCATCAGGCCGGTGCCCAGCACCGCCACCCGCCGGAGGGTGCGACCCTCGGCGCGGTCAGCGTTCGACATCGTCGCGGAGCGATTCCGCCCCGTCGAGGTACACGTGGACGACCTCGTCGAGCCCGCGCTCGGAGTGGAAGTGCATCAGGACCCGCACGACCGACGGCATCGCGCCGTCCACGGGGATCTCCTGCGCGCACAGGAGTGGGACGTGCCCGAGCCCCATCCGGCGAGCGGCCTCCGCCGGGAACACCGATCGAAGGTCGTCGGTGGCCGTGAACAGCACGCTCACGAGGTCGTCGGTCTCCACGGCGTTGCGCTGCACCATGGTCCCGAGCAGTCGCTCGGTCGCATCGAGCAGCGTCTCTCCGTCGTCCGATCGCACGCGGATGGCTCCGCGCGCCGCACGAAGCCGCATGGGCACCTCCCCCCGGAGCGGCGCCCCGAGGCCCCAAGGCTACCGGTCGACCGCGCGCCTGAGCGCGAGGACCTCGTCGTGCGACAGCTCGCGGAGCTCGCCGGGG
>Ga0114129_10016208_pt1 | contig 10605 bp, 7 predicted proteins | sample RhiMetdeltSRZDD1_FD_80071 | JGI IMG/M metagenome (GOLD analysis project Ga0114129, IMG submission 80071) | Populus rhizosphere microbial communities from Tennessee, USA - Rhizosphere MetaG P. deltoides SRZDD1 (version 2) (version 2) | ecosystem: Host-associated > Plants > Roots > Rhizosphere >... | reverse complement strand
TCGACTGAGATCAAATTGCAGAGTGATTGAGGTCGAACCTTGCGAGTTTGTGGAGTTGATTGAGTCTATGCCTGCGATTCCAGAGAACTGACGCTCAAGCGGAGTTGCAACCGACGACGCCATCGTTTCAGGATTGGCACCGGGGAGACTTGCGTTGACGTTGATCGTCGGATAGTCGACTGCAGGAAGGTCACTTACCGGCAGAGCGTGGTAACTGATCAAGCCAAACAGCACGATGCCAACCATTACGAGCGTGGTTGTGATTGGCCGCCTGATGAACAAAGGCGAAACACCGCGCGTGTGGATCGGCTTATCGAGATCTTTTGTCTTTTGCTCGTCCATTGAAGTTGGGCCACAGCTTTCACGGATAAACACAGATCAGAAAACCTTATCTGATTTCTGATCTGTTTTATCTGTGTTCATCTGTGGCAAGTATCATTCGATCACCTTTACGTTTCCTCTTTTGCGCCCAGTTCGTAAGCCAATCCTGCATTCGTTCAAAATAGATATACACAACCGGAGTCAAATACAGCGTCAGCACTTGCGAAACTGCGAGACCACCGACGACCGCAAGTCCTAAGCCTCGTCTTGATGTCGCACCCGCGCCCCAACCAAGCGCGATTGGCAGCGTACCCATCAAGGCGGCCATGGTCGTCATCATAATGGGACGAAAACGAATCAAGCATGCCTGAAAGATCGCTTCTTCAGCAGGCTTCTTTTCGTGTCGCTGAGCGTCGAGTGCAAAGTCGATCATCATGATCGCGTTCTTTTCCACGATGCCGATCAGCATGATCAGGCCAACGAACGCATAGACATCAAGCTCTCGACCAAACAACAGCAGAGTCAACAAGGCACCCAAACCCGCAGAAGGCAGACCCGAAAGGATTGTCAAAGGGTGAATGAAGCTTTCGTAGAGGATGCCCAGCACCAGGTAAATAACCAACACCGCAACCACCAACAGCAAAGTCAGGTTCTGCAATGACGTTTGAAAAACTTGCGTGGTGCCCTGGAAGCCGAAAGTGATCGATTGCGGAAGCGTTTCGCTCGCCAGTTTCTGAATTCTGTTGGTGGCCCGGCTGAGTGACGCACCGCTTCGAAGGTTGAATGAGATCGTTGCTGATGGCAGTTGTCCAACGTGATTTACCAGCAATGGCCCGATGCTGTTTGAGAGAGTTGCAACTGCGCTCAACGGAACCAGCCGAGGGGTTGAAGAGGTCGGTGTAGTCGATTGCGTTGCAGGTGGAACCATCGAGTTCGTAGCTGCGTTCGCTGAAACCGAAGAGACACTCGGTGTTTGCGCTACCGGAGAGGTTGCTGTGGGAACGTTTGTGGGAACTGGAGCTACTGGCTTTATGTAGAGCTGTCCCAGCGCCGACGCATCACGCTGATACTCGGGCTTGACCTCGACGATCACTTCGTATTCGTTGCTGGTCGCGTAAATCGTCGAAATTTGTCGCGTACCAAAAGCGTCGTTGAGAATGTCTTCGACCTGCTGAACGGAAATGCCAACAGACGACGCTTTGTCGCGATCGATCTGAACGTTTAATTGCGGGTTATTGACCTGGATGTCGGAAGTAACATCAATCAGGTCGGGTAGTGTTAAGAGCTTGTCCTGGAGTGCTCTCGCGTTCTTGTACAACTCATCTCGATCTGGTCCTTGAAGGGTTAGTTGATAAGGACTCTTCGTTACTTGCCCACCGATTTGAACGAGCGGTGGGTTCTGCAAGTAGATGCGAATCCCAGGTATCTGATTGAGTTGTGGACGTAGTTGATCGATTACTGTGTCGACGTCTGCTTTTCGTTGATTGAAAGGTTTCAGAAGAATCAGAATGTTGCCAGTGTTGCTGGCATCACTCACATCGCTTTGGCCAACAGTCGAGAGCACGCCCGCGACGTTCGGGTTCTTTCTGATGATGTCCACGATCTGTTCCTGATGACGTGACATCTCAGTGAAGGAAATTCCTTCGGCTGCCTCCGTATAGCCAACTATCTGACTCGTGTCGTCATTCGGAATGAAGCCTTTGGGAATCAGGTAGAAGAGTGCAATCGTCACAATGAATAAAGCCACACTAACGAGGACCGTCGCGACTCTGTGTCTCAATACAATTTCAAGCGTCCACCTATAACCTCCAACCAACCGTTCGTAAGCTCTCTCCGTCCAACTCCAAAAGCCAGTCCTGGGAGCGTGCCCCTCGGTACTGGGACCGCGGGCGTCCTCGCCCGCCTGGTGACCATCAGACCCGGCCGCTTTCTGCGTGCCCGGTTCACCTCTCCTCTTCACCGCTTTCAACAAACGACTGCACAACATCGGCGTCAAACTCAGCGACACAAACCCTGAAACCAGGATCGCCACGCTAATCGTGACTGCAAACTCACGAAACAGACGCCCAAGAATTCCACCCAGAAACAAAACCGGAATGAAGACTGCGACCAGCGAAATCGTCATCGACACGATCGTGAAGCCAATCTCTTTCGACCCTTTTAAGGCTGCGTCTCTTACGTTTTCGCCCAACTCGATCCGTCGCCAAATGTTTTCCAACATCACCACGGCATCATCGACAACAAAGCCGACTGAAAGCGTCAGTGCCATTAACGATAAGTTGTCGAGGCTGAAACCAAGCAGGTACATCACCGCAAAAGTGAAGACAATCGAGGTCGGAAGAGCGAAGGTTGGGATAATCGTTGCTCGAACGTTTCGCAGAAACAGAAAAATCACCAGCACGACCAAAGCAATCGCGAGCAACAGTGAAAACTGAACGTCGTTTACAGATTCGCGAATCGAGTTCGAGCGGTCGTAAAGAACATCGAGGGTAACTGAGGCAGGAAGCTGTTGACGAAAAGTTGGTAGGAGTTGGCGGATCGCATCGACGACTTCGACCGTGTTCGTGCCAGGTTGTCGTTGAATGGTAAGCGTGACTACTTGCTGACCGTTGTAATAACTCGCGAGTCGATTGTTTTCGACACTGTCTACAATCTCGCCAAGATCCTTAAGCAACACAGGCGCGCCATTGCGATAGAGAACAATCAACGATTTATAGGCATCGGCATCAGTCAGCTGACCATTCGCCTGGACGGTGTAACTACGATGTATTCCGTAAAGCGTCCCGACTGGTTGATTGACATTTCCTCTTTGTAACGCGGTTACGACGTCATCTAAACCTATCGCACGACTCGCGAGCGCAGATGGATCAAGTTGCACACGAACCGCGTACTTTTGCTCACCGGTGACAAGAACCTGCGCGACGCCATTGATCGTTGATAGACGCTGTGCGATTAACGTGTCAGCAAATTCGTTAACCCTGGAAAGCGGCAATGTCGACGAAGCCACACGCAAATACATGATTGGCTGATCCGCCGGGTTAACTTTCTTGAGCGTCGGCGGGTTCGGCATGCCGGTTGGCAACTGCCGAGCTGCCGCGGCGATTGCTGTCTGCACGTCCTGCGCGGCGGCGTCGATGTTTCGTCTTAGATCGAACTGAAGAGTTATCTGCGTACTTCCAAGTGTGCTGGTAGAGCTAACGGAGCTGAGACCCGCGATGGTTGAGAATTGCCGCTCGAGTGGAGTCGCAACTGACGACGCCATTGTTTCTGGATTGGCTCCGGGAAGACTTGCGGTGACCTGGATGGTCGGAAAGTCGACGTTCGGTAGATCGCTGACAGGAAGCGCTCGATATCCAATCAAGCCGAAAAGGACTATTCCTGCCATCACCAGCGTTGTGGTGATCGGACGTTGAATGAAGAGTTCTGACATTATCTGTATCCTGCGCCAGAACTCTGGGACGAACTTCCCGAGGTTCGCTGCGGTCCGTTCCTCTGTTGATCCTTCGCTTGCACTGTCGCACCTGGAACAAGTCGCAGTTGACCGTCAGTCACCACCTTGTCTCCAGGTTTAAGGCCGTCATCGATCACGATCATTTCGTTGAAGGTGGGTCCCGTTTTGACGTTACGGACTTCGACTGTCATGTCAGGTTTGACTGCGTACACGAACGAGTTGTCTTGTCCGATCTGAACGGCTTGCGACGGAACTACGACTGCCTGTTGCTGAGTTCCCAACGTGAGCACCACATTCGTGAACAAGCCTGGGTACAACAAACGATCCGAGTTTTCAAAAGTCGCTTTGAGTCGAATCGTTCCAGTACTCGTATCGACTGTGTTGTCGATTAAAGAAAGTTTTCCTTGCTGAGACGGCTGAGAACTCCCTGGAAGGGAAACCTCAGCCCGAAAGTCAGCATGGCTCGCATACTCACGAATTCTTAAGAAGTCTGGTTCAGGAACTGTGAAGGTCACATAGATAGGTGACGACTGAGTGATTGTTACCATTGGACTCGTGTCGTTGGCGCGAACCAGATTGCCTGTCGTCACCACAAGGTTTCCCGTCTTCCCGCCGATTGGTGCGCGGATGCTCGAGTAACTCAGTTGCACCTGAGCGTTGCGAACATTTGCCTGTTCAGCTTTCGCTGCTGCGTTAAGACTATCAACAGCAGATTGATCAGCTTTCACTGTTGCGTCGGCACCTTGTGAAGCGGCGACAGCGTTGTCGTACTCCTCGCGCGAAACCACTCCCTGCTCCACCAAGATCAGATCACGTTTCATGATTGTGCGGGCATTGGTAGCAGCGGCCTGGTCTTTTGCGAGCACTTGTTTTCCCTGGTCCACGGCTGCGATCGCTTTCGCGAGGTTTGCGTTCGCTTGTGCAACCAGTGCCTGAAGCGGTCTGGGATCGATTGTGAAGAGGAGATCACCCTGTTTCACTTCCTGGCCCGGCGTGAAGTGAACCCCCTCCAAAGTACCCTCCACTTGTGAATGGACGGCGACTGCCGAAATGGATTCGACGCTCCCGATGCTCTTAATCTGAATTGGAACGTCACTCTGTGTTGCGGTGGCAATCTCAACCGGGACAACCTCGGCGCGTTGTCGATTTGCAGCTTTATTGGGCTTGGAACCGAACAGATACCAAACAACGATCAGCACGATGATCAGGCCGGCGATACCGGCGAGCTGGACGATTCGTGACTTTCGCCTCGGAACGTTCTGTTTCTTTTCTGGTTTCGTTTCAGGAGATAAAGGCGTTAATTCAGTCGATTGTTTAGAAGCATCTTCGTTCATCTAGTGGTCTTCCTGTGGAAACACACGCAAAAGCAATCAATATCAAAAGGGGGGCGGTTGAACATAAGCAGTGTTAGTGCCGCGACCGCTCATTGCGCAGTTTCTAAGACAGCAGTCGGGCGAAGTCTCAGCCGCTGGGCCATTTTGAGCTTAGATGAGTTGAAAGAAATCGAAATTTAGTGAAGGTATCGTAAAGTTTTGTAAAGGTGTGTCAGTTTTGAGTGTGGCTGTTCTGTTGCTATTGGAAAAGCGCCTCATGAGATGTATGCGTTTTATGATCTGTCTTCAGTCATCTGTTTTGAACACGACCGGCTTGAGCCGGTCGTAGTTCAACTTTCGCAGCTAGACAAACAGCCGACAACAAACGGACACCACCGGCTTCAGCCGCGTGGTGGTTCAATTTCTCAACTAGATAACCAGCCGGGAATGTGGTGACACCACCGGCTTCAGCCGGTGGTACTTCAACTTCTTAGCTAGAGATTCCGAACCAGCTTGCTCAACCGTTGCGTAGCTAGGAAATTGAAGTACCACGCGGCTGAAGCCGGTGGTGTCCCTGTTCTTGTGGTGCTGTTGTTAGCTCGGAAATTGAAGTACCACCGGCTAAAGCCGGTGGTGTACTAAATCCAAAAACCAAAGACCCAAACATCAATAAATCACCGGTCGCTCGAGATGCTGACTGGGTCTTCTACTCGGCTGCCGCGGCGTGCTTTCCAATTCACTTATCACAGCTGCCGTGTCGTAGAACGATCGAAAATCGCAAATTTTTCCGTCCCGCAGCGTGAACACATGTACCCAAGGTGATCTGATCAAACTTCCCGATGCTCTGACCTCACTCAGCCATTCTCCGATGGTCACTACTTTGTCGCCTTCAGCAATAAACTCCAGAGGCCAACAGCCTTTCAGTTGTCCACTTGATCGCAGAAGAGAAAAGTATTGTTCGACCTGTTTGGGACCGTAACGAGTACCTGCAGTCGGAATGAGATGAGGAGGACCGATGGAGAACCACTTCACACCATCGTCCAGAACTGCCAGCAGCTCATCCAGATTACCTTCACCAAACGCTCGATAGGCACCCTTCACAAGATCAACGTTCCGCTGCTCGTACATGGTCAAACTCCTGATTGAAAAATTAATTGCGAGAGAGCTCTCGTTTTCAGTGGCTGGTGATCATCCGCAAGTCAGATGCCAACACCCTCACTCATTGAATCCCCTTCAGTTTGAGGCCCTGGCGTTAACACAAAGCTACGGCGCGCGTGGCGGTTTTCTTCCATTCAGCAAGATGGCCACATGCTGAGGCGTACCCGCTTGTCACAGCACTGCCTGTGACCTTATCCTCCAGCCAAGCCGCACATTGAGCTCGTGGATGTTTGGAGATGTTCAGACTTCTCGAATGATGCGGTAGATTCGGCTGGGAATTTCAATTTTTAATGCCGGATAAGGCAACGACGCGCTCGAAGCACAGCATCACAGCCGCGTTGAGGGCACTGGGACCTCCTACCGCATCCCCACGCGGAACTTCTTGAGCGGACAGTGTGGCTCCCTTGAAACTGCGGAAACGTGATTAGCGTGCTGAACAACTTGACGGAAGTTGTTAGATTTCTCCCATCCTGTGAGAAGCAGACGAATCACGTGACGGCAGCTGAAACCGACACACAACAGACGGATTACGAGCTGGCTCAGAAAGCGGCCCAGGGAGACATGGGGGCTTTCGAGGGGTTGTACGAACGCCACAATCGTCGAGTCTACTCGTTGTGCCTGAGAATGACAGGTAGTGTCTCGGAAGCTGAAGACCTGGCTCAGGAAGTTTTCATACAGCTCTTTAGAAAAATCGGCAGTTTTAGAGGCGAATCGGCCTTTACTACGTGGCTTCATCGACTCACGGTCAACCAGGTGCTCATGCACTTTCGCAAGCGCGGAGTCAGGATGGAGCAGACAACTGAGGACGGCGAGACTCCGATCCAGATAGTCATAGGTACGGAGAATCCCAATTCGATGCCGGTCGTGGATCGCATCGCGTTGGATAAGGCGATTGCCCAATTGCCGCCCGGATATCGAACAGTTTTTACCCTTCACGACATTGAAGGGCACGAGCACGAAGAAATCGCCAGGATGTTAGGGTGCTCGGTTGGTACGTCCAAGTCGCAATTACACAAGGCGAGGATGAAATTGAGAGGATTGCTGAGGCAACAGAAGAGCGCTGAATAGCCTCGAATAACCAGAGCCAACCAATCGGCTCTTACGCAGTCTTCCCGTTGATTCATGAAAATCAGGTTATGTTCTGTCTTCCCGCGATTTAGTAATATTCGCCCGCATTTTTGCGGCAGAACAAGGTAAAAGAGCGATGAACTGCGAGAAATGTCAGGAACTCATCCACGATTTGCTGGACGGCACGATTAGCCGCTCCGATGAGTTTGCTTTAAATACGCACCTAAAAGAGTGTCTGGATTGTGAGAGCGTCCGGCAAGACTTGTCCTCGATTGTGACCTTTTGTCGGTCACATCGCGGTGAATACGACGCGCCACCAAACTCGCAGGCACTTTGGCTGCGCATCCGAAATGTCGTCGAAGCGGAAGCCGCGAATGTTCCCGTCAAATCCAAGGCAGTACGCAAGTCATTTTTGGCGGAGTTGATGGGCCGCAGTTGGGAAATGTCACTGCCACAGTTGGCTTCGTTTGCTGTCGCTATCATGCTGCTCGTGTCAATCGTAACAGTCGTCGCTATTCGTCGCGGGGGCAACAACCCGGGTCCTGCCGAACAACCTCGAGAACAGGCCTCAAACATCAACGAGCGAGTTTGGCAACGACAACAAGTTATCAACTACTGGAAACAGAGAGTCGAACTAAACAAAGCGCGCTGGAGCCCGGAGATGCGCGACACATTTGAGCGCAACCTGCTGGTTATTGATCAGGCCGTTAACCAGTCGCTGAATGAACTGAATCGAAATCCCCATGACGAGATTTCTGAGCAAATGCTCAATGAGTCACTCAACGACAAGCTCGTGCTGTTGAAAGAGTTCTCCGATCTGTGATGTATGAGACCAGCAGTCGCAGATTTGTTTTCCTGAAAAGCCCCTTAGTGATGAAAGCCATCTCCTTACTTCGCAGTACTTCGGCACGCAGAGCTCTATCGATCGCGTTGGCGTTCGTCATCGCTGTTTGCCTCTCCGGTGCGGTCTTCGCTCAACAACATCTTTCAAAACGTTATCAAACTGGAAAGAATGTTCGAGTCGAGTTGAGAAATATCTCCGGTACTATCGTCGTTGAGTCGTGGAATAAAGACGAGATTCGTTTGTCAGCAACGATCGAGTCACCAAATGCTCACATCGTTCCTAAACAGATGGATGAAAGTCTGATCGTCGATGTAATGAGCGACAATCGTGGTCGAGGCGACGTGGGTGATGTCAACTTCAAATTGCAAGTGCCGGTCAGTTCATCTGTAGATTTAGAGACGCGTCGTGGTCAGATAAGCGTTAGCAATCTTCGCGGTGCTTCTGTTAGGGCGCACGTCTCTACCGAAGGCGACATCGAGCTCACTAACATCGTTGCCGGACAGGTGGTAGCTCAAAACACTATCGGCAACATCTTCTTCGATGGTGAGTTCTCCACCGGTGGCACTTACGAATTCAAATCCACCAAGGGTGACATCACGATTCGCATTCCCGGCAATTCCGCGTTTCGTCTCGTGGCTGCATCACCTGCACGTAAGATCACACTCGGTGACTTCTGGAATAATGGGTTCAAAACACAGGATGGCAGAAGATACGTGGGCGATGTCGGTGATGGTCGCTCATCTGTGTCAGTGACAAACTTCAACGGGCAGATTACGTTTATGAGGAAGTAAGGAACTGGTCAAAACGGTTCTAGGGAGGGACGCGCGTCGCGTCCTTTTTTTGTGCGCCAAAATCAACTTGGTTCAAGTCAGAACCGCAACGCGGTAGCGTCGGGTCCATTACCAACACGAACGATCATTGACCGTAGTCAGCACCGCAACGCGGTAGCGTCGGGTCCATTACCAACACGAACGATCATAGGTACAGGCCTGACCACCGGAACTCGTTGACATTCAGTTCCCCTCCTAACATACTCCGTAGCACTTTGAACCTCAGCCTCCTCATCCTCATCATGTGGAACGATACTGATACTCCTCTTGCTTACTTTCTCTCATTCCGCAGTTACGGTACTTGGCTTCACGGGGACAAACGTGGCTCTGTGGATCGCTTTCACAACCGCTACGAATCACCGCGCCTACCCGAGAATTCCAGGTGGTACAACCACAATCTGAAGGCCTTAAGAACACATCCATTGATTCTAGGTCCGAACGAACGACGAGTGATTAAGGAGGCAATTCGCGAAACGTGTGGCATTCGAAAATGGTCGCTCACAGCGTTAAATGTTCGAACAAACCATGTACATGCGGTTGTTACGGCTCATGTGGATCCTGAGATAGTTCTGAATGCCTTTAAAGCGAACGCTACTCGTAAGCTCCGTGAAGGCAAGTTGTGGTTGCATGCATTTAGTCCTTGGGTGCGAAAAGGCAGTAAACGAAGGCTGTGGAATGAGAGGAGCGTTGCTCGCGCGATAGATTACGTCCTGTATGGACAGGGAGATGAACTTCCGGATTTTGACGATTAATTAGGGCCGCGTCATACCTATGATCGTTCGTGTTGGTAATGGACCCGACGCTACCGCGTTGCGGTTCTGACTTGATCCAAGTGCGATGCTCGTTGGCTCTGATGTATTCTTGTCCCTTCTAAGGAGAGGAACAATCTTTGGCGAAGTTCAATTTTATCCTGCTAGCCATTCTCTTAGCGGCACCACTCGTTGTTTCAGTCGCTCAAAACAACAAGTCTGCTCCTGCCATAACACTTCTCAAACGGACCGCCACCCGTCATGAAACCACCCGCTTCAACTATGGTGGCACTGTAACCATCATCGGCGCACCCAAAGGCTCCATCAAAATTGAAGGCTGGCAGCGTAACGAAGTTGAACTGACTGCAGATCTTGAGTGGCAAGCCGAATCCGATGCTGACTTAGATCTACTCGCACGTCTAAACAACTTTGCGTTCGATGAAGACGCGGATCACCTTCGAATAATCACGTCGGGGACACACGATCGAGAGTTTATGAAGCGCGTCGCCAAAAACTTTCCCAAACGACTTTTGAACTTGCCATGGAAGATCGACTACAGCCTGCATGTGCCCGTGTCTGCAGATGTCGAAATTGATGCGGGTCATGGCCCAATAACTCTCTCCGGCGTTGAAGGCGCGTTGAGAATCAATGCCACCGAAAGTGAAACGTCTTTGACTTTAACTGGCGGCACTGTTTCGATCACGATTGCTGCTGGAAATGTGAAGCTGTCGATACCCGTGCGAAGCTGGCGAGGTGGTGGCGCTGAGATCAGAATTGCAGCTGGAGTTTTGAACGTCGACTTGCCGCCGGGCTTCAGCGGCGATATTGATTCGGACGTTTTGCGCTCTGGCAAGATCGTAAATACTTACAC
>Ga0114129_10016206_pt1 | contig 10605 bp, 9 predicted proteins | sample RhiMetdeltSRZDD1_FD_80071 | JGI IMG/M metagenome (GOLD analysis project Ga0114129, IMG submission 80071) | Populus rhizosphere microbial communities from Tennessee, USA - Rhizosphere MetaG P. deltoides SRZDD1 (version 2) (version 2) | ecosystem: Host-associated > Plants > Roots > Rhizosphere >... | reverse complement strand
GCCGTTCTCAAAGTTGCCGGCTACAAACGGTGGATCTTCGTCCGTCACGTTCTGCATACCGAGAGTCACGGTGGTGTTGTTAAGCCACCATTTCCAGTTGCTGCAGCCGTACTCGGCCGTGGATACCGGGACGACATTCTTCTCCTTGCCATCCTTCATCTTCACGTTCTTCCCACCATCCTTAGCAAAGCCAGGAACCTCCGCCGGTGCAGGCGCGGGGAAGTTAAACGTATAGTTGAGGATCAGGTCGAGCGTGACCCAAGTATCGATTTTCCGCGCATGCGCCCCGTCTTCACCCGTCGCAGGGTCGGTTCTCGGCGTTTGCGGCTTCGGTGTTCCGCCGTCATACGTTCCCACTAGATCGATATTGTCGTCTTCATACTGGCCGATCCAGTGAACAACCGCTCCAACGTCCAGACCACCCAGCCATGTGTCAGCCGGACCATCATAGAAGATACTGAAATTAGCCCGATTTCTCGGCAGCGAACTGGTCAATGTAAATGACGTAGGCAAGAATTCGCCGGCGATACCGAACCGCTTGGTATCCGGGGCAGGTTGTAGCTCAGCACGAGACAACCAGGTGCCGTTTACTGTCGTGGTCAATCGGCCGAAATCTCCGTGACCAAAGATCGACGAATCGAGGATATAGATCGCTTCGTAGTCGAGACCTTCGAAAATCGCGCCGGACAGATTTTCGTTTGGATCGATCACCAACGTAACTGGGCCAAGTTCGCCAGGAATTGTTGAGGGCCCACGAGTTACGAGAGTATTGAACGGTGCGCGATCGCTGTTCGAGATGATAAACTGCGCACCCAACGGAGCTACGATGTCTCGCACGTCGATGTGCCACCAATCGGCGCTTAGTGTCAGACCTTTGATCCATTTCGGGCTGTACACGATTCCGTAAGTCCATTCATACGCCGTCTCCGGATGTAGGAAGGGATTTCCGCTCAGGCGTTCCTCAACCTGCGGCTCTGTCTGCGAAGAGAATGGATCGACAACCAGCGGGAAGCTCTGCGCGCCTGCCGGATTGAGCTCAAGCACCGTCGGCGCGTGGAACGCTTCAGTGTAACTGCCACGCAGGGTCACGGCGCCGATATATTTCGGATCGAGCGGCTGCCAGCGCACTGATACCTTTGGCTTCTGCGCGTCGTACGTCGTATGGGCTGCCGGGAAAGACGTACTTAGCACTGGCGAGGTATTCTGGCTGTACCATTCCTCGCGCTCGGCAAAGTCGACCTCGAAGCTGTAGAAGCCGGGGAAGTTCCAGGTCGGACTGGTGAAGGGCACTCGTATTTCCTCATAGATCGCCCAAACATCCCGGTTCACCCTTGCACCTTCACGGTCGGTAGAGCCCATTGAGCTAAACGTCGTGTTCAACGAGTCGGGCTTGAGGTCCCACCTCTCACCATGATACTCGCCGCCAACAGCAAATGAGACCGGACCGCCGGGAAGATGAAACAGGTCGCCGTTAATCGTTGCATAGGCCAACGGAAGCTCAAAGGTGGCCGTGCTATGCAGGTTAACGTAGACCCGGTTTCTTGCCACATTCGAGTTGGTCCCAAAGAAGCCACCAAATGGATTAAACGCTGTGGCGGGGTTCGTATCCAGCAATGCGTCGCGCAGCCCAGGCTGGCTGACGTTACCTAACGCCACCTGCGAGCCTTCGTTGCGAGCGTAACGGAATCCTGTCTCCCAGTTCCACGTCTTGAAATAATCTCCAAATTCTCCCATCTCACCTTTCATCCCCACGTCGAAGAGGGAATCCCAGTAGGTAATCTTCGTAGATCTGGTACCGGTGTCGTTAATGGCGCGAAACCGGACACCAGTAGTCATGGGCACGGGCGTGCCGTTAATTACCAGGGTCGTGTCTCCGACGGTGAAGGGGTTAAATGGATTCTGGATTGGCACGCTAATGCCAGCCAGACCACTTAGCGGAATACCAGTTGCATTCTTGAACGCGTCAGGCAGAAACGGTACGGCAGCCGCGGTTGCATCGAAGAACGACCGCGCCACCTTGAAATCGGCAAACACGGTCAGGTATTTGTCGCAGATATCCCGGGTGAACGAACCGTAGAACACCTGACGATCCGCCGGCGAAAGGGCTGATGTGACAGATGCAAAATTGTAGAACAGGTAGTTTCCATCCCCAGGCGTACCGTTTACAATGCCGGGGACCGCAAATGGATTGGTATAAAACGGCGAGGTTGCAGCGTTAGGGGCTGAATGCGGCGTCGGACTGTTCGCGCTGAAAAACAGACTAGGAATCAGCCGGAAACCTTGCACGCGGCCTGGTTCATTGCCGCTGCGAACGTCGAATCCTCCAAATGAAACAAAATTGCCGTTGCTTGATTGGTCGCGGTCGCGGCTGAACAGTCCACCGGTGCGCTGATAGAAGTCGGCAATCACTACGATATCGGTCTTGTCATCTCCCGTGCCGGCTTTCAACCACGCTTCCCATTCGCCCATGTCATTGGAGGCTCCCATGTTTGTGTTCCCGTACGTGCCGCCGATCTCCAAACCACGGAACTTGTGGATCAGAAAGAAGTTCACCACGCCGGCCACGGCGTCTGCTCCGTAGACAGCCGAAGCGCCGTCCTTCAGGATGTCGATGTGATCGATCATCGAGAAGGGGATCAGTTGGATATCGTATCCGCCGAATAATGAAGCTTGCGCGACCCGTTTGCCATCGACCAGGACCAAAGTCTCCTTGGGTAACAGCCCGCGCAGGTTGAGTTGGACGGTACCATCGCCACCATTGCTCATGTTTTGGTTAACGGTGCCGCCCGCTTCCTGCGGTATGAAGGTCGTCAGGTCGGTGGCATTACGGATGCCCAGCTTCTCGATGTCCTGCGGACGATAAGTGTCCACTGGGTTCGGGCCGGTCTCTTCCGCGGTGGGAATGTTCGAACCGGTCACAATCACGCGCTCGACCTCAGCCGTGGGCGCCGGCGCCGTCGGGTTGGTTGGAACAGCTGGCGCCGGTAGTTGAGCCGTTGCGCTTGATGCAAGAATTATAGGTAGTCCAACGCTCGCCATGAAAGCGGCGCGCGCGAACTTGGTCAGCACTTTTTTCGTCATCTCGTTTCTCCTTATGGTTTGGGTTGCTGTGTGCGGATCACGCACATCAGGCCGTATAACTCGGGACGCGGTTTTCTCCCTAGGCCAAAGAAACGAGGGTTTGGGCAACGCGGCATTTCGGACCCTGGATGGGAGTACCGACGCCGCGATAGCTATTCGGAGTACGTGTTAGCCGTCAGACGAATTGCAGCGGGCGGCATCCTGGCATGTCCCTACGTTAGCAGGTTTGAATCGAACCAGCTGACTCTGCGATGGAGGCCGAGCGCCTACCTAGGCATGTCGGATGTTGATTTGGTAAGCTCCACGAGGTCGACGATCGAGCCATTCGGAAATTTCTCTTTCACCAGAAACCGTGGCGTCTGTTTTGTAACAAACACTTCATACGTTTCGGCGCCGCTAGTCTTACCAATTCGGTATGAGAGTTGCACGGTCTCAAACGAACCGGCCGGGACCACGGTAGTCTTACTTTCGCCGACTTGCACAGTCACAACCGAGTTTCCAGTCCCGGGATCGTAGACATGAAATCGGTATTCCTGCCCCTCAACATATTTTTCGAGAGCCATAACAGCAGCCCAGTCTATGCGCTGGTCTACAGTGTCATGAGCTACTATCTCGTCGACTTCACGTTTCTTAAGGGGATCTTTCTGGGAAGCTATGAACCCAGTCACTCGATCGCCCTGATATGAGAGATCGAATGCGGTGCGTGCCGTGCTGCCTTGCCCGAAACTTAGCTTTGCCGACACTGGAACAAACTTCGGTGTAGCGACGGACTCCCAGGATTGACTGAAACTCCCGGTAACAAGGTTTGAGAACACATAGTTTCCGGAGTCGGCATCTCTGTGAATCTGAATCCGGCTTCGGCCAACCTCCTTGCCTTCTGCTAACGTTCGGAAAGAAAAGGATCCGATTTGAAGCCTTCCAGCATCAAGGTCAGGTCGCGTATCTTGTCCACTGGCTATCGCCAGGAGTAAACATACGATGACAACGAAACGCATTACGTTTTCAGTATGTCCATGAGACAACGTCCGGCAAGTAAGCAGCCTTTTTGTCATTAGTTATGTTAGGTCCCCGAACCAAAACACCTTGAACCGATTTCAGCTCAACATCTTCTCGCTACGCTATTCGCCGGCAAGAAATCGATGCAGGAGTTGCTTCGCGGAGAAGCAGAAGCCTGAAAATAAATGCTTCCAAAGCTCGCGGTGAACCGCTGAACTCACATGGAACCATGGAACCGGGTGAAGCTCTCAGTACGGCGGCGCAGATCGCAGTCGCGCTCGCTGGTTTTGCTGGTGTCGTCGTCGTCTTCCGGCGCGAATCCGTCCACGATTGGTCGCCGCTAGACAAGTTTCGGCTCCGGCTGCTTCTGATTAATTCAATTCTCCCACTGGCGTTGTGCGTGATCGGGCTTCTATTGCTGACGATCAGGCCAACGCCACCAGTAATCTGGAGGTGGTCCAGTGGAGTCGCGTTGGTAATTTCATTTCCGTTCGCGATAACAACAGCAAAAAGTTTTCGTCGTCTCGATTCACAGCAGGTGCGCAGGGAGCACGCCGCCGGATCGCCATTTTATCTGTTCGCCGTTCTGGGAATCGGCGCGACACTGCTCCAACTTTGCAACCTTGCAATCCTTAATGCGTTCTGGCCGTTCTTTACCGGCATCGTCGTCCACCTCCTAGCCGCAATGGTCCAGTTCGCACGGATTATTCTGCTGCCGCCTCAGGCATGACGGCAATCCAGACTAACACGTCGCAGTCATCGACCCTACCTTAGCTATAGCCAATTTAGCTATAGCCAACCAGATGATGCCCTGAACAGAAAAGATTCTAAGCTTGCGCCGATTGATCGCCGCCAGATTTCCCGCCGAGGCTTTGCAAAAGTGAGGGCAACAGAGCAGTCAATCCCTGCTGAGGGTCTGCGCCGGGATCGATCTTTCCAGCGGGTGTTAGCTTGTCCACGATCTTTGGCAGATACTCGGCCAGGAAGTTCGAGGCCATCGCGGGGTCCACTCCCAGTCTATCTGCGAGCGCGCGAATTTGATCGGATCCAAGTGCCTCTTGGATTTGGTTGCTGGAAACTGACTGATTTTCACCCACACCCACCCACGATGAGAATGCATTTCCCTGGCCGCTCTGTGAAAATTTGCTGGCCAAACCCTGCAGGCCACCGCTCTGCGTGAGAAGGCCGCTGAGAATTCCGATCAGCGGAGCTGCATTCCCAGAGGTGTCACCCTTTCCACTCACTGCACTGAGTATTGAATCAAGTAATCCCATAATTTTGTTACTCCATTGGTTTGTTTGTTCTTTTCGAATAAAAATTGAACACGTACTTGACTAGTTAGGCAGAATATCGGAGCGGCTGAAGAGTCGGCAAGGTAAATTCAGGAGATGGAACTCTGGTCATTTTACTCATCCTTGGAAGACTCGCCAGATCCGTTGGCTCGACCTGAGCCCTCCGCTCGTTCCGTGTCGTGAAGACGGCCGTAATCCACCGTTAGCCTGCCGCCGCCGTGCTCGGTATACATCTCGACGAAACGTTCGCCGAAACGGACGTCCTGCCAGCTGTAATCCTGTTGTGTTTGAACCGCGGCCGCAATAACAGGATCGATTCCAACCACCGAGACAATAAAGAGGACCCTGTTGGATTCGAGCGACTCAGGGGTTGCACCAAATAGAGGACTCGTTTCATCGATCGTATGTCGCAACGTTAGGGCCGCCGGGAAAACCGTGAGCCGGTCAAAATGTAGTTTCAAGACGTAGAAGTGCCTGAAATCGCCGCCCTCGAGCAACGGTTCGTCGCGTGAAAACATGATTCGAAACTCCGCTTCGACCATGCTGTGTTGGTTTTCATTTCCTACACGCACCATCAACGTGGGCTTTCCATTCAACGGCGCAATCACGATTGAATTGCTGAAAACAACTCGGGCACTCGGTCGCGAGAATCGAACAAAGATGAGCCCGGTCATCACCGCGAGCAAAAAGATGCCGCTCATAATTTCAAAAGTGGTGACGATGTGGCCATAGAGCGTTTGCGGATACATATGGCCGTAGCCCACGGTGGCCAGCGTTTGCACACTGAAAAAGAAGCAGTCATAAACCAATACCCACCGGTGGTACCGGCGATACTGCCTGGCTGGAGACTATAAAGCGCGGCAAAAAGAAGATTGAGCGCGATGTAAAGCGTGGCGACGAACAGGGCAAACTGTGGCCACCGTAAACCAAGCAACCAGCGATAAATGTCGCGCCATCTCCAGGTGTCGGTATTCACTTTCACAAACTCGATCGAGCCGGCGCGGACAGAATGAAACGCGCGCGATTTTACGCTGCGTCTGCGAACTTCCGCCAAAGAAACGGGAACCGATTTCATCTTTATCTAATCTGCAGGAATCCCCAGCTGGTCAACAAATCCAGCTATGCCTCCGAGGATTCGTTGATCGATATCCTCTTGCGTCTTGCCTATCGCTTGAAGCTGGCGTTTCGGCATGCGTAACGAATGGTCGCCACCTTCCACGACGTGTAAAACGTTTTGCGCTTTCATTTCGGCGCGCACGCGTTCAAGGAGATCCAACGGGCAAAGCGAGTCCCGCGTGCCTTGCACAAAGAGAATGGGCGTGGTCAGGGCCCGCAAAACTTCGTCGCGCAGTTTTGTACGATCTCCCATCGCGCAAAGCGGGTATCCGAGGCAAACAAGGCCATCCACTTTTTCATCGAGCGATAGATGACATCCAACGCGACCACCCATGCTCTTGCCAATCAGGATCGTTGCTTTGGATGGATGCCGTTTCCGCACGTCGCGTAACGCTTCTCGATGTGCCGCGATAAGCTTTGGCAATGGATCGGGGCGTTTCCGGCCCTCGCGCATGTACGCGTAATCGAGAGTTTCGACGTCAGCGATTTCAGACAATCGATGCTTCCAATTTTGCATCCAGGGATGAGACGAAGGGGCGCCTGCTCCGGGAGCAAATAAGATCAGGGGTTTCATCTGAAGATTCTTCAATTTTGGACGCTCAACGCTTAACGTCCAATTCAGACCGTTGAGTTGGACGTTGGGCGTTTCCCTTTTTTGGCCTGAATCAATGCGCCGCTATTGCACGGTCACAAGCGTTCCAATTGGGATCTCTGAGAAAAATTTGCGGGCAGCTTCCTCGGGCAATCGAATGCAACCATGTGAGGCTGGATAATTCGGCACGATCCCGGCGTGCATTCCGAAGTCGAGACAACTGAGACGCATGAAATAAGGCATCTCAACATGGTAGAGAGTGGAACGATGGTTTCGCTCTTTATTGGTAATTACGAAGTCACCTCTGCGCGTGGCGTAGCCCTGGCGTCCAGTCGAACATTGCGTCCGATATATCGGCACGCCGTTCTTGACCAGAGCAACCCGTTGCAAGGCGAGCGAAATTTCGACGCGCAATTGATCTGGAGAAGGCCCGCCGCCGAGAAGAATTTGCGATGAACGCCAGTGACCAGTCTCAGCGGCGATGTCCAGGGCCGACATTTTATCGCGCTTGGAGAGTTGGTTGCGGCTAGCACCTGCCGCAAGCAAAGCGCGCAGATAATCTTCGCGGTCGAGGCCTGCTGCCAGCATCAGCATCGTCAGACCTTTGTCCGCTTCAACGTAACTGCTGAAGCCCTTCGATGGGAGCATTGCCAGAAAATCCTTATCGCAGCGCGATGGCAAAAGCGTGTTGGGATCGGCGCCACAAGCCAAAAGCGTGTTAAAAAGCGACGAGTCTTTTTCAGCAATCGCGTAAGCGAGCAGCGGTACGTTCTTCCCCTCCGGCGTAGGAGGCGCAGTGTGTTTGTTGAGCAGCAACTGAATTTCGCCCTTATTTTCGGTCATCAAGGCCGCTTGAAGAGCGCGCCTGGTGCTGCTTCGCCACTCCGGCATTGTGGGCAAAAGTTCCACAACGGATCTGACGATTTCGCGGTTGCCGCCATCGAGCGCCATCCCCAACAAATCAGTGCCGTCTTTGCAACGTGCTTCTGCGTGAAGGTTCTTGGAGCCAGCCAGCAACTCATGAAAGATTTCGAGATTGCCGTGCATAGCGGCGGCCATGAGCGGCGTAAAACCATTCTTGTCAGCAAGATCGACGAGCGCACCGACGCCGATCAGGCGCTGTGCGGTTTTCCAATCCTCCTGCGACGTCGCGATCAGCAACGGCGTTCGGCCCTGCGCGTCATGCCCGTTTGGATCGACGTGATCGATCAAGCACAATTCGACGAGTGAATCGCGCTGAATCGTAACAGCGCGAACGAGTTCGCTCGGCGAAATGGAAATGCGTGCGGGAGGTTCTGGTCCAAGCGCTGTCGCCCAGAAGAATATCAAAAGCACGACGCCGAGCCGAAAGACAAATCGCCTCTTGAACACGCGCATAGGCTTGGTTGGGCCAGCCATTATACGAGCCGTGTCCAGTCCTGGAATAGGGTCCGGATGGAACTGCGAGCCTACCTTCGAGTAAGCCGGAATTGGACGTATCCAGTTGAACGTTGCATGTTCCCTGCTGTCCAAATTCCAACCCATGCGTTTATCCATTTTGACCCTGTGCGTTGCACTCAGTACATCGTTCGCCGCGCAACCCGAGGCTGTTCCAACCTCGACTGTTCCCGCCGCTGTGGCCGAGGCGGGCAAAGATGTCGTTCATCAATTGAACAACGCTTTTGCAAAAGTGTTCGAAACCGTCGCACCGAGTGTTGTCATTATAGAGGTTTCCAAGAAAAACGATATCGCCGAAAGTTCGCCGCTCGATGACTTGTTCTTCCAAGGTGCGCCCGACGACAATAATCCACGGCGCAATCCGGGCGCGCCACGGCCGATCCAAAGTGAAGGGTCCGGCTTTATCGTTCGGCCAGACGGTTACATCTTCACGAACTTTCATGTGGTGGAAGGTGCAGACAAGATAGACGTAAAATTGAGGGACGGCAGGAATTTTCCGGCCAGAGTCATCGGTACGGACGAGAAGACCGATATTGCAGTCATCAAGATCGACGCCAAAGATTTGCCGGTCGTCCAGTTGGGCGACAGCGATGCGGTGAAAGTCGGCCAGTTTGCGTTCGCAATTGGGGCGCCATTCAAGCTCGATTACACCTTCACTTACGGCGTAGTCAGCGGCAAAGGCCGCAGCAAATTGCTTCAGACAGGCGCCTATTCGATTTCAGATTATTTGCAGACCGACGCGTCGATCAATCCGGGCAATAGCGGAGGGCCGCTATGCGACATCGACGGCAAGGTAATCGGCATGAACACGCTGATTAACGGGATGAATCGCGGCCTGGGCTTCGCGATCCCTGCTAACATGGCCAAAGAAATCGGCACCGAGCTGATCGCCGGTCACAAAATCATGCGACCCTGGTTGGGCATCCGGATCGAGACACTCGGCGACGACCCAGACCTTCGTGATTTGTTTAAGGGTGCCGACAAGGGTGTCGTGGTGCGCACGATTGAGGCCGATGCGCCTGCTTCCAAAAGTGATTTGCGTCCGTTCGACGTAATTACGCACGTGGATGGGACGCCAATCGACTCGGACTCACAGCTGCAGCACGAGATCTTGAAAAAGAAGATCGGCCAAAGTGTGCAGCTGAGCGTTTGGCGTAAGGGCCAGGCCATCAAAGTCCCCGTCAAAACTGGCGAGTTGCCTAGCGAGATTGCGCAAGCATCAAATGCGTTGCCGATTCAACCGTCGCAACCGAAGCAGGAAAGTATCGGGAAATTTGGCCTGCAGGTTCAGGAATTGACGAAAGACGTTGCTGAGCGTCTTCATCTGCCGGTCCAGCAAGGCGTGGTTGTAACCGATGTCGAGGACAACAGTATTGCCGCGGCCCAGGATATTCAGCGCGAAGACGTCATCACGGAGGTAGACGGCAAACCAGTTATGAATGTGAAATCTTTCCGCGAGGCGCTGAACAAGGCCGACCCGAAACGTGGCGTCCTTCTCTATCTCGATCGTAAAGGCAGCAAAACCTTCGCGGTATTAAAAGCCGGCGATTAGTTCTTCCGGCTGCCGACGATTACTAGAACGATTCCGCCGACGAGGCAAATGCCGCTCGCCACTGGCGGAAAAGCGATCCCATGACTTTCCTTGTGACTGATCTCAAGAGGACCGAGTTGCGCGTCTTTTTTTTCCGTTGTCCAGCCCAGACCGCCCCAGGCGAATCCGACGATGCCGATGATAATCAGGATAATCCCGACAATGCGCATTGGGCTCACCCAATCCTCTCTACAGAGGGCGGCGGCCTTGGATCAAGTTGATAATCAGCACCACGATCGCAATCACGAGCAGAATGTGAATGAATCCACCCAGCGTGTAGGAGCTGACCAGCCCAAGCAGCCATAGCACCAGCAAGATCACGAATATTGTCCAGAGCATAAAGTTCCTTTCGGTTAGGTCACATGTTCCTTCGTGGGATGTGGTTCCGTTGCGCTTATAAAAAACCGGAAATTCTGCACGAGTCCCCACTTATAGTGCGTTCCAGGAACGGCCACGGCTAGATTTTGTCCACCACGGCGCGGAGGTTCCAGTCCTCCGTC
>Ga0114129_10016205_pt1 | contig 10605 bp, 12 predicted proteins | sample RhiMetdeltSRZDD1_FD_80071 | JGI IMG/M metagenome (GOLD analysis project Ga0114129, IMG submission 80071) | Populus rhizosphere microbial communities from Tennessee, USA - Rhizosphere MetaG P. deltoides SRZDD1 (version 2) (version 2) | ecosystem: Host-associated > Plants > Roots > Rhizosphere >... | reverse complement strand
GCGGGCATCTGGGATCAGTTGTGCCGCGGCCCGGGCGGCGTCGATCGGCACCACCGGGTCGCGGTCTCCCCAGACCATGAGCGTCGGGACCGACAGTCGGCGAAGGTCCTCGGGCCTGATCCGCGTCGCGGTTCGATAGCCGAACGGCGAGATCAGGGCCTGCAACTCCGCGCGGTTGGCGGCGACCGCGGCCGGGTCTCTCGCTCCGGCCACGAGGGAATCGAGCAGGTCCGGGTGTCGCGTGATGGTGTCGGCCTCGCCCACCGAAGCCATCATGCGCAGCAGCATTCGCCGGCCCGGTTTCACGGCTCTGGTCATGATGTCCCCGAGGACCGGCATCGCCATCAATCGGATCGGCAGGGGAAGGCGACCGCCGGGCAGCGTGGGGGTGGATCCGAGCATGACGAGTCCGCGCACGCGCTGCGGGTATTCGAGGGCATACCACGTCGCATAGATCCCGCCGCCGGACGCGCCGACGAGCACCGCGTCCTCCAAACCAAGAGCATCGAGTACGTCGTCGACGAACCGGACCGCAAAGTCGCGGAACCTGTGGCGGGGGAAGCCGCTGGGGTCGCTGAGGCCCATGCCGGGCCGGTCGACGAGGTAGGACCGAACGGCGGTCATGTGTTCGAGCAGCATCAGGTGCGACAGCGCCGAGGTGTTGTTGCCGTGCAGATGAACGACTGGTACGCCGTCGCCGGCCTCGACCACATGCACCCGCCGGCCCGTGCCGAGCGTGACGAAGCGTCCGTGTGCGACCGACGTGCGTAGCATCCGCTCGTAGACGTCGCGCATACCTGCGGTCATGTGATCACGATCTGCCACACGTTGACCGACCGACTAGTTCGAAATCCGAACTCGGGCCTTCGTTCGTGCGAGACTTGGTGCCATGGGCTCGCGCGAGTTCGTCGGCTACTGCTCGTTCACGAAGGCGATAGAACACCTCGGCGACCGGTGGAACCTGTTCATCCTGCGTCAGCTTTCGACATTCGGACCGCAGGGTTTCAACGACCTCGCCACTGGCCTGCCCGGGAGGATTTCGCGGTCGGTACTCGCCGACCGGTTACGTAAGCTGGAGAACCTGGGTCTGGTCACGCACGCCGGCGGGTCGCCGTACCGGCTCACCTCGGCCGGCACCGCACTGGTCCCGACGATCCTGTCGCTGCGCGGGTGGGCCGAAACCTGGCTGCCCGACGATCCGGACATGGTCGAGCAAGACCCGGACGTCGTGCTTGCCTGGCTGGCACAGCGGGCAGCTCCGCGAGAGCTGCCCGACCGCGCGGTCGTCATGGAGTTCACGACACGTCACCGACACGAACACCGCTGGTGGCTTGTCCTGCAGCGCGGCGTGGAGCCATACGGCTGCCTGCACGATCCGCTCCTGGACGAGACCCGCTATGTGTACGTGCAGGCGGCGATCACCACCCTGCTGGCATTAGCGCGGGGTAGGCGCGACTGGGCAGAAGCCATCGACGACGGAACGCTGGTCATCTCCGGTGCTCCGGATCTGGCGAGCCAAGTCACCGAGTGGTTCACGCCGCCCACCGTGGTGGTCAGAACCGGTCGCCGCCGGTGAATTGACGCTCGAGGTTGTCCGCGGTCGTCGTCACCAGAGCCAGGGGTGACTCGAACTCGTTGATGTTCAGGTTGGCCAGCGGTAGCGAGTGCCGGAACGTTACGAAGTCGCCGAACTGGGCCAGCCCACCGCAGATGGTGTTGCCGATCTGCTGGAGTGCGGCCGGCAGGTCGACTGACGCGACCTCGCCGAACGGGGACTCGATCTGGACCCACTCCTCCGAACCGTCGGCCAGCCGCAGGTACCAGACGATGACCACCTGCGACCGCATGCTGCCGGTGTCGAACACCATCTTGATCATCGTGGGGTTCTCTTCGGCAACCTTGTAGTTGGAGTGGATGTACGAAACAAGATCATTCCACGTCGTCATGCCGGCAGACTAGCGATCGGTCGAGCACCCGGGGATAGTTCGTCCGGCTCGACGTCCGAGGTGAAAGTGCCTAGGCGACAGCGACCACGGCCGATATCAACGCCGAGCCGTTCAGTAGTGCCTCGTCGTTGTGGTCGGCGCCCTCGACGACGGTCACCGTCACCGGTCCCGCGGCCCGTTCGGCCACCTCGCGACTCTGCTCCGGCGGTACGACCGTGTCCGCGGTGCCGTAGACAACCGCGGTGGGTACGTCCACTGTGGCCAGTTGGTCGGCCAGCGGGAAGCGGTCCCGCAGCAGCAGGCGTACCGGCAGGAACGGGTAGTGCACCGAACCCGCCGAAGCCAGGTCCTCGAAGGGTGAGCGCAGGACGAGACCGGCCGGTGGGTGCTCTGTCGCAAGCTCGGTGACCACCGCCGCGCCGAGGCTCTCTCCAAAGTAGACGATGCGGGGTACGCGCTCGGCCACGTACCGGTGGGCCGCCCGTACGTCGAGCGCGAGGCCGCCTTCCGACGGCTGGCCGGGGTTGCCGCCGTACCCGCGATAGTCGAAGAGCAGCACGTCGAAACCGTGCGCCGCCAGCGCACGGGCGAGTGGGACGCGGCCGGCGCGGTTTCCGCCGTTGCCGGGCGCGACCAGGACCGCGACGCCGCGGGACGGCGCACGCCCAGGGATCCACCACGCGCCCAGCCGCAGCCCGTCGGACGTGTGGAGGGTGACGTCCTGGCCATCGGCGAAGAACGTGGCCGCCGGCGGCACGGCGGACCGGTCGGGCAGGTAGATCAGCCGGCGCTGGAACAGCCACAACAGCCCGAGCAGGAGCACGACGATCAGTACGACCAGCAGCGCCGGCCGCAGGAGTCTCGGCACGTCGGAGATGGTATATCATTTTTGATATGTCAGGTGAAGACCTGCCGATCCTGCCGGGTTTCCGCGAGATGGCACAGCGCCGCCGCGAGCTGTTGGCCCAGTTGGTGGCGCACCGGCAGGCGAGCGGGCTTTCCCAGGCCGAGGTCGCGGAGCGCATGGGTACGTCCCAGCCCGCGGTGGCCCGGTTGGAGGGCGGGACCGTCGACATCAGACTGTCCACATTGGAACGATACGCGGCGGCGATCGGCCGGCGGATCGAGTTGAGGCTGGAGGACGGCAGATGAGTACGGTCGACGAAGGGATGGCGCCCTGGCTCGAGGAACGGCTGTTCGACCAACGCATCGTGCTGCTGCAGGGACCGGTCACGGCCGCGGCGGCCAGCCGGGCGGCCGCGAGCCTGCTCACGCTCGACGCGCTCGGTACCGATCCGGTGCGCCTCCACCTGTCCGCGGCGGACGGGGATCTTACCGCCGCGTTCGCGGTCATCGACGCGATCGACGCGATGCGGGCGCCGGTCCACGTGCTCGCGGTCGGCGAGGTCGGCGGTGCGGCGCTCGGGGTCCTGGCGGCGGGCGGAAAGCGGCTGGCGTACCCGCATTCGCGGTTCCGGCTCAGCGAGCCCCGGCTGACCGGGGTGGCCGGCACCGCCGACGAGGTCGCCGCGGCGGCCGGGCGGTACCTGCGCGCGCTGGAGGACCTGGTGCTGCGGATCGTCGACGCGACCGGCCAGCCGCGTAGCCGGATCGAGGACGACCTGGCCAACCAGCGCGTGCTGAGTGCCGAGGACGCGCTCGGGTACGGCCTCGTCGAGGAGATCGCCCTGCCGGGCCGGTAGCCGCATCAGGCATGCTGGGGGCGTGACTTTCGACGTGAACGCGGTGCGGGCCGCCTATCCCGCCCTGACCGACGGTTACGCCTACCTCGACGGTGCGGCCGGCACGCAGACCCCGACCGCGGTCATCGAGGCGATCACGGGGGCCTACCGCGCCGGTCTGTCCAATGTGGGCGGTGCGTTTCCGGCCAGCGGTCGGGCGGACCGCATCGTCGCCGAGTGCCGGGCGGCCGTCGCGGACCTCGTGGGCGGCGAGGCGGACGGTGTGATCCTCGGTCCGAACATGACCACGCTGACCTACCGGCTCGCGTATGCGCTCGCCAAACGGTGGCAGTCCGGCGACGAGATCGTGCTGTCCCGGTTGGACCATGACGCGAACGTCCGGCCCTGGGTTCAGGTCGCCGAGCGGGCCGGCGTCACCGTTCGGTGGGCCGAGGTGGACGTGGCATCCGGCGAACTGCCGGCAGGGCAGTACGACGCGCTGGTATCCGACCGCACCCGGCTCGTCGCCGTGACCGCGGCGAGCAACGCGCTCGGTACGCGGCCGGACCTCGCCGCGATCACCGCCACCGCACACGCCGCGGGCGCACTGACCTTTGTGGACGGTGTACACGCTACCGCGCACGGGCCGATCGACGTGGCTGCCTTCGGGGCCGACTTCTACGCCACGAGCGCGTACAAGTGGTCCGGGCCCCACATCGGCGCGCTGGTAGCCGATCCGGGCTTGCTGGACTCGCTCGCGCCGGACAAGCTGGCCTCCTCGCCGACGACCGTGCCGGACCGGTTCGAGACGGGTACCGCACCCCTCGCCGACCTGGCCGGTGTCACCGCGGCCGTCGAGCACCTGGCCGCGCTCGACCCCGCGGCGACCGGCACCCGGCGCGAGCGGCTGCTCGCCTCGCTCGGCGCCGCGGAGGCGTACGAGCAGGAGCTGTTCGCCGTGCTGCTGGACGGGCTGGCCGGCATGGCCCACGTGACGACGTACGGGAAGGCGGCCCGGCGTACCGCGACCGCGTACTTCAACGTGGCCGGCCACCATCCGCGCGCCGTGGCCGAGCATCTGGCCGAGAAGCGGGTGAATGTCTGGAGTGGACACAACTACGCCTGGGAGCTGACCGGAGTGCTGGGCATCCGCGACAGCGGTGGCGCGGTACGCGCCGGTCTGGTGCACTACAACGATCGCTCTGATGTCGACCGGCTGCTCGACGGTGTGGCCGAACTGGCGTGAACGGCGTCGAGCTTGCCCGCCGGTTCTACGAGCAGGAGGTCCGTCCGCTGCTGGCCGGAAGCGAGCACGCCGCCGCGTTGTTGGGCAACGGCTCGGAGGTGCTCGGGTACGACGACGAGGTCTCCACCGACCACGACTTCGGACCGCGGGTCCAGGTGCTCCTGCCGCCCGAGGCGACGACGAGTCACCACCTGCCCGAGGGCACCGAACTGACCACAGTGGACTCGTTCTTCCGCCGGCGGCTCGGCTTCGATCCGGCCGACGGCGTCGACCTGAGAGACTGGCTCTGTACGCCGACGCAGACTCTCGCCACGCTGACCGCGGGCGCGGTCTTCCACGACCCGGACGGCATGCTGGCGCGGCGGCGGGCCGCACTGACCTGGTACCCCGACGACGTCTGGCGGTACGTGCTCGCCGCCGGCTGGCTGCGGATCGGCCAGGAGGAGGCGTTCGTGGGCCGCACCGGCGGCACCGGCGACGACGTGGGTTCCCGGGTCGTGGCGGCCCGGCTCGTCCGCGACCTGATGCGGCTGGCGTTCCTGATCGAACGGCGGTGGGCGCCGTACAGCAAGTGGCTCGGTCGGGCGTTCGCCGGATTGCCGCTGGCGGTCACGGTCGGTCCACCGCTGGCCGCGGCAGTCGCAGCGCCCGGGTGGCGGGAGCGCGAGGCCGCGCTGTGCGAGGCGGGCAGCATCCTGGGTGCGGCGACCGACGCGCTCGGCCTCGCGGAACACGTCGATCCGACACCGCGACAGTTCTACACCCGCGACATCCGAGTGGTGGGCGCGGACCGGTTCGCCGTCGCGCTCACCGAGGCCGTCCGCGACCCCGAGGTATCGGCGCTCATCGACCGCCTCGGCCGCCGCCACGACGACGCGGTCGGTACCCTGCCCGGCGCGATCGACCAGGCCGTCGACTCGGTCGACGTGCTGTGCCACCCGGACCGCTGCCGCGCCGCGGCCCGAGTACTGGGACTACCGGCGAGCTGAAGCGACCGCGGTGACCGCTATGTTCCACGGCAGCACCCGGCCGTCGCCGGTATCGGATCGCCACGGTCGCATGCCGGTATCGAGCTCGGTGAACAATGACAGGCGCAGGCCTTCCTGAGCCAGGAAGGCACCGAGGAACGTGCTCAGCGTGGGGTAGCGCACCCCGATCCGGCTGCGCAGCGGAAACCGACCGCTGGGATCGCGATGCAGCCGCTCGTCGCCGTACTCGGCGGTCATGCGTACCTCGTGCCGCTCGACCTCGCTCCGGCGGTCGGCGAACGCACCGACGTAGGCCGGATGTGGCCCGACGCAGACCAGCCGGCCGCTCGGTCGCAGCATCCGCGCGGCCTCGGCGACGGCGGCGGCGAAGTCGTCCAGATCCATGACGAGCGGGTTGCGGGACGCTGCAACCCTGAGCTGGTCGGCGGACAGGTCGACGCCGATGACCGTGTACCCACGGGCCCTTAACACCTCGTGGTGCAGCGCCGTTCCGCAGCCGATGTCGACGCAGACCGGGTCATCGGAATCCGCCGGTCCGAGGAGCCGGCCGAGCAGCCCCGCCGACCCGTCCTCGTCGCCGTAGTAGTGGAACGTCGTGTCGTACCAGTCCGCGTGACCGTCGTAGCGCGCATCCACGAGACACCAGTACCATCTGGCGCACCACGGTTGGGGGACAGGGTGCCGGTTGTCGATGTGCAGGAGCTGACCCGTACGTTCCGATCCGGCAGAGGTCTGCGGCGCCGAGAGGTCCACGCGGTCCGCGGGATCAGTTTCTCCATCGAGCGTGGCGAGCTGTTCGGTCTGCTGGGGCCGAACGGCGCCGGCAAGACGACGACCATCAAGATGTTGATCACGTTGCTGTTGCCCACCAGCGGCCGGGCGACCGTGTTGGGACACGACGTGGTCGAGCGGCCGCGCGAGATCCGGCGGCGGGTCGGCTACGTCTTCGGTGGCGACCGCGGACTGTACGAGCGACTGTCCGCATTGGACAATCTTCGCTACTTCGCGGAGCTGTACGCGGTACCGGCCCGGGAGCAGCGAGGGCGGATCGCCGAGCTGCTCGACCTGGTCGGGCTCGCCGGGCGGGAGCGGGAGCGCGTCGAGAGCTACTCCCGCGGCATGCGCCAGCGGCTGCACATCGCCCGCGGGCTGTTGCACCGGCCCGAGGTGCTGTTCCTGGACGAGCCGAGCATCGGCATCGACCCCGTGGGCGCCCGCGAACTGCGGAGCACCGTCAAGGCTCTGGCCGAACGCGGTACCACCGTGTTGCTAACGACGCACTACATGTTCGAGGCGGACGAGCTGTGTGACCGGATCGCGGTGATCGCCGGCGGTCGCATCGTCGCCAGCGGTACCCCGGCCCAACTCAAGCAACGGGTCAGCGGCGGCGGTGTCGTGGAGGTCGAGGTGTTCGGCATCCCCGACGGGGTCGTCGGCGGAGTGCGAACGTTGCCCGGCGTGCGGACGGTCAGCGTCGAGGAACGCGGTCAGGCGCAGGTACTACTCGTGCACACCGAGCCCGGCGCCGACGTCGCCCAGGCGGTGCTCGGCCGGCTCGACGGCGCACGGGTCGGCCGCGTGGTCACCCGCGAGCCGACGCTCGAGGACGCCTACGTCGAACTGGTGCGAGAGTGATGAGGCTGCTCGCAGTCGGCTGGTGGCTCCAGCTGAAGGTACGCAGCCGGTCGAGGTTCGACGGCCTGCTCGGCGTACTCTGGCCGCTTTTCTTCTCCACCACGGTCTTCCTCATGTTCCGGGCCGGTACGCAGAGCGCGGCGCTGCTGTCGGCCGCGGTCGGGGCGAGCGTGATGGGCGTCTGGTCGGCGACGAGTACCGCGGCCGGCGGCGCCCTGCAGCAGGAGCGCCGGCAGGGCACGCTGGAGCTGCTCGTGGCGGCACCTCGGCCGTTCCCGTTGCTGATCCTGCCGGTGACGTTGGCGATGGCGACCGTCGGCGCGTACAGCATGGTCGCGACCCTCCTATGGGGACGGTTCGTGTTCGGCATCGGCGTCACCATCCACAACCCGATCGCGTTTCTCGCGGCGGTCGTCGTGACGGTCGTCGCGATCGGCGTACTCGGGTTCCTCATCGCGGTCTGTTCGGTGCGCTACCGGGCGTCCTGGGCGCTGGGCAACGCGTTGGAGATGCCGGTCTGGTTGATCTGCGGATTCCTCGTACCGCTGTCCGCGCTGCCGGCCTGGGTACGCCCGATCTCGTGGCTGCTGGCCCCGACCTGGGGGATGTCGGCGATCCGGGCCGCCGCCGAGGGCCGGACGGCCTGGCTGGACCTGGCCGCCTGCCTGGGCCTCGCGGCCCTGTACGCGGCGGCCGGGACGGTGCTCGCCGGCCGCCTGGTGGATTCCGCCCGGACCCACGCGACGCTGGCCCTGACATGAGCAGCAGGCGCAGTCAACCAATGAGGGTGTTCTTCCGAGGTGGGTTGACCAGCTACCGGGCGCTGTTCACCTGGCTGAGCCCGTGGATCCTGATCCCGACCTTCCTGATCGGGCCCGTCTTCCAGATCCTGTTCTTCGCGTACGTCGGGCGCACCGCGGGAGTCGGCAGCGACGCGTTCTTCCTGATCGGTAACGCCGTGCAGTACGCCGCGCTCCCGTGCCTGTTCGCGATGGGTCACACGATCAGCGGCGAGCGGTCCTCCGGCACGCTGCCGCTGTTGATGGCCTCGCCGGCCCGGCGGATCCCGCTGTTCCTGGGCCGGGCGCTGCCCGTGTTGATCAACGGGTACGGCGTCGCCCTGTTCTCGCTCGTCGCGGGTGCGCTCCTGCTCGGCGTCCGACTCCCACCGGCCACCCTGGCGCCGCTGGCCCTCGTGGTCGCGGTGGCCACATTCGGCTGTACCGGGCTGGGCCTGGTCACGGCCGCGTTGGCGCTGTACGTACGGGAGACCGCGGTCCTGACCAACATCGCCTTCGGCGTCCTGCTGATTTTCGCCGGAGTGAACGTTCCACTCGCGGCGATGCCTGGATGGATGGTCGCGGTGGCCGAATGGCTGCCGCTGACCCACGGCATCGCGGCGGCCCGGCAGGTGGCCGCCGGCGCGGGCTGGGCCGACGTCCGCTCGGACCTGGTGGCCGAGGCCGGGCTCGGGCTGCTGTACGTGGCCATCGGGCTCGCCATGCTGGCGTTCTTCGAGCGGGAAAGCCGCCGGCGTTCCACCCTGGACACCTACTAGCGCCCGGTGGCACGCTGGTGCACGTTCGAGCCGGCCCCTGGGAGGCAGGGGGACATCGATGGTTGGCCATAGGAAAGAGTTCCCCGCGGAGGAAGCCCCGTGTGGCAAGATCGTGGGCGGCGAGTTCTACCGTGACTCCGACGGCGAAGGCTTCTCCGTCCACGTCCGGTACTACACCTGCGGCTGCCGCCGCACCCGGCACGAGTACCACGATGGAAGTGTTACCGCGACGGCGGTCAAGCACGGTCGCCGACGAGGCAAGATCATATGGGAGGAGCAGTCGGACCATCCGGTCTGACCGCGCAGGAGGACTATGAGTACCTCGCACGACATCGTCATAGTGGGCGGTGGCGGGGCAGGCCTGCGGGCCGCCATCGCCGTGGCCGAGGCCGATCCGACGCTCAGCGTCGCCGTCGTGTCCAAGGTGTACCCGATGCGCAGCCACACGGTCTCCGCCGAGGGCGGCGCGGCCGGTGTGGCCAAGGCCGACGACAGCCTCGACGAGCACGCGTACGACACGATCTCCGGCGGCGACTGGCTGTGTGACCAGGACGCCGTCGAGGCGTTCGTGGTCGAGGCGCCGCGTGAGCTGCTGCGGCTGGAGCACTGGGGTTGCCCGTGGAGCCGCGAACCGGACGGGCACATCGCGGTCCGCCCGTTCGGTGGCATGAAGAAGATGCGCACCTGGTTCGCGGCCGACAAGACCGGTTTCCACATGCTGCACACGCTTTTCCAGACGTCGCTGAAGTTCCCGTCCATCACGCGGTACGACGAATGGCACGTCACCCGCCTGCTGGTCGACGACGGCCGGGTCTGCGGTGTGGTGGCGCTGGAGCTGATGTCCGGCCGGGTCGAGGCGATCACGGGCAAGGCGGTCATCCTGGCCTCCGGTGGCGGGGGCCGCGTCTTCCCGTACACCACCAACGCCGCCATCAAGACCGGCGACGGCATGGCGCTGGCATACCGGGCCGGGGCGCCGCTGAAGGACATGGAGTTCGTCCAGTACCACCCGACCGGCCTGCCGTTCACCGGCATCCTCATCACCGAGGCGACTCGGGCCGAGGGCGGCTGGCTGCTCAACAAGGACGGCTACCGGTACCTGCAGGACTACGACCTCGGCACGCCCTCACCTACGCCTGTGCTGCGCAGCATGGAGCTAGGCCCGCGGGACCGGCTGTCCCAGGCGTTCGTCCACGAGGTCGAGAAGGGCCGGACGATCGAGACGCCGTACGGCCAGGTCGTGCACCTCGACCTGCGGCACCTCGGGGCGAAGGTCATCGACACCAAGCTGCCGTTCGTCCGCGAGCTGTGCCGCAAGTACGAGAACATCGACCCGGTGCACGAGCTGATCCCGGTCCGCCCGGTCGTGCACTACATGATGGGTGGCGTGAGCACCGACATCAACGGCGCGACCGGCCTCGACGGTCTGTTCGCCGCCGGGGAGGTGGCCTGCGTCAGCATCAACGGCGCCAACCGGCTCGGCTCCAACTCACTGCCCGAACTGCTGGTCTTCGGCGCCCGCGCGGGCGCGGCCGCCGCGGCGTACGCG
>Ga0114129_10016203_pt1 | contig 10606 bp, 9 predicted proteins | sample RhiMetdeltSRZDD1_FD_80071 | JGI IMG/M metagenome (GOLD analysis project Ga0114129, IMG submission 80071) | Populus rhizosphere microbial communities from Tennessee, USA - Rhizosphere MetaG P. deltoides SRZDD1 (version 2) (version 2) | ecosystem: Host-associated > Plants > Roots > Rhizosphere >... | reverse complement strand
GGCTGCGGATGGGCGAGGGCGTACTTCCAGATTTCGCCAACGCCCTCGTGAACGAAGTCGCGCACCAGGAAGCCGTCGCGCGAGAGATCGTGCATGTAGTGGCCGAGCGAGCCCATGCTCATCATGATCGGCTGACGATCCCAATGCGACACGAGATACGACGTGACTGCACGTCGCCCAACAGCGCTCTGCGCGTCCCTCTGCGATTCCGTCACTACGCGCGCCGTTGAATCGAACGGCGGCGCCTGCCAGGCTGCAACGGAGACGATCACGATCGCTCCTGCCGCGCGTGCCCCCCGCGGCAACAGGCTGATGCCGATGCCCGCGATCGCGGCGGCCGCGGCCACGAGTGGAACGTCGTAGCGCACCCGCACTGGATGTCCTTTGTAGTAGGCGGACCATGGGAGCGCGGCCGAAGCAGCAAGCGCGAGCGGAATAATCAGGCTCGCGTGTGCGCGCGATCGCACGAAGACGAACGCGATCAGCACCGCCGCTGCGCAGGCCAGCCATGGAAGCGCAGAGCCCGTGAGCACCAGCAATCCGTCCCACACCTGCTGCCACGCCATCAAGGGATGGCCGAGCGCCGGGTTATCGGCAATGAAGAAGCCGGTCGAGACGAACCAGGTCCCGACCGTGACTTTGCTGTTGACCAGGAAAGCCGCGATCGCCCAAAGCGGCCACCAGGCGAGACCACGAACGGCGCGCGCCGCGTCGGCGAGCCGCCATCCGCGGCGCAGCAGCACGGCCCACGCGAGCACGATCGCAGCGGCCGTAATCGGCCACGCTTCGTAGCGCGTCAGGCAGGCCGCAACGAGTGCCCAGCCGGGGGCCCTGGTGGAGGTCGGATGGCGGATGCCGGAGGTCGCATGTCGGGTGTCGGATGCGGGAGGGTCGAGGTTCGAGGTCCAGCGGGCGATCAAGGCGACCGCGAGAAGAGTCGTCGCGAAGAGCAGCGGCTCGGTCATCGGCGTGCTCTGGAGGTAGAGCACGTTCGGATTCAGCATAAGAAGCGCGGCTGCCGCGGCGCCGCCAATCCACGTGCCTGTCGCGCGTTGAATGAGCGAGGCGATCGACCACGCTGCGACCATCATGGATGCGATCGAGATGGCCACCGCGGAAAAGCCGGTCCGATACAGATAGTCGATCTGCACCGGCAGCATGTCGAGCAGATGCGGCAGCGGCAGCCAGACGGCACCCACCTGCTGCCAGCCGGGCATGAGGCTGTCGATGATGCGGCGCGCCACGACGAGATGCGCGCGCGCGTCGAAGTGGGCGAGCGTGAGACCGACGCGCGCGTAGTAGACGGCGGCGCAGATTCCCAGGAGGCCGACGGCCGCCGCGATGATGCGCGGCGCCCGGACCACGCGATCCGTGTGATCCGTGTGATCCGTGGCGATATCCGTGGCGATATCCGTGTGATCCGTGTGATCCGTGTGATCCGTGGCGATATCCGTGCGATCCGTGCGATCTGTGTGATCCGTGGCTTTAGTCTACACTCGTGGGAATGACACGCTTCGTCGACTGGGTGAAAGGTTTCGCGCTTGCGTGGGGAGGCCCGGGCCTCTTCCTCATCGGCTTTCTGGATTCATCGTTCCTGTCCTTTCCCGAAGTCAACGACCTGCTGATCATCTGGATGGTCACGCAGCACAAAGAGCGCGTCGTTTACTACACCGCCATGGCTACCGCCGGATCGGTGCTCGGCTGCATGGCGCTGTACTACCTGGCGCGCAAAGGGGGAGAAGCCTTTCTCCGGCGTCGCTTCAACAAACGGCACGTGGAGCGGGGACTCGTGCTGTTCCAGAAGTACGGGCTGCTCGTCGTCATCGTGCCGGCGCTGCTCCCGCCGCCGGCGCCGTTCAAGATTTTTGTCCTCCTTGCTGGAGTTGCCGCGATTCCCGTCTGGCAGTTCGTGACCGCGATCACCGCCGCGCGCATCGTCCGATACGGCGGCGAGGGGATGCTCGCCGTGATGTACGGCGACCAGGCGAACGCATTCCTCCGAGAACATGCGCGGGAGGTCGGACTCTGGCTGTCAGCGGCGGTGCTCGCGGGCGGGGCTGCGTGGTTCCTGTACAACCGGTTGCGCCGCGGATCTACGGTATAATCAATCGTTTATCTCCTACAGGATGAGCCTGGAAATCTCCGTCGTCGTACCGATGCGAAACGAGTCGCAGAACGTCGAGCCGCTCTGCGGCGAGCTGACGACGGCGCTCACGAGCTTCGGGCGCTCGTTCGAGATCGTCGCGATCGACGACGGGAGCACCGACGCCACGTTCGAGCTGCTGGCGCGGCTGCAGGCGAAGGATTCGCGTCTGCGCATCATCCGTTTTCGCCGCAACTTCGGTCAGACGGCGGCATTCGCCGCAGGCTTCGCGCACGCCCGGGGCCGCTACATTGTCACGATGGACGGCGACGGCCAGAACGATCCGCGCGACATTCCCGGAATGGTCGAGATGGCGGAGAAGGGCGGCTTCGACATCGTGTGCGGGTGGCGGAAAGTTCGCAAGGATCCGTTCCTCAACCGGCGTCTGCCCTCGATGATCGCCAATCGCGTCATCTCGTTCACCACAGGTATCAAGCTGAACGACTACGGATGTTCCCTGAAGGTGTTTCGGGCTGAGGTCGTGAAGCCGCTGAAACTCTATGGCGAGATGCACCGGTTTCTGCCTGCAATCGCGAGCGAGTACGGCGTTACGATCGGCGAGAAGGTCGTGAACCACCGGGCCCGACTTTACGGAAGATCGAAATACGGTATCTCGCGCACGATTCGCGTGATTCTCGATCTGCTCACGGTGAAGTTCCTGATCAGCTATTCGACGCGCCCGCTGCAGATGTTCGGCGGCGCGGGCTTCGCCATGGGCACCGTCGGAACGATCATCTGCGCGTGGCTGGCGTACCTCAGGCTGTTTGGAAACGAATCGATCAGCAACAGGCCGTTGCTGCTGCTGGGGATCCTCATGATCCTCGGCGGCGTGCAGCTCATAACGACGGGCCTCCTGGCTGAGATGCTCTCGCGCACTTATCACGAGTCGCAGGACAAGCCCACGTACGTCATCCGGGAGATCCGGGAGTCGCTGCCCGCGCGCTCTCGCGAGGTGCTGGGAGCCTGAGCGTGCGACGATTCGCGACGGCCATCGCCGCGGCGTCGGTCCTCGCGCTGCTCCTGAGCGCGTCGTGCGGGGGCCACTCACCGACACAACCATCGCCCGGCGGCGGTGGAGGCAACAATCAGCAGCCGCCCCCGAACAATCTGCCGGTCATCGACAGCATCACGCTTCAGGGATCGCGGCCGAACGAGCCGTCGAATTTCGCCGACGTGGCCGAGACGATTGCGGTCACAGCCAAAGTTCATGACGACGAGACACCCGTCGACCAGCTGCAGTTCGAATGGACGGCTACCACGGGGACATTCACCGGGACCGGATCGCAGGTGACATGGACGGCGCCGTCGGACCTGCCGGGATCGGCACCGGCAGATGTCACGATCACACTGAAGGTCATTGAAAAGTACGGACAGGCGGGCGGTCCGACGTTCCAGCACGACGTGAGCGGCACCGCGACCCTGTCCCTGCACAATTCGGTCAAAGAAATCGGCGACATGGCGCGGCAGTTCCTGCTGGACTTTTCGGACTCCTCCATCCGCGATGTGCCGTCGATGATGCGCAACTTCACCGACGCGACGAAGGTGTGCCGCGACGGCAAGGCCGAGGAAGCACTGGAAGTGACGCAGAACCGGATCGACTACCGCATCGATCAGTGGCTCGTGGGACAGCCCGTCGTGACAATCAGGTTCGGCAGCTTGTGCCCGTTCCGGTCGAAGGGAGGGGATGCATGCGCTCAGGTTCCCGTGGACTGGAAGTCGACGCGCCTGACGACGGGTCCGCCGGGCTCGACGCCGGTCGGTGGGACGGAGCACGTCGCCGGAACCGACCAGGTGACCGCGATCTACGTTCCGGACCAGAAGAAATGGGGCCTCTGCGAGAGCGACTTCAATGGGCACCTCGCGCTTCGCAGCTCGTTTATTCGATAGCGTCCAGGCCGGCTAAAGCCAGCCCGGCTAAAGCCGGCCACTACCAGCCTATCGGTGGCCGATTCGTCGGCCGTCACGATGCCACGGAACACGGCCCGACGATGTGTTGGCCATCGTACGCGCGGGATTGAAGACGCACCGGATTGCGGCGCGATAGAAACGGTTGCGCACGCGCTCTTCGAACCACCGAATGAAGAATCGATCGAGCGCGTCCTCGGCGATCGTCAGTCCGACGCCGGCGACGGGCGTCACCACGTGGTCCACCCAGCCGGTCGTGAACGGATCGAGGCCCACGTTTCCGATGGAGGCTTCGCTGATCGGACCGAACTCGAACTGCACGCTGTAGGCGGCGCTCCACGCAAGCGGACGCCATCGCGTCTTCCAGTAATTCAGGTTGAGCCCGAACTCTTCGTCGCGTGTCCTGGGGTCGTGGCTGGTCCATACGAACGCCGCCGCGGCCCCGTGAAGCGGATGCCCGATGTAGTTGACCAGCCAGTTGTCGCCATCTTCCCAATGGGTGGGCACGCGAACGGACCGTCTGTAATCGATCCAGAACGGCCCGTCGAGCCCCTTCCGGGTCTTTGGCTGGAGCGCAACCCGGATCGCATGCTCGAGGAACAGCAGCTTGAACGAATCTCCGAGCGCTGCTGACACGTCCGCCGGTGGCGCCTCCCGCACACTCGACGAGGGAAACACGAGCGCGGATTGTTGAGCGCTCACGGTTTGTGCGAGCGCACCGCAGCAACAGAGAACACACATGGAAGGTCCGATTCGTCTCATAGCGGTTCTTCTGATCCTTATCGGATCTTTCGGTTCGAGTCCTGCATCCCAGACACGCGATCGCCTCCGGCCGGACGGAACAGGGTGGCGCGCGGCCAACGGGACCCGGTTCGAGTGGCGAGGGATAACCGCGTTCCGTCTCGTCGAGCTCGTCGCCCACGGACGCGAGCCCGAAGCCGAAGCGTATCTGAAGTGGGCGGCGTCACAGAAGCTGACCCTCGTGCGCGTGCTCGCCATGGCGCGCGTGTTGTTCGAGCTGCCACCTGCGGATGGCCAGGCCGCGCTCGGAAAGCTCCTGGAGCTGTCGCAGCGGCACGGCATTGCCGTGGAAGTGGTGGTGCTCGCAGACACCGCGAGCTACGACTTCGACGTCAGAAACCACGTGCGGGTCATTGGTGCCATCGCCGCGCGATTTCCCAACGCCGTCATCGAGATTGCGAACGAGCCGTATCATCCAACACAGTCGGCTGAAGTGCACCGGCATGCGTTTCTCCGCGACCTGCGTCAGCTCATTCCGCGTGACGTGCCCGTCTCGCTCGGGACGCTCGACGAAGGAGGAGAACTGGGCGCGGGAGATTACGTGACGTGGCATTCGCCTCGAGAAGCCGACTGGCCCGAGCGGTTGCGCGCCGGAGCGGACCTCGTGCGCCGCTTCGGAAAGCCAGTCATCGCTGACGAGCCGATGGGAGCCGCGGACCGCGCCGTCCCCGGACGCCGCGACAATCGGCCGGAGCACTTTCGTGCTGCCGCCCGGATAGCCCGCGAGAGCGGGCTGGGGGCGACGTTTCACTACGAAGGAGGACTGCAGGCTCGTCGACCGTCGCCCCGCGAAGCGGCTTGTCTCGCTGAGTGGATGGCCGGACTGATTCCGGCGAGCAGGTGAGAGAAATCAGCGGCGCACGGATGCCGTCGATGCCGGCGCCACTTCGTATGCCGCCGCGAGCGCGCTCTGAAAGATTTCCGCGAGCTTCTGATAGCCATCGTCGGTCGGATGCAATCCGTCCTGGCCGATCAGCTCGGGCGGAAACTGCGCGCTGGCGTCCACGAGCGTCGCGCCTTTCTTCGCGATCATCGTCTTCAACGCCGCGTTGTACGGAGCAACCAGCGCCGCCCCGAACGCGCGCCCCTGGCGCTGCGGGAGAATGGTCCCGACGAACGGAGTCACGCCGCGGTACTGCGCATCGCGCACCATGTCTTCCATCGCGTTCACGGTGGCGGTGATGCCGTTCTGCACCGCCTTGTCGCTCAGTCCGGTCAGCGCGCCGAGATCGTTGGTGCCTTCCATCAGCAGCAACACGTCCGGCTTCGAGGCGGAGATCATGTCACTCAGCCGCTGACGATCGTTCTGCGCGTACCTTCCGGCCTTTCCGCCATTCAGAACGGTGATCGTTTGCGATGAGTAACGTGCCGTCTCCAGCACCTGCAGCTTGTACGGATAGGACTCGGGCTTGCCTGAGTCGAGCGCGAGCAGCGACAGCGCTGGTGACGTGGTGCCCTCGGTGATGCTGTCGCCGAACGCCAGAATCCGGGCGACCTTCAGGGTCGGCGGCGGTGGCGGTGGAGGCGGTGGGGGCGGAGGCTGACCGCCGCCGTCCGACGGAGGAGGGGTAGGCGTCACGGGGCTGCGGTGTCCGCCACACGCGGCAACGCCGAGCGCTGCGACCAATGCGATGGCCTGGCCCCACCTGCACATGAAAAACCGTTAGTATACTACACACGTCTGGTCCGGGACGCTTCCCGGCACAGCCACATGTTGGCCGCAATTCGAACCGCCCTGGACTCCTCGTTTTTGCGGCCGGTCGCTACCCGACAGGCCCGCATCAGCACGGCACTGATTGCCGGCGCCGCGCTCGTTTTCGCGGCGCATGCCGCGTCCTACCTGTATTTCTTTGTCGACGACGAAGCGATTGCGCTCGTGTACGCGCGGAACGTTCTGCACGGCGAGGGTCTCGTCTACAGCGTGGCGGAAGGAAAGGTCGAGGGCTATTCGAATTTCCTGCACGTGATGTGGAACACGCTCCTCATCGCGATCATGCGCGCCGCCTCCCTGCCCAGGCTCACCGCCCTCGATGTCGGCCGCGCGGTCAGCTTCGGCCTGGGAATCTCAACGATCCTGCTGACGGCGGTTCTCATCCGGCGCGCGGGCGCGAACCGCCCCGGCCTCGTGAGCGGTGTGGGATTCCTGGCATTTGCCGGACCGCTGGCTCTGTGGAGCTGCTCGTCGCTCGAGACAGTGCCCTTCGCGTTCGTCCTGACCGCGTTTGCGGGGGCGCTGGTGCTCGACAGCTCGAGCGCTCGCCCGACGCTCGCGATCGTGCTGGGGACGATCGCCCTGCTCGATCGCATCGACGGATTCATCTACGTCGGCGTCCTCATTGCCGCCGCCTTTGCGGTCGCGGATCCGGAACGGCGCCGGTGGCTCGCGACGCATGCAGCCTTGCCGCTGATTGGCATCGCGCTGCTGTATCACGGGATGCGACTGGTGTATTTCGGGACGCTGCTGTCCGCGCCGCTCGAAGCGAAAGTTCTCTACAAGCTGGCTCCTTCCGGTCACGCGATTGTCAAGGCGCCGGATCGCGCATATCTGCACGGCTTCATGGACCTGTTCGGCGTCGCGCTCGTTCCGGCGCTTGCGTTGGCCATCGTTCTCGCATGGCGGTCGCGTCCGGCACGCGCGGCGGCGCTGGCCGCGATCCTGATGGCGCTGTACGTGAGTGCGGTTGGCGACTGGATGTTCGGATGGCGGTTCACGGTCCCGCTGCTGCCGCTCGTTGCGCTGGTGATCGCGGCGGCCGTCTCGCGCGTCCGCGAGCGCTTCGCGTGGGCGGTGGCTCTCGGGGTCCTGGTCTGGAGCGCCTCAGCGGCGGTGGCATTCGGCCGTGAGTACGTCAACGTCGAGAAACGGCCGATCTGGTGGACGGCGCCGCATCGCGGTGAGAACGTCTGGCTGGCTCCCTATGGCGATTTGATTAGTACCGTCCGAACGGCGGTCACCCGCGGCGAGACGATTGCCTACAACCAGGCGGGGCTCCTGCCGTTCGTACTCGACGTCGACAACATCGACGATCTCGGGATCTGCTCGAGGTTCGAAGCCGAGCTGCCCGAGACGGACGTGTATTTCACGGAGGTTGGCCGCTATTCGCCGCTGATGCCGGCGCCGGTTTTCAACGCCGCGCATGCGTATCTTCTCTATCGAGACGTGCGGATCCTCATCAGCCGTACGGATCTTCTCGTCAAAGCCAACGCGGGCCATCTTCCGAGCGACCTGCTCGACGGGTACTTCCACCTGGCCGCGCTCGACAAATTAGGCGAGAACGCGATGTATACGCGCACCGAGAAGGACGCGAGCGCGTTTCGCAGGGATCCGTCGCTGTTTCGTCAGAACCTCGCGCACGCCTCACGCATCGTGCGTCTGGACGTCGACGGACGCAGCGTTCCTGGCGGCGAGATAACCGCGTCAGTGCCCTTCCTGCGGTGGCAGACCGGCATCGTTCGCGTCCACGGCCGTACGAGGCTCGATATCCGATTCGCCGACGATGATGATGACGTTTACGCGCTGTACGTCGGTGCTCTGAGGGCGCGCGGCGGCGTGGTCGCGGCGATGTTCACCCTCTACGACGCCGCGGGGAAGGTCGTCGCACGCGAGTTTGCGCAGCCCGACGAGACGCCGGCGCCGCTCCTCAGGCGATTCGATCGTGCGAAGCCCGCTCGAATGCTCTCGATCGAGGCGGAGTCGTCAGACGATGACGCGGATCTGGAGATCACGGATCTGCGAGTCCAGGGGCAGTCGGCGGTGCTGCGCGACTACGTCCGTCGCAAGCTGCCATTTCCGGCGCTCACCGATGCTGCTCGGAGGCCTTCAACAGACATCCGGTGAGGATCGCCGCCATTTCTTCGTCGCCCTGCTCCGTCAAGTGAATCCCATCAGATCGGAAGTAACGGTCGTGCGGTTGCGGCAGCGCGGCAAATGCTGCCGCGGCATCGCACAGCGGCGCATCGACTTCGCGGGCGATTCGACGCGTCGCGTCGACGTAAGCCGTGTGCAGCGGCACGAGCTCGCTCAGGCTCCGCACGTGGCGGCGCGCGAGGTATGCCGGTTCGTGGCCGGGAACGTGATTTGACGGAGCCGTTACGAACACGGCCACCGTGCCGACCGACTGCGCCTCCCGCGCGAGCCGGCGCAGGTTGTCTTCGTAGCGGGGGAGCGGCACGCGATTGGGCGGTGGCGTTCGCCTCGCGGCCATGCTGACCCGGAATCGAAGCCAGAGCTGCGCCAGCCGGCTGACGCGCGCAAGGCTGCGCAGCGAGTGGGCGCCGGTGATCTCGGGATCGGTGAGGCCCATCGCGACCCAGTGGTCGTTCCAGCCGTAATAAATCGTCACGACTCTCGGATGCAGCCGCTCGATATCGCGGCGGAATTGCGTGAGCCCCTGTTCGCTGGACCATCCGCCGACACCGAGCTTGACGCCGGTTGAAAGCTCGGAGCCGGCCGTCTTCAGTTTCTCGATCGTCCGGGCGGGATACGACCCGAACTCCGTGCACGAATCTCCCATGAACACGATGGCGGGATGACTCCGGCGGGCGGCCGCGAGCGCCTGTGTGTAGTCCTTGGTGACCCAGACGAGATCCGGATCGGGACGATATGCTTCCGTCAGCGCGGCTGGATCAGGCCAGCCAAACTGCAGCGCCGGAACGAAGTCGAAATGAAATCGCGCGATCCGCAGTACGGACTCGCCGACGCCGAGCGCGAGCACGACGCCAAATGTTATGAGCGTCAGCCGGACACGCCACGACGGGACGGACTGTTGGACCATGGCTTCGCGAATTATTTCATTGAAATTCGACGCGCATGCGATTAATCTCATAGAAACTCCCCGAGCAACTGACGTGCGGCAGCATCTGCCAGGTGCCGGGGTGTCGTCTGTACATGCCCAGCGAAGCGACGCGCTTCTTCCCGCGGCGGGGTCGCCCGCGGAAGTTCACCGTCCCCTCACGCGCCGTCACGCTGACGTTGCCCGAGCGCGTCATCGAGGCGCTTGGCGCGGTCGATCTCGATCTCTCGCGCGCGGTCGTCCGCCTCGTGCAGCCGGAGCTGGGGAAGCGGCCGCACCCGCCCGCGGAACTGGCGACGTTCGGGAGACGCGCGGTGATCGTCGTGAATCCGACCCGCACGCTGGAGAAGCGGACGGGCGTGGCGCTGGTGCACCTGCCCGACGGTCGCGCGCTGATTTCCTTCGAGCAGCCGCAGACGATTGCGGCGCTCGAGCTCATGATTTCCGACGCGCTCGACGAGAAACAGCTCTCCCGCGCGGATCAGGCAATCTTCGCGGCAGTCCGCGACATCCTGCGGAGCGCGCGGCAATCGAGGGACCTGCGCGTGCTCCAGCGCAACATCATCGTGCTCGAAACACGCCGTGGACCTGCCAGGGGCACGGGCCAGGCAACTCGATTCCGAAAGAAACCGCGCCGCGTGCGCGCCGTCTGATGGAGGCATGGCTTTGAAGATCTGGATCTGTTTCAGTGCTGCAGTCCTGCTCGCGGCGATGGTAACGATCGCGGGCTGTGGAGGGAAGAAGACGCCGACCACGCCGACACCGGTCGCCGCGAACCTGACCGCTCCAGCGCTCGACTCCCCCTCGTCGAACGAGCAGCTCGACACGCTGCGTCCAACGGTCACGGTCCGGAACGCCGCCGCGGACCAGGCCGGCGTGCGCACGTACGAGTTCCAGATCTCCGACACCAACGCCTTTACGAGCGCGACAACCTCGGCGATTGTCGGGTTTGCCGCTACGGTTG
>Ga0114129_10016202_pt1 | contig 10606 bp, 13 predicted proteins | sample RhiMetdeltSRZDD1_FD_80071 | JGI IMG/M metagenome (GOLD analysis project Ga0114129, IMG submission 80071) | Populus rhizosphere microbial communities from Tennessee, USA - Rhizosphere MetaG P. deltoides SRZDD1 (version 2) (version 2) | ecosystem: Host-associated > Plants > Roots > Rhizosphere >... | reverse complement strand
CCGAGGGCGGCCTCTACGTCGGCCACGTGCGCATCGACGCCCGTACGCGCGCGATGACGGTGAGCCACCGCGACGTCGCCGGCACCGTGCTCGACCGCCGCGAGCTCGCGCCGCAGGCCTGAGCCGCGACGCGTCGCGCAACCTTCACGGAGCCGTCATCGGCGCGCAACGCGACGCCGCTAGCGTGGCGTCCGTCATGGACGGCTTCGCGTCGCCCGTCGTCACCATCGACCGCGTCACCAGGACCTTCCGCGGCAAGCGGGCGCTCGACGACGTCTCGGCGACCATCCATCCGGGACAGTTCGTGGCCGTCATCGGCCGCTCCGGCGCCGGCAAGACGACCCTGTTGCGTTGCCTGGCCCGGGCGCTGAGGGTCGATACCGGCACTATCCGCTTCGCCGACGTCGACCTGGCCGCGCTGGACGGCCGTGCGCTGCGCGGACACCGCGCACGGGTGGGCATGATCTACCAGCAGTTCAACCTGGTGCGACGCCTGCGGGTGATCGACAACGTGCTGATCGGGCGCCTTCCGCACCTGGTTGGCTGGCGACGGTGGGCGGCAGTGGCCCGCTGGTTCGCGCCGGCCGAGCACGCCATCGCGCTGCGCTGCCTGGCCCACGTAGGCCTGGTCGACCGGGTGTGGCAGCGCGCCGACACGCTGTCAGGCGGAGAGCAGCAGCGCGTGGCGATCGCCAAGATCCTGGGCCAGGACCCGCGGGTGATCCTGGCCGACGAGCCCGTCGCGAGCCTCGACGTGCTCAACGGTCGCCTGGTGATGGACACCTTGCGGCGCATCGCCTCGGACGCCGGCCTCACCGTCGTCGCGACGCTTCACCACGTCGATTACGCCCGGGTCTATGCCGATCGGGTCCTCGGCCTGCGGGCCGGGAGCCTGGTCTTCAACGGGCCGCCGGCGGAGCTAACCGGCGCGATGCTGGTGGACATCTTCGGCGAGTACCCGGCGCCCCTGTCCACGAGCGAGGCGCTGTCCGCCCCCGCGCTGGCATGAGCGACGCCGCCGGTGTGCTCGCGGGGCTGGGCGCGGGGGCGGTCCCCGCGGCGCCGCCCCACGTCTCCTCCCGCAGGCGCGACCTTGCGATGCTGCTCGGCGCCGTCGTGGTGCTGGCGGCGGCGGCCCGGGTCATCGAGCTTCGACCGCTGGAGTTGGCGCGGGACGTCGGCAACATCGGGCGCTTCCTGCAGGGCTACCTGCATCCGTCGTTCGCCAACGTCGGCGAGTACGCCTGGCAGTGCGTGGTCACGGTCTGCATCGCGCTGTGGGGCACGCTGCTGGCGATCGCGGTCTCCGTCCCGCTCGGCCTGCTCGGGGCCCGCAACCTGGCGCCACACCCCCTCGTGTACGCGGCGGCCCGGCGCACGATGGACGTGCTGCGGGCGGTGAACGAGTTCGTGTTCGCATTGATGTTCGTCACCGCCGTGGGACTTGGCCCCTTCGCCGGCATGCTGGCGCTCGGCCTGCACACCGGTGGCGTGCTGGGCAAGCTGCTGAGCGAGACGATCGAGGCGATCGACCCCGGCCAGCTGGAGGGCGTGGCCGCGGTGGGCGCCGGGCGCGCGCAGGTCATCGCCTTCGGCGTCGTCCCCCAGGTGATGCCGAACTTCATCTCGTACATCCTGCTCCGCTTCGAGTCCGACATCCGCTCGGCCTCGGTCATCGGCATGGTCGGCGGCGGTGGCATCGGCTTCTACCTCTGGGACACGATCCGCGCCTTCAACGACCGCGAGGCCGCCACCGTCATCCTCCTGATCGTCGCCATGGTCATGTGCGTGGATGTGGTCTCCTCCCGCGTGCGGCGGGCGGCGATCTAGTGGCCCGCGCTCACCAGCCTGAAAGGAGTGGTTCATGCGCACGCTGAGATTGCTCGGTCTGGCAACGCTGGCGGTCGTCGTCATCGCGTCTGGGGCCCCGGCGCAGGATGCGTCGTGGCCGAAGGAGCTGACGTTCGCGCTGCTGTCGACCGAGAACGCGGCCGAGATCACCCGGCGGTGGACGCCCATCATCGCCCAGCTCGAGAAGGACCTCCGGGTGCGCGTGAAGGCGGTCACCGCGACCGACTATCGCGGGACGATCGAGGCGCTCAAGTTCAAGAAGGCCGAGCTCGGTCACCTCGGGCCGAAGGCGTACGTCGAGGCGGCGACCAACAACTACGCCAACGTGGAGCCGGTCGCCCAGCTGCAGCTCGCTAACGGCTCGCTCGGCTATCGCTCGTGCCTGATCGTGCACGGCGAGTCCGACATGTTCAGCCCCGAGGACACGGCCGGCAGGAGCTTTGCGTTCAACGACCCGAATTCGACCTCCGGCTACCTGGTGCCATCGGCCTTCTTCATGATGGAGATGGGTATCGACCCGCAGAAACACTTCTCCAAGGTGATCTTCTCCGGCTCGCACGAGGCGTCCATCCTGGCCGTCGCCAACCGCAAGGTGGAGGTCGCCTCCACGAACCTGCCCGACATGCAGCAGCTCACCCGGGAGAACAAGATCGGCCGTGGCGCCCTTCGCGTGATCTGGGTGTCGAAGCTGATCCCGAACGACCCCGTGGTCGTACGCAAGGACCTGCCGGCCAGCCTGAAGGCGGCGATCCAGGAATCGCTGGTGTCGATGAAGAGCCGCAATCCTGAGGCGTTCAAGGAGATCGGTGCCTGGCTCGGGAACTTCGTGCCGGCCGACGACGCCAAGTACCAGGTGATCCGCGAGCTGAACGAGACGGCCAAGCGGCTCAAGGCAGCGAAGTGACACTCCTCGGGAGGCTCGTAAAGACCTTCGACCGGTTGACGGAGCCACCGGCCCCCGTCTGTCCCCGGTGCCGGACCCCGATGGACTTGCGTCGTGAGGACCCCGTGGGTGATCTGCCGGTGGCGCTGCAGCGCGTCTACGGGTGCGGGCGCTGCGGTCACCTGACCAGCTCGTGCGTGCTGTGGGCGATCCCCGACTGAGCGCGACGACGACGCTCGAGCTCATCGACGCCCGCCGCCGCTGGATGTCGGTGCTCGCGCTCGCCACGACCGCCGAGCTGGAAGCCTGCTGGGCCGCACTCGGCGAGCCCCCACGCTACGTGTGGCTACGCCGCCCCGAGGCTGGCCTCGTCATGGTCCGCGGACGGGCAGGGGGGAACGGCGCGCGCTTCAACCTCGGAGAGATGACCGTCACGCGCTGCACCGTGCGACTCGACGACGGCACGCTCGGCCACGCCTGGGTCGGCGGTCGTGACAGTCGCCACGCCGAGCTGGCCGCGGCGCTCGACGCGCTGCTTCAAGATGGTGCGCGGGCAGCGGCGCTGCTCGCGACGGTCGTCGAGCCGCTGGCCCTGGCGCAGGCCGCCCGCCGGGCGGCGGCGCGGGAGCGCGCCGCCGCGTCCCGGGTCGACTTCTTCACCATGGTGCGCGGCGAGGACTGATGGTCCTGCCGGCTGGCTTCGCCGACCCCGTGCTGGACAGCCAGCGCGCATTTCGCGGCGTGCTCGACGCCATCGCGCACCCCGGCCGGGTGGTCCTGCTGCCGCCGCTGGCTGCGCCCGGGCCGCTCGGCGCCGCGGCGGCCTCGGTCTGCCTCACGCTGCTCGACTTCGACACGCCCCTGTGGCTCGACCCGGGGGCGGCCCGTACCGATGTCGTCGATTATCTCCGATTCCATTGCGGCGTCCCGTTGGTCCAGTCGGCGGCCGCCGCGCGCTTCGCGTTGATCGCCGACGTGGGTCACCTGCCGCCGCTCGAAGCGTTCGACGCCGGTACCGACGAGCGTCCGGATCTGTCGGCGACCCTGGTCCTTCAGGTCGACGGCCTGCAGAGCCGCCGCGGGCGGCGGCTCTGCGGGCCCGGGATCGACGGCGAGGTCAGGCTCGAGGTGCTCGGCGCACCGGCCTTCTGGGAGCTCGCACACGCCAACAAAGCCCGCTTCCCGCGCGGCGTGGACTTCATCCTGTGCACGGGCGACTGCCTGGCCGCCCTGCCCCGCACCACGTGCGTGGAGGCCTGACGGTGTACGTGGCGGTGAAGGGGGGCGAGCAGGCCATTGCGACCGCGCACCGGCTGCTCGCCGAGGACCGGCGCGGCGACCTGGCGGTGCCCGAGCTGACGCTCGCTCAGATCGCCGGTCAGCTCACGCTCGCCGTCGACCGGGTGATGGCCGAGGGCTCGTGCTACGACCCCGGGCTGGCCGCGCTCGCGATCAAGCAGGCCCGTGGCGACTTGCTGGAGGCGATCTTCCTGGTTCGCGCGTACCGCACGACGCTGCCCCGCTTCGGCGCCAGCTTGCCCATCGACACCGGCGCCATGACCGTGCGTCGGCGCGTCTCGGCGACCTTCAAGGACGTGCCGGGCGGCCAGATCCTCGGCCCGACGTTCGACTACACCCACCGCCTGCTCGATTTCTCCCTCGCGGAACCGGGCGGGCGTGCCGTCGCCGACCCGGTGGCGCCCTCGGCGGAGAGCGTCGAGCCCGGACCGATGCCGCGGGTGATCGAGCTGCTGGACCGCGAGGGCCTGATCGAGAGCGAGAAGCCGGACATCGAGACCCGGCCGGTGGCCGACGTGACCCGCGAGGCGCTGACGTTCCCGGCCGGGCGGGACGCGCGCCTGCAGAACCTCGCCCGCGGCGACGAGGGCTTCCTGCTCGCGCTGGGCTACTCGACGCAGCGCGGGTACGGGCGCAACCACCCGTTTGCGGGCGAGATCCGCCAGGGCGAGGTGGCCGTCGAGCTGGTGCCCGAGGAGCTGGGCTTCGCGCTCACGATCGCCGAGATCACCGTGACCGAGTGCCAGATGGTGAACCAGTTCGCGGGCTCGACCAGCGCGCCACCGCAGTTCACGCGCGGCTACGGCCTGGCCTTCGGCCACACCGAGCGCAAGGCCATGGCGATGGCGCTGGTGGACCGGGCCCTGCGCTGCCGCGAGCTCGACGAGACTGCCGCCGCGCCGGCCCAGGACGAGGAGTTCGTGCTCTCCCACAGCGACAACGTCGAGGCTTCCGGCTTCGTGCAACACCTCAAGCTCCCGCACCACGTCGACTTCCAGTCTGAGCTGGTCCTGCTCCGCACGCTGCGCGCCGGGACGGGGAGCGCCTCTTGAGCGACTACAACTTCGCGTTCCTCGACGAGCAGACCAAGCGGATGATCCGGCGCGCCATCCTCAAGGCGGTCGCCATCCCTGGCTATCAGGTGCCGTTCGGCAGCCGCGAGATGCCGCTGTCGTACGGGTGGGGCACCGGCGGCGTGCAGGTGACGGCCAGCGTGATCGGCCCCGACGACGTGCTCAAGGTCATCGACCAGGGGGCCGACGACACGACCAACGCGGTCAGCATCCGGCAGTTCTTCGTGCGAACGACCGGCGTGCGGACGACGACGGCGACCGACGAGGCTTCGCTCATCCAGACACGTCACAGGATCCCCGAGACGCCGTTGGCCCCCGGCCAGATCGTCGTGTTCCAGGTGCCCATCCCCGAGCCGCTGCGCTGGCTGGAGCCGCGCGAGACCGAGACCCGCACCATGCACGCGCTCGCCGAGTACGGCTTGATGTGGGTGCGGCTCTATGAGGACATCACGCGCCACGGCCACGTCGAGACGGCCTACGACTACCCGGTGGTCGTCAACGGCCGTTATCTCATGCGGCCGTCACCGATCCCGAAGTTCGACAATCCCAAGCTCGATCGCTGCCCGGCCCTGCTGCTGTTCGGCGCCGGCCGCGAGAAGCGGATCTACGCAGTGCCACCCCACACACCGGTGCGCAGCCTCGACTTCGACGACTACCCGTTCACGATCGAGAGCTGGGATCGGCCGTGCGCGCTGTGCGGCGCCCGCGGGATCTTCCTCGACGAGATCATCGTGGACGACAAGGGCGGGCGCCTGTTCGTGTGCTCCGACACCGACCACTGCGCCCGTCGCCGACCGGCGCGTGGCGTCAGCTCCGCGTGAGCCCTGCCGACCGTCCGCTGCTCAGCGTCCGTGGTCTCACGCGCTGGTACGGCCCACACGTCGGCTGCCTCGACGTCGGCGTCGACCTGTGGCCGGGCGAGGTGCTCGGCGTCGTGGGCGAATCGGGCTCCGGGAAGACGACCCTGCTCGGCTGCCTGAGCGGCCGCCTCGTCCCGACGGCAGGGACCGTGGAGTTCACGACGCGCGATGGCGTCGTGCTCGACGTGCTGCGGCTGTCGGAGGCTGAGCGGCGGCGCCTGGCCCGCACGGACTGGGGCGTCGTGCACCAGAACCCGCGTGACGGCCTCCGCATGAGCGTCACCGCCGGCGCCAACGTGGGCGAGCGCCTCATGGCGGTGGGCGTGCGCCACTACGGGGCCATCCGCCAGGCGGCCCTCGACTGGCTCGGGCAAGTCGAGATCGACGCCGACCGCGTCGACGACCTGCCCGAGACGTTCTCGGGGGGCATGCAGCAGCGGCTGCAGATCGCCCGCAACCTCGTGACTCGGCCCCGGCTGGTGTTCATGGACGAGCCGACTGGCGGTCTCGACGTGTCCGTCCAGGCGCGTCTGCTCGACCTGCTGCGCACCCTGGTGGCCGACCTCGGACTCTCGGCGATCGTCGTCACCCACGACCTCGCCGTGGCCCGCCTGCTCGCGCACCGCCTGCTCGTCATGCGCCGCGGGCAGGTGGTGGAGTCCGGGCTGACCGACCAGGTGCTCGACGATCCCCAGCATCCGTACAGCCAGCTTCTGGTCTCCTCGGTGCTACAGCCGTGAGGCCGGCGATCGTCGTCGAGGACCTCTACAAGACCTTCATCCTGCACACGCAGGGTGGACTGGAGCTGGCGGTGCTGCGTGGTGTCCGCCTGGATGTCGCGCCCGGTGAGTGCGTGGCCCTGGCCGACCCGTCGGGGTCCGGCAAGAGCACGCTGCTCCGCTGCATCTACGGCAACTACCGCCCCCAGGCCGGTCGCATCCTGGTCCGCCACCGCGACCGGCCCGTCGACATCGTCGGCGCCGAGCCGCGGACGATCCTCGACGTCCGGCGACGGTCACTCGGATATGTCAGCCAGTTCCTGCGCGTCATCCCCCGGCTGCCGACGCTCGAAGTCGTGGCCGAGCCGCTGCGCGCGCTCGGCGCCGGCCCGGGCGAGGCAAGGATGCGGGCGGCGGCGATGCTCGAGCGACTGCGGATCCCGGAACGGCTGTGGACGCTGTCGCCGGTGACGTTCTCGGGCGGCGAGCAGCAGCGCGTGAACGTCGCCCGCGGCCTGGCCGCCGGCCACCCGATCCTCCTGCTCGACGAGCCGACCGCCTCGCTCGATGCCGGCAGTCGCGCACTCGTCCTCGAGCTGCTGCGGGAGACGCGCCGGGCCGGCACCGCCATGCTGGGGACCTTCCACGACGCCGAGGTGCGCGCCGTGGTCAGCACCCGGCTGGCGACGCTCCACGGAGCGGCGGCGTGAGCGAGCTGGTGTTACGCAACGCGCGCCTGGTGACGCGGGCGGAGAGTGCGCTCGGCTCGCTACGCGTCGAGGCCGGCCGCATCACCGACATCGACGACGGTCGATCCTCGGGGCCTGGCGGCGTCGATTGTGAAGGCGACTGGCTCGTTCCCGGGCTGGTCGAGCTGCACACCGATGTGCTCGAGCGCCACGCCTTCCCCCGGCCTGGAGTGCGCTGGCCCGAGCGGGCCGCCGTCGTCGCCTACGATGCCCAGCTGGCGGCCGCGGGGATCACCACGTCGTTCGACGGCCTGGCCATCGGCTACGTGATCGACACGGGCCAGCGGCCGCGCGATCCGCGGCCGCTGGCCGAGGCCATCCGGGCGACCCAGGCGCGGGGCCTGCTGCGCGCCGAGCACTTCCTGCACGTGCGCTGCGAGGTCGGCACCGCCCAGGTCCTGGCCGACTTCGAGCCGTTCGTGGACGACCCGCTCGTGCGGCTGGTGTCCCTCATGGACCACACGCCGGGTCAGCGCCAGTTCGTCAGCCTCGACAAATACCGTGAGTACTACCAGGGCAAGTATGGCCTGAGCGACGCGCAGCTCAGGGTGCTGATCGACTCGCGCCGGGCTGATCAGCTGACGTACGCCGCGCACCATCGGGCCGAGATCACGCGCCGCTGCCACGCGCGGGGACTGCCGCTGGTGAGCCACGACGACGCGACCGTCGCCCACGTAGAAGAGGCGGCGAAGATCGGCACCACCATCGCCGAGTTTCCGACGACGCTGGGGGCGGCCCGGGCCGCCCGTGCCTACGGCCTGGCGATCCTGGCCGGTGCGCCCAACGTCATCTGCGGTGGCTCGCACTCGGGCAACGTGGCCGCCGCCGAGCTGGCCCACGAGGGGCTGCTCGATATCCTGTCCTCGGACTACGTGCCGGCCTCGCTCCTGCACGCTGCCGCCTTGCTCCACACCGAGCTCGCCTGGTCGCTGCCGGCGGCGATCGCGACGGTGACGGCGACGCCCGCCGAGCGGGCCGGGCTCGATGACCGCGGCGAGCTCGCGCCCGGTCATCGGGCCGACCTCGTGCGCGTCCGCCTCGTCGACGGGCTGCCGGTCGTGCGCGCCGTCTGGCGCCTCGGGCAGCGCGTCGCCTGAACCGCACCCCGGTGACATTTCACATTCTCGTCATCATCCAGTAACCCAGGACGGGTGATCATCCCGGCCATGCAGGGCACTTCATGATCGAGCTCCTCGGGGTCGGTGTCCCCCGCCGGAACGGCGGCTGGTTACTCCACCGCGTCTGCGCCACGCTGGAGGCCGGCGAGCTGACGACGGTCCTGTCCGCCGACGCCGAGGAACGCCGCGCACTGCTCGACGCGGTCGCGGGGCGTCGCCTGCCGCACGAGGGGCGCGTGTGGATCGACCGGGTACCCGTCATGCCGGAGTCGCTCGGTCGCGTCCACCGACTGTGCGGCGGCATCGATCCGGCGGACGGCCTCGTGCCGCGGCGCTCGGTCTTCTGGAACGCGCTGGCGCCGGCCTCGGGACCCCGGGCGCTCGGACGACTGTTGCGCCTGCCGCGTCGGCGCGAGCGCGATGCGGTAAGGGGCGCGCTGGAGCGCGTGGAGCTGCAGGCCAGGCTCGACGACCCCGTCTCCGCGCTGTCCGCGTTCGAGCGGCTCCGGCTGGTCGTCGCCCGCGCACTGGCGCGCCGACCGCACTATCTCGTCGTCCGGGATCCGGACACCGCGCTCTCGGCCGACGAGGCCGGGGCCCTGCTCGGGCTGCTGCGCCTGCTGGCTCGCAGTGATCGCCTGGGCGTGGTGGTCAGCCTCGCCGACGGCGCGTCCAGCCGGGGGCTCGCCGATCGCGTGCTTCGGCTCCACGAGGGTGTGCTGCTGTCCCCGGGGCGGCTCGACGCGCCGGGGAGGCCCCCCGCCGCCTGGCGGGCGGTGGCGCTCGCGCGATGAGCGTGACCGGCGGGTACGACCTCGTAGGTCTCCTCGCCGGGTCGGTTCGACGCGCACACGGGGAGTCGGTGAGTCAGCTCGCGCATGCCTTGCAGTGCGCGGCGCGGGCGCGCCATGACCGGGCGGACGACGAGCTCGTCGTCGCCGCGCTGCTGCACGACGTAGGACACCTGGTGCAAAGCGGTGGGGAGAGCCCCCGACACCACCACGGCAGCGAGGGGGCCGCCTTCGTGCGCCCGTTCGTTCCTCCGCGTGTCAGCTGGCTCGTCGACCACCACGTGGTCGCCAAGCGCTATCTCTGCACTGTCGACCCCCGCTACGTCGACGGGCTCTCGCCGGCGTCGCGGCGATCCTACCTGGCGCAGGGGGCCCGCCTGTCGCTCGACGAGCAGCTTGGCCTCGAGACCCACCCGTGGTTCGGTGATGCGCTGCGGGTGCGGCGCTGGGACGACGCCGCCAAGGTTCCCGGCGAGAATTGCGAGCCACTCATCGAGTACGCGCCGCTCCTCGAACGCTACTTCGGACCTCAGCGCTGGCCGGCGGCGCCCGGGATCGACGGCCGGCCATGAGCGCTGACGATCGTATCGGGACCGCCGTACGTGAGCGCCTCGCTGCCGACCTGGCCGTCCGGGGAGGGCGGATGGCGCTCGAGTACTTCCATCGGGCCCAGATCTCCTGGAAGCCCGATGGCTCCATGATCACCGACGCTGACGTGGCCATCCAGGAGCACCTGGCGATGGAGATCGCCCGGTCGTTTCCCGACGACGCGGTCGTGGGCGAGGAAGGGCAGCCGGCCGATGGTCGCAGCCACGCCCTCTACTCGTGGGTGATTGACCCCGTCGACGGGACCAACAACTTCGGGCGGGGTCTGCCAGGCTTCGCGGTGTCGATCGGCGTGCTGCGCAATCGTCAGCCGTTCGCCGGCGCTGTGTACGACCCGGTCACGCGCTGGCTGTTCACCGCCTGCGCCGGTCGGGGAGCCTGGCTCAACGAGCGCGCGCTGCGCACGCGACCGGCCCCGCTATCGCACAGCTCGCTGGTCTCGATCCGCACCCCCCTGGAAGACGGGGTACCGCCGTTCGTCGATGAGTGGCTGCGCCGCTATCGGCTGCGGCGCTTCGGCTCGACGGCGCTGCATCTCTGCTACGTGGCGCTCGGGGCGCTGGACCTCGTGCACGACCACCGGGCGTCGCTGTGGGACATCGCGGGCGCGGCGCCCATCCTGCTCGAGGCCGGCGGCGTCCTCACGACGATCGATGG
>Ga0114129_10016201_pt1 | contig 10606 bp, 11 predicted proteins | sample RhiMetdeltSRZDD1_FD_80071 | JGI IMG/M metagenome (GOLD analysis project Ga0114129, IMG submission 80071) | Populus rhizosphere microbial communities from Tennessee, USA - Rhizosphere MetaG P. deltoides SRZDD1 (version 2) (version 2) | ecosystem: Host-associated > Plants > Roots > Rhizosphere >... | reverse complement strand
GAAGCCGCCGGCGCGGCGATGGTCCTCACCCACCGCCGCCATTTCCGCCACTAGCAAAGCGGGTCAGGCAACCTCGGCCGGCGTGTCTTTCGCCAGCATCAATTCGAAGGCCTCGACGTAGTCCGCCACCATGCGCTCGCGCGAGAAGTGCTCCTCCACGTACCGGCGGCAGGCGAGCGGGTCGATCCGGTCGGCCTCCTCGACGGCTGCGGCCATCTCGCGGTGATGGTCGACGATGATGCCGCCCCGGTGATCCTCGATCACCTCGGGCACCGCGCCCCGCCGGGTCGCGATGACCGGCGTCCCGCAGGCCATCGACTCGATCATGACGAGCCCGAACGGCTCCTCCCAGGCGATGGGGAAGAGCGTCGCCCGCGCGTTCTGCAACAGGTCGACCTTCTCCTCGTGCGGCACCTCGCCCAGGTACTCGATGCCCCAGCCGAGCTTGGGGCGGATGTGCTCCTCGAAGTACTGCTTCTCGAGCGGCTCGCGCATCTTGCCGGCGATCTTGAGCGCCAGCCCGGTCTTCTTCGCCACCTCGATGGCCCGATGGGCCCCTTTGTCGCGGCTCAGGCGTCCGAGGAAGAGGAGGTAGTCGCCCCGATGGGGTTCGACGGGATAGGCGGACAGGTCGAGGGCGTTCGGGCAGTTCGCCACCCAGGGCAGGCCGGGCTTCGGCTTGCGCTGGTTGAGGGAGAGCGAGATCAGTCCGAGCGTGGGCGACACGCGCGCGATCCGCTCGTAGACCGGCCCTGCCTCGCCGTCGAGGGGGCCGTGCACGGTGTGGACGACGGGCGTCTCGACCGTGCCCGCGAGGGCGGCGGAGCAGAGGCCTGCGTGGTCGTTGATGACGTCGAACTCGTCGGCCCGTTCGTAGCAGGACAGCGCGTGGTTGAGCTCGGCGAGCGTGGTTCCGATCTGGTCCGAGGGCGCCGTCTCGTAGACCGAGACGAGCTTCGCGTCCGTGCTCGAATCGCCGGAGGCGAACAGCGTGACGTCGTGGCCCGCCGCGACGAGCCCGTCCGCCAGCAGCGCCACGACCCATTCGATCCCGCCGTAGCCGGTCGGGGGGACCGGGAACCAAACCGGGCTGAGCAGGCCGATTCTCACGGTCCTAGTGTTCCTCGCTCCCCATCGTTCTACGCTTCCTCGATCTGCACGGCGCCGTCATCGAGGCGGATCTCCCAGCCCTTTCCGAAGGCGCGAACGCCGACGAGCTTGAGCCGGCCGGCCCAGCTCGGGATCCCGCCCGTCACGTTGGAGACGAGTCGGTGGCGCTCCCGGTCGGGCTCCAGCCCGAGCAGCACCTGCAGGAGGATGACCGGCGTCGCCGCCGCCCAGGCCTGCGGCCGGCACGACGTCGGATAGGGAACCGGGAAGGGCGTCTCGCTTCGCGAGAACCCGGCGAAGACCTCCGGCAGCTGGTACTCGAAGTACGCCGCGGCGTTCAGCATCCGGCGGATGATCCGGTGCGCCTCGGCGGCGCGGCCGTAGCGCGCAAGACCCCAGGCGATGAGCGAGTTGTCGTGCGGCCAGACGGTGCCGTTGTGGTACTCGAGCGGATTGAAGCCGCCCTCGGCCGACGACATCGTCCGGACTCCCCAACCCGACCAGAGCTCGTCGCCCATGAGCCTGTCGACGACGGCGTCGACGCGTTCCGGCAGTACGATGCCGCTCCAGAGCAGATGCCCCATCGTCGAGGCGAGCGAGTCGATCCTCGCCTTGTCGCCGTCGAGCCCCAGCGCGTAGTAGCCGCCGCGCTGGTCGATCCAGAACGCCTCGTCGAACCTGCGCGCCAGCTCGGCGGCGTCCCGCTCGAGCCGCTGGGCAAGCTCCCGGTCGCGCCAGATCTCGCGTGCCAGCTCGGCCATGCGCAGCTTCGCGTCGTAGACGTAGCCCTGGACCTCCGCGGGTGCGATGGGCGGGTCGGCGAGCGAGCCGTCGGAGAACTTCTGTGACGTTCCGGAGTCTCTCCAGGACTGGTTCGCAAGCCCCCGCTCCGACCGCCGCACATACTCGACGAAGCCGTCGCCGTCACGGTCGCCGTACTCGTCGATCCAGGCCAGCGCGCGCAGGGCCGGTTCCTTCAGCTCTTCGACGAGCGTGGCGTCGTCGGTCCAGCGCCAGACCTCGGACAGCAGCACGAGGTAGAGCGGTGTCGCGTCGAGGCTGCCGTAGTACGCCGGGAACCAGGCGCGGGCTCCCCGGCCGTTGCGCACCTCGTGCACGATCTTGCCCGGCTCGGCGTCGATCGAGGGGTCGTCGACCTGCGCCTGCAACTCGGCCAGCGTCTGGAGAGCGCTCTGGGCGAGCTCGGGGCCGAAGAGCAGCGTCTGCAGGCACGTGATGATCGTGTCGCGGCCGAAGACCGCCATGAACCACGGCATGCCGGCGGCCGGGAGATGCCCGTGCTGCCCCATACCGCGCATCCGGAGCGACGCCAGGTCGGCGACCGAACGCGAGAACGTGTGGTTGAGGTCGTCCCAGGTGCTGCGCAGCTGTGGCACGCGGAGCTGCCAGACGGCAAGCGACTCCCGTACACGCGCGAGCTCGTCGCCGAAATGGCGCTCGGTCAGCCGCGGAGTGACGCCGTCGCCGTTCTGGGCCGCGATCACGTCGACCCGTAGCTGCCAGCGCTCGCGCGGAGCAAGGGCAACGCGGTAGCGCACCATGCCGCCTTCCACGGTCCCGCGCAGCGAGAGCAGCACCTGCGTGCGGCCCGCATAGTCGTCGGGGGAGGCGAACACGAACACGTTGTCCTGCTGGTCGTAGAACGCGGGCACCAGCTCGGGCAGGGTCGCCTTGCTCGGATCTCCGAGCGCCGAGTCGAACGCCTTGACCGTGAAGATGTCCGCGAAGTCGCTTCCGAGCTCGAGCCCCAGGTCGAACTCGACCGGGAGATCGGAGTGGTTGGCGCAGACGATGTGATCCTGCATGCCGTCTCCGACGAAACGCCGGCGGGCGACGGAGACCGCGTCCTGTGCGAGGCCGTCGGTGATCGGATTGCGCAGGAACCAGGCGGCCGAGTAGTACTCGACCTTGCCGTACGAGAGGAGCAGCGGGCGCTCGCCGTCGATCGTGAGCCGCAGGCGGGAGAGGAAGCGCGTGTCGTCGTCGAAGAACCCGTCCGTCGGCTCGTCGATGTCGCCGAGCTCGTCGCAGATGCAGAAGGTCGCCCCTTCCAGGATCGTCATCTGCATCTGCCGCTGATTGCCTAGGCCGAGCACCTCGTCAGGTCCGCTTGCCGAGCGCCTCGTTCACGAGTGTCTGCAGATCGGTGTCCGCGTGACGGCCGCGCGCCAGGCCGACGAGGTACGAGATGAGCGGCGCATTCGTCCGCGCCTCGCTCTCGTGGGCCGCGACGCGCGCGAGCTCGAGAAGCTGCTCGACATCCTGGTCGTCGAGATCGTAGAGCGAGGGGTCGTCGCCGACGGCGGCGGCGAGCCGGCTCCGGTGCTCCTCGAGCCACTCGTGCACAGAGAAAGCCTAACGGCCGGCCGGCGCGAGTCGTCCCAGCACGACCCGTGCGTGCGGGGCGACCCCGAGCACGTAGAGAGCCCCGAAGGTCGCGCCGGCCGCGGCGTAGCCTCCGAAATGCAGGGCGAGGCCGCCCAGGCCTGCGCCGACCAGGTAGCCGACCTGTGTCGCCGAGGCCCGCATGCCCATCGCCGTCACCGAGCGGCCCGGCGCCACGTCGAGCCCGAGCGCGCTGCCGGCGATCGTCCTGCCCGAGTTCAGGAAGACGTACGTCGCGAGGAGCGGCACGGTCAGCCAGAGGCCCGGACGCGCCGCTCCGATCAGCACCGCCACGAGCGCCGCCGCCAGTCCGAGCCCCACGAGGAGCCATCGTGCGGAACGGTCGATGAAGCGGCGAAAGAAGAAGCTGCCCGGAAAGTACGCGAGAAACATCAGGCCGAGGAGCAGGCCCGCGAGCTGCAGCGAGATGCCGTAGGAGTCGATCAGCAAGGCGCCCGAGTAGACGAGCAGCCCGACCCAGCCCGAGAAGGCGAGCGCCTCGCCGACCCACCAGCCGAGGACGGCGCGGTTGCGCGCGAGCAGCGACAGGTCGTCCGTGAGGCGCGCCGGCTGTCGCGGCACGCTCGCCAGCCCCACGGCCAGGACGAGCGCGGGCACGACGGCGGCGAGCGGCAGCGCGATCCAGGCGAGCCTCCAGGTCACCGCCCCGACCGCGCCGACGATCGGCATTCCGACGAGCCACGCGATCGCCTGGCCGGAGAAGGCCGCGGACAGCGCGTCCGCCCGACGGTCAGGGCGGATCCAGGCCGTCGTGCCGGCCACGGCGCTCGAGAGCAGCACCGCGATCGCGATCCCGAGCGGTACCTGGGCGAGCGCGAGCACGACGAACGTCGGAGCCACCGCTGAGAGCCCGGCCGCAAAGGCGAGCGTCAGCAGGCCGGCGATGAGGAGCCGCTTGAGGCCAATCCGTCCGGCGAGGAAGCCGACCGCGATCGCGGTCGTCGCGGCGACGGCGCCGGAGATCGTCCGCAACTGTCCCGCCGTTGCGGTCGACACGTCGAAGTCGGCTGCGACCTCGACCAGGATCGGCGTCAGAACGAGGGTGCCGGCCTGGCTTGCGAACAGGCATGCCGAGAGCGTTGTCGCGGCTCGAAGCACGCTCGAAATCTAGGTGCGGTTCCCGTGCTGCACCGGTCGGGCGAGGGCGTATGCTGACGCCGCGCTAGACCTCGAGGCGGGGCCGGATCGCCGGCCTCTTCCAGGAAGGGACGCATTCGCCATGGCAGATCCACTTTCCCAGTTCCGGCTCGACGGCAAGGTCGCGCTCGTCACGGGAGGGACGGGCGGCATCGGACTGCCCCTGTCGCAGGCGCTGGTCGACGCGGGCGCCCGTGTCGCGATCGCCGGCCGCTCGCTCGAGCGCGCCAAGGCAGCGGCGGAGTCGCTCGGCAATGAGGAGGCGGCCCTCGCCGTCGAGGCTGATCTGACGAAGAAGGACGAGTCGGACCGGGCCGTGGCCGAGACGGTCGAGCGCTTCGGTCGCATCGACGTGCTCGTCAACGGCGTCGGCGGCGGCGGGACCGGGATCCTCGCGCCCGCCGAGGACTACCCCGAGGAGAAGTGGAACTGGATCATGGACATGAACCTCACCGCCGTGCTCTGGCCGTCGCAGGCGGCGGCGCGCCGGATGATCGCGCAGGGTGAGGGCGGCTCGATCCTCAACATCTCCTCCGTCCGCGGTGAGCTTGCGCTGCGGGCCGGCTACTCCTCCTACGTGGCGGCGAAAGGCGCCCTGAACATGCTGACGAAACAGCACGCGACGGAGTGGGCGCCCCACGCCATTCGCGTCAACGCGATCTCGCCGACCTTCGTGCGCACGGCCATGGTCGCTGACACGCTCGCCCAGCCGGGCTTCTACGACGCGCTCGTAGCGCGTATTCCACTCGGCCGCATCGCCGAGCCCGAGGATCTCATCGGCGCTGCTCTCTTCTTCTGCTCGGGCGCATCCGCGTTCGTGACGGGTCAGATCCTGACGATGGACGGCGGGTTGACGGCATGCCAGTGAGGGTCGGCGTCGCGCGGGAGACGGCGGCCGGCGAGCGCCGCGTCGCCCTCGTCCCGGACGCCGCCGCCAAGCTGAGCCCCGCGGGCATCGAGCTGATCGTCCAGGCCGGCGCCGGCGAGAGCGCCTCGTTTCTCGACTCCGCCTTTGCGGAGGCCGGTTTCAACGTCGTTCCCGACGCTGCGGTGCTCCATCGGGTCGCCGATGTCGTCGTGCGGATTCAGAAGCCCTCCGTGGAGGAGATCTCGCAGCTCCGCACGGGCCAGACGCTCATCGCGATGCTGCAGCCGCTCCTGAACCCGGAGCTCGTGCAGCAGATCGCCGGCCGCGGGGTGACCGCGTTCTCCATGGACTCGATCCCGCGCATCACGCGCGCGCAGTCGATGGACGTGCTCTCCTCGCAGGCGACGGTGTCGGGCTACAAGTCCGCGCTTGCCGCGGCCGCATCGCTCGGCAAGTTCATGCCCATGCTGACGACGGCGGCGGGCACGGTGCCGCCGGCCCGGGTGCTCGTGCTGGGCGCCGGCGTCGCCGGCCTGCAGGCGCTCGCGACGGCACGCCGCCTGGGCGCTGTCGTGTCCGCCTTCGACACGAGGCCGGTCGTGAAGGAGCAGGTCGAGAGCCTCGGCGCGACCTTCCTCGAGCTCGACGTTCAGGGGGACCAGACCGCGGGCGGCTATGCGACGGAGCTCTCCGAGGAGCAGCACCACAGGGAGCAAGAGCTCATCGGCAAGCACGTCGCGGACGCGGACGCCGTGATTACGACGGCGGCGATTCCCGGCAAGCGCGCGCCGGTTCTCATCACCGAGGCCGCCGTGCTCGCGATGCGTCCCGGCTCCGTGATCGTCGACCTGGCGGCCGAGACCGGCGGCAACTGCGAGCTGACGGTTCCCGGCGAGACCGTCGTGCGCCACAACGTGACGATCGTCGGCCTGCTCAACTGGCCGAGCCAGATGCCGCAGCACGCGAGCCAGATGTACTCGCGCAACGTGCAGGCGCTGCTGCTCCACCTCGTCGAGGACGGCGAGCTCGTGCTCGACTTCGAGGACGAGATCACGCGTGAGACGTGCGTGGCCCACGAAGGCAGCCCGACCCGAGAGCTTGCACCGGTCGCCGTTCCGCTCAGCCACCCGGAGGGACCGTGACCGCACAGCTCATTTCCTCGATCACGATTCTCGTGGTCTCGATCTTCCTCGGGATCGAGCTCATCTCGCGGGTCCCGACGCTCCTCCACACGCCGCTCATGTCGGGGACGAACGCGATCCACGGCATCGTGCTGATCGGCGGGATGCTCATTCTCGGCTCCGCCGACTCGTCGCTCGAGAAGACGCTGGCCTTCGTCGCGGTCGTCTTCGGGACGATCAACATCGTCGGCGGCTTCCTGGTCACCGACCGCATGCTCGACATGTTCAAGCGCAAGAAGGAGACCGACGCCGAGGCTCCTGATACGGCAGACCGATGACGCTCGCGCTCTCGCAGAACGTCGTCAACCTCATGTACGTCGTCGCCTCGGTGGGTCTGATCCTCGGCATCAAGGGGCTCTCGCATCCGGCGACCGCCCGGCGCGGCAACTTCCTCGCGGCGGCCGGCATGACGATCGCGGTGGCCTTCACGTTCGCCTCGCCGGAGATCGACGAGTACTGGCTGATCATCGTCGGGATCGCGATCGGCGCCGTGATCGGGGCCGTCTCGGCCCGCAAGGTGAAGATGACCGCGATGCCGCAGATGGTGGCGCTGTTCAACGGCGTCGGCGGCGGCGCGGCCGCGCTCATCGCGGCGGCGGAGTTCCACCGGCTGACGCCTGCGCCGGATCACGTCGCCGGCGACACGATCGCGGCGATCCTCTTCTCGGCGCTGATCGGCTCGATCAGCTTCACCGGCAGCCTCATCGCCTTCGCCAAGCTCCAGGATCTGATGACCGGGTCGCCGATCACGTTCCCGGCTCAGCAGGTCGTCAACGGCTTCGTCCTGGCTGCGGCGCTCGGCTGCGCCATCGCCGCCGGCGCCACCGAGGCTGGTGTCTGGATGGTGCTGCTCCTCGCCCTGTCGCTGCTCTTCGGCGCGCTGCTCGTGCTGCCGATCGGCGGCGCCGACATGCCGGTGGTCATCTCGTTCCTCAACGCGTTCACTGGCCTCGCGGCCGCGTCGAGCGGATTCGTGCTGGACAACAACGCCCTGATCATCGGCGGCACGCTCGTCGGGGCGTCGGGCACGCTGCTCACGATCCTCATGAGCCGAGCGATGAACCGCTCGCTCGCCAACGTGCTCTTCTCTGCCTTCGGGCAGACCCCCGCCGGCGGTGCCGCGGTCGCGGCGGGAGCCGACGGGCAGTCGGTGCGGGAGGTCTCGGCAGACGACCTGGCGGTCATGCTCGCGTACGCGCGACAGGTGATGGTCGTGCCCGGGTACGGGCTCGCGGTCGCCCAGGCACAGCATGCGGTGCGCGAGCTCGCCGATCTGCTGGAGGGCCGCGGCGTGCAGGTCAAGTACGCGATCCACCCCGTGGCGGGCCGCATGCCCGGTCACATGAACGTGCTCCTGGCCGAGGCGGATGTGCCCTATCCCCAGCTCCTCGACATGGAGGACGCGAACCCGGAGTTCCCGCGCACGGACGTGGCGCTCGTGATCGGCGCCAACGACGTGACGAACCCTGCTGCGCGCACGAACCGCGACAGCCCCCTCTACGGGATGCCGATCCTGGACGTCGACCGGGCCGCCAACGTCGTCGTGCTGAAGCGCAGCATGAGCCCGGGCTTCGCGGGGGTCGACAACGAGCTCTACTTCAACCCGAAGTGCGCGATGCTCTTCGGCGACGCGAAGGCCTCGCTCGAGAAGCTGATCGTGGCAGCGCGGGGGCTTTGACGGTTATGGCGACGCGGGCGGTTCTCCTCGGCGCCGTCGTGCTCGCGCTGCTGGCTGCGCAACCGGCAAGCGCCGCGACGAAGACGCTGACGGCCGCCTCGGGCGACGTCCAGGCGACCCTTTCGTGGCAGACGGGCGGCATCTTCGTCGAGGACGTTCACCTGCAGATTGTCCGGGCCGGCGTCGTCGCCTACGACCAGCTGCTCGTCGACGACGACGGCCAACCGACGATCGATCTGCCCCAGACGCTCCGCGTTCGCGACCTCGACGGCGATGGCGAGCCGGAGGTCGTCGCCGACCTCTACACGAACGGAGCGCACTGCTGCCTCTACTCGCTGATCTACCGATGCGCGGCCGGCACGCCGGCTGCCTACCACGCGGTGCTGCACCTGTGGGGCAACCTCGGCTACCGGCTCCAGGATCTCGACGCCGACGGCGTTCCCGAGTGGAAGAGCGCCGACGATCGTTTCGCCTACGCGTTCACCTCCTTCGCCGGCTCCGGGTTTCCGATCCAGCTCTGGCGCTACTCGGGCAGCGACTTCGAGGCGGGCTTGGTGGACGTGACCCGGGAGTTCCCGTGGCTCGTCCGCAAGGACGCCGTCTCCTGGTGGAAGATCTACGTGCGCGAGCGCGGGAAGCGGTACGGCGACGTGCGCGGAGTCCTCGCCGCGTGGCTCGCGGACAAGTACCTGCTGGACGAAAAGGCAGACGGCCTGCGCAAGCTGACCGCTATTCGCCGGGCCGGCTATCTCGGCGGCGACGCCGGCTGGCCGGCCGGAAGGCGATACGTCGCCGAGCTCAAGACGTTTCTTCGCCGGCTCGGCTACGGCTAGACGTGCCGGGCGCGTTCGAGCGCTACGTCGAGGCCGTCGGCGGCCGACGTCGCGTCGAGCTGGTGCGATTCTCGGGCACCGGCGGCGTGCGCCAACCCGTGCTCGGAGGGGCCGGCTTCTGGCTCCCGGTCGTCTGGGAGGGCTACGTGGTGCCCGGGCGTGAGTTCGTCTGGCTCGCCCAGGTCAGGCCGCTGGGGCTGCCGCTCATGAAGGCCGGCGATGAATTCAAGGACGGCCAGGGGAGGATGCGCGTCGGCCGCCGCTTCTTCGACGGCGACGGCTACGACCGCGCCGAGTACACCGTGCTGTGGTGCTGGACGCTGCTGCTCGCGCCCCACGAGGTGCAGGCGAGGACTGACGTGGTGGTGGAGGCCGCCGGCGACGACGCGGCCCGGGTCGCCTTTCCGTTTCGCAGCGAGACCTGGGAGTGCACGCTGCGCTTCGAGCCCGAGGGCGGGTTGCTCCGGACCATCGAGACACACCGCTTCGATCCGAAGAGCGGTGACCCACGGCGCTGGTCTGCCGAGGTGGAGCGCTGGCGTGCCTCGGGCGGCGCGCCGGTCCCCGCCGCCGTTCTGACACGCTGGGAAGGCGAGCCGGCCGTCCGGATCGAGATCGATCGTGTGATGACCGAGAGCGCCGGCTAGGCCGTCTCGCCCGGCGCGGGGTCGCGCTGCATCCCCCATCTGAGGATGGCCGTGCCCCGACCGGGGTATTGCCTCCCGCCACCCAATGACGACAGTGAGCCTAGGCGGCCGATCGGAGGCCGAGGCACCACAATCCGATCGCCGGCCCAGGAAGGGATGGTGGCAATGAACAGTTGGATGAACCGGCGTCGGTGGGGCCGATGACCGTCCTGGCGTTCGCCCGTGACGAGCCCGATCCGGAGGGAGCCCCGCGCGACGTGACCGGTGAGCTGTTCGCACGTTTCGAGGCGCTCGAGCGCGTGTTCGCCGAGCAGACGGAGATCCTGCGCGAGCAGTCCGCGCAGCTCGCCGCCCACGAGGCGGATCTGCTCACACGCGAGACAGAGCTCCGCGGCGAGGCCGAGCGCCTCGAGCAGGAGCAGCTGATCTGGGGCGACGCAGCCCGCGAGTCGCGCGCCGCCCTCGACGAGCGACAGGAAGCCCTCGAGTCGAAGGAGGGTGAGGTCCACGCGCTCGAGGCCACGGCCAAGTCCGCCGCAGCCGAGCTCGAGCTGCGCGAGGCAGCCCTGAGCGAGCGCGAGACCGCGCTGGGCGCTCGGGAGCAGCGGATCGCCGAGGCCGAGGCCGACCTCGAGCGGCGCGTGGGCGACGCGCTCGCGGCACTGGGCGCCGTCGCGCCGAAGAAGAAGAAGTAGATCCGCGCTCGGGGGAGACGACTACCGAGG
>Ga0114129_10016200_pt1 | contig 10606 bp, 6 predicted proteins | sample RhiMetdeltSRZDD1_FD_80071 | JGI IMG/M metagenome (GOLD analysis project Ga0114129, IMG submission 80071) | Populus rhizosphere microbial communities from Tennessee, USA - Rhizosphere MetaG P. deltoides SRZDD1 (version 2) (version 2) | ecosystem: Host-associated > Plants > Roots > Rhizosphere >... | reverse complement strand
TAAGTTGCCTCGTGGAGCCGGCGAAGGGACTTGAACCCCCGACCCTCTGATTACAAATCAGATGCTCTACCAACTGAGCTACGCCGGCTCGCTATAGATTGCAAATAGCGCATTCCGACAAAACGTGGATACTAACAAGCGGGTTTCAAAAACGCAAGTCGCAGCCAGTATTACAGATATCTATGTTCCGGAACCCCGTCGACGCGCCCTTCTCGGACATCAGTTTCGACCCTAACTGAGAAATAAATTGACCTCTATTGATGCTCCGAAGTACGATTGCGATGGCCTTCCTCCTCACCTAATCGAACCTATAAAGGTCACGGCGCTTCGCAAAATACCCGCTTGCTGCCCCGTCAGGCTCACACCCAACTACTTTAAGGAGACCGTCATGCCACTTAATCCGTTCCGACAAGCTGTCGTCCTGACGCTCGCGCTGGTCTTCGCCATCGCTTTAGGACGCGAATCACGCGCGCAATCAACTGCTGCGCCCGCTGTAGCACCAGGAAGCAGTGTCCAACAGCAAAAGGGTCCCACCGTCGTCGTGCCCTCGACCGACCAAGTGCCTAGACTCGCGGGACGAAGCACGCTTTACTGTGCGGGATACATAAAATTCCAACGATTTACGGGTGTTCCGGAGATTGTTGGGGCTCTAGAAGAGCAAGAACAGCACTCCTTTTCTGATGGAGATGTCGTTTATCTCAACCAGGGATCTAAACAAGGCGTAAAAGAGGGCGACCGCTTCCAGATCGTGCGGCCGCGCGGCGCAGTAAAAGACGTCCACCGTTCGAAGAAGGGCTTCCTCGGAATTTTTGTTCAGGAAGTCGGGATGTTGGAAGTGGTCAACGTTAAAGAGAATACGTCAGCGGCGCAGATAACTTTTTCCTGCAATTCAGTAATGCTTGGCGATCTCCTAACTCGCGTACCGCTTCGCGAGTCGCCGCCAGTTCGCCCGGAAGTGAGTCTGGATCGGTTCTCAGACCCCACTAATAAGCAGCGCGGCCGGGTAATGATGGCCCGCGACGGACGTGAGATGTTAACGAGAAATGACGTCGTCTACATTGATCTTGGGTCTGAAGACAAAGTGGCGCCCGGAGATTATCTAACAATCTATCGACCACTGGGGACAGGAACCGTTACGCGGATTGATAACGAAGAGAATGCTCGAGGTAGAACGTCGGGCTTTGCAAGCGATCGTTTTCGCGGCGGAGGTTACTCGATTCAAGCGCAGCGCGCGAAAGAATCAACCGCCTTTACCGATGGTCACGGCTATTACCGTTTCCGTCCGATTACGACTAAGGAGATCAAACGCGATCGGCCACGAATGCCTAGAAAGATTGTCGGCGAGATGGTCATCATCGACGTGCAAACGCGCACCGCTACTGCAGTGATAACGCGCGTGGCTTCGGAAGTGCACACGGGAGACTGGGTGGAAATTCAGTAAGTAAGGAATCAGACGCCGCTTACTTAAGCGGTAATGAATCATTCACGGGCGACTGCAACGGAAGCTGCCTTAGTTTTCCGTTCTGTCGCCCGTTCTGTTATTACGGCCTTATAAAAGGAACTGAAATAGCCGTACATCGAAGTACACGCCGAGATAACGACTAACCAAAGCATTGCGCGCCCGGCCGTATAAAGCAGAACCTGCCAATCGCTACCAGTCGTTTGCTCTGGACCAAACAGATGCGCCACCGCGTTACGTAGTTCGGGTACAGACCAAAACTCGATCGCGGGAAATGGTTTGCCGAAGTTTGCAACAGGAGGTTTGCCGGCAACACTCGCCACGATAAGCAGCGCGACTGTGACTACCTGGGCCAGCATCTTGAACTTTCCCATCCTTGACGCGGAGATCACCACGCCTTCTACAGCCGCTATCGAACGCAAACCAGTAACGGCAAATTCGCGACCGATGATAATAACCACCGCCCAGGCGGGGGCGAGTTGATTCTCTACCAGCGATATCAGCGCGGCCGAAATCAAAAGTTTGTCGGCAATGGGATCCAGCAACTGGCCCAGGCGCGTGACTTGTCCGCGGCGTCGCGCAATGTGTCCATCAAGATAATCCGTCAATGCTGCTGCTAGAAACATTACAACGCCCAGCACATGACGTGGCAGGCCAAACCAGCTTTCGGAAAATGGTGTTAGCAGAACAACAACCAAAAGCGGGACAATAAAGATCCGTAGAAGAGTCAGGGCGTTGGGAAGATTCACGCATTGATTATAGGACATATAGGTCATATAGGACGTATCCGTCCTATAACTTCAAGGACCAATTTTGGAACTTTCCTCTCCTCTCCAGTGAATACGTACTGTTAGTCGAATCTTGTTCGACAGCATCAGGACCCACCTGAGTTGTAGTCCGGTCCGGCGTCTGCCCGGACATGGGCGTAGATAGCAATCCATCCTGTTAACAGCTGAAAGGGATATAGGCCATGAGGAGAGTTGCAATTTTTGGTTTGTTGTTAAGTTCGGTTCTGGCGTTCACCTCAAATGTTTTCGCCGATCAAAAAGCGGAGGAGATTCTGAAAGAAGTGCGCGCAGCTATCGGCGGTGAAGATCTGCTCCAAAAAGTGCAGGCATTGGCTATTAAAGGTACATACCGGCGCATGCTTGGCGAACGACAGCTCGCTGGCGATCGTGAAATCAGCATCGGATTGCCAGACAGATTCCTGGTTGAAGATGCCTTCAATCCGGGCGGACTTAGCACGGCAATGATCAATACGCGTGGCCTAAATGCTGAGCATGCATGGAGCAGTTCCAGTGGAGGCGGCGGAATGGTGTTCAGAATGACTGGGCCGGGCGGCGCCCAACTCTCACCTGAACAGATGGAAGCGATTTTTCGACGGCAATACACACTCGAAATGACTCGCTACCTGCTGGCGATTCTTGCTGCGGCGCCAGCGAATAGCACGCTCGAGTTCAAGTATGTCGGCGACTCTGATGTCGACGATGCAGCCGCTGATGTATTAGAGGTTTCCGGTCCAGATCGTTTGTCTTTACGGATCTTCTTTGACAAGAAAACTCACTTGCCGCTGCTGCTGAGTTACCGGGGAAACAAACCACGCACGATCATGATGACGCGTCCGGCGGGCGGAAGCGTTCGCACCGACGAAGACGTGAAGAAGGCCAAAGAAGAAGCGGAGAAAAAAATGAATGCCGAGGTTTCCGCAACTCCCGAGCAGGCGGATTTCTTCATCCGGATCGAAGGACACAAGAAGGTGAACGGCTTGATGCTTCCTCACAAGTTCACCTTTCTAACTGATGCTGAGGTTTCAGAGGAATTTGAAATCTCGAAATATCAGGTTAACCCGCAATTCAAAGCAGACAAGTTCCAAAAGCACTAAAGGAGTTCATTCCAATGCGACTTGCCCGTGTCTACAGCCGCAGTACAAGTGTGCTCGTTCTGATTCTCTGCTGTTTCCTACTTGGCGCGTCGCAAACAAAGGTCGCTTCCAGTCTGGAAATTGTTGTGAAAGATCCTTTCGGTGCTTTGATCTATCGTGCGCAGCTTGAACTGCGCAGGAACGGAAAGAAAGAATCAACCGCACAAACAAACCAAAAGGGCGAGGCACGGTTCGATAGGCTGAGTGGTGCGAATTATCAAGTCCACATTGAAGCCGTTGGTTTCAAACCACGTGACCTCGACAATCTGAAATTGAGTGACGGGCTTAATCGGATAGAAGTAACTCTCGAAATTGAGGAGATCAAAGCGGATGTGGAAGTCAGCGATGAAGCTAGAGTCAAGAATACAGATCCAAACGGCCCCGCGTTCTCAAATGTGCTGACACCAGATCAAATCGCCCAACTGCCGGACGATCCAGAAGAGTTTGAGAACGCTATCAGACAACTGGCTGGCCCGGGCGCTCAGCTACGCGTCAATGGATTCAGAGGAGGCAAACTTCCACCCAAATCTCAAATTCGAGAAATCCGGTTTCGTCTCAACTCGTACGCCGCTGAAAACCATGAAGTTGGATTTGGGATGGTCGACATAACCACGAAGCCCGGAATCAATTCATGGCATGGCTCATTCAACTTCGGATTCCGCGATGAATCATTAAACGGAAGACAGGCCTTTGCAACTTTTCGTGGGCCCGAGCAACAACGGCGGATGGGTTTGGCGCTTGATGGGCCTCTTTGGAAAAATCGCACGTCACTCTTCTTGAATGCAGACGGCTCGTCATTCTTCGATGCGAAGACAATTGTGGCTACGCTTCCTACCGGACCCATCAATGATCTGACTTTTCGTCCGTCGCGCCGTCTCAATCTCGATGCTCGCGTCGAGCATGCACTAACGAAGACGCACACTTCTCGACTGCAGTACCAACGAAACGCCGTCTTGCAGAATAATCTGGGAACAGGTGACTTTGACCTGCCACCGCGCGGCTATTCTCAGGATCAAACAGAGCACATATTTCGCGTTGGTGATTCAGGTGTGATTGGAAAACGCTTCGTAAATGATACGCGGTTGCAATTCCGGTGGCTGCAAACGGACTCGCAGTCGGTGTCGGACACAAGGACCATTCTCATACCGGGTTCGTTCAACGACGGGGGCGCGCAGCGATACGGCGGTCGGCGGCAGTTTGAAGTAGAAGTGAACGAAGACGTCGATTACGCCATCGAGAAACACGGAGTGCGCTTCGGCTTCCGATTCGAAGGCGGCAGCTACCATAGCGACGACTCTGTAAACTCACTCGGAACGTTTCAGTTTGCTGACCTGGCTGCGTACGAGGCAGGGACTCCTACACAGTTCACACGTCGCATCGGAGACCCGGCAGTGTCATACAACCATTATCAGGCCGGATGGTACGTCCAGGATGATTTCCGCCTCAGGAAGAATCTAACTATCAGCTACGGCCTAAGGCAGGAAATACAGAGTCACATCGACGACAACTTAAACCTCGCCCCACGTTTGGGATTTATCTGGTCACCAAAAAAGGATGGTTCCATCACCATTCGCGGCGGCGCAGGAATATTCTTCGATTGGTTTGGGCCTCAGACCTACGAACAAACGCTTCGCGTCGATGGGAATCGTCAACGCGATATCGTTATTACTAATCCTGGCTTCCCGAATCCATTTAGTAACGGAACGCAAACGACATTGCCGGCAAGTCGGATAGAAAAAGATCCGAGGCTTGAAAATCCTTACATCATTCAAACCTCGATCGGTCTTGAAACAACCCGCTTCAAGCGCTTTCGACTAATGACTAACTACCAGTACCAGCGTGGCGTTGACCTTCTGCGGGGAACAAACCTAAACGCTCCAGTACCCGGCTTGGGCCGTCCAGATCCTACGGTAGGAAATGTGACCAGCATTCAGTCGACGGCATACTTGTCCGCACATAGGTTGATGATTGGTGTTGGACCAGCGAAATTCGTTAACGGGTTTTTCTGGAGTGCCAATTATCTCTTTATGAAAGCGACGAACGAGAGCGATGGTCCTTTCAGTTTGCCAGTGGATAATTTCAATCATCGCGCTGAGCGTGGTCCTGCGGCCACTGATCTGCGTCACATGTTCTCGGCATTTGTTAGCCGCCGGCTTTTCAAGGGTTTTGCCGGCTCAGCAATAATCAGCGCGAACTCCGCTCTGCCTTACAACATCACTACCGGGTTTGATGACAACGGCGATACGGTCATCAACGACCGGCCATTCAGCCTCGGGCGTAATAGCGCTCGTGGTGCTGGTCGCTGGGAGATTGGATCACGACTAAGTTGGGGAATTAACTTTGGCCCGGAACAACAACCAACGGGTGGGCCGCAGGTACGAATGGTTAGAGTGGGTCCCGGCGAAGGCGCTGCGGCTCCAACAATTGGTATGGGGAGCACCAAACAGTACCGGCTGGAATTTTACGCTCAAGCTTATAACCTTCTGAATCACACAAACCTGGGCGCATTTTCAGGTGTCCTAACCTCTCCATACTTCGGCCGAGCAACATCCGCACAATTGCCAAGACGGTTTGAACTGGGAATGCGCTTCAATTTTTAGAGCAATCCAGATGGTCCCATCATTCAAGATTAAGCAAATTGCAGGTTAGGTAGGGTGGCTTGCCCCCGCCTCAAGTTGCATGAGCATCCAACCATGAGTTGGGTTATGCGACTTGAGGCGGGGGCAAGCACCCTTCCTAACCTGCAATTGCCGACATCGAATTCCCCCCTTGCGAATGCCCTTTCCGCAGATTAGAATCACTGGTTTTCCGCTTGCGCTGATTGAGATCTGTGGCGGCGGACTCTCCTCTCTAACCATTATGGCCATTGATCGCATCACCGTCAGAGGCGCTCGCCAGCATAACCTCAAGAACATCAATGTAGACATTCCGCGCGACCGTTTCACGGTGATAACCGGTTTGTCCGGCTCCGGCAAATCCTCCCTGGCATTCGACACTATCTATGCCGAGGGACAACGTCGTTACGTTGAGTCGTTGTCCGCTTATGCTCGACAGTTTTTGGATCAGTTGGAGAAACCGGATGTCGATTCAGTTGACGGACTCTCGCCCGCGATCTCCATTGAACAGAAGACGGTTTCTCGCAGTCCACGATCGACCGTAGGCACAGTTACTGAAATCTACGATTACATGCGTTTGCTGTTTTCGTCGGTGGGAACACCGCACTGTCACGTTTGTGGCGCGGCAATTACGCGTCAGAGTGTCGAACAGATCGTGCAAAACGTGCTCGGTCTCCCAGACGGTGAGCGCGTGATGGTCCTGGCGCCGATCGTGCGTGGCCGAAAAGGCGAATTCAAAAAGGAGCTCGAGAAGCTAGCGAAAGACGGGTTTCTGCGTGCTCGGGTCGACGGCGAGCTGTTGTCTCTGGACGAAGAGATTCGCTTGGACAAACGGCGAAATCACACTATTGAGGCAGTCGTCGATCGTTTACTGATAAAAAGCGGTATTCGTGAGCGTTTGACCGATTCCATTCGCACGGCTCTAAAACTCACGGGCGGTGCGGTTCTTATTTCTATTGTCGACGGCGAAGAGAAGCTCTATTCAGAGCGGATGGCGTGTGTAAACTGCGGCATTAATGTTCCTCCGCTTGAGCCGCGCTCGTTTTCGTTTAATTCCGCATATGGAGCGTGCAAGTGGTGTCACGGTTTGGGCACGGTAATGGAGATCGATCCAGCGAAGTTGTGTCCAGATCCAACTACTGAAGCCAACAAGCTTCCTTTCATGGGCCCAGGCGACAAACAGGGCTCGTCTTATCTACGAAGCGCACTACTCGCCGTTGTCAAGCACTTCAACGCTGATGCAAACGTCCCGTTCTGTGAACTGCCGAAAGAAGTGGTTGATGCGTTCTTGTCAGGCACGTCAGCAAGGCTGACTTTCACTCAGGGCCTTTACACGTATCAGAGTGACTGGAAGGGGGCTTTGAACTGGCTGCGGGAAAGATTGAACGAAGCCCCTTCTGACAAAGTGAGGCTAACCCTTGAAGAACTCGTTTCACCTACTGTGTGTTCGCAGTGCGAAGGACGACGTTTACGGCCTGACTCACTTGCTGTTCGTGTCGGTGGTCGCGGGATCGCGGAATATACCTCTTTGCCAATTGAGGATGCTGTCAAAGCATTCGAGCAAGTAAAGTTCAACTCGCGCGAAGAACAGATCGCGGGACCAATCTTACGAGAAATAAAAAACCGGCTGCGGTTTCTATCGACCGTGGGACTGGGATATCTGACGCTTGATCGTTCGTCATCGACTTTATCGGGCGGCGAAGGTCAGCGCATTCGGTTAGCTACACAGATCGGCTCACAACTTCGCGGAGTCTTATACGTTCTCGACGAACCCTCGATTGGATTGCATCCGCGTGACAATCAAAAACTGCTGGATACGTTGTCGGCACTGCGCGACCTGGGTAACACAGTCCTCGTGGTAGAGCACGATGAGGAAACCATCCGGCGCGCTGATTATGTTGTTGATCTCGGCCCCGGGGCGGGCGCTCACGGTGGAGCCGTGGTGGCGTGCGGAAGCGCAAGCGACGTGGCTCAGAATCCAGAATCAATAACCGGCTTATACATTCGCGGCGCCAGAAAGATTGAGGTTCCCGCTCAACGTCGATCTCCAAACGGTAAATACCTGCAGATTCGCGGAGCGCGCGCCAATAATCTAAAAGAGATCGATGTGGCGTTTCCTTTGGGATTGCTTACAGTAGTGACGGGTGTATCCGGATCAGGTAAGTCGACCTTAGTAGAAGACATCTTGTACTACGCTCTTGCGCGCCATCTCTACGGATCGCTGACTGAGCCAGGTCCTTTCGAGTCGATCGAAGGTCTAGAACATGTCGACAAAGTTATCGAGATCGATCAGTCCCCGATCGGTCGGACGCCACGTTCGAATCCTGCCACCTATACGGGTTTGTTCACGCCGTTGCGCGAGCTCTACGCGATGCTTCCAGAATCGCGCGAACGCGGATATAAACCCGGGCGGTTTTCGTTCAATGTGAAAGGTGGACGCTGCGAGGCATGCGAAGGCGACGGCATGAAACGCATCGAGATGAACTTTCTTCCCGATGTGTATGTTTTGTGTGACGTGTGTCGTGGGGCTCGATATAACCGTGAGACACTCGCGGTGAAATATAAAGGCAAATCGATCGCTGATCTGCTGGATACGACAGTTGAAGAGGCTCTGCCGTTACTGGAGAACCTCCCCCAAATCAAACAGAAGCTGCAGACGCTGCTGGATGTTGGTTTGGGATACATCAAACTCGGACAGTCAGCTACTACGCTTTCGGGAGGCGAAGCACAGCGAATTAAACTCGCGAAGGAATTGTCGAAACGAGCCACCGGCCGGACCATCTACATCCTCGACGAGCCAACGACTGGTTTGCATTTCGCGGACGTTCATAAGTTGCTCGACGTTTTACAGCGTCTCGTTTCTTTGGGAAACACTGTGCTCGTGATTGAACACAATCTCGACGTGATCAAATCTGCTGATTACATAATTGATCTCGGACCTGAAGGCGGTGAACACGGCGGTCGAATAGTCGCCGCGGGAACTCCGGAGGAAGTGGCTCGTTCGCGTCGTTCACACACAGGTCAAGTACTAAAACCGCTTCTGAACGGTCGGCTTGGTCGAAACGGCAATAACGACACCAATAGTAATCAAGCGTAGGTAGATTCAGTACCGTTCGCGGTAAGCGAATGGTCCGGTACCTGGTTCAGTCTTGACCATTCGCTGCCGCGAACGGTACTGAATGGGTTCCGGACCTTATCAGAGCGAGACAACACCCTTGCCATCCAACTACGACCTGAACCCGCTAAGTCTCCAAGGCGTGAAAACGTACCCTCTCTCTTCGCGTCGAAGCAAAGTTACCGTTGACGACTTCGCTCAACCATGCAGCGAGCAGTCGGACCTTGGTGAATTTCTGGCGCGGCTGCCAAACATCCTCGCGGTCAAGAATCTTCGTGGACTGGCGTCACAGATGCGCAAGGCTCGCGAACGAAAAAAGCCGATCATCTGGGGGATCGGAGGTCACGTAATTAAGACGGGCCTCGCTCCAATCATCATCGATCTAATGGAGCGCGGCTTCGTAAGTGGAATTGCTGCGAATGGATCGGTGCTTGTTCACGATGCAGAAATCGCTCTAGTTGGGTTGACTTCGGAGGATGTCGACGCAACTTTGCCCGAGGGAATCTTTGGCGGCGCTGAAGAAACTGGATTGCTTCTGAACAATGCGGCGCGTGATGGTTCTAAGGAGGCTTTAGGTTTGGGAGAAGCTCTAGGTCGCGCGCTGACTGCGATGAATCCACCGCATCGCAATGCTTCCCTACTCTGCGCTGCCTACGATGCGAAGCTTCCATTCACCGCACATCTGACTATCGGCGGCGACATCGCCCATTTCCATCAAAGCGTAGATGGTGCTTCGCTGGGCGCGACGAGCCACACTGATTTCCTTTTACTGGCTGAATTGGTTCGTCGAATGGATGACGGTGGAGTTTATTTGAACGTTGGCTCGGCAGTTGTGTTACCCGAGGTGTTTCTGAAGTGCGTTACGCTTGTCCGCAATCTTGGTCACTCACTTACGAAGATTACTACAGCTAATCTCGACTTCATCCAGTCGTATCGGCCACTAACAAACGTTGTCCGCCGCCCGACTGAACAGAGCGCCGGGCATGGATACTCAATCACAGGTCACCACGAGCTTACGATTCCCCTACTCGCTGCTGAATTGATCTGCGGCCAGGCGTAAGGAAATGCCCTCATTTAAACCGTCGGTTGTAGAAGAACATTACGGCTGCAATCCGACGCACCGCATCAGATCCAAATAGCGTCGATCAGCTCTCAACATGGCTAGTCGGGGATCAGTTCTAACAAACAGCAAGTTCATGTCCTTGTTTGCGCAAACTTGATCCAATATCGCGAAGGCCCCATCAAGCTGACCAAGACCTGCATAGACAACAGCAACATCGTAAGACGCAGGCTTTGACTTGGTTCCTTGCTTCCAACGATCCACAATCTTTATCGCTGAAGAACGCATCCCGGCGAACGCGTAAGTTTGTGCGAGTCGTATTTCCGCCACACCAACCTCATTCCTGGCTTTCGGTGGGTCGAGCTCCATTGCCTTTTGAAACTCGGCCAACGACTCTTGCATTTCGCCTTTCAACTCGTAAGCCTGTGCCAACCGG
>Ga0114129_10016199_pt1 | contig 10607 bp, 7 predicted proteins | sample RhiMetdeltSRZDD1_FD_80071 | JGI IMG/M metagenome (GOLD analysis project Ga0114129, IMG submission 80071) | Populus rhizosphere microbial communities from Tennessee, USA - Rhizosphere MetaG P. deltoides SRZDD1 (version 2) (version 2) | ecosystem: Host-associated > Plants > Roots > Rhizosphere >... | reverse complement strand
GAACGATGGACCCACCGCCGCCGCACACGGTCTTGCACGAGGCACCGGCGAGCGGCAGGACGATCACGAACCGGGCCAGCGGGGCCAACGGCCAAACCCTCAAGATCTAAGGATACATCGCCGTGTGATACCGTAGTTTCTCTCCCGCCCGGCCATCGGCCGGAAACGCAGGCACGGCGGAACCCGAGACCCGGAAGAACCCGAGAAATGAGTCGACGGCTGACCACGCTCACCGCGGCGCTGCTGGGGTCGATGGCGATGCTCTCGGCTCAAAGCACCGGGCCGCGGCCCGATCAGGATCGGCCCGCGCCCATTCGCGTCACCATCGACGTCGTTGCCGTCGACGTTCAGGTGATCGATCGCGACGGCCGCCCCGTCCCTGATCTGGGCCCCGAGAAGTTCACCGTCACCATCAACGGCCGCCGGCGGCGGGTGGTCTCCGCCGAGCGGATTGCCAGCGACACGGGCGGCGCGCCGTCGGCGACCAGCGCGGCGGCCTCGATGCTGGGGCGCGTGATCGTGCTCGCCGTCGATTGCATCAGCTTCGACGCAACGGCCGCGCGAGGCGTCATGGAAGCGGCGCGACGGTTCGTCCGTCAGCTCACGCCCAACGACTTCGTCGGCCTGTCGGCATATCCGAACGGGCCCAAGGTCGATCCCACCCGCGATCACGACGCGGTGCTGCGCGCACTCGAGCACATCACCGGCCAGCGCGATCTCGCGGAGATCTCCCAGTTCTACGTCCGGCCGTCGGAGATGATCGACCTGACGCGCGAGCTCTACAACCGCGGCGGCGGCCCGACGCTCAACGCCATCGTCGCTCGCGAGTGCGGAGGCGATCCGCCGGATCCCTTCTGCCGGCAGCGGCTGATTACCGACGTCAACGGCACCGCGCTCTACCTCGAAGGTCAAGGGGCGGCGAGCCTGGGCATGCTGCGGCAGCTGATCAACGAGATGGCCGCGTTCACCGGCCGGAAAACGGTGGTGCTGATCAGCGGCGGCATGATCGCGAGCGACACGCCGGGCGGGCGCCCGGATCTCAGCGAAGCCGGGATCCGCATCGGGAAAGACGCGGCGCTGGCAAACACCGCGGTGTATACGCTGTTCGTCGACGGGAGCTTCATCGAGCGCTTCTCCGCGCAGACGCGCACCGGCGACAAGAGCCTCGGCAACTGGAATCGCGACAGCGAGTTGATGGCGCGCTGGCTCGAACAGTTCTCCGGAGCCGCCGGCGGCGCCCTCTTCAACGTCCAGGTCGGCAACGCCGAAGCGGCGCTGGCCCGCATCCACAGCGAGCTGTCGTCGTACTACCTCCTCGGGGTCGAGCCGGCGGATGACGATCGCGACGGCCGCACGCACGAGATCTCGGTCAAGACCTCGCATCCCAACGTCACCATTCGCGGCCGGCGCTGGGTGATGGTGCCGACGCGCGGCGCGCCGCCGCCGCGTAAAGTCACCAACGTCCCTGCCGCCGATCCCGAAGCCGCGGAGACGCCCGCGGCGACGACCGCCCCGCCGCCGCGACGCGTGGTGCCGGCGGATGTCCAGGCGATCGCGGACGCATTCGACCGCGGGGCGTACGACGCCATGCACGCCGCGCTGGCGACGTCGACCAATCTGGCCAACATCCTCACCGCGTTCAGAACGTCCGAGAGTCCGTGGCCCAACGATGCCAGGCGCACCGCCGTGTTCGCGCTCGAGCTCGCGTTCGCCGGACTGCGCAGCGAGATCGGAACCGCACGCGAAGAAGGCGGCCGCCTGCTCGGCGAGTATCACGTGCGCGTTCGCCAGCCGGCCGGCGCCGACCAGTTCGAGTGCTGGTGGTTCACGACCGAAGCGGCGGCGCTCGAAGGCCTGTTCCTGCCCGAAAGCGCCCTCCTCTTCATCCCGCGCGCGCTGCAGCGCTGCCCCGCGACCGCCCGGCTTCATCTCGCGTACGCCTTCGTCTCCGAGCAACAGTGGCTGCGAGGCGGCCTCACGCCGGCACAGGAACAGGCGGTGGTCGCACGCTACGAAGCGGCGATGAAGTTCCCCGAGATCGAGCCCGAAGCCCGCGTGCGCGCCGCCCGCTTCCTGTATGCGCTCGGCAACTTCGACCGCGCGCTGGCGATCCTGAACGGCGTCACGACCGCGCGCGCCGATCAGGAGCTGCGCTACCTCACGGAACTGGTGCGGGGCCAGATCCTGCGGGCGCTCGGCCGCTCCGACGAGGCCGTGGCGGCGTTCCGCGCCGCGCTCGCGGCCTGGCCGGGAGCGCAATCGGCGCGCGTCTCACTGATTACGCTGCTCGTGAATCGCGGCGATCGTGAGGGCGCCGCCACGCTCGCCGAAGCGGCACAGACCGCGTCCGCGGAGGATTTCGATCCGTGGTGGACGTACTGGCTGGGCGACTACCGCGCCTACCCGGCCATGCTCGACCGCCTGCGAGCGCTGGCGCGATGACGAGACCACCGATCGTCCGCGCCGTGCTGGCGATCACGCTCGCCGCGATGCCCGCGCACGCACAGGATCCCGCTCCGGTGTTTCGCGCCGGCACCGACGTGGTCAGCGTCGAGGTGTCGGTGCGCCACGATCGGCGCGCCATCGCCGGACTCAAGGCCGCCGACTTCGAGCTGCTCGACAACGGCGTCCGGCAGGATATCAGCGAGGTCAGCTACGAGAAGCTGCCGATCGACGTCACCGTGCTGCTCGACGTCAGCGCCAGCGTGACCGGATCGGCGCTCGACGAACTGCGGCGCGCGCTCCGGCAGCTGCGCGGCGATCTCGGCCAGCAGGATCGGCTGCGTCTGCTGACCTTCAACATGCGCGTGCAGCGGCTGGTCGACTTCACCGATCCGTCACCGGCCGCCGATGCGGCACTGGCGTCGCTCGCCGGCAGCGGCAGCAGCGCGATCTTCGACAGCCTCGCGGTCGCGCTGGTCTCGCCGACAACCGCCGGCCGCCGCCAGTTGATCGTGCTCTTCAGCGACGGTCAGGACAGCAGCAGCGTCACCGACCTCGAGACGCTCCTCGACGTGGCCCGGCGCAGCACCCCGACGGTCGCGGTCGTACTGGCGTCGCCCTCTCTGCAACGGACCTCGTCGCTGCTGCGGCACACGCAGAAGAGCGTTGGCGAGGTCGCGCACCAGGTTGCCGCCGACACCGGCGGATTCGTCGCGACCATCGCGCCCGGCGAGAACCTCACGTCGACCTTCCGCCGCGTCCTCGAGCAGTTCCGGGCCAGCTACGTGCTGTACTTCACGCCGCGCGGCGTCGAGGCGAAGGGCACGCACACACTCGAAGTGCGCGTGAAACGCGAGAAGGTCGAAGTGCGCTCCCGCCGCGGCTACGCCTGGCGGTAACGGACGCTGTCGGGCGAAAACGTGATCCGCGTCTCGTCAACCCGTGATCAGCGTCCAAACACGAGCCGGAAGCCCACGCACCCGTCGTGAAACTCCCGCGCGATTTGATAGCGCTTCGAAACCGTGCAGTGAATCGCCCAGTTGTGGAAGCAGCCGCCGCGTAACACGCGATCCGGGCCATTCTCCAGCAACGGCCGGCCGTCGGCGGGAATCCGCGCGACATCGGAGTGGTACGTGTCCTGGCACCACTCCCAGACGTTGCCGGACATGTCGCAGAGACCGAGCTGGTTCGGCGCCTTCTGCGCCACCGGATGCGTGCTTCCCCACTTGCGGCCGTACCAGGCGACGGCGTTGATGTCGTTGCTGCCGCTGAACAGGAATCGATCGCGCCAGTGCGGCCCGCCTCGGGCCGCATACTCCCATTCGGCTTCGCTCGGCAGCCGAAACGCGCCGTTCGGCTCCGGCGTTCGCTGACACATCGCGACGCGAATGCGGCTGTTGTTGATGCAATCCAGAAATCCACCCGGGGCCGTGAGGTCGTCCCACGACACCTCGACGCGGGGAAGCTCTGGATCGCGATCGTTGGTGACGTTCATGACCTGCGACCACAGCGCACACGTCACGGGCACCGCCGCGATGTAGAACGGCGCGACCTCAATCAACCGCCGCGCGGTCCCCTCTCCGAACTCGTAGGGCTGTCCGCTGGTGCCCTCGACGTGCACCATCGTCAATGCCTCGACTGTGACTGCCGTGCTCATCAGCGCTTCACCAACACTATCTCGATGCCGGTCACGTCTGTGCCGGCGACGAATTCGATCGCCATCGCAATCAGGCCGGCGATTCGATCCAAGCTGGCATGCTAGCACCGAACCGGGTCACGACTTCCGCCTAAAGGCGGAAGCCACCCAGGATTTGAGCGGAAGCCACGCGACAGGTGATCTTGTGGCTTCCGGCTTCATGTGATCTTGTGGCTTCCGGCTTCAGCCGGACGATCGCAACGCCTCGATCACATCAGCCCTGCCCTTTTTGAGCGCCCAGGCCATCGGGGTCGCCCACGGCTCGGCGTCGCGTTCGATTGGATCGGCGCCGCGCTCGAGGAACAGCCTGGCCAGCTCGACCCGCCCCCATCGACACGCCCAGCCGAGCGGCGTGCTCTTCAGGAGATCGTCGCGCAAGTCGAGGCGCGCACCCGCATCCACCATCACGGTCGCGTAGGCGACGCGATCGCTCGCAGTGAGCCCGCCGCGCGACGCGGCGATGTCATGGAGCAGCGTCGCGCCGAGCCGCGACACGTCAGGCCCCGATCGCGCCAGCACGACTCTGAACGCTTCGAGATGGCGCGGACGATCGCTCTCGGGTCTCAGATACAGCGCGTTCTCGAGGATCCCGTGCCACTGCCGATCGCCGCGGGGCCAGTCGATGTGCTCGAGCGCGAGCCGCGCGATCTCGGGGGACGGACTGCCCATCGCTCCCCACGCCAGGTCGCGCGCGACCCGCGACCCCGCTTCGGCGAGCATGCGCTCGGCTTGGGCCACCAGATTGAAGTCGGCAACGAACACGGGATCGAGGCGGCCGCCGCTGCGCTCGAGCCGCGCGATCATGGCCGCGTCCTTCCGCTGATGGGCGATCGACAACGCCGAGCTCGACGCGTAGACGTTCGTGTTGGGGTTGGCGCCGTGCGCCAGCAGGATCTCGGCCATGTCGATCTTGCCGCCAAGCGCGCAGGCGCGCAGCGGGCCGCCGAAGGTCGGCACATGCTCGTCGAGCCCGCCGACGCGGCCCGTTTCATCGGGGTCGAGGCCGAGCTCGAGCAGCAGACGCAGCATGTCGGGACGATCGACCTGCACGGCATGGCTGAGGAGACCTGATTGTGTGGCCAGCGCGCCAACTGCGTGCTGGGCGCGCAGCCACTCGCCGTCGCCGGTCGCGATCGCCGATCGCGCGGTGCGGATCGCCGTGCTGCGCAGCAGCCGGCGCAGCACCGCCTGCGCTTCTTCGCGGTTCCCCGAATCAGCATCGGCGTCGCGGCCAATCACGTCGAACGGCGTCTCGTCGGCTGTCGTGCGCGCGCCCGGATCCGCGCCCTGTTCGAGCAAAGACGTAGCGGCGCGGGCGAGCCCGCGCGCAGCAGCCCAGTGCAGCGGCGTGTAGCCGTCCGCGGATTTCATGCCGACGAACTCGGGATGGTCCGTAACGAAGGCGATGATGCCGTCTTCGTCGCCGGCGTTGTAGGCCGCGATGATGTCGGCGAGGTTCCGATCCCCCAGCAGCGCGGCAGGCCTGTTCCGCTGCCGTTCTTCGTCGAGAATCATCGCCGCAATCTCGTCGTAGCCACGCTCCTCCGCGATCGTCAGCGCGGCGGTCGCATCGCGGTGCGGCCAGATGCCGCGCCGTGCATCGGCGCCGTGCCGCATCAGCAGCCGGACCATCGCCGGCTGCTGGTGCAGCACCGCGACGTGCAGTGCCTTGTGCTCGTCGTGTTCGGAGCGATCGCAATTCACCAGCTCGGGCCGCTTCTCGAGCATCGCGCCGACCGTCTCGAGATCGCCGGCGCGCACAGCGTCGGCGAGGCGGCCCACCGTGACACCGTCGACGAACGCTCTCAGCTTGGGCCAGCTCTCGAAGCCGTAGGCGCGCGCGATCACGAGTTGCGCGTCGTGGAGCGCAAAGCGCGATGCCCGGGCGCCGTGATAGTGGGCCTGAACTTCGGTGACCGCGGCCGCTTCGCCAGAGACGAACGCCTTCAGCAGGTCCTTGGCCTGACGTTTGAGCTGGTCGAGATCCGGCCGCTCGCGCAGGCGGCGGGTAGGCGGGTGTGTACGCGGTGCCATGATGAGCTCCTTCGTGGCCGGGCGTGCGCGCCGGCCCGTGCGCCCGGTGTCCGCTCGCTCGGGCAGAAAGAGTTCATCCGTTCGAGACGTCTGCAACGTCGATCAGGTGGACGCAGTCCTATCCGCGGACACGGCAGCGCCCTGACGCGCTCGCCGCAGGATAGCCGCGGATCGAAGCCCATGCAAGCCGGACGAGCAGCAGATTCATGAGATGCCTGCTCGTGCGCGCTCTTGACGACGCGTATATGCGTGATGCATATATGTGTTGCACATAGCCGCGGGCAATCCGGGAGACCTCATGGGCATGGACAGGAATCGCGGCGGGCTCTTTCGCCGACTGCCGCTGCGAACGGTCGAGTTTCACATCCTCCTCAGCCTTGCCGCCGGCGAACGCCACGGCTACGGCATCATCCAGGACATCCAGGCGCGCGGCGAAGCGACCGTGCCCGACGTCGGCACGATGTATCGCGCGCTCGCCCGGATGGCGGATACGGGCCTGATCGCCGCGGCCGCGCGGCGCCCGGCGCCCGACGCCAACGACGAGCGGCGCAACTATTACCGGATCACCGATGAGGGACGACGCGTCGCCAGGGCGGAAGTGCGTCGTCTCGAAGCACTGATGCGAGCCGCCCGCGTTGGCGGCCTGGCGGGAAAGGCGGCCAAATGAGCCCCTCACGTCTCGTGAACGTCTCGGAAGGCTGGTTCCGGCTGCTGCTCCGTCTCTACCCCGCCGACTTCCGCGACGACATGGGTGAGGCGTTCGTCGAAACCTATCGCGACCGCGCACGCGACGCGCTCGCTCGCGGCGGCGTCATCGCTCTGGCGCGCGTCTGGGTGCGCGCGGTGATCGATTCGGTGAGAAACGGACCCGGCGAGCGTGCGAGGCCCGCCATCGCGTGGCGCCGTACCGGCAACTGGGGCCGCGACGTCGAGATGGCGACGCGCCGCCTCCGGCGCGCGCCGGCGCTCGTGCTCGCGATCGTCGGGACCCTCACCATCGGTCTTGGGACCTTCGCCGTGGTCTACACGGTGGTGCAACGAATTCTGTTCGACTCCATGCCCTACAAGCGCCCTGGCGACCTGTACTTTGTCTGGCGCGACTACGGTCCGATGATCGACATGAAGCGCGGCTGGCTGGGCGGCACCGATGTCGCGGAACTGCAGAAAGCCGGCGGGCCGATTGAAGACGCTTCCGGAGTCGGCAGGCTGCTCGCGACGCTCTCGGTCCGCGAGGCGGTGGAGCCGGCGGAAATCAGCGTGCTGATCGTGTCGCCGAATTTCTTCGACGTGCTCGGCGTGACGCCGGCGCGCGGGCGCGGTTTCGCCCGCCACGAAGTCGGACCAGGCCGCCCCGACCTCGTCGTGCTGACGCATGACCTGTGGACGCGCCTCGGCGCCGATCCCGCGATTCTCGGAACCAGCGTGCAGCTCAACGGCCAGCAGCAGACCGTCATTGGCGTGATGCCGCCGGATTTCGGGTTTGTGCGCCATGCCAGCGTCGGCCGGCCGCAGCGCGCGGACGCGTACGTCACGTTCAACGTCGATCTCGCCAAAACCAATCCCGACGCCGGCTCGTACGGCTGCCTGATCCGCGGGCGGCAGGGATCGCGCTCCGAGGCCGTGGCGGCCGCCGTCGACACCGTCGGGCGGCTGATCGATGCTCGCGATTTCAAGGGCCGCGGCTTGAGGCTGTATCCCACGGGACTCAAGGCCGATCTCGTGGCACCGGTGCGACCCGCGCTGGTCGTGCTCGGTGTCGCCGGTATCTTCCTGATGCTCGTGCTGATGGTCAACGTCGCATCGGTGCTGTTGGCGAGAGCCGCGCAGCGCGAGCACGAATACGCGATTTCGCGCGCGCTTGGGGCCAACGGCGTCGCGTTGGTCCGCGCCACGCTGTTCGAGGGCGCGCTGCTCGGCGCGCTGGGCGGTATCGGCAGCTCGCTGCTGGCCATCTGGGGGACGCGGCTGCTGGTCGCGCTCGCGCCGCTGGATCTGCCGCGCCGCGAGGCCGTGGCGGTCGACTGGCGCATCGTCGCAACGATCGTCGTGCTCGGCACCGTCGCCGGCGTGCTCGCGTCGATTGCGCCGGCGCTGTGGGCGTCCCGCGCCACGCTGGCGTCGCTGTTGTCAGCGAGCGCCGTGCGCGGCGGCGGCGGTCACCGCCGCATGCGCGGCGCGATGGTCGTCGTCCAGGTGGCGTTGTCGCTGGTACTGCTGAGCGCCGGGGGCCTGGTCGTGCGCAGCTTCGGTCGCCTGCTGCGTGCTGATCCGGGGTTCAGACCGGAAGGTGTCGTCAGCATGCGCGTGCCGCTGCCGCCGCAGTTCTATCGGGAAGCGCCGGCAGCGATGGCCGCGCAGGACCGCGTCGAACGCGCGCTTGCCGCCATCCCAGGGGTCGCGGCCGTCAGCGCAACCTCCGCCTTGCCGTTGACCGGATTGACCGGTCAGCAAACCGTTCGAATCCCGGGCGCACCCGGCAATACCGGCGACATCAACCACGACGGCGTGCTCGCCGACATCATCGGCACGCGCGCCGGCTACGTCGAGGTGATGAACATGCGCGTCGTCGCCGGACGCTCGTTCGATCCGGTTCGCCGGGAGGGGCTTCGCGAAGTGCTCCTCGATCGCGCGCTCGCGCAGCATTTCTTCCCCAACGCCAACCCGATCGGCGCGACGTTCCCCCTCCGCGATAACACGGTCACGATCGTCGGCGTGGTCGATCAAGCGCGCATGTACGACGTCCACCGCGACGGCCGGCCTCAGATCTACATCCGCGGCGAGGATTTCACATTCAGAACGATGATCTTCGTCATCCGCACCACCCGCGATCCGCAGAGCCTGATGCCGGACGCGCGCGCGGCGATCCGCACCATCGATCCGCGCATCGCGCTCGCCGAGGTCCGGACGATGGAGGAGGTGGTGGTGAATGCGCTGCGGCAGCAGCGCATCAGCGCCGTGCTGATCGCGGGGTTCGCGCTCGGCGCGCTGCTGCTCGCGTCGTTGGGTTTGTACGGAGTGGTCTCGGGATCGGTGACCCGGCGCCGGCACGAGCTGGGCGTGCGGCTCGCGCTCGGAGCCGATCACCACCGCGCGCTGCGGCTGGTGCTGGTGGATGGCGCCCGGCTCGTCGGAGCCGGCCTGCTGATCGGCGTCCCGGCCACTCTCATCACCGGCGGCCTGATCCGCGGCGTCCTGGTCGGCGTGTCGCCGTGGGATCCGGTTACGCTGGTCAGCGTCGCCGGCGGTCTGGCGGTCGTGGCCCTGATCGCGTGCTACGTGCCCGCGCGGCGCGTGCTCCGGATCGATCCCGCACAGTCACTGCGACAGCCGTAGCGGATCAACGCCTGAGAGCCGAGAGCGCCTCGTATTGATCGGTGGCGATGAAATCGACCCCAGCGGCGATCGCGGCTCGCCAGCGGTCCGCGGCGCGTTCGCTGGATCCGAAGTTGTAGCTCTCCGTCCAGCCCTGGTTCGCGTCCGGCGCGTGGCCGTTGAGCGTGTAGACGCGGATCCACAGTTTCATCTCGTGCGCGCGATCCACCAGCGCGCGCAAGCGATCGCCGTCGGCGCGGGTCCAGTCGGCGGCGGCGTTCTGGCCGCCCGCCTCGACGGCCGCCCACGGAAAGTTCACCCAACGCCGATAGTTCGAGCCCGCCGGAATGAGCGTCGGCGCCGGCATCGCGACCAGATTCTTCGCCTGCTCGGCGCGATCGGCGCCGGAAGGCGGCGGTTGCAGCGTCGCACCGAACAGCCGCAACCGCTGACCGACGGCGATCCGATCGTGAAACGACATCTGCTGAACATCGTTGCTGCCAGTCAGCACGAGCATCGGTCCGACATTGAGCGGTGCCGGCGTCCCGGGCGTTGCCGTTCGCTCGGCGGTCGTCAGCCAGGCCTCGTACTGGCCGAGCAGCGCCCACACGGCCGCGTGATGCTCGGGCTCGTTGGTCTTGAAATCGAGATTGAGGGTGATGAGCGGCCAATCGTCGCGTCGATTTTCCTTCAGCGCGCGCGCCATGATCGGCGCGACCTTGATGAAGAAATAGTCCTCGAACGTCGGCGCCAGCGCCGCGTCCTCGCCGCCGTGCGATACGACGGTTCGCCCGACGCCGCTTCGCGGGTCGAGGAACCACCACAGATCCTGTTCGATCGCGAGCGGCAGTCCGGTGGCGATTGCGCGGTCGATGCGGTCGGCGAACTTCCCATCCGATGGATACGCGTTGTGCGCGTCGAGGAGCACCCGCCCGCCCGGCGCGAAGCTCGACGGCGCCGGCGGCGCCGCCGCCGAAACGATTCCGATCGCGAGCATCATCGCGAACGGTGCAACCCTGAACGTCTGACGCATCGTCGATATCCTCAACTGAACTGACAGAGTCTCGCACGGATTCATGCCGCCGCGAGGCGCCAAACTCTACCAGCCCACATCACTCGGGCG
>Ga0114129_10016198_pt1 | contig 10607 bp, 11 predicted proteins | sample RhiMetdeltSRZDD1_FD_80071 | JGI IMG/M metagenome (GOLD analysis project Ga0114129, IMG submission 80071) | Populus rhizosphere microbial communities from Tennessee, USA - Rhizosphere MetaG P. deltoides SRZDD1 (version 2) (version 2) | ecosystem: Host-associated > Plants > Roots > Rhizosphere >... | reverse complement strand
TTCGGGATCGATCCCGGCTCGGAGCGCACCGGCTACGGCTGCATCGAATCCACGGGCAGCCGTCATCGCCTCATCGCCTGCGGCGTTCTCTCCGCCCCCGCGCGCTCCACGTTTCCCGAGAAGCTGCGCGTCATCCACAGCGGGCTCGAAGCCCTGCTCGAGCGGCACCGCCCCGACTGCGTGGCGGTCGAGAACATCTTCTACGCCCGGAACGTGCGGAGCGCGCTGAAGCTCGGACACGCGCGCGGGGTCGCGCTGCTGGCGGCCTCGGAGGCGGCGATTCCGGTCGTCGAGTACAGCCCGGCGGAAATCAAACGATCGGTCGTCGGCTACGGCCGCGCCGAGAAGCCGCAGGTCCAGGCGATGATGAAGCTGCTGCTCGGCCTCGACGCGGCCCCGTCGCCGCACGACGTCGCCGACGCGCTCGCGGTCGCGATCTGCCACGTGCACACCACATCGAGCGTCGTGGGCCGGGTGACGACGGCCGGATCCCCGCGCGGGGTCCGATCCTGGCGCGCCTATCGCCCGTGAGATGATTGCCCGCCTCGCCGGTCTCGTCGCCGAGAAGACTCCCAATCGGGTCGTGGTCGATGTCGACGGCGTCGGCTATGACGTGCTCGTGCCCCTGTCGACCTTCTACGTGCTCGGGGATCCCGGCGCCGCGGTGTCGCTGCGCATCCATACGCATGTTCGCGAGGACACCATCGCGCTCTATGGCTTCGTCACGCGCCTGGAGCAGGAGCTCTTCGAGCGCCTGATCGCCATCAGCGGCATCGGGCCGAAGCTGGCGCTGGCGGTGCTGTCGGGGATCGAGCCGGCCGAATTGATTCGCGCGGTGCGCACGCAGGACGTCGCCCGTCTCACCCGGATTCCCGGCGTCGGCAAGAAGACCGCGGAACGCATCGGCCTGGAGCTGAAGGACCGCCTGCCCACGTCGCTGCAGGCCATCGAGCCGGCGACCGCCCCATCGACACCCGCGGATCAGCTGCGAGATGATCTGTTGTCAGCGCTGATCAATCTCGGCTACCAGCGGCCCGTGGCGGAGAAGGCGGTCGAGAAGGTCCTGAAGGCACAGCCCGACGCCCGCTTCGAGGCGGCGCTGAAAGATGTGCTGCGCGCCCTGATGAAGGCCTGAGACATTGCCAACATTGCCAGGACTGCCACCATTGCCAACATTCAAGGGCAACGTTTGCAATCGGGCAGGTTCAACTGCTCGGAAGAGCCGAATGGTGGCCGGAGCATTTTCAATGTTGGCAATGGTGGCAATTCTGGCAATGTTGGCAATGTCGAATGACTGACCCACGCCTCGTCACCGCCAGCCGTGTCGAAGACGACGTCCAGTACGAGACCGGGCTGCGGCCGCGGACGCTCGACGAGTACATCGGGCAGGACCGGATTCGCGAGAACCTGCACGTCGCGATCACCGCGGCGCGTCAGCGCGGCGAGGCGCTCGATCACGTCCTCCTGTACGGCCCGCCCGGGCTGGGCAAGACGACCCTCGCACATGTCATTGCCAACGAGCTCGGAGTGGCGATGCGGCCCACGGCCGGACCGGTGATCGAGCGGCCGGGCGATCTCGCCGCGATGCTGAGCAACCTGCAGGCGCGCGAGGTGCTGTTCATCGACGAAGTCCACCGCATGTCGCCGGCGATCGAAGAGATCCTCTATCCGGCGATGGAGGACTACGAGCTCGACATCGTCATCGGCGAGGGGCCGGGCGCGCGATCGGTCAAGATCCCGCTGCAGCCGTTCACCCTGATCGGCGCCACGACACGAACCGGCCTGCTCACCTCGCCGCTGCGCGCCCGGTTCGGGATCGTCATGCGGCTCGACTTCTACAACGAGCACGACATCCAGGAAATCGTGCTGCGCTCGGCGCGGATCCTGGGCGTGCCGATCGAGCGCGAGGCCGCCTCGGAGCTGGCGGCGCGCTCCAGGGGCACACCCCGGGTGGCCAACCGGCTGCTGCGCCGGGTCCGCGACTACGCGCAGGTGCGCGCCGACGGCCGCATCACGAAGGACGTGGCCGATCGCGCGCTGCAGATGCTCGAAGTCGATGGGCACGGCTTCGACGAGGTCGATCGCCGGCTGCTGCTGACGATCATCGAGAAGTTCAGCGGCGGACCGGTCGGGCTCGGGAGCCTGGCGGCCGCGCTCAGCGAAGAGCGCGACGCGATCGAGGACATCTACGAGCCGTTCCTGATTCAGATCGGGTTTCTCGAGCGGACGCCGCGCGGCCGCGTCGCGACGCGGCGGGCCTACGAGTTCTTCGGGCTGACCGGTCCGGGAAGGGAGAAATTGTGGTGATGCGACGAGTGCGCATCTCGGGGCTGTCGACCTACGTGCCGCCCCGGGTGCTGACCAATGCCGATCTCGAGAAGCTGGTCGAGACCAACGACGAGTGGATCCTCCAGCGCACCGGCATTCGCGAACGCCATATCGTCAGCGACGGAATGGCGACGTCGGACATGGCGAAGGAGGCGTCGCTCGGCGCCATCAGGCAGGCCGGCCTCACCCCGGCCGACATCGGCTTCATCGTCGTCGGGACCACGACGCCGGACACGATCTTTCCGAGCACCGCGTGCGTGCTGCAGGACAAGATCGGCGCGACCCGGTGCTGGGGCTTCGATCTCGGCGCCGCCTGTTCAGGTTTCACTTACGCGTTGACCGTGGGCATGCAGATGGTCGCGACCGGAGCGCACGACCACGCGCTGGTGGTTGGCGCCGACACGATGTCGAGCATCATCGACTACCGGGATCGCACGACATGCATCCTGTTCGGCGACGGCGCCGGCGCGGCCGTGGTGTCGAAGGCCGGCGACGACGAGCCTTCGATCATCGACTTCGCGCACGAGATCGACGGCAGCGGCGGACCGGCGCTGTGCATGCCGGCGGGCGGGAGCCGCATGCCCGCCTCGCACGACACCGTCGACAACCGCATGCACTACGTCAAGCAGGACGGACAGACGGTCTTCAAGTTCGCGGTCCGCAAGACCGAGGAGATCTCGCGGCGTCTCCTCGAGCGCAACGGGCTGCAGCCGGCGGAAGTCGATCTCTTCGTCTCGCACCAGGCCAACCGGCGCATCATCAACGCCGCGGCCGAGCGCCTCGGCCTGCCCGAATCCAAGGTGATCATCAATCTCGAGCGGTTCGGCAACACGACCGGCGCCACGATTCCACTGGCGCTCGCCGATGCCGTCGCGGATGGCAAGTTGAAACGCGGCGACCTGGTGCTCCTCGCCTCGGTCGGCGCCGGCTTCACCGTAGGGGCGGTGCTCCTGCGCTGGGGCTTCTAGGTACTGACGCCGCCTGAGGCTCTGAACACCTTCCGCACCTCTTCGATCAGCAGCAGCGGATCGTCCCTCATTTCATCGCTGACCACCAGGACCGTGGTGTACTCCGGGCATTCGAGCCGGATGCGGCCGGCATCGTCGGCGTTCGCGAGGATGAGGTCCGGGCGCAGGGTCGTGAGGATGCGCAAGGCGTCGTCGACCGTGGGGCTCGGCGCGACGGCGAATTTCAGCTTGGCCAGCACTGCGCCGATGGCGTCACCCACCGCGGCGTGGTCGCCCACGACCATGACCAGCGGCGAGAGGCCATCGAGATCGGCGGGACGCCGCCCGCCGCGCGGTTGACGGCGGCGGTCGGCGCCGCCGCGAAGATCCGTTCCTCGAGTCATGTTGCGACGATTCTAGTTCAGTCCCATCGGGCCAGGGTCTTCGGAACCTGGCCGGCTGATCGCGGCCGCCCACAGAATCGTGATCGACCCTCGATTCCGTAAGGCGCCTCAGGTCCCATCCCCCAGCTCGACAGGCGGCTCCGGACTCCGACCCCATCCGCGCCAGCCCCGCGATTTCACTGAGTCGTTTCCGCCATCCCACCGTCCGCCGCGCCCTCGGGCGCGGAGAGGGCACATCCATTGCCCTTATCAGAACGACGACGCCGGCTGACAGCCGCGTCGGCATCCACAACCCAATCGATTTTTCCCACGGTGGACCAGACAGGCGAGGGCGGGACTCGTTCGGACCATCGGTATGGAGTTCCCCAAAATGCGTTCTCGGAATCTGTCCGCTGTCGTTCTTCGGGTCGCGCTGTTCGTTCCGGCCCTCCTGATCGCGTCGGATGCCGCCGCCGTGGCGCAGACGCCGTCGGTCAAGGTGATGACCTACAACACGCACCACGGCGGAACGTCGACCACGCCGGCCACCACCGACTTTCAGCTCGATACGATCGCCGCTGAAAACCCCGACGTGGTCGTGCTGCAGGAAGCCTATTCCACGCAGTTCGCGTACTACGTCAACGGCCTCAACGCCCGGCAGAACACGACGGCCTGGCATGGCGCCTACAACAAGACCTGCAAGGAGGGCGTCGAGCCGACCTGCACCAAGTACACGAGCGAGAGCGTGATGATCCTCACCAGGCTGAAGACGCTGGCGGTGACGCCGCGCCTGATCTGGGCGAAGGACGCGTATCACGTGGCGCGCGCGACGCTGCGGATGAGCGTGGCGCTCGCCGACGGCACTCCGGTCAACGTGTTCGTCTGTCACCTGCCGGCGCTGTCGTCGGGCGCGGCGGCCCGGTCGGTCTACGTGACCACGTTCCTCACCTGGGCGGCGACCTTCGGCGGACCGAAGCTGGTGGGCGGCGACTTCAACGACTCGCCCTCGTCTGCTCCGATCGTCGCCATGAAGCAGGTCTACGCCGACGCCTGGGCGCTCGGCGGCACCGGCAGCGGCTACACCCACATGAAGTCGGGATCGGTGACGCCGACGACGAGGATCGACTACTGGTTCAGCGAGAAGGCTGCGGCGATCACGTTGAACAGCGTCGCGGTCACGGGCAGCGCCGCCGATTCGGATCACCTCGCCGTCGTTGCCGACTACTCGGTGGCTCCGGTCCCTGTCGGCAACGGCGACATCCTCGTGCCGGCAACCGTGCAGACGACGCTGTTCGCCGATCGCTTCGACCGCTTCGACACGACGCAGTGGCCGGCCGGGGTCATCACCGGAACGAAGGACACGACGATTCCCGTGACCTTGACCGGCGGCGGGCTTCAGATCGGGCCGCTCAAGAATGCGACCGCCGGCACCCACTACAACGGGATCAGCAGCATCGGCTACAACGTGTCGACCGGCGGCTGCGCGTCGGTGCAGCTGACGCAGGGTCTCAACCCCGCGACCGCCGCCTACGCGATGTTCGCGCTCGTCCGCGACACGGACAACCTCTATCGCTGGTACCAGTCGGGCACCACCCTGGTGGCCGAGAAGAAGATCGGCGGCGTGAAGACGACGCTGGCGAGCCTGCAGTACGACGCCGTCGCGCACCAGTTCCTGCGCGTGCGCAAGGTGGCCAACGCGGCGACGGGCACCGAGGATGTGGTGTTCGAGACCGCGGCGAACAACGCCGGCGTCCCTGGCGCCTACGTCGAGCGCTATCGGAACACCTGGGATGCGGCGGTCAACGCGGCGTCCCTGAAGGTCGAGCTGAAGGCGGGGACGTCGGCCGCGGAGGCTGCGCCGGGCGCGGCATCGTTCGACAACGTGCTCGTTGCGACGAACTGCCGATAGAGCCGCGGTCCGCAGTCCGCGGTCCGCACTCCGCGGTTCGAGCTATCGCGAGAGGCCGGGGGTTCTCAGAACCTCCGGCCTTTCTTATCTACGGGCCTCCTATATTCTTGAGGGGCCTTGTCCCGTATCTTCCTGCTGTCTCCGGCCAACTGCTCGGGTCCCCGGGCGAAGATCCTGCTCTCGGAGCGCGCGCAATTCGATCTCGCGGTGCGGCTGCGCAGCCGGCAGGGCGTGGCCGTGGGGGAGGCCTTCGCGTTCATCAGCGGGCTGTACTTCAAGGGCAAGCTGGCGTACGCGCTCGAGTTCGCACGGCCGCCCGAGCCGGACCTGCCCCTGACGGCGAGCGGCGCGCTGGTGATCACACCCAACGCCGGGCTGCGCGCGGTCGAAACGGGCGTGACCGCCGAAGCGCTGCGGAAGTTCGCGACCGTCGACATCGCCGCCAACGATCCCCGGTATCGCAAGCCGCTGCTGGCGAGCGCCCGCACGCTCGCTGAGGAAGTCGGGCCGGAGTGCGAGGTGGTGCTGCTCGGCAGTATCGCGTCGGCGAAGTACGTGGACGTGCTGCTCGACGTCTTCGGTGAACGGCTCCTGTTCCCGAATGAGTTCGTCGGCCGCGGCGACATGAGCCGCGGCGGCCTGCTGCTGCGCTGCGTGCGCTCCGGCGAAGAGCTCACGTACGTGGCCGTGAAGGGCGCCGTGCGCCACGGGCCGCGCCCGCCGCGCCTCGTGCCCATCCGCGGCATCACGACCGCATTCAGGAAAGTGTGATGGCGATGCTCCAGCCGGTCATCCTGTGGATCGCCCTTTCCGCGGCGATCGCGCTTCAGCCTGCGCTCCCTGCCGTGACCGAAGGCGACTTCACGATCCGCGATTTTCGGTTCGCGTCGGGCGAGGTCCTGCCGGAACTGCGGCTGCACTATCGAACGCTGGGAACGCCGCGACGGGACGCCGACGGCCGGGTGCGGAATGCCGTGCTGATCATGCACGGCACCGGCGGCACCGGGGCGCAGTTCGTGGTCGCGAACTTCGCCGGCGAGCTGTTCCGTCCCGGTCAGCCGCTCGACGCCGCGAGGTACTTCGTGATCCTCCCGGACGATATCGGGCACGGCAAATCCAGCAAGCCGAGCGACGGGCTGCGCGCGAAGTTTCCCCGCTACGTCTATGCGGACATGATCGACGCCGAGTACCGGCTCGTGACCGAGGGTCTGGGGATCGACCACCTGCGGCTCGTGATGGGCACGTCGATGGGGGGCATGCACACCTGGATGTGGGCGTCGCGTTATCCGGAGGCGTCCGATGCCTGGATGCCGCTCGCCAGCGTGCCGGGACCGATGTCCGGACGGAACCGCGTCTGGCGCCGCGTGGTCATCGATGCCATCCGCAACGACCCGGCGTGGCGCGGCGGCGAGTACGTCGCACAGCCGCCCAGCCTGAAGACCGCCGCGCAGATGTTGTGGCTGGTCGGCAGCAACCCGCAGCGGCGCCAGCGCGAGGCGCCGACGCGCGCCGACGCCGATCGCGTGATCGACGCCTACGTGGCCAACTACGTCAAGACGAACGATGCCAACGACATCCTCTACGCGCTCGAGGCGTCGCAGGACTACGATCCATCCCCGGGCCTCGAGCGGATCACCAGGCCGCTCCTCGCCATCAACTCGGCCGACGACATCGTCAATCCGCCCGAGCTCGAGATCCTGGAGCGCGGAATCACACGGGTGCCGAAGGGGCGGGCCGTCGTGATCCCGGCGAGCGACCGGACGGCCGGCCACGGCACACACACGCTCGCGGCGGTGTGGAAGCACTATCTCGTGGAATTGCTGAAGGGCACGGAACGCTGACATGCAGCAGGAAACCTTCGACGTCGTCATCGTCGGGTCCGGCGCCGGTGGCGGCACTTTGGCGGCGCACCTGGCGCGGCAGGATGTGCGCGTCGCGCTCGTCGAGGGCGGTCCGCGAGTCGACACGCGAACCGACTTCAACACCCACGCCCTGCCGTTCGAGTTTCCCAACCGGCAGATCCCGGCGATGCGGCCCGGCAAGGAGGGGTTCGACACCGAGCGCAGCCGCGGCGTCGGTGGCAAGACGATGTTGTGGAACGCGGTCGCGCTCAGGTTCAGCCAGCGCGATTTCAAGGGCCGGACCTATGACGGCGCCGGCGAGGACTGGCCGGTCGACTACAAGGACATCGCGCCCTATTACGAGCGGATCGAGCGTGAGGTCGGGGTCTGCGGCAACCGCGACGGCCTGGACGACCTGCCCGACGGCGTGTTCCTGCCGCCGGTTCCGCTGAAGTGCAGCGACGAGATCCTGAAGCGCGCCGCCGCGTCGCTGGGGGCGCGGCTGGTGCACGTCCGCAAGGCGACGCTGACCGTCCCGATGAACGCGCGTCCGGCGTGCCACTTCTGCGGTAACTGCATGGCCGGCTGCGACGTCGCCGCCAAATACAACTCCGCCGACGTCCACATCGTGCCTGCGGAAAAGAGCGGACGGGTCACCGTCTTTCACGACTCCATCGTCCGCGAAGTGCTGATCTCGGACGAGAACCGCGCCACGGGCGTGCGTTATTTCCACCGCGTGCACAAACAGGAGGGTGAGGTCCGCGGCCGGCTCGTCGCCGTCGCCTGCGCCTGCGCGCAGAGCGTCGCACTGTTGCTGATGTCCAGGTCGCGGCGCTACCCGAACGGTCTCGCCAATTCCAGCGGGCAGCTGGGACGGCACTTCATTCCGCACTTCACCGGCGGGATCGAGTGCGTGCTCGAGGATCTGCGCGGGAAGCAGCCGACCAACGACGAGGGCTTCCTCGATCACGGCTACCTGCCGTCGTTCGTGCACCGGAACAAAGCGCGCGGCTACGCCCGCAGCTTCGGCGCGCAGTTCAACTACCAGAACCACCGCTTCGCCGGCTGGGCGAAGACGCTGCCGGGATTCGGCACCGCGTTCAAGGAGCGCGTCAAGGCGGCGTATCCGGCGATTCTCGACTTCACGCCGTACGGCGAGATGCTGCCCAACCCCGGGTCGTACATCGATCTGGATCCCGATCGCGTGGACAAGTTCGGTCTGCCGCTCGCCCGCCGGCACGTGCGCTGGGGCGACAACGATCAGAAGCTGTTCAACGACATGGTGCAGTGGAGCCTGCGGATCCTCGAGCGCGCCGGCGCCGAGATCCTCACGGTGCCGGCCGCGCCCGCCACGAATCACGAGCTCGGCGGCTGCCGCATGGGTGACGATCCCCGGACCTCGGTCGTGAACCGCGACTGCCGGACCCACGACGTCGCCAACCTCTACGTCGTCGACGGCAGCGTCTTCCCGTCGGCATCGGAGAAGAACCCGACCCACACCATCATGGCGCTCGCGGCCCGCGCCGCGGATCACATCGCCGGCCGGATGAAGAGAGGTGACGTGTGAGCGAGACCAGACGTCAGGCGCTGAAGATTCTCGGCACGCTCACCGCGACGTGCGCGTTCCCGTTCGCGAGCGACGAGCTCTACGGGCAGCACGTGATGCTCGTGCCTGGACAGACGCCGGCAGCAGCCGGTCCGTACAAGCCGCTGTTCTTCACGCCGGCCGAGTACTCGGTCCTGTCGCGACTCACCGACGTCATCATCCCGGAGACCGGCACTCCGGGCGCGGTGCGCGCGGGCGTGCCCGAATACATCGATCGGGTCGTCTCGGTGAACACGGAGCATCAGCCGCTCGTCCGGGCCGGCCTCTCCTGGCTGGTCGCGGAGGCGGGGCGCCGGTTCTCGCGGGAGTACGGCGCCCTCGACGAGCCGCAGCACATCGCATTGCTCCAGCCGCTCAGCGACGCGATCGACAAGGAGGCGCGGGATCAGCAGCAGGCCCGGTACCGCGAGATTCCCGGCGGCCGTGTCTACTACTTCGCGGTCAACGACGCCACGCCGCCGGCGCGCCCCGCCGTGGCGGTGCAGAACGATCCATCGGATCCCCGGATGCCGATCAGGTTCTTCAGGCTGATCAAGAACCTGACGGCGGACGGCTACTACACCTCACGGGTGGGACTGCTCGAGGAGCTGGGCTACGCCGGCAACACCTATCGGGCGAACTTCCCGCAGTGCTCCGTCGCCGAGCAGTAGGGCTCAGACCAGTGGGCAAGGTAAGAAATGTGATATCGTATGAATATGCGAAAGGCGGTATCTGTCACGTTGACGACCGACAACCTGTTGTGGCTCCGCGGCCAGGCAGCGGCGGGCCCGCGCGGCAGCCTCAGCGAAGTGCTCGACCGGCTGGTGACCGATGCGCGCGAGGCCGGCCGGATCGATGCGAGGGCGATCCGGACCGTGAAGGGCACGATCGATCTCCCGGACGACGACCCCGGGCTCGAAGGGGCGGACGTTTTCGTTCGCGCGCAGTTCGACAAGTCGATCACCCGGCCGATGATGGTGAAGGAGTCGCCACCGCGCGATCGCACTGCCCGCAAGCGCCGTGGCTGACCTGCCGGCCGCGGTCAGCGATACGCACGCGCTGCTGTTTCACGCCGCGGGCGGCGGCAACCTGGGCCGCCGCGCCGCGGCGCATTTCGAAGCGTGCGAACGCCGCCAGGCCATCCTCTACATCCCCGCAGCCGTGATTTGGGAATGCGGGCTGCTCGCACGCGCGTCCCGCATCAACCTGCGCCGGACCGTCCGCGGGTTCTTCGACGACCTGTTCAGCAACCCTGCCTACCAGCCCTACGACCTGACGTCCGCTCAGGTCTTCATCGCCGACGAGACGCGGATCAATCGCGACCCGTTCGACGCATTGATCTGTGCGGCCGCCATCGACCTGGAGCTGCCGCTGATCACGCGCGACGCCGACATCAGGGGCGCTGGCGTGGTCAAGGTAATCTGGTGACGTGATCTCTTCGCAAGCCTGTTCGCGGTCACGCTGCGATCGTGCCCGGGCCGAAGGCTGCCGAAGGCCGGGCGCCGCGAAGCGGGCACGGGAGGCGAATGCCGCCCATCGAAGCCCACGTAGAGTGCCCGCCCTGACTACAATGGCGCCGTGCCCGTGTCCCGCGTCGACATCCCGAAGTCAGGC
>Ga0114129_10016197_pt1 | contig 10607 bp, 8 predicted proteins | sample RhiMetdeltSRZDD1_FD_80071 | JGI IMG/M metagenome (GOLD analysis project Ga0114129, IMG submission 80071) | Populus rhizosphere microbial communities from Tennessee, USA - Rhizosphere MetaG P. deltoides SRZDD1 (version 2) (version 2) | ecosystem: Host-associated > Plants > Roots > Rhizosphere >... | reverse complement strand
GGAGCTGTTCGAGTGGAATAGTGAAAACGAACAGACAGGTTAGATAGAACGTAATCCTTCGCATATGTGCCCAGCAAATCAATCGAGGTTCATTCCGGCCTTACGCAGGTTCGTCAAGGAGTCCTGCTCGGAAACGTCGGCGAATCCAAGTGTGCCTGGTTACGACCGTCATAACGCGTCGGCATTTTCTCATAAGATTGCGGGCACTTCTCGCGCGAACACACCTGTCAGCGTGACGTTCAGCCCAGAAAAACCAGCCCCAGCCTGAAGATCTCCGCTCGTACGACGCAGAACAGAGGTAGCGACGTGGACCTGAACGTTCCGTTTTATCGTCCGCAAATTTGTGAAGCAGAAATCGAGGAAGTCATCGACGTCCTTCGCTCGGGCTGGTTGACCACGGGGCCAAGGGTCAGACGATTCGAAGAAGGATTTGGCGCCGCGGTCGGCTCACCCCACGCCGTCGCGCTCAATTCGTGCACCGCCGCGCTTCATCTCGCCGTTCACGCATTGGGCTTGTCTCCAGGACAAGGCGTCCTTGTGCCAACGATGACATTTGCCGCGACGGCGGAAGTGGTCAGGTACGAAGGCGGGATTCCCATTCTCGTCGATTGCGATCCCGTGACACTCAATATGAACCTGGAGGATGCGGCAGCCAGGATCGAGACGATCCGGCGTGGGCAGCAGCTCGGTGGCTTGCCCCCAGGGATGCCGGTCGTTGGCATCATGCCGGTTCATGTCGCGGGATTGATGATGAACGTCGACGCGATCAAATCGTTCGCGGCGCGTTTTGGATTGTGGATCGTCGAGGACGCTGCGCATGCCTTTCCGGCGGCATGGCGGCGATCAGCGCTCGAGCCATGGCAACGATGCGGTGAGAACACGGCGGACGTCACCTGCTTTTCCTTTTACGCGAACAAAACCATCACGACGGGTGAGGGCGGCATGGCGACAACGCACGATTCCGCTCTCGCCGCGCGACTACGGCTCCTGTCACTGCACGGTCTGTCGCACGGCGCGTGGGACCGATATTCGATGGGTGGCAGCTGGGATTACCGGATCGAGGTACCCGGCTACAAATACAATCTGACCGATATCGCAGCCGCCATCGGCCTGCATCAGCTTGCTCGTGCGGAAGACATGCGCCGGACGCGAGAGTCGATTGCCATGGAGTATCGGGACAGCCTTGCAGACATCACCGAGATCGAGTTGCCCGCCGTGGATGCCAATCGCGTTCACGCGTGGCATCTGTTTCCGATACGGCTTCGTTCCGAGTTGCTGAGCATCGATCGCGACGCGTTCATTCGTCAGTTGCAGGAGTGCGGCATATCGTGTTCGGTTCACTGGCGGCCGTTGCACCTTCATCCGTACTACAGAACGACTTTTGGATGGCATACCTCGGATTTGCCGGTGGCGTCAGACGTTTGGGAGAGACTCGTCAGCCTGCCCCTCTTCTCTTCTATGAATTCGCAGGAGGTGGCTGCCGTTGTGCGGGCGGTGCGTCGGGTGTGTCGTGACGCAATGAGCCGGCGTTTCGCTCACTCGTGAACGCTCGTCCGTTGCACGCGCCTTCCGGCATCGAGAATGGAATAATCAGTCCGAACATGCGCAAACTGGCTCTTTACGTGTTTCTTGGATTTCTGAGCTTCGGCGCCAATGCGGGCGCCCAGTCGTCGCCTCTGCCCGTCATCCCGGGTGCCCAAGGCTACGGGATGCAGACGCGGGCAGCCTATGGCGGCGCCACACTGCCCACGATATATCGCATCAGAAACCTGAACGACAGGGGTTCGGGCTCGTTGCGCGCGGCGATGGAAGCATCGGTACCGCGCGTCGTGATCTTTGAGATCAGCGGCTACATCGACCTGGCTGACATGATCCGAATCACCTCACCGTACATCACCGTTGCCGGACAGACTGCGCCTTCACCCGGCATCACGCTGCGGAAATACGGCATCGAGATTCAGACACACGATGTACTGCTGCAGCATTTCCGGGTACGTCCAGGGGAGTGGGGCCAGAACAAGGTCGATAATTGCGGCATCATCGCCTGGGGCGCCGCCGCGCACGACATCGTCCTCGACCACATGTCGGTCAGCTGGGGACCCGACGAGAACATCGCTGCCGACACGTACTTCAAGGGCGATATGAACATGACCGTGTGGAGGAGCATCTCCGCTGAAGGGCTGGACTTCCCGGCGTCCGTGCCGCTGAGCGCGAGTCATGGCCTGCTCGTGCAGGCGAACAGCCGGAAGGTGTATATCGCGCAGAGCCTGCTCGCCTCGAACAGGGAGCGCAATCCCTACGCACAATCCGGCACCAGTTTGGCTGCGGTCAACAACCTCATTTATAACTGGTTCGCCAACTGGAGCTTCTTCTTCGCGAACGACACGCCCTCAGGAGATCCTGGCGGCACACCATGGGCGGCCACTGTGGTCGGCAACCGCCTTGTCCCTGGTCCCAACACCGCTGACGACTCCGATTCACCGCAGGGTTGGTTGTTCTACTACGACGACACGGGGGGGACGCCGTTCGGTAATCAAATCTACCGGCGCGACAACACGGTCGACAACACGCTGCAAATTTCAATCGAAATCGAAGGTAATGAACTCTCTTACGATCCGAACACCGCGAGCCCACCGGCTCTCGCGCCAATCGATGGCATCGTTCCGCTCGCCAGCGATACGGTCGAAGAACTTGTTCTTGCCAACGCTGGCGCGCGTCCAGCCGACAGAGACGAGGTTGATCGCCGCATCGTTTATCAGGTCTCGACCAGGACAAGCGACGGCTACATCCGGTCACAGACGGAAGTCGGTGACTACCCGCCGCTGGCGGTGAACCGGCGTGGGTTGACACTCCCGGCGGCCCCTCACAGCATCACGGGGTCGGGCTACACAACGCTCGAAGTGTGGTTGCATTCGTTTTCGACCGCCGTGGAGCGCTCCGCGCAGCCGAGCGTGGCAACATCGCTGCCGATGGGCGACATGGTTGAGCGGGAGTATCGAAGGCCTGTTGGACAACGCTCGAACTGACATCGCACCGGTTGAAGGCCCTGTGGTCGTAGATGACGAAGCCGCGGCGGTACGGAGTCGATATGGGCGAAGGCACGGCGATGACCGACGCTACAGTTTGCTGAATGTCGCGGCGATGTACGCGAATCACGAGCGACAGCGGGCGGTGGCCGAGTTGTTCAGGTCACTGCGAGTCAACGTAGCGACAGCGCGGGTAGTAGAAGTTGGCTGCGGTACGGGCAAGAACCTGCTCGACTTTCTCAGGCTCGGTTTCCAGCCGGAGCGGTTGCAAGGAATCGAACTGCTGAGCGACAGTGCGGCCGAGGCACGCAGGGTACTACCGAATAGCTTGCGGATTATCAACGCGGACGCGGCGACCTGTTCCGCGATCGTTGCCGGAAGTCAAGACATCGTCTTTCAAGCGACCGTGTTCTCATCATTGCTCGACGACGACTTCCAGGAGAGCCTGGCGGCGAGGATGCGGAGCTGGTTGCGTCCCGGTGGCGGAGTATTGTGGTACGACTTCATAGTTGACAACCCTCGGAACGCGGATGTTCGCGGGGTTCCCGTCCAACGAATCCGTGAGCTGTTCCCTGACGGACAGTTTCGCTTCCGCCGTATCACGCTTGCACCACCGATTGCTCGATTTGTCACGCAGGTGCATCCAGCGTTGTATCCGTTGATCAACATCTGTCCCTGGTTGCGTACTCACGTGCTGGCATGGATACAAACGCCCTGAGGCGGATGGGCGCAGCGGCAAGGATTGACGCTCCGGCAGTGCCCGATCGGAGAGAATGCCCAAGGTAAGTGTCATTATCCCCACGCGAAACCGCGTGCAGTTGCTCCAGCGCGCGATCACGAGCGTACTGCGCCAGACGTTCGATGACTTCGAGCTTCTGGTTGTCGACGACGGCTCGACAGACGGTACCCGCGATGCCGTCGATGCGCGGATCGACCCCCGGATGCGCTACTTACCGCAGTCCGAAAGCCGGGGTACTGCTGCTGCTCGTAACGTGGGAATTACGAGTGCAGCGAGCCCGTACTGTGCATTTCTGGATGACGATGACGAATGGCTTCCGGACAAGCTTCGATTGCAGATAGCAAGAATACAAGCTGCACGCCCGAGGGTCGCCGTGATCGCGACCGGTTACGTTGAAGTCGACGCAACGACCCGCGGCGTCATCCGAGAATGGGTACCCGCCGGCACTGGCTGGGGATTTGACGAGGTGCTCACGCGCGGCAATCTTGCTCCAACTTCGACGATTCTCGTCAAGACTGACTGTTTCGCCAGGGTGGGCCTGTTCGACCCATCCTTGACATACGGCGAAGACCTGGACATGTGGCTGCGCCTGACCAGGGAATTCGAAATCGACGCCGTCGCTGCACCGCTGACGATCATTTCGCTGCAGCCAAACGGGTTGTCTCGAAGTTACGCCGTCATTGCGCAGGGTTGCGACGCCTTCATTCGGAAAAATCGTACCGTGCTCGAAGGATTTCCACAGGTGTACGCCGAGCGCCTGAGGAGCCTGGGCACCTACTATGCGTTTATCGGTGAGATGCGAAAGGCCCGAACCGCCTTTCGGCAAGCAGTTGCCCAGGACCCTGCCAATCTGATGACGTACGCATGTATCGCTGCGTCCTGGATGGGCAGTGACATATTCAAGCGCTTATCCACTGCACGGAACCTGCTCCTCGAGCGCGCACCACAGCGCATCGACGGTCAGTCGAAACGCGCTCCGTCGAATCGAGTATCCGATTCTCCCCAGCGCGGCCGATAAGCTCCAACGGTTCCTGCATTCTGCCCGCGATTCCTTCACCATAAACAGCTGCCATCGGCCTCCTCGTCCGTAATGAGGAAAGGACACGTGCGTTCGCAACGGAAAATCGCCATATACGACCCTTCCGGTTCCGGAGGCATTACTCATTACAGCTATGAGCTCGCCACGGCGCTTGCGGCATCCGACTGCGCAGTAACGCTGATCACGTCGTCCGACTACGAACTGCGAGACGTGCCAAAGACGTTCAAGACCTGGTATCTGTTCAGGCGCAGCCTGATGAACGTCGTTCGCGACGTGTTGACGAACACGCGGATGATCAGAAGCGCATCCGAGGCGTCGAATCCAGACACGATCGCCCGGCCAACCTCCCGGCCGTCGCTGCTGGACATCCTCAGGACGCTGAGACGATGCTGGCTTGTGACCAAAGCAACGCTGGTCCTGCTTTTCAACGGGACGGAAGTCGTTCATGTCCAGTGGATCGCGGATCGCTTCGCCGATCTCTATTTCATCCGTCTGTTACGCCTCTGTGGCTTCAAGATCGTTTACACCGTCCACGACCTGTTACCGCATGACGGGGACACGCCCGCGAATCGAGAGTTTTTTCAGCGGATGTACCAGCAGCCTGACCGTTTGATCGTCCATTCGCATGACAACAAGCGGGAAATGCTGGAGTTGTTCGACGTAGAAAGCGGCAGGCTCCTTGTAATCCCGCACGGAGCGCCGGCTCGACAGACCAGGCGCCTTATCGAGCGGACGGGGGCGGACACCGGTTTTTCGACTGACGACAACATGTCCGCACACGCTGCACGTGCGGCGCTCGGGCTCCCTTTGGATGTGAACGTCATTCTCTTCTTCGGCCTCATCAAGCAATACAAGGGTCTCGAGTACTTGCTGCAGGCGTTCGACATCATCGACAGCCGCGTCGAGCGGGTGAGCTTGTTGATTGCCGGCAGGATCGACGACAGCGATCCCGAGGCGTACAACCGCTATTCAACAATGTTGTCGCAGTACGCTCGCCGGGCGAATGTTGTCGTGAAGAGCGGCTACATTCCAGTCGATGAAACGATCAGGTATTTTTCGGCGGCTGACGTGGTGGTGCTTCCCTACATCAAGGCGTCGCAGAGCGGTGTCTTGCTAACGGCTTACGCGACGGGCAGGCCCGTTGTCGTGACCGATACCGGTAGTCTGCCCGAGACGGTGCACCACGGCAGCAGCGGCTTCGTCGTTCCTCCCAAAAATACCGAGGCCCTTGCCGATGCGATCCTGGCCATCGTCACCGACGTTGAATTGAAGAAAAGAATGGGTGCCGAAGCGTCGCGGTTAGCGACTACCACCTACTCGTGGCGACATATCGGTCAGCTGACGAGGGGGGTGTACGACGCCTTGGTTGGCGACATTGCGACGACCCGCTCCGGCGCCGAGTGATGGGGCTTCGTTGTTTTGACGTTGAAATTCGGGACTATTCGACCGAGCTGTCGAATGACTTCCCGGTGCTGGCCTAATCCGGCATTCGCAACCAGAACCGCCAGCTGTTCACGGAATTTGACGGGATCCAACCTGTCGTTGCGGCGGACGCGCAGGATTTTCTCGACGCCTGCTGGCTCCAGCCGCTCGCCTTCGGCGGTCAGCTCTTCATGCAGTTTTTCGCCCGGGCGCAAGCCGACGAACGTGATCGGAATGTCTTCGTCGGGCACGTAGCCTGAGAGCCGAATCAAATTGCGCGCGATGTCGAGTATGCGGACCTGCTCGCCCATTTCGAGGACGAAGGTTTCTCCGCTGCCCACCACAGTAGCCTGTAAGACAAGCTGCACGGCTTCGGGGATGAGCATGAAGTATCGACGAATGTCGGGATGCGTGACCGTCACCGGCCCACCGGCGCGGATCTGCTCCATCATCCGCGGGATTACGCTTCCGTTGCTGCCGAGCACGTTGCCGAACCGGACCGTCACGAATCGAGTGTGGCTCGGTTCTGCCGCCGTGTGCTGCGTCACGAACTCTGCCACCCGTTTCGTTGCGCCCATGACGCTCGTTGGGTTCACCGCCTTGTCGGTCGAAATCAGTACGAAATGATCGGCCTCGTATTGCCTCGCGGCTTCGGCGACGATTTGCGTTCCAATCACATTGTTCTTGACGGCCTCCGAGGGATTGGCCTCCATCAAGGGCACGTGCTTGTGCGCGGCCGCGTGGAACACGAGTTGCGGCCGATACTGCGCGAATACTTCCCGCACGCGCACGGCATCCGTGACGTCGCCGACTACCGCGTGTACGTTGGGGGCGACAGGCCGATCCGTCAGATCGTTGATGATTGTGTACAGACTGTTCTCGTACCGTTCGTACAGGACGAGGTCTGTCGGTGACAATGCGGCGATCTGCCGACACAACTCGGAGCCAATCGATCCTCCCGCTCCTGTCACGAGCACCCGTTTTCGTGAGATCAGCTGGCGCACGCGCTGGATGTCCAGCGCGACTTGACTGCGCGGGAGCAGATCCTCGATCTCCATCGGCCGTATCTCGTTCACCCCGACCTTGCCGTTGACGAGCTCGGAAAGACTTGGCAGCGTCGTAATCGGGATCTTGAATCCCTCGAGCCGGTGAACAAAATTGCGAATCACGTCCGGCGGCGCGCTCGGAATGGCGACGAGAGCTTCGGCCGGTTTCGTTGCCGCGACGATCGTCGGGATGTCCACTCTGGTGCCGAGCACCTTGATTCCGTCAATCCTGCGGCCGACTTTCGAACGGTCATCATCAATGAAGCCGACCGGCCGGTAAATGCCGCCCCTGCGCATCTCGCGCACGATCATGTCACCGGCATCACCGGCTCCGATGATCAACACCCTGCGGCGGCGGCCGATGGGCGTCAAACGGCCGAGGTAGGGCAGCATCCGCCAGCCGAGGCGCAGACCGCCAAGCAGACAGATCAGGAGCAGCGCGTCGATGATGACTACCGAACGGGGATAGAGGGCCGGCGTGAGCGGGCTGTAAACACTGACGTAGAGCAGCACGGTGCTGGTCGCGACAGCCAAGAGAATTCGACAGAGGTCCCAGACGCCTGCGTAGCGCCACAGTCCTCCGTCGATGCCGAACGCGACGAATGCGACACCGCGAACGCCAAGGAGTGCCGGCAGTGTTGACAGCAGCGCTGCCCAGATTTCACGCGGAACAGCGCCGTCGAAGCGCAGCAGGATCGCAGTGACCGTCGATGCCGGAATCAACAAGAGTTGGGCGAGCATCGCCAGCAACCGTTTCGCGGTTGTTCGCGAAGCCAGTTCGGATAGCAGTTCTCGGAAAACTTCCCGCGGATACGCGCGGCTTCGACGCGAACTCATGCCTTTGACTGGCACTGAGACGGTCGGAGGGGAGGCCGACCAGCGCATGCGCAGAACTGAGCAATTTCAGATCCATGACGGGCATTCCGCTCGGCGTGAATTTATGCTCGCGTTTCTTCAGGGCGGGTCGCTGCCGGGGCCGTGGCGGTCCTTCCGCCGGCTGACTTTCTTCGCCCCAGACGGAGAGGCCTGGGATTATGTGGCTCCCGCTCTCACTTCTTGCCGAATGCTCCACGCCGCGCCGCCGAAGGTCGCTGCGCCCTGACCGCCGCGGTCGGCTTTCCACCAGACGCTGACGACACTCACCTCGTCGTACACGCTGCGCTTTAATGCCACCGTCGACTTGTCCGTGTTGTAGTTCCCGCCGTTGTGGGCGAAGTGATGGTGATCGTCGGCGGTGTTGTGTCGGAAATCGCGGATGGTCTAATGCTGGGAATCGTCGGCGTAACCGCGGGCTGAATCAGGATGCTTCACTTGAAGAGCTGTGTGGCCGCCGCGCTTGCGGCGCGCACCGCTTAGGTCCGTGAACGCAATGACTTCGACGCATGCGTGTTCACGCGGAATGGCGTCCATGGACGCGTAACGCGAGCCGATTTTCGCGACCGGCTTACGGTTACGTAATCGTCGATTGGAAGATGCGTTGATCTCCGCCGTTGACTCCACCCGAAACCCGCGATAGAAGACTGCTGTGACCCTCTCGACATCTGTGGAGTGAAGGTCGCCGACTACCCCTCTGAAACTGAGCAATTCGAGTCACCATGAGTCCCGACGACAACGATTCGCGCCCGCTTGCAGACACACTTCGCTCGCGCGGAGCGAACCCTGACCCTCTATCCATGTTCGATTCCGAAGGTCCGGATCTCGCGACACCACCCGCCGCGAATCAAGACCTGCCGTATGAATCGGAAGACCCGGTTCGCGAGGTTCGACAGCGGCTGCTCGCCGGCAACTTCGAAGGGGCATCCCCCCGTCCCATTCCAGGGCGACTCGGTGCGTTGAAAATCAGGTTCTCAGAGACAGCCGCGGACATTCAATCGCGTGTCACGTCTCGAATCCGCAATTACATCGTTCAGCATCCGAAGCTATTGGTGCCGATGGCGTCGATTGCATGTGTGCTGATCATCGCGTTCGTGGCCGGGCTCGCGGTACCGGAAGTCGTCGTTCTCGCACCCATGCCATCGGCTTCGGCGAAAATCGCTCGTAACCGTGCAGATGTCGTTCAACCGAGCGATCGCGCCGCCGCCTCGGTTACATCAACAGTGACGAACGGGAACCCGGCTCGTGTGGATACCGTAGAAGCACAACGTCGAGCGTCTGACCCGACGCAGGGGAGGGCGACGGCGGCCAAGTCTGGCGTCACGGTGCAACGTGCGGCGGTCGATGTTCGATCGATGCCTTCGCGCCGAACGCCTGCCGCCGAATCAAGCGAACCTGTGCCGGTGCGCCCTCCGGCTTCCATTCCCACGGCGCAGAATGTTGCAGCCTCGGCTGCGGCGCTCTCTTCGAACACAAATCCGCCGGCCGTATTGACTGCACAGCATCCGGACTCACTCTCTTCGGATCCGGCCCCCGTACCGAGGGCGACCGATCCGGACTCGCTCTCTTCCAGGTCCACTCCTGTGTTGAGCACGCCCGATCCGTATGCGGACGCGGTCTATTCACAGAAGGATCCAAGCGTCCGTCCGCCGCAGATGATCGACATCGACCTCCCACGGCCGGCCATTGCGAATTGGACGACCATCAGGAATTCCATGGAAGTCATCATTACTGAGAATGGAAGCGTCGAGCGTGTGAAGTGGCTCCGCTCCGGTGGCGGGCGTATGCCTGACGTGATGCTCCTCAGCCGCGCAAAGCTGTGGAAATTTGCGCCGGCCGTGAAAGACGGGCATGCGGTGCGCTACAAGCTCGTAATCAGCTGGGACGTCAATCCGTAGATACGTTCTCCGGACCGCCGTGATCGTTCAAACCCGCACGACGCGGGTTTTTTTCTGTCGTCGTGGAACGCTCTTGCGCTCGTGCATACGCGTGGCGCGTCGGACGGGGGCACCTTCGACGAACTACCGCGGTTCCCCCTCCGACAGACGAGCGTTCACGAGCGCCGTGATGGGTGTGATGAGCCCTCGCTCGATGATTTGGTGGCCCTGCGGATTCGGATGCCGGTCACGTGGATGAATCCAGAGCCGTGGCCCGTCCTCGCCCTTGAACGCCGGAAGTAAATCCACCGTCCGGATCCCAAACGACGCACACATCGCCGCGACACGTTCATGAACGCCGCGGAACGGGTACCGATCATCCAGATTGGACAGCTCGGGGATGATGGCAACGATGACAGCGATCTTCCTGGCTGCAGCCGTCGTCGCCATCGCCTCGTATTTGGCGGTGAGCTTCTTCCAGAGCGGACTGTCGTCGGCGTAAAGGGCATCCCAATCTCGCAGGTTGAACCTCTTGAGCAGGAATGAATATCTATATGCGAGAAAGGTGACGAGCCGCGAAGTCTT
>Ga0114129_10016192_pt1 | contig 10610 bp, 9 predicted proteins | sample RhiMetdeltSRZDD1_FD_80071 | JGI IMG/M metagenome (GOLD analysis project Ga0114129, IMG submission 80071) | Populus rhizosphere microbial communities from Tennessee, USA - Rhizosphere MetaG P. deltoides SRZDD1 (version 2) (version 2) | ecosystem: Host-associated > Plants > Roots > Rhizosphere >... | reverse complement strand
GATCGATTCAGTCGACGCTGCCGAATCAGATGCCGGTCAGCATCAATTTCTGGGCGGGGCCGGGCGACGAGCCGACGCTTCTGAGGGTGGCGTCGGCGTACGAGGCCGCGACGAAACATCGTGTCCCGCCGCCGGCTTTTGGACCGGTCCCGAGCGAACCGTGAACTCCATTGGAAGCGGCCCGAGGGCCCGAACGAAGAATTCGTGATCCTCCGAAGCTTTTCTGGCAGTATCGTGTCCCTGCAAGGGAGGGACACGTCATGCGTCTGACGGCACTGGGGTTCATGTTGGTGCTGGCGGCGTCTGGGCCTGCGTCCGCTCAGGAATGGGAGGAGTACGTCAACACGCAGGACGGCTTCAAGGTGAACTTTCCCGGCCCGCCAAAAGTGACGGAGACCACCTGGAAGTCGCAGATGGACTACATCCTCCCGGCGCGCGTCTATAGCGTCGACAAAGGGCGCGAGCATTACTCGATCACCGTCGTCGATTACACCGGCCTCGAACAGCAGGGCATCGAGCGCTCGAAGACGTGTCCGCCCGGGAATGCGCAGTGCCGGGAAAACGCCGGACCCATCATCGGCCCCGGCTACTGGAAGCAGGACGAGCGCGGCGCGATCGTCTACGCCACGTTCAAGCTTCTTCAGCGCGACGCCAAAGTGACCAGTCTCGTCTGGGATTGGCAGGACATGGTCGAAGGGCACTCGCTGCAGCTGACGAACAATTCCGATCAATCCCGCACGTTTGCCTACATTGCGATGCATGCGAACAGGCTCTATGTCCTGGAGGGCACCGTGCCGAAGGGATACCCGGAGCCAGGCTTGTTTCAGCAATCGCTGGGGTGGGTCGACAAGAACGGGAACGGCATTCGTTATCAGTCGGTGTATTCCAACGCGTACCACGGGATGGGTGTGTATCCAGTGCCGCCGCTTGCCGGCGCGGCCCGGCCTCCAGGTGGTGGCAAATGAAGCAGCGCCTCGGGAGAGCCCTTGCGATCGTCGTGGCGTTCGCGCTTACCGGGCATGCCGGTCAGTTGCGATCGACGAGAGACGGCGTGTACTCCGCCGCGCAGGCCGCGCGCGGGCAGGAACTCTATCAATCGCAGTGTGCGGAATGTCACGGCAAGGCGTTGGAAGGGACGATCGGCCCGCCGCTCTCCGGCCAGACATTTCTTGCAATCTGGAGCGCGCGTTCGATCGCGGATCTCGTCGACAAGATTCAAAAGACGATGCCGTTCAACTTGCCGGCGAATCTTTCACGGCCGCAGTCCACTGATCTCGCGGCCTACATTCTCCAGGTCGACAAGTTTCCTGCTGGATCATCCGAGCTGAGTGAGACCACGCTGGCCGAGATCACGTTCCCGAAGGCGCAGACCGCACCAGCGCCGGCAGCCAGCTCAGTCGGCGCGTCCCTTCCTCCGGCCGAGGGAAACCTTGCCGAGTTGATGAGGGCTATCGTGTTTCCCAGCTCGAACATCATCTTCAACGTGCAGATCAAGAATCCGGGCGCGCAGCAGAAGAAGCCGCAGGCCACCACGCCTTTTGATTATGCGGAGTGGGGGAACACCGTGTATCCGGGATGGCTGGCCGTCGACCAGGCCGCCATTGCGATCGTCGAGACGGCGCCGCTGTTCCTGACCCCCGGACGACGATGTCAAAACGGCAGGGCCGTGCCGGTGGATCGTGCCGATTGGAAGCAATACGTGGCGGCGCTCGTCGACGTCGGCAAGCAGGCTCATCGGGCGTCACAGGCCAGGGATCACGAAGCGTTCATCGAGATCAGCGATAAACTGAACGACGCGTGCGCGAACTGTCATAAGGTGTACCGCGACAAGGGCGGCACCGAGGGCAGCGGCGGGGCCCGATGCCAGTGATCCGTTGACCGTACGTGGGCCCGACCTTTGACCGTACGTAGGCCCGACCTCTGACCGTACGTAGGCCCGACCTTTAGGTCGGGCGTGAGTCAGCGTCAGTTGAGCAATTTGCGGCATCACGCCGGGGGCAGGAGGAAAGATCATGCGCCTGTTGCCACTCATTTCGGCGGCGTTGGTCCTGGCGGCTCCGGGTTCTCTGTTCGCGCAGGAATGGATCGAGTTCGCCAATCAGCAAGATCGCTTCACGTGTAACTTCCCGAGTCAACCGAAAGTCACGGAGACGACGTTTCGATCCGAACGCGGCGCCGACTTGCCGATGCGGGTCTATAGCGCCGCGCAGGGGCAGAGCCGCTACTCCGTGACGGTGATCGACTACAACCAGGCGCGGCGAATACTCACCGAGAAGGCGAAGTCCTGTCCGGCGGGCGCCGAGCCGTGTCTTGGCGCCGCCGGCAACGAAGGGCATTGGCGGGACGATCTGCGCGGCGCGACCGTGTACGCGTCGTGGCAGTTCATGAAGCGCGACGCCAAGCTCACCAGCTTCGAGTGGAATCTCGTGGACCAGGTCGAGGGGCATCAGCTGCAGCTCACCAACAACGCCGACAAGTCTCGAACGTTTGCCGGCATCTACATGCACGAAAACAAGCTCTACATCATCGAGGGAACCGTGCCGGCCGGCTATCCCGAGCCCGGGCTCTTCCAGCAGTCGCTCGGATGGCTCGACGAAAACGGGATCGGGCTGCGCTATCAGTCTGTCTACTCCAATGGATTCCCGGCGCCCCCGCGCGTCAACAGAACGCGTGAGCAACAAGGGCAGGGACGGATTGACGCCCCTGTCACGCCACCGAAGTGAAACGGTCGGAGCGTGATCGTGGAACTGCTTCCAGGAATGTTTTCTGCGAGTCCGGTACGAGGAGGATGAGCATGCGCTTCAAACAAGGTTGCTGTCTGGCGGCAATTTGTGCGGTCGCCGTGGCGTTGCCGGCGTGGGCGCACCATTCGCACGGAAACTACGTCGATACGTTCATGGACATCAGCGGCGTGGTCAAGGAAGTGCATCTGGTCGTCCCGCACTCCTGGGTCTATCTGGAGGTCAAGGACGAAAAGGGCGAGCCGCAGATGTGGGCGCTTGAAGCCACCGGCCGCGTTGGCCTCCAGAAAATCGGCGTCACGGCCGATTACCTGAAGCCGGGCGACACGATCAAAGCGCGCTGCCATCGTCTCAGGGACGGCTCCAACGGCTGTCTGCTCGGGTTCCTCAAGGCCCCGGATGGAACGGTCAAAGATTGGGACGGCAACAACGCCCCTCCGCCGACCGACTTTTAAGTTTTCCCGCGCGATCCTCGTTCTTGGATCAGAACTGCGGGCTGCGACAAAACTGCAGCATTGCCCTCGGCCAGACGGTCCGAGAGTGGTAGCCTAGCCGCATTCTCCGTTCGGGTCGCTATCGTTCCAACACCACTCAGCACTCACGTGTTGAGTATCGAGGGCCTGATGACTACAAGAACGCTGTGGAGCGGCATCATCGGCATGGCGGTCGGTGTGCTGCTCGTCTCCAGCGCCGCGACGGCGCAGAGCACGATTTCCGGCCAGGTCCGGGACGTCAGCGGAGGCGTTCTGCCGGGTGTCTCGGTCGAGGCGAGCAGTCCCGTCCTCATCGAGAAGTCCCGAAGCGTCGTCACCGACGAACAGGGCCGCTACTCGATCGTCGATCTGCGGCCGGGAATCTACCAGGTTGTCTTCACGCTGCAAGGGTTCGCGACGCTGCAGCGCGAAGGCATCGAGCTGCCGGCGAATTTCAACGCCTCGGTGAACGTCGAACTGAAAGTCGGCGCGCTCGAAGAGACGATCACCGTCTCGGGCGATTCGCCGATCGTCGACGTGCAGAGCTCGCAGAAGACCATCAACCTGAAGCGCGAGATATTGGACGAGCTGCCGACGGCGCGAACCTACGCCGCCGAAGGGTCTCTGGCGGTTGGCGTCAAGGTGATCGCGCAGAACGTCGGCGGAGCGCGCATCGCGGCGCAGCAACGGCTTTACGTGCACGGCGCGGCGGCGGCCGACAACACGGTGTCGGTCGACGGCATGTCGATGAACTCGACGTATTCGAACGGCGAGACGCAGCCCAATCACAACGATTCGATGACGCAGGAAGTCACCGTGCAGACCTCGACGCCCGGCGCAGAAGTCTCTGGCGGCGGCCTGTTCATCAACCTGGTTCCGAAAGAAGGCGGCAATCAGCTGAGCGGGCAGAGCTTCGTGGGGTACACGGGAAGCGGCTTTCAGAGCAGCAACCTGACGCCGGAGCTCAAGGCCAAAGGACTGACGACGGGCGACGGGGTTCAATACATTTACGACGTCAACGCGTCGATCGGCGGCCCGATCGTCAAAGACAAACTGTGGTTCTTCGGCTCGTATCGCAACATCGGCAACGCGAACATCGTGCCGAACAGCTTCTATCCGGACGGAAGCCTCGGCCTCTACGACCAGGATGTTCAGAACTACACGGTTCGTTTGACCTGGCAGGCCTCGCCGCGGAACAAGATCACGTCGTACATCGATCGTGTATTCAAGCACGTCGGTCACGCCTTCAGCTCCGGCGAGGAAATCGTCAACGCATCGAAGCTGTGGCCCACGCCCCTGTACTACACGGGCCAGATCAAGTGGTCGTCTCCGATCACCAACAAGCTGCTGGTCGAGGGCGGCTTCGGAGCGAGCGTGAACGACATCTCGATGATCTACCAGCCCGGTATCGCGAAGGTGCGCGGCACGCCGGAGTGGTACGCGACCGCTTCGCGGCAGGACATCACGCTGGCGACCCGAACGGTGGCTGGCACAGCGGAGAATTTCACCTACCCGCCGGTCTACCAGATTTCCGGCTCCGTGTCGTACGTCACCGGCTCGAACACGTTGAAGGTCGGCGAGCAGTGGCGCTATGGGCCGTACCGGGTCAACACCAACGTGAACGCCGATCTGATTCAGCGCTACCGGAACGGCGTGCCCGACTCGGTGATCGTTTACAACACACCGCAGCGCAGCCGGGAGCACGTGAACGCCGATCTTGGCGTGTACGTCCAGGATTCGTGGACCATCAAGCGGCTGACGTTGAACCCCGGCGTGCGCTACGAGCGCTTCAACGTGTCCATCAATGCCATGGAAGTCGAGCCTGGCCGCTTTGTGGGATTCAGATCCTATCCGGCGCAGAAGGATCTGCCCAACTGGAACAACTTCACGCCGCGGTTTGGCGCCGTCTACGATCTGACCGGTGACGCGAAGACGGCGATTCGATTCGGGTTCAACAAGTACAACACGAGCTATGGACTGAACGCGACCGCGCCGTACGACCCGATGGCGCTCAGGAACGACACGCGCAACTGGTCCGACTGCGCGTTTCTTCCCGGCACCTCCACGTGCAATCCCGCACTGATTGGAGCGCCGGGCTATCGCGACAATATCGCGCAGGACAACGAGATCGGCCCGGTGGTGACGCCGTTCGGTAACAACCGCATCGCCGATCCCAACAAGAAACGCGACTACAACCTGCAGTACAACCTCGGCGTGGATCGACAGATCGCGTCCGGGATGTCCGTCAGCTTCGCGTGGTTCAGGCGCAGCTGGTACGACCTCCCGATCAGCGTCAATCAGCTCGTCAACCCGGACACCGACTACACGCCGTTTGACACGACGAACCCGCTGACGGGCGAGACGATGACGTTGTACAACTTGAATCCCGCAAAAGCAGGGCAGTCGTTGATCCTCGACACCACGAGCACGGATCACTCGAAGACGCGGAGGGATTACACCGGATTCGAAGCGAGCGCCACAGTACGACTGCCGCACGGGGCAACTCTGATCGGCGGGTGGGCCGCCGATCGCACGATCAACGTCACGTGCGAAAACCCGGACCCGAACCTGCGGTTCAACTGCGACCAGGGTCAGTTCGATATTCCGCTCCGCAGCGACTTCAAGTTCATCGGCACCTATCCGGTCGCCTACGGCATTCATCTCGGGGCCGTGCTTCAGAGCTATGCAGGCGCCGCAGTGCCGGTCAGCTGGTCGGTGCCGGCAAACGTATTCCCCGGCGGCCGCCGGACGCAGGCGGTCACCTTGCAGACGACGGTTGTCGGGACAGGCTATACGGGATCGAGTCTGAGCGATCCGGGCTCGACGTATCTGTCGCGATGGAACCAGCTCGATCTGAGCATCCGGCGAACGTTCGCGTTCGGCCGGTTCCACGTGGATGGCAGTCTCGACGTCTTCAATGCGTTGAACTCCAGCGTCGTGTTGAGTCAAAACCAGGCATTCGGCAGCTCGTTGGGAATGCCCACGGGGATCCTGCAGCCGCGGCTGTTGCGTATTTCCAGCAACGTGAAGTTTTAAAGAAAGGTCAGTCCTTCTGTCGCAGGATGAGCAGTTCTTCTCCCTGGAGTCGACCGCTCACCGCCTCTCGCTGGTTTCCGGTCGTGACGAACACGAGCGAACCGGCGACCGCCACATCGATGGCCGGCATCGCTGTCTTGTACGCCGCAACCATCCGCGGCTTCTCCGGCGTCGACAGATCGACGACCTGAAGACCTTCGGCAAGATCGGCAACGTACGCGAGGCGGCCATTCAGCGCCATCCGGTCTCCGCCGCCGGGGGTAGCGAGTCGCGACAATAACGCCGGCACGGCGGGATTCGAAACGTCGTACACCTGCAGCTCCCGGCCTCCGCTCACGGCGGCGATCTTGCGGCGGGGCGTCCCGGATGTCTCCGCAATCGCGATTGAGATGAACCGTCCGAAGTTCGATTCGATCGCCTGCTGCGAGCCCAGCGGATCGACGGGCGGCTTCGACGGGTCGATGACGTAGAAGCCGTTCGGCGAATCGACCGCATACGCCAGCGAGCCGATGACCGCGACATGACGAGGGTAGCCCTCGAGAAATACCGAGCCGAGCGTCGCCGGCTTCGACGGATTCGAGACGTCGAGGAACGCAATACCCAGCATGTGATCGGCGACGAGCGCCGTCGTTCCCCAGACGTCGATGGAATGCGCTTGTCCGCGCGTCTTGAACGAGCCGCGCAGCACCGGCGCCTCCGGATTCGATACGTCGACGATGCCGATGCCCCAGAGATCAGCGGCCACATACACTGAGGAGCCTGACACCGTGAATCCCCAGATTCGATCGGGGAGCGTGCAGGCGCCAATGCGCTTCGGCGCCGCAGGATTCGAGACGTCGACGATCGTGAGCGTGTCGGCTTCCGCCACGTAGGCGTACTGCCCTTGCAGCTTGATCGTGCCCGCCGGCACATGCAGCGAGCCGACCGCCGTGAACGTCACCGGCTGGGCAACGCCTGGGGTGGCGGTGAGCCCGACGATCGCGAACGCCAGGAGCGAGGCTCGCGTCACGGCTGCTTCCGTGCGATGCGATAGAGTGCCGACCGCGTGCGAAGGATCACGCTGCCGCGCACGACGGCGGGCGTGGCCATCGACATGTCGTTGAGTGAGTTCTTGCCGAGCAGCTTGTATTCGGGGCCTGCCTGGATCACGAACGTATCGCCGTCTTCGCTCAACACGAAAATCTTTCCGTTGTACGCCCACGGCGATGCCGTGAAACCGGAGGCTTCCGAAGAAATGCGTTGCCGCGGGTAGATCGGTTTGCCCGTCCTCGCGTCGTTGCACAGGAGGAAGCCGCGGTCCAGCAGTGTGTAGTAATAGTCGCCGTAGATGAGCGCCGAGGTGTTGTAGGTCCCGAGCTGTGGATTGGACCAGACAATGTACTCGTTGCTGGTCTGGTCGGGCTGAAGCGAGATATCGCCCGTGGCTCCGGGGCGGATCGCGTGAACCGGTCGCGGGAACGTGGCCGGATATCCGGCATTCAAATAGAGCAGGCCGAAGCGGGCGAACGGCGTCGGCGATGTCAACCCAGTCCCTTTGAGCTCCCACAGCAGCTTGCCGCTGAGATCGTAGGAACGGATCTTGATGCCGCCCTCGATCACGATCTCCGTGCGCAGATCGTTTTCCCACACCACCGGCGTCGACCAGTTGCCCTGTTCCTGACGGTTCACTCTCCAAAGCTCTTCGCCGGTTCGTGCATCGAAGGCGGCGAGGAACGACTGCGTGAGGTTGTCGTTGACGACGTAGAGGCGCCCCTTGTGCAGGACGGGTGACGCGGCGGTGCCGTACTCGGCGTTCTTGCGGTTGGTCGGGAACGTGCCGAGATCTTTCGCCCAGATCGTCCGGCCGTTGAAGTCGAGCGCGGTGACGAGACCGATGCTGCCCAGGTAAACGTACAACCGTTCGCCGTCGGTGACCGGCGTCTCGGAGGCGAACGTGTTCTTGAGATGTTTCGCCGTGGCGGGCACCGCCCGCCGCAATTCCCGCTCCCACCGGATCCGGCCGGTGTTGAAATCGACGTCGTAGACCATCCAGCGGTGTTCCGCTGACGATTTCACGCCGCCCTGATCGTCGTACAGGCCCGGGACCGGCGGTCGCTCCTGGCCTGAGCTGATCGCAGCGGTAAGAAAGACGTGGTCGTCCCAGACGACGGGCGAGCTCCAGCTGAGGCCGGGTATCGCGGATTTCCAGACGATGTTTTCGGCTTCGCTCCAGGTATCGGGGAGCGCGGGATCGTCGGCCACAACGCCCGCCTGCTGACCGCGGAACTGCGGCCATTGGTCGCTCGCGGACACGCCGGCGAGGGCGAACATGAATCCGGCGGCCGCAACGACTGCACGCGTCACGCGTCTCTCTTCACCGAGGAATCAGGCTCTTGCGGATCTTGGCGACGACCGTGAAGTTCGGATCGACGACGTTGGCGATTTCGTATTCGAGTGCCTGCCCCATGAACGTGTCGGCGCCGCGTTCGGAGAAGCCGTAATCGGCAATCAACCACTTCTGCATTTCGCTGGTCGCGTGCTGAAACGCTTCGAGCAGCGGTCGCGCGCTGCCGAGCACCATGATGTAGGTCTCGTTCTCGAGACGCGGCCAGCCGATGGGTTTCTTCTTGACCAGATCGACGGTGAACTCGACGTCCATCGAGGTCTCGAGTCCCGTGCCGGCCGACTCGCCGTCCCCCATGCGCGCATGGCCGTCGCCGATAAAGAGCAGGGCGCCGGGCTCTGCGACCGGCAGCATCAGTGTGACGCCCGCATTCATGCCGGCGTAATCCATGTTTCCACCGAACGCTCCAGGCGACGAGGTCGTGATGGCCTGCTTTTGCGTGGGCGCGACGGCGACGCAGCCGAGCATCGGCCGCAGCGGCAACTCGATCGCCGGCTTGATGTCGACCGCGTCGAGGCGCGCCGTGCCCTTGGCCTTGTCGATGGTCCAGGTCACGCGGCGCGGCTCGCGGTCGACGCGCGCGAGAAGCATTGCGGGGTCAACGGTGTACGGCGCCAGAAGGCTCCCCGACCATGCGCTCGTGCGGTTCGTTTCTATCTTGTCGATCTTCACGACGAGCATGTCACCCGGCTCGGCGCCTTCGACGTAGAACGGACCTGTCTGTGGGTTGGGGCCGCTCGTGACCAATTTGCCGTCCCAATCCGCACCGGCCGCATCAATGGTCTTGGTGACAACACGGTCGCCGGGCTTGATCCGCAGCACGGGCGCATGCGCACCGGAAAACGTGTTGAAGAAATGATCGGGAATGAAGCGATGCGTCTCTGCGGCGGCAAGGCTCGCCTCGAGCAGCAACAGGGCGAGCGCTGTACCCAACCGTGGCGTGTTCATCTTCACCGCCGTTTCGTCGCGAGCCGTTCGTGTCCCACGAAGTGGAGCGGGCGTAATCCGCGGATTATCACACCAGCTGAGCCGACCGGAAAGACTATTTTCAGATCAAGAATTGTCGGTCGTCGCACGTCGACGCCGATCGATGCGCGGTCACCGTTCGGTCGACGTCATCAAATCGAGCAGAGAGGAGCGTCATGTCGAAACTTCGCGTCCTGAGCTTCGCCATATCCATCGACGGCTACGGTGCCGGCCCGAGCCAGGACCTCCAGAATCCGCTCGGCGTCGGCGGCCCTGAGTTGATGGAGTGGGTGTTCCCCACGCGGTTCTGGCGGCAGATGAACGGAGAGGATGGTGGAGAGACAGGCGTCGACAATGAAATCGCCGGGCGAGGTTTTGCCGGTATTGGTGCGTGGATACTCGGGCGAAACATGTTCGGTCCGGTCCGCGGGCCGTGGCCGGACGACAGCTGGAAGGGTTGGTGGGGCGACGAGCCGCCGTATCACACGCCGGTGTTCGTCCTGACCCATCATCCCCGAGCGCCACTGAGGATGGCGGGCGGCACGGAGTTTCGGTTCGTCACCGAGGGGATCCACGCTGCGTTAGCGCAAGCGAAGTCCGCCGCGGGCGGCCGCGACATCCGCCTTGGCGGCGGCGTCGCGACGATTCGACAGTATCTGCGCGCCGCGCTGATCGACGACCTGCACCTGGCCATCAGGCCCGTTGTGCTCGGCTCAGGCGAAAATCTCCTGAACGGAATCGATCTGCGTGCGCTCGGCTACGAATCGGCGCCGCACGTGTCGGGCGAGCGAGCGATGCACGTGATCCTGCGCAAACGGACGTGATTGCGCGTCTTCAAAGGGTATTAAGCGGAAAACAAAGAGGACGCCGAGCGAGCTCGGCGTCCTGCACAACATTTCCTCTGCGAACTCTGCTGCCTCTGCGCTCTCTGCGCTCGCGCGCTCAGAAATTCAGCTGCGCGCCAATTGCGAAGAGCCGACCCTGCAGAATCGCCGTCGGCCGATCGAGCGT
>Ga0114129_10016191_pt1 | contig 10611 bp, 4 predicted proteins | sample RhiMetdeltSRZDD1_FD_80071 | JGI IMG/M metagenome (GOLD analysis project Ga0114129, IMG submission 80071) | Populus rhizosphere microbial communities from Tennessee, USA - Rhizosphere MetaG P. deltoides SRZDD1 (version 2) (version 2) | ecosystem: Host-associated > Plants > Roots > Rhizosphere >... | reverse complement strand
TACGCGTCGGCCCAGAGATGACTGTCATCGGCCACGCGGATCAGCTGAGGTGTGACGCGCACCCGGCCCGGTGTTCCCGGCGTGCGCTCCCACCGCACGCTCCCCTCGAGCACGTAGGCCGCTCCCAGCTCCTGGCCGATGTCTCGCAGCGGCTTCGTGGCGTTGCGATACTGGTCGGCGCTGGTGCGCGAGATGACACGGAGTCCGGACAGGCCCGCGAGCCGGCTGGTGATCTCCTCGGTGAGCCCGTCGGCGAAGTACTGCTCGTCGGGCGGGCCGAGATTCTTGAAGGGCAGCACGGCAAGCACCGGAATGCTCGAGCCTTCTGCGACGGGCACGGTTCGAGGCGAGCGCCAGAGCAGCGCACCGGCCGCAGCCACCGCCACGAGCACGAAGGCGGCAATGGCCCACCACCGAAGGCGATCCTGTGAGCGCACAGCGGTTGTCCCCGCCAGTGCGGAGGCGAAGTCGGCGGGCGTGGAGAACCGCTGCTCCGGATGACGGGCCAGCGCCTTGAGCAGTGCGGCATCCATCGCCTTGGACAGCTCGGGGCGCAGACTGCGTGCTGAAGGAGGAGGCTCCACCAACCGTCGCATCATGACGGCGCGGGCGTTGGTGCCGGTGAACGGCGGCTCACCGGTCAGTGCCTCGTAGACGACGGAGCCCAGGCCGTACACGTCGCTGCGTTCGTCGGCACCTTCGCCACCCGCTTCTTCGGGACTCATGTAGAGTGGCGTCCCCACCGCAACGCCCGCATCGGTCACCGACGGCGAGAGCTCCTGGTCAGTCGCGCGCGCCAGACCGAAGTCGGCCAGCAACGCGTGCCCCTCGGCGGAGAACATGATGTTCTCGGGCTTGATGTCGCGGTGGATCACGCCGTGGGCATGAGCGTACGCCAGCGCCTCCCCCAACTCGGTCGCGAGCTGCGTCGCCTCAGCCTGGCTCAAGGGGCCGCGCGCTTTCAATCGGTCGCGCAGCGACCCCGCTTCGACGAACGGCATGGTGAACCAGAGCCGCCCGACGGCGACGCCAGAGTCGAACAATGGCAGGATGTGGGGATGCTGCAGACGCGCGAGGGTCAGGATCTCACGCTCGAAGCGCCCGGTGCCCAGCTTCTCCCCGGCCGCGACCGAAAGGACCTTGAGCGCGACGTGACGCTGGTGGCGCCGATCGAGCGCCCGAAAGACCACGGCGGACGAGCCCTGGCCAAGGATCTCTTCGATGGTGTAGCGGTCGCTGAGCTCGGCCGCAACCCGTTCGGCGTCGGTCGTGAGCATGGAGGGAACCCGAGCCAAAATTAGCGGAGGTAGGAACCTGCCGCCTCCCCTGTTTGCATCCGCTGCGAATTCTGCTGGCCGTTACAGGTGAACCCGCACAGATTAGGACACTCCTCAGCCTGGGATAGGTCCTCCTGACCGACGTTGCGGCGTCGCTCCGCGGGGCTCTACGCAACCGCTACACGCTGGAGCGTCAGCTCGGCGCCGGCGGAATGGCTACCGTGTATCTCGCGCGGGACCTCAAGCACGATCGCCTCGTCGCGCTCAAGGTGCTCCGGCCCGAGCTCGCTGCTATCCTCGGCGCCGAGCGATTCCTCCAGGAGATCCACATCAGCGCCCGGCTCGACCACCCCCACATCCTCACCCTGATCGACTCAGGCGAGACGGAAGGGTTCCTGTGGTACGTCCTGCCCTACGTGCGCGGAGAGTCGCTGCGCGCCAGGTTGGCCCGAGAGAAACAGCTCTCAATTGACGAGGCTGTGCGGATCGCGACTCAGGTTGCAAGCGCCCTGGACTACGCACATCGCCACGGCGTGGTCCATCGCGATATCAAGCCTGAGAACATCCTGCTGCACGAGGGCGAGGCGGTCGTCGCTGACTTCGGGATCGCGCTGGCAGTGCGCGAAGCCGGGGGAACTCGTATTACCGAAACCGGCCTGTCGCTGGGTACGCCGCAATACATGAGCCCGGAGCAGGCGACGGGAGGCTCAGAGCTCGATGCCCGCTCCGATGTCTACTCGCTGGCCGCCGTCGTCTACGAGATGCTCGCCGGAGAGCCGCCCCACACAGGACCTACGGCGCACGCAGTAATCGCGAAGCTCGTGACCGAGCGGCCAACCCGAATCCGCACGGTGCGCGACACCGTCCCCGAGGGGGTCGATGCCGCAATCGCGAAAGCGTTGGCGAAGGTTCCGGCCGATCGGTTTCAGGACGCGAGGCAGTTCGCGGCTGCCTTGGAAACGCCACAGACTCGACTGGACCGCGGTAAGCGGCGCAGCCTCGTGGTCGCGGCGGGGATCGGCGGGGCGGTTATCCTCGCGGCGCTGGTTGCCGTCCGGCACCCATGGCATCGCCCGGGGAGGACGGTCACGCCGGTGGCCGCCGCCCTCCCTTCCGTGGCAGTTCTCCCTTTCGATAATCTCACCGGGAATCCCGACGACCGCTATCTGAGCGATGGCATGACCGAAGAGATCGTCGGCCAGTTGAGCAAGGTTCCCAGCCTCAAAGTCATCTCGCGGACCTCGACCGAAGCGCTGAAAGGCTCTCGCCTCACCCTCAAGCAGATCGCCGACACGTTAGGCGTCCGGCATATCGTCGAGGGCTCGGTTCGGCACGCCGGGAACCGCATCCGAGTAGCGGTCGACCTCATCGACGCCGCCACAGACGCGCACATCTGGGCGTCTTCATTCGATCGGGATCTGACCGATGTATTTGCGGTGCAGGAGGAGATCGCTCGGCACGTCGCGGACTCGCTCGTGAGCATGGTTGGCGGCGGGCAACCACCTCTCGGTCACATCGCGCGCACGGAGCACTCGGGAGCCTACGCCGCGTATATCGCTGGGCGCTACTTGATGCACCGACGCACTTGGGAAGCATTGCGCGCCGCGGAAGAGCGATTTCAGCAGGCCATTGCGCAGGATTCCACCTATGCACCCGCCTACGCGGGCCTTGCCTCGGTGTACCTCCTTCGGGTGTATTGGGCCTACCCAGGCATCGATTTTTACGAGGTTACGGCTCGGGCTGTGGCGATGGCGGAACGGGCTATTGCCCTCGATTCAACTCTGGGCGAGGCCTACGCCGCCCGCGGGCGGGCCATGACGATTGCGTGGGCGCCAGACGACCAGGTCGCAGCGGACTTCAAGCGGGCCCTCGATCTCCGTCCAAATTCCCCGGACGCGCACCAGTGGTACGCCACTTTCCTGATGCGACAGAGCCGCTACGAGGAGGGCCTCGCCGAGCTGGAGCGAGCAATCGCCCTTGACCCGCTGGCGCCGGGTATCAGAAGCGCTGCCGCCTCCAACGCTTTGGCGGCCCGACACTACACAGAGGCGGAGCAAGCGGCCGAACGGACCCTTGCGCTCGAACCTGGCCTGCTGCGGGCGCGGGAGCTTCAGGCCCTGGCCGACCTATTGTCCGGCAACGCAGCCCTATGCGTCACGCGCAGCCTGGGACCTTACGTCGCCATCAAGGCCATGTGCTTGCAATCCCTGGGAAGACCTCGGGAGGCGGCCCAGGTTGCCGAATCACTGCGGAGGGCATTCGACGAGGGAGCGCTGCGTGACTCGATTTTCAGCCCAGTGATCGCCGCGCGGGGGCTCGCCGGCTATTACGCCTGGACCGGCAGTGCTGGGGAGTCCCTTGTGTGGTTGGAGCGAGCGTACGCGTACTCGCCAGAAGGAGAGGACTTCCGCGTGATCGCGTCAGGCCTCTACGACAAGGTTCGGAACGATCCGAAGCTCAATGCCGGCCTCCATCGCTTGCGCACGCAGGTCTATGAACGGGTCCTACGCGCCAGGAGGAACGTCCGGCTAAACTGAAGGATCGGGGCTCCAGCGCACAGGCTGATCTCGTATCCCTGGAACTGACAGCGGCCCCGCAGTATCGGCCCTATGGAAAACGCGATCTAGCGCGGCGTCGATGAATCAAAGCGCCGACGTCCACGTGCCCGACAACCCTACCCAGCTCGCCGAAGCCCTCCGCGATCGCTACGTCATCGAGCGCGAGCTCGGACGGGGCGGGATGGCGACCGTCTATCTCGCTCAGGATCTGAAGCACTCGCGCCCAGTGGCCCTCAAGGTCCTCTTGCCCGAGTTGGCGGCGAGCGTCGGGCCCGACCGATTCATGCGGGAGATCCGCTTCGCCGCCCGGCTCCAACATCCCCACATCCTTACCGTGCTGGACTCGGGCGAAGCAGCCGGCCAGCTCTGGTTCGCCATGCCCTACGTCGAGGGCGAATCGCTGCGCGCGCGACTGGCCCGGGAGGGGCGCCTCTCGATACCCGATGCACTGAGCGTGCTTCAGGACGTGGCACAGGCCCTGGCCTACGCCCATCGGCACGGGGTGGTCCACCGGGACATCAAGCCGGAAAACATCCTCCTTACGGAGGACGCCGCCCTGGTGACCGATTTCGGCGTCGCCAAACCAATCTCGGCCGGCGAAGACGGGGCGATCACTACGGTGGGTCTTGCCCTCGGCACGCCCAAATACATGGCGCCGGAACAGATCGCCGGTGACCCGGCGTTGGATCATCGGGCCGATCTCTACGCGTTCGGTGTCGTAGCGTACGAGACGCTGGCCGGCGAGCCGCCGTTCCACGCCACGTCCCCCCGTGCAGTGCTCGCGGCCCATCTCGTTGAACCGGCGCCGCCGCTGATCTCGAAACGCCCCGAAGCACCCACCCAGATCGTTCAATTGGTCGCGAGCTGCCTGGAAAAGAGCCCGGACGCTCGGCCCGAGAGTGCCACCGCCATCGTGCTGGCTCTCCAGGCCGCGCATACTCCCGGCGGGACTTTGACATCCGGCGTGTATCGCGCGGAGCCGAAGCGCCGACGCCGCATCACCCGCTGGCAGATGGCCGGCGGAGCGGCGGTGCTCCTGCTCCTGCTCGGCGCAGGAGCGATGACCTTTGTGCCGCGCGGCTCCCGAGCGGCGCTGTTCACTCTTCTCACCCGAGGACCCGCTCGACTCGATCCCGGCCGAGTGCTGGTGGCTCCGTTCGAGAACGAGACCGGCGACACCTCCCTCGCGTTTCTCGGCAACATGACGGCCGACTGGATTGCCCAGGGGCTGGCAAAAACGGGCGCCGTGGACGTCGTCGATGCGCGCACCGCGGCGATCACGAGCAAGGTCGTGGAGCGCACACCCAAACTGCTCCGCACCGGCGACTTTGCGCGTGCGCTCGCACAGGAAACCGGCGCCGGCACCGTGATCGCAGGCTCGCTGTACCGCGACCGCGACACGGTACGGATTCAGGCCAGGATCGTCGCGGTCGCGACGGGCCGGATTCTCCACCCGGTCGATCCGGTTAGCGGTCCGGCAGGCGACTACAACGCGCTCATCGAGCAGGTGCGCATGCGTACCGTGGCCGCACTCGCCTCGGTGGTGGACACGACTCGCGGCAGCTGGACCATCGCTCTGGGGACGCCGCCGAGCTACGAGGCGTATCAGGAGCTGATGCGCGCGATCGACGCGTATCTCACCGCCGACTATGAGCCGGTGTTCGAGCACCTCAGTCGCGCCCGCGAGCTGGACAGCACCTGGGCTGCGCCGATGGTGTTCGAGGCCTATGTCCGGACCGAGAACGAGGAGTACGAGCGCGCCGATACGCTCGCCCACACTGCAGAGCGCCAGCGCACTCGGCTCGGCCCCACGGAAAGCGGCATGCTCGATTTCGTGAAGGCAATGATTGCCGGCGATCCCAACGAGCAGCTGCGCACGGCGCAGGCAGTCGCGCGCGTGTCGCCCGGGTCGACTGAAATTCCGTTGCTCACCGCGCGGATCGGCGTCGAGACGATGCGCCCCCATGCAGCGCTCGCCGCGCTCGAGATGGTGGATCCATCACGGGGCGCGAGCCTCGCCACCAACACGTACTGGGAGCTCAAGGCGTCCGCTTACCATCTGCTGGCCGACTACGACCGGGCGCTCAAAGAGGCCCGGTCCGGCTTGCGTCGGGTACCTGACGACTGGATTGCCCGGATGGACGAGGTCATCGCCCTCGCAGCGCTCGGGCGCGAGCAGGAGATCGAGAAGCGGTTGGCAGATGCGGAATCCGACGGGATCAATCTTCGGTTTCGCGGCGGCCTTGCCCGCATGGGCTATGAGGAGCTTCTGGCCCATGAGCACGACGATGGGGCGCGCAAGCTGGTGCCTCTCTATGTCCGACTGGTTCAACGATCGGCCGTGGTCGACACCAACTATCGCAGCCGGCTCGCGTTCGGCGAAGCCCTCATGGCGGACGGCCGCTATGCTGAGGCCGAATCCACGCTCACCCACCTGATCGCCGACCAGCCGCGGAATGTCCGGCCCGTCGGCAGCCTGGCCGTTGCAGCCGCCCGCGCGGGTCAGGCCGCACGAGCCGACAGCCTGGTGAAGGTCTTGAGCAGATGGGAGAGAGTGTACGACCGCCCGGCTGCGCTGTGCTCCCGAGCGCGGGTGGCAGCCCTGGCCGGTGACCGTGCCGGAGCAGTCGGACTGCTCCAGCAGGCGGTTGCGGCGGGCCAGCGCTGGCGGGCGGGGGGCGGGTATCATGACTTCCATACCGCCCCCGAGTTCCGCTCTCTGCACGACTACCCGCCGTACCAGGCCGTCATGCGACTGCGCGACTAGCGAACTGTCTCCGAAATGAAGGGCAAGCCTGCCGTGCGCATAGCTCCGACGTGACCCAACTGGCTAAACCACCGAGGTCTCGCCATCTTCCGACACCCCAAAACCAGACCAATCCATGCCCGAGCTCCTTCTCTCGAAGCTCCAGACTGCTCTTGCCGGCCGTTATCAACTCGAGCGGGAGCTCGGCGCCGGCGGCATGGCGACAGTCTACCTCGCACAAGACATTCGACACGCGCGGCGAGTCGCCGTGAAGGTGCTCCGGCCAGAGCTGTCGGCCGTCATCGGGGCGGAGCGGTTCCTGGGGGAGATCAAGCTCACTGCCAATCTGCAGCACTCGCACATCCTCCCGCTCTTCGACTCGGGTGAAGCCGATTCCTTCCTCTTTTATGTGATGCCCTTCGTGGAGGGTGAGACCCTTCGCACGCGGCTCAACCGCGAGAAACAGCTGCCGGTCGCCGATGCGGTGCGGATCGCCACCGAGGTCGCGTCAGCGCTCGACTATGCGCATCGGCACGGAGTGGTCCATCGGGACATCAAGCCGGAGAACATCCTGCTGCACGACGGGCAAGCAATGGTAGCGGATTTCGGCATTGCGCTCGCCGCCAGCAAGGCGAGCGGTGACCGGATGACCGAGACCGGAATGTCGCTCGGCACCCCGCATTACATGAGCCCCGAGCAGGCCATGGGCGAGCGCGAGATCACAGCGCGATCCGATGTCTACGCGCTGGGGGCGGTGCTCTACGAGATGCTCACCGGTGAGCCGCCGTTCACGGGGAGCACGGCCCAGGCGATCGTCGCGCGCGTGGTGACTGAGAGCCCGCGTCCGCTCCTCCCGCAGCGTCACACAATTCCGCCGCACATCGAAGCCGCGGTGCTCACCGCACTAGAGAAGCTGCCGGCCGATCGCTTCGGGACCGCGGCCGAGTTCGCGGAAGCGCTGGCGAAGCCGGGCTACACCGGGGCAACGACAGCGCCTACGGTTGCAACCCGTGCGACGAAGTCCGTGCCGACTGCTCGTCGCTTCAACGCTCTCACCCTTGCGGCACTCGCCGTGGCCGTGCTGGCGACTGCTGCTGCAGCGTGGCTATGGCGGCGGCCGGCTCCGACCCCGCGATTGGCCCGTTTCAGTCTCTTCTTCCGCCCGTCCGAAGGATTGCGACCGGGCGCGACCACCAGCAGCATGACCATCTCTCCTGATGGCACCAAGCTGGTGTACATGGGTCCGGCCGAGGGGGGCACCAAGCTCTGGCTCCGCGAGCTGGACAAGCTGCGGCCAACACCCATTCCCGGGACCGAGAACGCGAGCAGCCCGTTTTTCTCACCGGATGGAGACCACGTGGGCTTCCTCCGGAACGGGCAAACCGTGCGCATTCTCTCTCTGCAGGGAGGCCCACCTCTCACGCTCTCGGACAGCATCAACTCGTCCGGCGGGGACTGGGGCACCGACGGCTACATCTATATCGAGGTGGATTCGGGCCTGGCCCGGATTCGCGCGACCGGCGGATCACTCGAGCCGATCTATAAGTTCTCGAACCAGCGGCATGAGATCGGCACCGAGTGGCCCAATGTGCTGCCGGGCGGGACTGGTGTGGTCTTTCGGGTGCGGCGGGCGGGTCAGTCGGCGACGGAGTTCGACATCATGGGCATGAAGCTCCCGCACGGCGAGGCACGCACGCTGATCCGCGGGATCTACGCCCGTTATGTCGCGTCGGGGCACCTTCTGGTCGTGACAGCAGACGGCAAGCTGCTGGCCGTGCCTTTTGACCCCGTCAGTGTGGAGCTAAAAGGCCCCCCCGTAGCGATCCTGGAAGGCCTCAGGTCCGGACCCTTCGAAGTGAATTTCGCGGTTTCCAACAACGGAACGTTTGTCTATGCGACCGGTGGCTCCTCGGCCAGCACCTCGGCGTACTGGGTAACGCGTGAGGGCGTTACGACTCCGGTTGACTCGGGTTGGGATCCGCACGGCTTGCTCAACTCCGTTGCTCTATCGCCGGACGGAAAGACACTGGCCGTCGGCCTTCTCCGCGGAGCCGACAACGATGTCTGGGTCAAACAGCTTCCCAATGGCCCCTTCTCTCGCATCACGTTCGGAGACACGGCGCAGTTCCGGGCTACCTGGTCGGCCGACGGACGGTCGGTCATCTACATCACGGATCAGGGCAACAACGCCGGGGCCCCGACCGAGAGCCGGGCGGACGGCACCGGGCCTCCCCACGTGCTGCTCAAGTCGAAGTTCACCTTCGCCCAGGTGGTAGCATCGCGGGACGGGCACTGGCTGCTTCTCCGGCGCTCGATCAACGAGGCGGGCGGAGGCGACATCTATGCCGTCAAGCTCGGAGACAGTACGCTCGTCCCGCTCCTCACCTCACCCGCGCGAGAGACGGGCCCGGCCTTATCGCCCGACGGCCGCTGGCTCGCCTACTCTTCCGATGAGTCCGGCACACCGGAGGTGTATGTCAGACCTTTCCCCGACGTCGCGGGCGGCAAGTGGCAAGTCTCCCTCAATGGCGGGACGGGGCCCGTATGGGCGCACAGCGGTCGGGAGCTGTTCTACATCAATGGCCGGACCGAGATGGTGAGCACCGAGGTGCATCCAGGCTCCACCTTCAGCGTGGGCGAACCCAAGGTCCTGTTTTCAGGGGCCAGCCTTACGCTGACCCCGACCTTCCCCCTCTACGACATCGCGCCGGACGACAAACGCTTCGTCATGATCCGGAGCACGGCGGCCGGCATGGAGACCGAGGTCATCCTGGTCCAGAACTGGTTCCAGGAGCTTAGTTCGCGGACCGGCCGGTAGCCGTCTCCTCCGCCACGACGTAGCGCGCTGCCATGCCCGCTGCGTTGTGGAAACCGATGTGACAGTGGAACAGCCAGGTGCCCGGATCGTCCGGTTTCATGTCCGCCACCACCATCTGCATGGGAAGCAGAGCGGTGACATCGGTTCGCATGTGGTTGACGACGACGGTGTTGCCGTGCCAGTGGGGAGTATGGATGTCGAAGTCGTTGGTGGAGGCCATGAGATACCACCGCACTCGCTCACCTTGCCGCAGCGTAATGGCGCTCAATGGCAAGCTGCCATGGGCAAGGCCATTGATGGTAAACTGCACGAACCACGGGTAGAAGTTCTGCCGCTGGGACGGGTTCGGGATCGGCCCTTTCCTCATGAGCGGGCCCGGCAGGTTCTGCTCCGCGAGCCAGCTGTCCTCTTCGTGGACCTGATCGAACGAGGCGACAATCTCCCGGTCCACATCTTTGGGTGAGCCGTCGGGCCGAGCCATGCCACGGGCGGTGATCAGCATGACGCCGAGAAGGCCAGTGTTGACGTCCCTTGTCTCATCGGTGTGGGAGTGGTACATCCACATCACCGAGCTTCCTTCGCCCGCCGCAGGACCCGCTCGCTCCGGTACCGGCCACATGTACACGTGCGTGCCGCCGGGCGGCACGCCGTCGTCCAGCTTGTCAGCGCCCGAGCTTCCATCAACGTAGGGCGCGCCCTCCGAGTCTTTCTTGTAAAACACGCCGTGCAGGTGGACGCTGTACGGACGCGCGCCATTGTTGCGGAAGACCAGGCGGATCGTATCCCCTACGACCGCCCGCACCACCGGCCCCAGGAATCCCCAATGCTGCCACTCGGGCGCCCGTGGCTTGAGCGTGCGAAACGAACTGTCGGTGTATTCGCGAAACAGCACCTTGCGGTAGGAGGTAGAAACAGGCTGCGGGGTCGTGTCGCGGAAGAACGCGGTGTCGGCGAAAGGCTGACCGTGGATCTGGTCTCGGCCGCCGGCGACGTAATTCCAAGTAACGGAGTCAGCAGCGATGTAGTAGGTGCGAGTCTTCCCGGCTGGCGCACCCGGTCGGCCGGCCATTACACCACGAGCGCACCGACCGAAAGGGCAAGCCAGCCTGCGCTCCACCATCGACGGGGACGCATAAATAGACCTCTGGACTGGAAGGAAGTGCGGCTAATCTGGTGGACGGTACACCATCCCACCAGCAATCAGCCTTGTCC
>Ga0114129_10016190_pt1 | contig 10612 bp, 13 predicted proteins | sample RhiMetdeltSRZDD1_FD_80071 | JGI IMG/M metagenome (GOLD analysis project Ga0114129, IMG submission 80071) | Populus rhizosphere microbial communities from Tennessee, USA - Rhizosphere MetaG P. deltoides SRZDD1 (version 2) (version 2) | ecosystem: Host-associated > Plants > Roots > Rhizosphere >... | reverse complement strand
CGGCCCACGACCAGGTACTGGCCGACCGGATCCGCGACCACCTCGGCACCGCGGCCAGGCTGAGCGAGAAGCGGATGTTCGGCGGGATCGCCTTCCTCACCTACGGCAACACGACGGTCGGTGTGCACGGCGACGAGCTGATCGCCCGGATCAGCCCCGAGCACACCGAGGCGGCCCTGGCCGAACCCGGGATCCGGGTTTTCGACATCACGGGCAGACCGATGAGAGGCCAGGGCGCACCGGCATCTGCTCGAGCGGCCATCCATCGGCGCATCGGCACCTCGCCGAAGGAATACCGGCGTCTTCCACCACTGCGTACCCACGTCGACGTGATCAACACTCAAGCACCGAATCAGCAACGGTCACGGAGGCACGCGGGTCGGCGCGCTCGGTGGCCCAATCGTTGGGATCGTTCACGATGCCGGATGCCGCGTCCGTACGCACACGCCATGACTCCATCACGCACCCCTTGCTGAGCTCGCGGTGGCAGCGAAACGGGGTCGAACCGTTCCCAGTGGCGGTGCCACGAGCGGGTCACCGCGCTCACAGGTCACCGGCACAGCCGCGGCGGTCTGGCTGCGGATCGAAGAGGTCCGCAGCCAGAACCCGCTGCCGGGCGACTAGGGAATCGGGATCACCGGACACACGAAGCTGCGAATGACTCCGCTGTCCGTGGCGGAACCGGCGGCCAGGGCAGCCGCTACCTCCCCGTCGCTGTCGAAGTCACCGCTGCCGTTGGCGTCGAACTCCGCGACGGCGGTCGCGTAGTCGGCGAACTGCAGTGCGTGGACCTTCCAACGGCCGCCGTTGTAGCCCGAGTCGCCGGGTGCGGCGGTCGCCACGTTGAGCGGCTGGGCGCCACCGAAGTCGTAGAGCGTATCGAAGCTGGACGCCGGCGCACCCGTGCGCGACAGGTCGGTCGGTGTGCCGACCGTCCGGTACGGCACACCGTCGACATAGAACGCCGGCCCATTTACTCCGCCGGAACCGGCTGCGGTGGCCGGCCCGGCGAGCAGCAGCGAGACCGCTCCGCCCACCAGTGCCGCCGCGATTGGCCTGTGCATCTGTCCTCCTCAAGTAGCCTTCCAAGCCGGGGTGTCCGGCCCGGCAATGCGCCTCTCGGATGTGCGATACCCCAGCCTGGCCCCATGACGGCCGACCTTGCCGTTACCAAACCCTTACGCCGCTGCTTGCCCTCCAAACGCCGCCCCAGGTCAGCCCTGACCCTGGGCAGCGTGCCTCTATACGAGATGCGCCGCGCCGGACGGGTACCTAACCACCGCCAAGTCGTGTCCAACCGTCGCTGACGAGTTCGCCGAGACCGTCGCTCGTTGGGTGGTGAGGGCGCCGGGCCGGTCGGGCTGAGCGATCCGTACCCGAGCCTGGACCAGACGTAGGCGGCCCGTGCGCCAAGCCCGGCTCGCCGCGGCGACCGCCACCTCCGACAGTGCCGACATCGTTCACTATGGACAGGTTCCCGTCGCGGTCCTACTGGTCAGTGCGCCTGACGCGGCCATTTCCGTCGCGCGCCGCATCCTCGGCCCGGTGCTCGCACCGCCGGAGGCCGAGTGTCACGTGCTGCTCGTCACGCTCACCTCCTGGTTCGCCGAGCAGGGCGCAACCTCGCAGGCGGCCGACCGCCTGCACGTCCACCGCAACACCGTCCGGTACCGGCTGCGCCGGGTCGAGGAGCTGACCGGGCGCAGCCTCACCCCACCGTCGGGCATCGCGGAGCTTCACCTGGCTTGGAGGCGGCGCGGGATCCGCCGGCTGTCCGGGTCAGCCGATGCTCGTATCCGGTAAGGCCAGGCGCGGCCGCCGTTCATTAAGACGAAGTCCATCGATCCCGTCGGCGTCGGCGCGATCCTCGCCGCCCGGGATGCCGCCCAGCTGGCCGCCAGCGGCAACGGGTCAGGTGTTCAGGTATGGAACGGTCCGGTGACGCAGTACGTGATGCCGCCGGAGGGCGAGCCGGTGGTGCCGCGTTGGGAGGAGAAGTAGAGGCGGTTGCCGGCCGGTATGAACGTGGGGCCGGTGATCTCCGAGCGGCCCTGGCCATTGATGCGCAGGAACACCGCGATACGGTCGTCCGGGGTGATGAGGCATATCTCCATGTTGACGCCGTCCTCGGCGACGTACAGGTCGCCGAACGTCGAGCCGGTGATGTTGTCGACTTCGGTCAGCGGGGCCGGTCCCGGGTTGACGAGGTTGTCGTCGTAGGCGAGTTCGTAGGTGTTGTCGGACAGGTTGAGCTGCCAGACCCGGTTGTCGCCCTTGGTGGTGAACCACACGGTGTTGTTGGCGTAGTGGCAGCCTTCGCCACCGTTGAAGGACTTGGCGCCGGAGACCTGCCGGCGGGCAGGCGTCGGCGAGCCGTCCGGGTCGGGGACGATAGCCCAGGTGAACGACCCGGATGTCGCGCTGCCGGCACGCAGCACCTGGAGCATGCCGGCGGTGAGGTCCTGATAAGACGCTCTGGTGGAGCAGCGACTGGGCCGGCGCGCAGGACCCATGATCGACTCACTCAACTGCCGAAATGAGTGCGCCTGCGACATCGGCGATCATGGCTGCAAACACACTCAGGTTGATCAACTCGTTAGCGCTCAAAACGACGGTGTACAACGGGACGGCGCCGCCGGAGACTAGCGATAGGTGGCAGCCGCCACAGGGGTGCACAACGAGTCCCAGCCCTGTGTGGAGGAGAGGACGTTAGTATGTCCAACCCGGCAGACGAGGCCAGGGTGGTGCGCCTGCTTGAGATTGAGTTCGATTACCTACAGAGGTGGATCGACAAGTTCGAGGGTGCAAGGTTTCTCATCAAGGGATGGTCGGTCACGGCGAGCGGCGCGCTCCTTGCGCTCAGCGTGACCGCCGACCGGGCCAGCCTCGCATTTATTGGATTGGGTACCGTTGTTGTCTTCGCCTATATCGAGGTGCTGTTTATCTACTTGCAAGATCACGTTATCGCGCGGAGCAACATGGTCGAACGCTTGCTAGACTCGTCGGCACGAGGTCGAACGCCGGTAAATGTCGAGGAATACAGGTTCGGCATCAGTGCAGCCTTTAAGGGCAGGTACCAGCTGAGGGGTCTAGCGCGGGCGCTCAGGGGGCGACCACATGTCTATGTCCTACACCTAGCGTTAGCCGTCGGACTGTTAGCGGTCGCACTGCTCTTGGCCACCACCTGACACGCCGAGCCTGTCGTCAGTGACGCCCGGCGCTGACGTCGACGCCCTGGCATTCGGCGTCCACCTGTTGTGAGACGCCCTACTTTGCCGCAGATCGCGCGCGAACGGACAAGGCTCAGCTCCTGCCTGGCAGCCGCACCTGGCCAGCCGGTCGCCAGCCGTTTCCTTCACCACCGCGCGGGCGCCGCCCTTTCCGACAAGGTACGGGAGCTACCAACTCGGACTAGCCGCAGCACGAGTCGCGTCCGCGAGGTTCTGCCATGGCATCGGCCTCTCAAGGGCGCGCGGTCACTCACGCGAAGCATAGAGACCCGGTACCGCTTTTTTGGGGATCGTTCGTAAAGGCTGAGGAATCGTCAAGAGTTGTGGGCGGCGAGTCGTACATGATCACGCGGCTACCTTCTCCTGGACCGTGCTCGTTGCCTTCTTGGGTGCTCCCTTGTGAACCTTCTCGGTGATATCGGTGGGTCGTTCGACGAGTTGTCCCTTGTGGAACGTCGCGCCGGCGCGCACCAACGCGACCAGGTGTGGCCCGTTGACCGCTCGCCAGCGCTGCTGGGCGGCGTCGAGCAGCTTGTAGGCCATGGCCAGGCCGGCGGCGCGGCTGCCCGGTCCCTTGGTCACGTTGGTCCGCAGCCGGACCGTGGCGAAGGTGGACTCGATTAACCGGCCATTGTGATCTTGTCAAGGTGAAGTGATCGGAGTACGCACCACCAACCGTCGCCCATCACCATCGAGTTCATCGAGGCACGCGGCCAGGTACGCGTCGACCTCGGCCTCCAACGCGGCAGCCAGCATCCGCCGCGCCCCTTCCCGCACGATCTCGTCCAACCCGGCCGTGAACCCGTCGCGGACCGGCTCGTCATCTACGACTACTCTCAACATCGGCGACCTTCCTCACCGGCGCGCCAACGCCGGCTTCCTCAATGTGATCAATGAGGAAGGTACGCCACGCCCTCATGCAGGTCGCCGATCCACAACTTCAGGTCATACCTCCCTGCGAATTGGGTCGGACCGCAGGATGGCTCATCACCGGGTTGGCTCGACCGCGACAAGCCCGCCATCGACGCCGGGGCCGGGACCGTGCGGCAGCGTCCCCGGCCCGGGCGTCGGGCCGTTGTCGTTTCGCACAAAGGCCGCGATCATCGCGCCGTCGCTGACCGCGGGCAAGGCGAAGTCCGACCCCCGCACTGCGGCGGAGCCCCGACGGGCGCCGGTCGCGACGTCGAACCACTCCATCGTTCCGCCCAGCGACAAGGTGTAGAGCGTGGTTCCGATCATCGCGAGCGGCTGGCCGGTCGGCGCCTTCGCGGTCCACCGGCCCACGCCGGTGACAAGGTCGTAGGCGTTGACGGCGTGGCCGGCGTCGGCGAACACGAGCCGCCCGGCGATCACCGGCGGCAACTGGATCGAGTTGGGGTCATAGGCGGCCCGGGCCTGCGGGCTGGGCTGCGTGTGCCACTGGACCGCACCGGTCGCGCCGTCCAGGCGGTAGACCGTGCCGTCATTTCCCTTGACGTACACCGCTCTACCGGACACCACCGGAGCCGACGCGCCCCCACCCGACACGTATGTCCACAGCAGAGCACCGGTGCCCAGGTCGTAGGCGACAAGACGGCCGCCGCCGACCGAGTTGATAGGTTCACCGTTCAAGCGCTTTCCGATCTTGCCCATCGCGAACAGGGCTGGTCTCTGTTTCGGTCGCCGGTTGTGGGTCAGGGCGCTGCCTGGTCGGTGGGCGGTTCGAGGTCGGCGAGCTTGGCGCGAACGTGGGCGGCGTAGGGGTGGTCGAGGTCGTCGAGGATGACCTGGGCCTGTTGCCAGGCGTCGCGGGCGGCCCACCTGCCCGTCTGGGTCGAACCCGCGCAGGTCCACATACAGCTGCCCGTCAACGGCTGACGGTCAGGTCGTGCAACTCGCTGGGATCGATCTTCCGGCGCATGACTGCTGCGGGGGCGTGGTTCGATGGATCAATAGCGAGACGAGGAACAACATGTCCGAGACCAAGCCAGACGCCCGCCGGTCACGTCATCGGCCGAGATCGCTGGAAGCGGCATCGGCGTTGGTGAGGTACGAGTGGGGGATGGTTCGGGTCACCACGCGGATCGGGGGAACCCCTTGGAAGAGTCGTTGTGCCTCGAGGACGGGCGGTGCGTCGTACCGGTCGAGGCACATGTACGCAAGGCCGAAGGGCTCGAGGTGGGCGAGGCTGTGATGGTCTGCCTGGCCGTCGATGGCTGACTCGCTGGCGGTGGTGGGCCGGGAGGCCGAATGCGGCATCATCCGGTCATGGCTCGGCGCGGACCGGCCCGGCCTGCTGCGCATCGAGGGTGTGGCCGGGATCGGCAAGACCACGTTGTGGTCGTCTGCTGTGGACCTGGCGGACGCCCGCGGGGACCGGTTGATGGTATGGCGGGCCAGCACGGCCGAGCGGGACATGGCGTTCGCGGTGCTCACCGCCCTGTTCGACGTGCCTGTGGTGCTCGCCGTGCTGGCCGGCCTGCCGGAGCCCCGGCGGCGAGCGCTGGAGGTTGCGCTCGGCCGCGCCGCTCCGGCGCATCGGTCCCCGGAGCCGGGCCTGGTCGGCTTGGCGGTGGCTGACGTGTTGCGGCTGCTGGCCGCCGACGGTCCGGTGCTGGTCGCCATCGACGACACACAGTGGATGGACCGGGCGAGCGAGGACGCACTCGCCTTCGCCGTGCGGCGGCTGGCCACGGAGCCGATCGGAGTCGTGCTGGCCCGCCGCACGCCGCTGGCACCGGATCGCAACCGATCCCTCGTAGACAGTGAAGACTCCGGATCGTCGTTGGCCTCGGCCACCTGGCGGCGGGTCGGCATCGACGTCGGCGGGCTGACCATGGGTGCCCTGGGCCGGCTGCTGCACGAACGGCTGGGCGTCGCCTTTCCGCGACCGCTGCTGGTCCGGGTCCACGCGGCCTGCGAGGGCAACCCCTTCCTCGCCTTGGAGGTGAGCCGGTCGCTGCTGGCCCGGGCCGTGGAGCCAGGTCCGGGGGAACCGTTCCCAGTGCCGCCCGAGGCCGGCCCGCTGGTGCGCGACCATCTGGCCGTGCTCACCGCGGCGGCCCGGCAGGCCGTCGTGCTGGTGGCAATGTCGCCGGACCCACGGATCGACCTGATCGAACGGGCTTTGGGCGCACGGGGCCGGCGGGCCGTCGAGGAGGCCTGTCAGAAGGGGATTCTGATCGCCGAGGGGCAGCGGCTCCGGGCGGCGCACCCGCTGTTCGCCTCGACGGCGTACGGCGACGCCCCTCAGGCTGAACGGCGCGCCTTGCGCCGCACCTTGGCCCGGTTGGTCGACGACCCCGTCGAGCGGGCTGTCCACCTCGCCGCCACGGTCGGTGGTCGCGATGGCACGGTCGCCGCCGTGCTGGCCGCGGCGGGCAGGCTGGCGCTGGCCCGGGGAGCACCAGCCGTTGCCGCCCAACTGTTGCGCCGGGCGGCCCCGTGCGCCGAAGGTGCCGCGGAGAAGGCCGCGTGGCTGGTCGAGGCCGGTGAGGCGGCCGTGGCGGCCGGCGATCCGGACATGGGCGCGGCCGATCTTCGGGCCGCGCTCGGGCTCGTTCCTGAGGGGAAGGTACGGGCAAGGGCCTTGCTCGCCCTCGGCGACATCGAGTATGTGCAGCGGCCGAACGAGGCGCTACCGTTGCTGGTCGCCGCGCTCGACCACACTGAGGGCGATCCCATCATGGAGGCGACAGCTCACTCGTACATCGCGAGCATGGCCGACATGGACCCGGCCCAGACGCACCGCAGCGCCGAACTGGCGGCCCAGATCCTGCAACGTCCAGACGTCCACCCGGATCCGGAGCACCTGGCCTGCGCCCTGCTGGAGCGGGCCTTTCATTGCCTGTTGCGGGGCGAGCCGGCGGCGTCCGACGACCTCGACCGCGGCCTGCGGCTGCGCACCGGCACGGGAACGAATTTCGTCGCGCGGCGGTCGCAGGAGGTCGCCGAACGCTGTCTGTTCCACTATGGACGGTTGGCCGAGGCCCGGGAGCTGGACGAGACGGAGTACCGCCGGTTGGTCGACTGCGGCGAGTTCGGCCTGCTGCCACCGATGGCCCAGCAGCTGTCCGTGCTGACCCAACTGGCCGGCGACTGGCCGGCGGCTCGACGCTACGCCAACGAGTGCGTGGATCTCGTGGCCCAGGGGGCCGAGACGTGGCGCGAGCGCGCGATGCTGGCGATCGGCCGCATCCACGCGCTCGACGGCGACCTCGATGCCGCTCGATCGGTCGCAGTGCCGGCCCTGGCACTGCAGGAGGCCGCCGGCGACCGGTGGGAGGCGGCGATCTTCTGCGCGTTGCTCGGTTTTGTGGAGCTCTCGGTCCCGGACCCGCCCGCGGCACTGGGCTACCTGGTCCGCGCGCTGGATCACACCGACGCCATCGAGGTGCGGCTGCCCACCCAGTTCCGCTTCCTGGGCGACCTCGTCGAGGCGGCCGTCCTCGCCGGCCAGCTAGACCTGGCCGAACGGGTACTGGCCGAACGCCTCGACGTCGCAGCCCGTCGCCAGCCGTTGCCCTGGACGATCGCAATGGCCTACCGCGGCCACGGGCTGCTCGCCGCGGCCCGGGGCGACCTCGCCGACGCCCTCAGCCAGCTCGACCGCGCTCTGGCGGTTTACGACACGTCGCTTGCGATGCCGTTCGAGCGGGGGCGCACTCTGTATGGGCGCGGCCGGGCCCACCGCCGGGCGGGCCACCGGCGAGCCGCCCGCACCGACCTGCAGGACGCGTCCGCGATCTTCGCCAACCTCGGTGCCCGGGCCTGGCTCCACCTGGCCGCGCTCGAACTCGGCCGCATCGGCGGGCGCACTCCGGTCGGCTCCGTACTGACCGCATCGGAGCGCCGGGTGGCCGAGCGGGCCGCGGCCGGCCAATCCAACCGGGACATCGCCGCCGCGCTCATGATCTCGACCCGGACAGTGGAGAGCCAGCTGGCGGCCGTGTACCGCAAGCTGGAGGTGCGATCGCGGGGTCAGCTCGCGGCGGCCCTGCAGGCACTATCCAGACACGGCGGGTAAAGAGCCGTACTTTCACGGATGCCGGCCTGCCTGTCCGCCGCCTAGCCTCCTTGACCGTGACCGCACGCAGCCGCCGGTACTTCCTCGTCGAGCGGTACCTTCCCGACGCCGATGCCAGGTCGGTCGCCACCGCCGTCGCGGGCCAGACCGGGCCACCGGATGGCCCGCGGCACATCGGCACGGTCGTCATCTCGACCGAGCAGACCTGCCTGTCCGTGTTCGAAGCCACGGACGTAGCGACGGTGACGGCGGCAACCGAAGCGGCCGGGCTTCCGGCCGACCGCATCGTCGAAGCCGAATGGTTCCCCGGAACGCCGCAGGACCAATGAAAGGACGAGCCATGGGAATCTCCCGCATGTCTGCCCGGCCGCTACTCATCGTCGCTCTGCTGGCCGGTCTGGTCGCGACCGGCTGTAACCCGGACAAGCCCACGACAACACCGCAGGCGAACGGAACCCCGCAGGCCTCAACCGCCGCCTCGACCACCGCGCCGCCCCCGCCGGCGGCAAACGCCACCGACTACTGCACCCTCGCCGAGAGGATCGGCGTCCAGTCCGGAATGATGGTCAACAAGCACTACATATCGCCGTTGAAGGAGACCCTCGACCAACTCGAGGCATTGGTCAACCTCTCGCTCGCGGCCAAGGACGAACCGGTGACCGGGCTACCACCGCAGGTCAAGTCTGCCGTGCTGGTGCAGTTGCAGTATTTCCAGGCGCTCAAGGACAGCAACTTCTCCGGGACCACGCCCAAACCGGCCGGCTACGATGCGGCGGAGAAGACGGTGAATGACTACCTGGTATCCGCCTGCGGGTTCACCTTCGACAAATAGCCGCATGTCGTACTCGCGGCCGGCCGGACGGCCCACCTTCCAACAGCACCGGGATCCGCCCGGCATACCCGACCATCCTGTTCTGCCGCCTGGTCGCTCGTCGCGTACGGTCATCCGGGATCGGCGAACTCTGGGCCTGCGGTCGTGCCGAGTTGAGCGCACTCGATCATGCCGAGACTCGGTCATCTGTGGGTTGGGAGATGGGTTTCGAGCTGTTAGATCGTCTGCCTGACGTAGACGGCCACCGGTGAACCGTGGCGAACCGGCTTGTGTGCCGGTGGCCCGTCGGCGTCGATGACAGCCTGCACCCGTTCCACGTAGAAGTCCGCGACGGCCGAGGCCGTGTCCCACACGTTGACGTTGGTGATCGTCTCCGGGTCGCTGGGCCAGGCAACGCTGCTCACCAGCGCGGCCGGCGGGTCGGTGAACAGCCGCAGGCGCTCGGTCCACCGCTGCCACTCGTCGTACGGCGCGGTGATGGTTTCCACGAACATATACCCTCCCGACCTTCTCACTAGTGAGACTCACTAGTGAACTGATACTGCTAGCATCGTTGGTGCCATGGAGCCTGTCAAGACATCCGTGCGGCGCCAACGGGCCCAAGCCACGCGCGAGCGGATCCTCGCCGAGGCCTACCAGCTGTTCGCGACCCGTGGCTACCTGGCCACCACGATGCCCGACATAGCAGCGGCCGCCGGCGTTGCGGTCCAGACGGTGTACTTCGTCTTCCACACCAAAGCGGTCCTGCTTGAACAGGTGTACGCCACCGCCGTTGTCGGTCCCGACCAGGTCCGCCCCATCGACTCCGAGTGGTACCGACAAGCCGTGACCGACCCCAACCCTCACCGGAGCCTGGCCACCATGCTCACCGGGGTGCTGTCGGTTGCCACACGGCTGGCGCCACTCGCGGCGACCATGGAGACCGTCGACGACCCCGAGGTCCGCGCGGTCCAGACCGAGAAGGAGGCGCTGCGGCGGCACGTGCACCGCAGCTACGTCGAGCACCTCAAGAAGACCAAAGCCCTACGCCGCGAACTCACCGTCGACGCCGGGACGGATCTCTTCCTCGGCCTATGTTCCCCCCAGCTCTTCCACCAGATGACCGTCCGGCTGGGGTGGCCGGCCAAGCGCTGGGAGTCCTCGCTGTACGACCTGCTGCACCACGCCCTGCTAAGCCTTGATCCACCGATTCAGGGCTGTGGGCGTTGCCTGACAGCGTGATCTTGGCCGCTGGTCTTGGGGGCATGTTGAAATCGACCGGCCTGGGTCCGGTGCGCTCCGGGGTGCGCCGGTGGGGGTTGCGAGGGTGGCCGCTCGGGCCGTCGTCTGTCGCGTGTGGACGGTCAGGCTGGTGGGGGGTGCGCAGCGGCGAACAGTGCCAGCCAGTGCGGTTGCCAGGGCCAAGCAGCGGGCAGGTGCAGCGTACGGTCGATGGGCCACCCGGTCCATCCCATGCTGATCGTCTTTCCGCTGGGCCTATTCACGACCGCGGTCGTGTTCGACCTCGTTCACCTGGTCAGCGGTAACGACACCTTCGCGCAGGTG
>Ga0114129_10016187_pt1 | contig 10613 bp, 8 predicted proteins | sample RhiMetdeltSRZDD1_FD_80071 | JGI IMG/M metagenome (GOLD analysis project Ga0114129, IMG submission 80071) | Populus rhizosphere microbial communities from Tennessee, USA - Rhizosphere MetaG P. deltoides SRZDD1 (version 2) (version 2) | ecosystem: Host-associated > Plants > Roots > Rhizosphere >... | reverse complement strand
CTGCTCGGACCGCTGACCAATCCGGCCGGCGCGTCGCGGCAGCTGGTCGGCGTGCCGCGTCCCGAGTTCACCGAGCTGCTCGCGCGGTCGCTGCTGCTGCTCGGGTCGGAGCGTGCGTGGGTCGTGCACGGCGCCGACGGCATCGACGAGCTGACGATGACCGGCTACACGAAGATTTCCGAGTGCCGCGACGGCGCGGTGAACACGTTTTATCTGCATCCGGGCGACGTCGGACTGCCGAAAGCGCCGCAGGGCGCGCTGCAGGGCGGCGACGCGCACGACAACGCGCGCATCATCGAAAACATTCTCAACGGCGGCCGCGGACCGGCGCGCGACGTCGTGCTGCTGAACAGCGGCGCGGCGCTCTTCATCGCCGGCGCGGCCCCGTCGGTCGAGGACGGCATCGTGAGGGCGTCGCGCGCCATCGATCGCGGCGATGCGAAGCGGATTCTCGAACAGCTCGTGTCGATCTCCACGGCGGAGGAATTTGCCGCAGGCGCAAACGCATGATCGAATCGGAAATCGCCAATAAATCCGCAATCCGCAATCCGCAATCCGCAATGCCGACCGCGGATCTCCTCGCGACGATCGTCGCGGCAACGCGCCGCATCGTGGAGGTGCGCCAGGAGCTCGAGCCGATTGCCGAGCTCGAGAGGCGTGCGGCCGACCTGCCGTCGCGCGCCGGCCGCTTTCACGCGGCGCTCGGCCGCCTCGATCGGCCCAACGTGATCGCCGAGTGCAAGCGGCGATCGCCGTCGAAAGGCGTGTTGCGAGCCGAGTACGATCCCGTCGCGATCGCAAGCGGTTACGCGGCCGCGGGCGCGGCCGCGATTTCGGTGCTGACCGAGCCGACGTTCTTCGACGGTGCGCTCGCGCACCTGCAGGCGGTGCGGCAGGCAGTCGCCGACGAAGTGCCGCTGCTGCGAAAAGATTTCATCGTGTCGGAGTATCAATTGCTCGAATCGAAAGCGGCCGGCGCCGACGCCGTGCTGCTGATCGTCTCGGCGTTGAGGCCGGTCGAGCTGAAAGTGCTGCACGACCACGCCGTTCGCCACGGACTCGACGTGCTCGTCGAGGTGCACGACGAGCGAGAGCTCGCCGTCGCGCTCGACAGCGGCGCGCGGATCGTCGGCGTCAACAACCGGAATCTCCGCACGCTCGACGTGGACGTTCACGCGTCGGACGAGCTGATCGCCAGAATTCCGGCCGACGTCATCCCGGTGAGCGAGAGCGGCCTGACGAGCGCGGACGATCTCGTTCGTCTTCGTGCCCTCGGCTATCGCGCGTTTCTCATCGGCGAGCGGTTCATGACGGCGGATGACCCCGGAGCCGAGCTTCGCCGGTTCCTCGAACGATCGATCAACACAAAGGACACCAAGGACACGAAGGTACAAATATGAAAGACCCAACAAGCCTTTCCTTCGTCTCCTTTGTGTCCTTTGTATCCTTTGTGTCGAGCGGGCGTGGGGACGTGGCCTGATGTTCGTCAAGATCTGTGGCATCACACGCCTCGAGGATGCGCAGGCGGCAGTCGACGCCGGTGCGAGCGCCCTGGGATTCGTGTTCTGGCCCGAGAGTCCGCGCTTCATCGATCCCTATCGCGCGCGCGCGATCGTGCGATCGCTGCCGCCGTTGGTGACGCCGGTCGGACTGTTCGTGAATCAGCCGCGAGAGTACGTCACCGCCGTCGCGAGCCTCGTCCGGCTCGGCGCCGTCCAGCTTCACGGCGACGAGACGCGGGAGTTCGCCGCGTCGATCTCGTTGCCGGTGATCAAAGCGCTGCCGGCGGAGCGCGCAGACGAGTGGCCGGCGCACACGACGCTGCTGCTCGATGCGTACGACCCGGTGAAGCGCGGCGGCACCGGACGCACGATCGATTGGGCCGCCGCCGCGGCGGTCGCGGCGCGGCGGCAGGTGCTGCTCGCGGGCGGGCTGACGCCCGATAACGTGGCGGAAGCGATCGCGCGCGTGCGCCCCTTCGGCATCGACGTGTCGTCGGGCGTCGAGCGATCGCCCGGCATCAAAGATCACGATCGGATTGCCAGACTGTTCGAGGCCTTGAATGCCAGTCACGTTACGTCGCGATCCTGACGCGCGCGGCTACTTCGGAGAGTTCGGGGGACGCTACGTGCCCGAGACGCTCGTCGAGCCGATCGAAGAGCTCGAGCGCGCATACCTCGAGGTCCGCGACGATCCCGCCTTCGCGGCGGAGCTGAATCGCCTGCTGAAGCACTACGCCGGACGTCCGACGCCGATCTACGAGACGTCGCGCCTCGCGGACGCGGCCGGCGGCGCGCGCATTTTGCTGAAACGCGAGGATCTCACGCACACCGGCGCGCACAAGATCAACAACGCGTTGGGGCAGGCGCTCCTCGCGGTGCGCATGGGCAAGCGGCGGATCGTCGCCGAGACCGGCGCCGGGCAGCACGGCGTCGCGTCGGCGACGGCGTGCGCGTTGCTCGGGCTCGAGTGTCACGTCTACATGGGCGCCGAGGACATGGATCGGCAGGCGCTCAACGTCTTTCGCATGCGGCTGCTCGGCGCGGAGGTGCTTCGCGTCGATGCCGGCAGCCGGACGTTGAAGGACGCGATCAACGAAGCGATGCGCGACTGGGTGACGAACGTCTCCGATACGCACTATCTCCTCGGCTCGGTGCTCGGCCCGCATCCGTACCCGCTGATGGTTCGTGAGTTCCAGTCGGTGATCGGTCGCGAATCGCGCGCGCAGATCCTCGAGCTCGCCGGCCGCCTGCCGGACGCGATCGTCGCGTGCGTCGGCGGCGGGAGCAACGCCATCGGGATGTTCGATGCGTTCATCGACGATCGCGACGTGCGTCTCATCGGCGTCGAGGCGGGCGGCGAGGCGATCGCGCGCGGGCGTCATGCCGCGCGGTTCGCCGGCGGCAGCGCCGGCGTCCTGCAGGGGACGCGCACGTTCGTGCTGCAGGACGATGACGGCAACATCGAGCTGACGCACTCGATTTCGGCGGGGCTCGACTACGCGGCGGTCGGACCGGAACATGCGTGGCTGCGTGCGCTCGGCCGCGCGGAGTACGCGTACGTCTCGGACGCGGAAGCGCTCGCGGCATTTCAGACGCTGGCGCGCCTCGAGGGCATTCTGCCGGCCCTCGAATCGGCGCACGCGGTCGCGTACGCGCAGCGAGTGGCGCGGGAGATCGGGTCCAAGGGAATCGTGCTGGTGAATCTATCGGGCCGCGGCGACAAAGACGTGCAGACGGTGGAGAAAAGTCTTGCCGCTAAATAACTCCCACGGGGGACACGGAGGACACGGAGGTCAAGTCTTGTACGCAAGAACATTGTTTCTCCGTGTCCCCCGTGTCCTCTGTGGTGGAGAGGTCGCGTGAGTCGCATCGCGGGTACGTTTGCACGCCTCCGCCGAGAGGGGCGACCCGGTCTCGTGACCTACACGACCGCCGGCGATCCGGATCTCCCTCGATCCGCCGAGATTCTGAGAGCCCTCGATCGCGCCGGCGCGGATCTCCTCGAAGTCGGCGTGCCGTTCTCGGATCCGCTGGCCGATGGTCCGGTGATTCAGCGCGCCACCGAGCGGGCGCTCGCGGCGGGCGGCAGTCTGCGCGCGTCGCTGGCGCTCATCGAGCAGATACGATCGGACGTCGACGCGCCGATCGTCGTGTTCAGCTATGCGAACCCGTTGATGCGAATGGGCGTCGAGGCGTTCGCGAAGCGCGCGGCCGCGGCGGGCGTCGACGGCGTGCTCGCGCTCGATCTGCCGATCGAAGAGGCCGCGGACTTCCGCGCGACGCTGCGGGCCGCCGGGCTCGATACGATCTTTCTCTTGAGCCCGACGACGACCGACGCGCGGATTCAGAAAGCGGCGGAGCTGGGAAGCGGATTCCTGTACGGCATCTCGCGCCTGGGCGTGACGGGCGCGCGTGAGGCGGTGGCCTCGGGCGCCGAAGCGCTGGTGCGGCGGATCCGCGCGCGCTCGTCGTTGCCGATCGCGCTCGGCTTCGGCATCTCGCGCCCCGAGCACGTCGCGGAAGTCGGCGCGTACGCCGACGCCGCCGTCGTCGGCAGCGCGCTGGTGTCGAAGATAGCGGAGACGAGCGGCTCGGCAGCGTGGATCGATCGAGTGGAGGACTACGTGCGCTGGCTGAAAGGCTCCCATGCCCACGCTTGACGATCTCCGGAACGACATCGACCGTGTCGACGAAGTGCTCGTCCGCCTGCTGAACGAGCGGGCACGCGTCGCGTGCGAGATCGGCCGCCTGAAGAAGGAACAGGGCATCGAGATCTATCAGCCCGAGCGCGAGAAGCAGGTGCTCGAGCACGTGCGGAATGTCGCGGTGGAAGGGCCGCTCGGCGCCGACGCCATCGCGCGATTGTTCGAACGGATCATCGACGAAGCGCGCCGGCTCGAGCGCCGCGTCGTGCACGGCGAAATCGAGATCAGCAGCGAGCCGACGAAATGACAACACTGGGATTGGAGGCGACGGAAGCCATGGTCGTTGTAATGCAGGAACGGGCCACCGAAGATCAGATCGCCAAAGTCGTGGCGCGCCTGGTGGAGATGGGCATGGACGTGCACCGATCGACCGGCGTCGAGCGCACGGTGCTTGGCGCCGTCGGGTCGGGTCATCCCGATGCGGGGCTGATCGAGATGCTCGACGGTGTCCACGAGGTGCTGCGCATCTCGTCGCCGTACAAGCTCGCCAGCCGCACCTTCAAGCCAGAGAACACGGTCATCACCGTCGGCGACGTACGGATCGGGGGCGACGAGGTGATCGTCATGGCCGGACCGTGCTCCGCTGAAAACGAAAAACAGGTGCGGACGACGGCCGCGGCCGTGCGGCGCGCCGGCGCGAAGATCTATCGCGGCGGCGCCTTCAAGCCGCGAAGCTCGCCCTACAGCTTCCAGGGACTCGGCGAGGAAGGGCTCCGGCTGCTGCGCGACGCGGCGAACGGAGAGAACTTGAAGCTGATCACCGAGGTCATGGACCTGAGTCAGATCGAGGTGATCGACAAGTACACCGACATCTATCAGGTCGGCGCCCGCAACATGCAGAACTTCACGCTGCTGCGGGAGCTCGGGCACGTGCGCAAGCCGGTCATGATCAAGCGCGGTATCTCGGCGACGATCGAGGAGTGGCTGCTGTCGGCGGAGTACGTCCTCAGCGGTGGGAACAACGACGTCATTCTCTGCGAGCGTGGCATCCGGACGTTCGAGACGGCGACGCGCAACACGTTCGACGTCTCGGCCATCCCCGTCGTGCGGAAGCTGAGCCACCTGCCGATCATCGGCGACCCGAGCCACGGCGCGGGGCGCCGCGACATGGTGGCGCCGATGGCGCGCGCGGCCGTCGCCGCGGGCGCCGACGGCTTGATCATCGAGGTGCACCACGATCCGGACCACGCGCTGAGCGACGGCGCGCAGTCGATGTTCCCGTCGCAGTTCGACCGCCTGATGGCCGAGCTCCGCATCATCGCCCCCGCCATCGGGCGCAGCATTTGTCTCGAGCCTGTTACGCGGCGAGGATGGGGTTCTTAGCTGCGCCTGCCATGGCTAATGGCTGATGGCTGATGGTCATGGCCAATGGAGGCCGTCGACCATCCGCCATAACCATTAGCCATTAGCCATCAGCCATCAGTCATGTCGCGTCAGCTTCCAGTCGTCCAGACACCACGCGCCGAAGGCGCGCCTCCGATCTTCGAGCGAATCGGTATCGTCGGCCTGGGGTTGATCGGCGGCTCGATTGCTCTCGCAGCACGACAGCTTTGGCCCACGTCGCTCGTCATCGCGGTCGACAACAAGGACGTGCTCGAGACGGCGATGCGGCTGCACGCGATCGACGTCGCGGCGGACGACTTCGTGGTGCTCGCCGAAGCGGACCTCGTGGTGCTGGCGGCGCCGGTCAAACAGAACATCGCGCGGCTCGAAGACCTCGACGATCACGTGCGCGTACCGGCGGTCGTCACCGACACCGGCAGCACGAAGCGGGACATCGTCGCGGCCGCGCGGTTGCTGCCGCCGCGCTTCACGTTCATCGGCGGTCATCCGCTCGCCGGCGCCGCCAAAGGCGGCCTCGATCACGCGCGTCCCGATCTGTTCACAGGAAGGCCGTGGCTGCTGACGCCCGAGAAACGGTCCAAAGATCGTCCGGTGGATGACGCGATCGAAAAACTGTCCGCGTTCATCCGCGCGCTCGGCGCGGAGCCACGCACGCTGACCGCCGCGGCGCACGATCGGCTCCTGGCGTTTCTCAGTCACCTGCCGCAGTTGACCGCGAGCGCGCTGATGCAGGTGGTTGGCGAGGCAGCGGGGAGCGACGGCCTCGCGCTCGCGGGACGAGGGCTCGCCGACACGACGCGCCTCGCTTCGAGCCCCGCCGACATCTGGAGAGACATTGCGGCGACCAACGCCGACGAGATCGGCCCGGCGCTCGACGCGCTGATCGCGATGCTGCAGGAGCTGAGGAACGATCTCGATCAGGGCGATCGCCTCTCCGAGGTTTTCGAAGAAGCCAACCGCTGGCGCGACGCGATCAAGCGCTGATCGATGGCTAATGGCTGATGGTTTTGGTCGATGGCCATCAACCATGACCATTAGCCATCAGCCATCAGCCATGACAATCCGAGCGTCATGGGGCCGTCGCCGCCGGCACCAATGTCACCACCGTCTGTCGATCGGGCGGAAAGTACCGCTTGAACACATCTTGCAGCACCTGCGGCGTGACGGCGTCGATGCGCTCGTTGCGCGTCAGGATCTCGTTGGGATCGCGGCCAAGCATGTTGATCGTTTCGAGCCGCCCAAGCCAGTAGTTGTTCTGCTTGAGGGAGGTTTCATACGAGCGGCGCGCCGTTTCCTTCGCTTTGTTCGTGAGGTCGGCCGACGGTCCTTCGTCCTGCAGCCGCTTGATTTCCTTCAGCACGACGGCGGTCATCGGCTCGAGATTCTCCGGCGCCGCGCCGAATCTCACCTCGATGTGCCCGCCGCCGCGCTGCGGCAGCGCCTGCGCCAGACCAACTGACACCGTGTAGGTTTCTCCGCGCTCCTCCCGCAGGATGTCGCGCAGCCTCGTCTCGAGCACCGTCGTCGCCGCGATCAGCCGCTCTTGTTCGAACGGATCGGGCGACGGATCGGCGAAGAAACTGATGACGGTTTGCCCGCGCGGCTCGCGCCCCGCTTCGACTTTGGCCCGCTCGGTCGACTGCGGAAACTTCAACCCGACGTCGCGATAGTTGGACGTCTTCGATCCCTTTGACGGCAGCGCGCCGACGTACTGGGCGAGCAGCGGCAGCGCCTCCTCGATCTTGAACGCGCCGATCATGAAGAAGGTGAAGTCGGCGGCGTTCGAGAAGCGTTCGCGATAGAACGCCATCATCTTCGCGCGGTCGAGCGTCGCGAGACGCTCGGGGGTGAGCGGCTGCGCCGTGTAATGGTTCGACGTGTTCACCTGGGCGAGCCTTTCCGAGAAGATCTGCCGCGGCTCCCGGCCCCGGTTCGCGAGCATCGCATCGAGCTGCCGCTTCAGCAGCGCGAAGGCTTCCGGATCGTCACCCGGCGCGGTGAACGTCTGATAGAGGAGCTGCAGCGCCGTTTCGAGCTGCGCCGGCGCGGCCGATCCGGAGATGCCGTGCTGCGACAGCGCCATGAACGGGCGCGCCGACGCCAGCTTGCCCGCCAGCACTTTCTGCAGGTCGAGCGCCTTGAATCCGCCGACGCCCGCGATGCCGACGTAGCCCGCCGACATCGACGCTTCGGGAAAATCCGCCGGCGGCGCCAGCGACGTGCCGCCCTGCGCGTTCAACGAGAACAGCACTTGATCGTTCTTGAAATCGGTCGGCTTCAGCCACGCTTCGATGCCGTTGCCGAGCTTCACCACGGTGACGCCGAGATTCTCGAGCGTACGGCGCGCGCCGATCGTGCCGGCCGCCGGCTTCGTCTCCATGAGACCGCGCGTGGAGGTCGTGTCGACCCATTCCGCGACCGGTGCCGCGTTGCCCGCGGTAATCGCGGCCCGCAGATCGCGGTCGGAGGGAATCCTGATGTTCGGCTTCTGCGGCGAGACGGCGAGAACCACCTGACTGTTGTCGGCGAGCAGCGACTTCGCCATCGCCGACGCTTCATTGACGCTGATGCCCGGCAGCAGTTGCTGCACGAGCTTGTACTCGTATTCGATCCCGGGACTCGGCTCATCGTCGAGAAACACGCGGATGTACTCGGCGGCGAACTGTCCGCTCTCGGTCTTGTCGCGCTCGTTGTAGGCGCGATCGTAGAAGGCGGCCATCCATTTCTTCGCGCGATCCATCTCGGACGCGTTGAAGCCGAATTCCTTCACGCGCTTCGCTTCGGTGGCGAGCGTGGTGACGCCGTCCTCGAGCTTCCCATCCTGCACGCCGGCGCCGACGGAGAAGGTCGACACGCTGCGGCTGAGCGTGCTGTTGCTCACGCCGGCGCCGAGAATCTTCGCGTCCGGCCTGCGCGCGACCTCGTCGAACCGCTCGTCGAACATGTGGTCGACGAACCGCTCGACGAGCTGACGCCGATAATCGCCGACGCGCGACTCGCTCTCGCGCGGACGCTTGCGGACGATCTGCACGCTCGATGAGGTCACCTCCGGATCGGTGACCACACTCGTCAACGTTTCCTGATGGATCGGCACGGTGCGGTCCGGCTGCGGGGCGGCGGGACCGCGCGCTTTCAGTCCGCCGAACGTGGTGCCGATCTTCTTCTCGACGTCCGCGGCGTCGATGTCGCCGACGGCGACCACGGCCATACGATCGGGCCGATACCATGTGTCGTAGAACGAACGGAGCCGCTCGGGCGGTGCGTTGCGAAGAATGTCGGGCTTGCCGATCGGCAGCCGCTCCGCATACCGGGACTTGTAAAAGAGGATGGGGAACTGCTTGTCGCGGATGCGCGATCCGGCGCCGAGTCCGCCGCGCCATTCCTCGATGACGACGCCGCGTTCCTTGTTGATCTCTTCGGGACTGAGCGTGAGGCCGCCGGCGAAGTCGGCGAGCGCGGTCAATCCCTGCGAGACGATCTCCGGCTTGTCGGTCGGCAACTCGAGCATGTAGACCGTCTCGTCGAAGCTCGTATACGCGTTCACGTGCGGCCCGAGCCGCGAGCCGGTGGACTCGAAGTACGACACGAGCTCGCCCGGCTTGAAGTGGTCGCTGCCGTTGAACGCCATGTGCTCGATGAGATGCGCGAGCCCTTGCTGATCGTCCGCTTCGTTGGTCGATCCGGCTTTGACCGCGAGCCGCAGCGCGACGCGTTTGGCGGGCCGGCTGTTCTGGCGGACGTAGTACTTCATCCCGTTCGGCAAGGTGGCGGTGTGAATCGCCTTGTCGAGCGGAATGACGTCCTGAGGATTGAAGGTTTGCGCGGCCGCCGCGGCCGTCAGAAGGACGAGTACGCCGACTGTACGACACAGACGTTTGATGAGCATTTATTGGTCCGTTGATTTCTTCGGCTCGGCCGAGTCCTTGTCTTTGCGTTCCGGTGCTTTCCAATCGATCCCGCGCGCGTACTTCATCAGCCAGGAGATTTCTTCGGCGTCGCGAATGCGCACGTGATGCGGCTCCCGGAATCCGTGCGGCTCGCGCGGGAAGCGGATGAAGCGCGTCGGGACGCCGCGATCCTTCAGTCCCTGGTAATACATCATGCTCTGCCCGATGGTGTCGGTCGTGTCGCGCTCGCCGTGCAGCAGCAAGGTCGGTGTCGTGACCTTCGCGATGTGCGTGTACGACGATTGCCGCCTGTAATTGTCCGGGCTCTCCCACGGCGTGCCGCCGATGTACCAGAGGCGCACGTCATGGTTGAATCCCATCGCGTATTCAGACGTCCAGTCGGCGACCATGGCTCCGAGCGACGCCGCTTTGAATCTCGGGGTCTGCGTCAACGTCCAGCCGCCGAGAATGCCGCCGTAGCTCCAGCCGCGAATGGCGAGGTGATCGGGATCGGCGAGGCCGCTGGCGACGAGCGTGTCGACGCCGGTCATGAGGTCCTGGTAATCGCCGCCGCCGATGTCCTTCATGTTGCCGCGGAGCAGCGCGTCGCCGTAGGAGCTGCTGCCGCGGACGTTCGGTTCGAGGACGGCCCACCCGAGGCCGGTGTACACGTGATTGATGCCGCGGAACGACATCTCCCACGCGCCGGCGGGACCACCGTGCACCGACAACAGGAAGGGCAGCTTCGAGCCTGCCTTGTAATCGGCCGGCAGCCACAGCATGCCTTCGATGTCGAGGCCATCCTTGCTCTTCCAGGTGACGGCGCGGAACTGCGACAGCGCCAGCTCGTTCACCTGCGGATTGGCGTGCGTGATCGCGGTCAGCTTGCCCGTTTTGAGATCGATCAGATGCACGTCGCCCGGCGCATCCGGTCTGCTGATGACGGCGACGCCGCGCGTTCCATCGGTGGAGACCGATTCCATTCGTCCGGACCAGTCGCCGGCGGCAATGGACGACACGGCACCGGTCGCGACGTCGACGCGATAGGCGGCGCCGCGCGCGCGAACGCTCGCGCCAAATACGATCGACCGCCCGTCGGGCGACCACGCGGACTGCCCGATGTCGCCGTCGAACGACCGGGTGATCGGCCGCGCCTCTCCGCCTTCGGCCGGGAT
>Ga0114129_10016186_pt1 | contig 10613 bp, 9 predicted proteins | sample RhiMetdeltSRZDD1_FD_80071 | JGI IMG/M metagenome (GOLD analysis project Ga0114129, IMG submission 80071) | Populus rhizosphere microbial communities from Tennessee, USA - Rhizosphere MetaG P. deltoides SRZDD1 (version 2) (version 2) | ecosystem: Host-associated > Plants > Roots > Rhizosphere >... | reverse complement strand
TGGGCGGCACTTGTTCTGTAATTCCCGCAAGCTGTGGACCTATGCCATCCTGTGTAAAGTTGTGACATCCGCTGCAGTTTTTTGTAAAGGCAGCTTCACCTCTTGCTATCGACGCTGAATCTGAAGCTATCGCTTTCGTATTATTGTCTTCTGAGTTGCATGAATAAAAAAAAGAAAGTGAAGCAGGAATGATAAAGAACAGCAGGTTGGCTTTTTTCATTTGCGGGTTAAATATTCTTATAGAAATGATTTAACTTCCTAATATATTGAAATGACAACTAAGAATGAAATTTAATCGTCATTCTACTGATAATCAACCAACGCAAACGTTTGTCAAAATATTATCAACATGAAAACAATCGGCAGGCGATCATTTATTAAGTGTTCAGGATCATTTATGGCAATTGCAATGCTGGATAAAAATTCGCTGGCAAAACCAAAGCTGCCCTTGCTCTCCTTTTCAACCTTAGGTTGCCCCGACTGGTCCCTCGATAAAATCCTGGATGTTGCAGTAGCTAATGATTATAACGGCATCGAGATAAGGGGTATACAACGCGAAATGGATCTCAGCAAGTCGCCCCACTTTAATAGCGACGCAAATATTAATGAGACAAGAAAAAAATTCAGTGACAGGAACCTGAAGTTGGTAGGTTTCGGTTCATCAGCCGCGATGCATCATGCAGATGCCACCGAACGCAGCAAGGCAATGGACGAAGCAAAAAGATTCATAGAAATTGCAGATAAAGCAGGGTGCTCATATGTGAGAGTGTTTCCGAATAACTTTCCGAAAGAAACGGCCAAAGAAAAAACGATGGAACTGATGTCTGAAGGTTTGAACGGGCTTGCAAAATTTTCTAAAGGCACGAACGTGAAGGTGCTGATGGAAACACATGGCGATCTCATCTGGAGCGATGATCTTGTAAAAGTGATGAACACGGTAGATACCAGCCAGGTAGGTTTGGTCTGGGATATTTCAAATATGTGGACCGTAACCAAAGAAGACCCGGAAACGGTATACGGCAAAATAAAGAAATGGGTGAAGCACACCCATATCAAAGATATCAGCCTTGCCGGCGGCAAAGAAACGTATACACTATTCGGTGAAGGTGATGTGCCTGCGTTTGAAGCCATAGATATGCTTGAGAAAAATAATTACAAGGGTTATTACAGTTTTGAATGGGAAAAGATGTGGCACCCCGAAATTGCAGAACCAGAAATCGCAATTCCGCATTTTGCGCAGGTGATGAAGAAACATTTCAGTTAAGGTCAAATAATTAGTTTGCGCCTTATCGTGACTTTGCCTCTTTGCGGGAAAATTCACGCGAAGATGCAGAGTAACGAGCAAAGTCGCAAAGGCTGCATAAAATGTAATTATGAAAAGAGTTGCATTAATAACAGGCGGGAGCCGTGGAATAGGCTATGGCATTGCTTCACAACTCGCAGAGGCGGGATATGACCTTGTGATTAACGGTGTGCGTGAAGCGCAAGCAGTAACGAGCCAGCTGCAGGAACTTGAGAAAGCCGGTTCTCGTGTTCTCTATTGCAGGGCCAATATTTCATCGGAGGAAGACCGTACCAGGATGCTTGATGATATCAATGCATTTTATGGAAGACTCGATATATTGATCAATAACGCCGGCATTGCGCCACGCGAACGCAAAGACATACTGGAAGCATCTGAAGAAAGTTTCACAGAACTGATTGATACGAACTTAAAAGGTCCGTATTTCCTAACACAATCCGTGGCGCGCTGGATGATTGCTCAGCAAAATGAAAGGAAAGACTTCCAGGGCTGTATAATAAATATCTCATCGATCTCTGCGGTTGTTGCTTCAGTGAACCGGGGTGAATATTGTATCGCGAAGGCCGGCGTTAGCATGGCCACTCAGTTATATGCTGTGAGGCTTGCAGAATTCAATATTCCAGTTTATGAAGTTCGCCCGGGAATAATTCAGACAGATATGACGGCCGGTGTTACAGAAAAATACGACAGGCTGATCGAAGGAGGTTTAACGCTGCAAAAACGCTGGGGATTTCCGCAGGATGTGGGCAAAGCAGTGCGTGCCCTGGTTGATGGTTATTTGGCATACTCTACGGGTCAGGTTCTAAACGTAGAAGGTGGTATGTTGATCCAACGGCTTTGATTATTGTTATAGCTCCGGCACATCTATCCAGCACCGCTTCTCCCAGCTTTCCAATCCTTTTTCCGCAAGCTGTACTCCTTTGGCTCCTTCACGCAGATCCCATGGAAAAGGTGTGTCCTTTACAACATGTTTCAGGAACAATTCCCATTGAACTTTAAAAGCGTTATCGAAAAATTCCTGTTCAGGAACTTTGCTCCATCCGCCATAAAAATCTATTGGCTGGGGGATGTCAGGATTCCACACCGGTTTCGGTGTGTTACCATAATGTTGTATATAACATTCACGCAAACCCGCAACTGCCGAACCTTTCGTTCCGTCAACCTGCAGCGTTAACAGATCATCGCGGCGAACACGCACTGTCCATGATGAGTTGAATTGCGCGATAACTCCATTTTCGAGTTCGAACGTCGCATACGCCGCATCGTCGGCGGTACATTTATATGGTTTGCCATTTTCATCGATACGTTCTGCAATATGTGTTGCACCGAGACATGAAACAGCCTTAACTTTTCCAAATACATTGTCGAGTACATAACGCCAGTGGCATAGCATATCCACAATAATTCCTCCGTCATCTTCTTTGCGATAGTTCCATGATGGCCTTTGTGCGGGAATGGTATGTCCTTCAAAAACCCAGTAGCCGAATTCACCGCGTACCGATAATATTTCACCGAAAAAAACCATTCTGGATGAGCCGCTTGAGCTTTAATATACCTGGCAGCCACAGCTTGTCCTGAACCACACCGTTCTTTACGCCTGCTTTCTTGCAGAGGTCATACAGTTCCATTGCAACTTCTGTGGTTACAGCGGTAGGCTTTTCACAATACACATGTTTGCCTGCCTTCACTGCCTGTCTTACACCGTCGGCACGACGTCCCGTAGTCTGCGAATCAAAATAAATCTGGTAGTATGGATCGCTCATCACTGTTTCCAGCTTCGTCGTGAATCTGGCCACGCCAGCCTGCTGGGCAAGTTTTTCCAGTTTCACGGAATCGCGTCCCACGAGAACAGGATCAGGCATAATAAATTCGTTGGGGCTCACTTTAACGCCGCCTTGTTTTATAATTTCTGCAATTGAACGTAACAGGTGCTGATTGGTGCCCATCCTGCCCGTTACACCATTCATTATAATACCGATTTTGTGAATTGTTGCTTCCATCTTATCAGTTTATGAGTATTGCAAATATGCCTGTACAATACGGTCGAAAAAAATATCCAGGTCTTGCTGCCAGTGTATTGTTGAAAATATTTCTACTTCATTATAGCCGCTGAATCCGGACTCTTCTACCCAACCCCTGATTTCCCTGATATTTATACACCCTTCCCCCATTAACCCGCGGTCGTTAAGCATGTCGAGTGTTGGCGTTTTCCAATCGCAGATATGAAAGGCCGACAGATTTCCATTTGCTCCACAACGTATAAGTTGGTTCCGCAGATCCGGGTCCCACCATAAATGATAAACATCTACTGCAATGCCTACAGTTGCAGAACTGAAATATTCAGCGAGGTCGTTTGCCTGTTCAAGCGTATTTATGGCCGACCTGTCGCCTGCGTACATCGGATGCAACGGCTCGATCGTCAGTTGCACGCCTTTTTTTTCCGCATGAGGTACACATGCTTCAATGCCCTGCTTTATCTGTTCACGTGATTCAAGTAGCGATTGACCAGGCGCTGAGCCGCACACCAGCACCAGCATAGGCGCTTCAAGTTCTGATGCTTCATCAATTGCTCTTATATTTTCTTTGATCGCGGCTTCTCTGGTACTCCTATCCAGTGCAGGAAAAAATCCTCCGCGGCACAACGAAACAACGTTAAGCTTCAGTGATCGCAGCAGCTTTCCTGTTTCGCGTATATCCCTTCCCGCTATAGCGTCTCTCCATACAGTAATGCCCGCTACGCCTGCTTCTGAAAATTTCCTCGCCGATTGTTCTATGGACCAGGGCTTAAGTGTGATAGTATGTATGCAGAGCTTCGAAAGGTCGATGATTGACGAGGCGCTCATTGCACACAATTGTAAAATGTATAATAAGGTTCTTTATTGATCAGCTTCTGCACATACAGAGCCACTTCGCGGATATGATAATCTCCCCACATGCTTGATTCCCCCTGCGCCACCGAGGCGCCGTTCGGAATATGATCCCACCTGTTGGGCCAGTGATATACTGAGTGAAGTAACAGACCTTCATGCATGCCATCGATACTCAAATACGGTTCCTGTAAAAGCGTGTTCAACACGGTCAATCCAGCCTGCCAGTAGTTGTTGCCAGTATCATCATTTTTCTTTGCAAGATACCTGCCCAGACGGAGCAGTCCCTGTGAAGTAATCGCTGCCGCCGAGCTGTCCACAGGCTCATATTGGTTGAAAGGATCTGCGGGACGGTCAAGATAATTGCCGAGCTTATACAGGTTCGGAGCTCCTGTGTCCCAGTATGGTATTCCGTCTAAAGGAGTGAATTCAATATAAAAATCGCTTGTAGCTTTGGCAGCTTTCAACATCAGCGATTCGATTTTTTTCCTTCCTCCGAATTCTTCAAGATCCACATCAGGAATTGTTTCAAGAAATTCGAGCTCTTCAGCAAATCCACATATTGCCCATGCTAGTCCGCGCGTCCACGTTGTGAAGCCACTATAGCCCTGCTGCGAATTCGGGCAACGGTAGTTGCCGTCTTTGGTGTTGAAGATTATTTCGTGTGCAGTTCTGCCGCGTACATCATACGAATCGCGACCCTCACCATAAAAAACAGAATATTTTGCAGTCGACTCGATATGCTGCAACGCGCGTTCAAGCATGCTGATCCGAACGTCATTCTCAACCTGCATAACGTGTTTCATTTTGTAGCTCAACATAAGGCTTCGAACCGACCTGATAGTGTCAACAAACAGCGAATGCGCTCCATTGAAGGAGTGAATATAACCACCGGTTTTTGTGGTGGTCCATCGGCCCGCCTGAACTGCACCTGAAATTTTAAGTGCGAGTTCGTAAAAATTGACTTCCCACTCATTCTTCTCCATCTTACCTTCCTTTGCTAATCGTAACAGATTTCCATAAGTGCTCACATTGTTGAAGCCGTGGTCGTGAACGCCGGTGTGGCTGATATGCGGCGCCATCGAGGAGACAGTTTGTTTTTTTCCGTAATCAAGAAACTGTGTTTCACCTGTACCATCGAATTGCAGGATCGCTGACCCGAATTGAAATCCCTGTGTCCATTCTGTCCAGCCCCTTGTTGTATATTTCCCTTCCACAGTATAAACAGGTGTTCCCTTCGACAAGTCATAGCTCTTTTGGATCATGCGTATTTTTTCCCCTGAATGATCCCAGAATCTCTTAAGCGGGCCTGCAAGATCCTCTGCTCTTAATTCATTGTTTATTTTTATCATCGTAAGACGGCGATTGATTTTAAACAGGCTTAAGGTACAGTAAAAACATATTTTCAAAAAACAAAAAGCACAACGCTTAGTCGCATATAAACAAAAAAGCCTCGCATTTATGCGAGGCTTGATTTATAAAAGTCAAGATTAATTATTGGTGATCGTTACAGAAACATCGTCGGTATCGGTACCACCTTTGTTATCGGTAACTGTAAGTCTGAATACATACGTGCCTGCTACAAGATTTTTAAGCTGTGTTTTGCTGGAAGTAGGACTTACTATCGTGTAAGAACTAGGTCCGCTTATCTTAGTCCATTTGAAACCTGTCAGCCATCCATCAGCATCTGAAGATGTTGTTCCGTAAACGTATGGCGAGTAGTTCCATGATTTCGGAACGCTTACATCAGCACCTGCCCTCGCTACCGGAAGAATATTTCCTGAAGTGGTAGTAGTAGTTGTTGTTGTTGATGATGCTGTCGCAGTAGTACCGCTTGTGCTGGTTCCTCTTGTGTTAAGCAGCATCCACTCATAAACATTATAGCCGTCTACTTTTGTCACAGGATTCCATGCTTTACCCCATGTTCCGTTGTGAGTAAGGCCATACCAGATCGTAAGCTTTGTTTTCGGAGCATATGTCGTATTTCTTGAGTCGATCCAGTTGATCCAGTCTTTACCCCATTGAATGGGAACTACGGCGTCATCGTTTGAGTTAAGCGACCAGATCGGTAAATTTTTTGAAGCGACACTTGCTGCGAGCGTTGTTGTGGGTTTTGTACCGGCACATACAGGAACTATTGCTGCTGCATTCTGTCCGTATACAACTGACCAATCCCATGTTGATCCACCACCCATGCTGAGACCACCAACATAAACTCTTGCGCCATCAATACGGTAATGAGATTTCGCGTAATCAATTACAGATTGAATATTAGCCGCGGACGGACGAACCCTGAACTGAGGGGAGATTACGATGAAAGAATAATATTTACCACCAACTAAAAATTTTGCTGGAAAAGTTCCATTGCTTGCATGGTGAGGAAGACCACAGCAATTTAATCTTGAAAGGCCTGTTCCCAATTCACCAATTCCATGAATGAAAACGATCAACGGATATTTTTTCGTTGTAAGGCTGTAACGCGCAGGCAATGTTTCGTAGAAGCCTGATACATTTGAGTTAATTGCGATTTGCCTTGGAGTATGTTTCGGTATGGCAGTTTCAAGTACATCGTTCGGTGAGGTAGCATCGCTTGCAGTAACTTCACCATTCACTGATTCATCTGCGATAATATCTTTTTTACATGCGGTAAGGATAAGAGAAGCAGACAGAAAAAGGAAGCTTAGATTTTTCAGGTTCATGGACACACACTTTTTTTCGTTGTTTTAAAAATCGGAACGACCCCACTTAACCAAAATGGTGCCAGAAAAGATTGTTGAACAGAATAAGCAACTTGGGGAGATGTTAAAAAAAATGCAAAGGACACGCATATGCATGGAAAATGGTCGGAACGAAACTTTCTGAACGGTTTACATATACCATATCCGCATATATTTACGCAATGATCAACTGGGGTATTATCGGCTGCGGTAACGTAACAGAAGTGAAAAGCGGACCTGCTTTTAATAAAGTAAATGCATCATCTCTGGTCGCGGTGATGAGAAGAGACGCTTATAAAGCCTCGGATTATGCAAGGCGACACAACGTTCGCAAGTGGTACAGCGATGCAAGGCAGTTAATAAACGATCCGGAGGTGAACGCGATATACATCTCTACTCCGCCATCTACACATGAAGAATATGCGATGATGGCGATGGAAGCAGGCAAGCACGTGTATGTTGAAAAACCATTTACAATTAATGCACCGTCGGCAAGAAGACTTGCCGAAGCATCGAAAGCATTGAATATTAAATTGTGTGTTGCGCATTACAGGCGACAAATACCACTATTTAAGAAGGTGAAGCAACTAATTGACGAAAATTATATCGGAAAGATAGTAGCCATCAGCATATTGCTTTATCAACATGGTATGGAAGCGACGGCAGACAATTGGAGGCTTGATCCGGAAATTAGCGGAGGAGGATATTTTCATGATCTCGCTCCACACCAGCTGGACCTTTTATATTACTTCTTTAAGGCACCGGTTTATGTTGAAGGAATTTCGGTGAACCAGGCTCATGCTTATAATGCTGACGACGCAGTAGCCTGCACTATGCTGTTTGAAAACGGCGCGTTAATGAACGGGTTGTGGTCGTTTTCGGTTCCTGCTACAGAAGAAAAAGATATTTGCGAGATCACCGGCACCGAAGGCAGCTTACTGTTTAGTGTATTCGATATGCAGAAAATTACTGTACGCAAAAATGGAAAGGAAGAAATTATTCCATTCGAACCGTTACCGCATGTACAGCAACCGATGATAGAAAAGATAGTTGAATATTTTTCGGGAAAAGGTACCAACCCCTGTTCCGGTGATGACGGTTATACCGTAATGTGGATGATGGATAAGATCACAGGAAAATAAAGCTGTAACGATTCCGGACACTTTTTGTATCGATTTCATACCCTCGCGCGATCAATTAAAAAAATTAAAAAGCTGGTTATCAGCTTATTTGTGAAATGGCATGTGCTTCCGTACCAAATGCTATGATCAAAAATTACCTTAAGGTCGCCTGGCGCAACCTGGTGAAAAATAAAGTATTCTCACTCATCAATATAGCTGGACTCGCTTCAGGACTTACCTGCTTCATACTAATTACGCTATATGTTTCTGATGAAATAAGCTATGACAGGTATAATGAGAAGGCCGAAAGAATATATCGTATCAACTCATTTATCAAGCTGGGTGGCTCTGAGCTGAGACTTGCCGTATCGAGTGATCCCATGGGCGCAGCTCTCAAAAAAGATTTTCCCCAGGTAGAAGAATTTGTGAGGTTTTATAACAGTAACGGATCGAAGTCGATCAGGAAAGGCGGAGAATTTATAAATGAAGATGCAGTTGTCCATGCCGATTCAACTTTGTTCAGGTTGTTCACACTTCCCTCGCTTTATGGTGATACAAGAACTGCGCTTAACGATCCGAATACAGTGGTGATAACAGAATCTGCGGCAAGAAAATATTTCGGCGCCACAGATGTTGTGGGTAAAACCATCGAAACGAATGAAAACGGAAGCACCTTGTATAAGGTTACGGCGGTGATCAAAGACGTTCCGCTCAATTCACATTTCAGATTCGATTTCTTTTTCTCGATGGACAATGTACAATATGGATTCGGGAACTTTTTGAGTCACAATTTTCAAACGTACCTGCTGCTTAAAGAGGGTGCGGATTACAGAGAAGTGGAAAAGATGTTTCCGAAGTTTATTGAATCGTATGTAATTCCGCAAGCGAAAGTTGTAATGCAGATCAACAGCATGGAAGAATTCAACAAAGCAGGTAATCGCCTTGAGTACAAGCTTATGCCCCTTTTGAAAATTCATCTGCATTCGGATTTTTTTCCTGAACTCGGAACAAACAGCGACATCAAGTATGTTTATATATTTTCCGCGGTTGCAGCATTTATTTTACTGCTGGCGTGCATAAACTTCATCAATCTCTCTACTGCTCGTTCGATGAGCAGGTCGAGGGAAGTGGGTATCAGGAAAGTGTTAGGAACGACAAGGTCGAAACTGGTTTTCCAGTTCATGTCTGAATCGGCTCTAACTGTAATTATTGCGATGATAATTGCGGTTATACTTGCGTGGCAGATCTTACCATTATTCAATCAGCTGTCGGCAAAGTCGCTTACTCCTTCTTTGCTTTTCAGCACCAGGATGCTTGTGATATTAATTATGCTTCCTTTTCTGGTGAGCGTTCTTGCGGGAAGTTATCCTTCTCTGTTCCTTTCATCGTTCAACCCTGTTACAGTGCTCAAGGGAAAAGTGGGAGCCGGTTCACAGAAAAGCAGGATAAGGAGCGGTTTGGTAGTGTTTCAATTTGCCACTTCTATTATTTTGATCATCGCGACGATCACTGTGTATCGCCAACTCGATTATATTCAAAAAAGAAAGATCGGATTTAACAAGGAACAGGTGCTGGTAGTAGATGGAACGGGCGTGCTCGGCAATGGTGTGGAGGCGTTTAAAAACGAAGTGAAAAAAATTCCCGGGGTGATCAATGGCACATACGCCGGCTATCTTCCTGTTGCCGGATCTGCGAGGAACGACAATACTTTTTCGAGGGAAGCAGTGCTTAGCTCTACAAACACATTCAATATGCAGTTCTGGGGTGTAGATGAGGACTATATTCCGACACTTGGCATGGAATTGAAATCGGGCAGAAACTTTTCACGGGAGTTTGGCCGGGATTCATCCGGTATTATTATCAACGAATCCACCGCATCGATGCTGGGCTATCCCGATCCCATAGGAAAGAAGGTGTATACACTTGTAAATACCGCTTCAAATGATGTGATCGCGTATGAGATCATAGGAGTGGTGAAGAATTTTAATTTCGAATCACTGCGGCAGAGGATCGGACCATTGGCCTTTTCTCTTAACAAGAGTTCCTGGGCTACGGCATTTCGTGTGAGGCCCGAAAACTCAGAAGCTGTTGTTAGTGCTGTGAGCAGCAAATGGAAATCACTTTCAACAGGAACGCCTTTCAATTATCACTTCCTCGACGAGTCGTTCAATAACATGTACCGTGCCGAGCAGCAGGTGGGAAGGGTTGCTATATCATTTGCCATAATTGCCGTGATCATCGCTTGCCTGGGACTGTTTGGACTGGCCACTTACATTGCCGAACAGCGCACAAAAGAAATAGGCGTGAGAAAAGTGCTGGGGGCAACAGTACAAAATATTGTTATGATGCTTTCACGCGATTTCCTTATTCTGATCATCATCGCTTCATTCATCGCATTTCCGATTGCCTGGTGGGCCATGTACAAATGGCTCCAGGATTTTGAATATCGTATAGGTGTAGGCTGGTGGATATTCATACTGTCGGGTTTCATTGCAATTCTTGTTGCACTGTTTACAATAAGCTTTCAGGCTGTCAGGGCAGCTGTATCAAATCCTGTAAAGAGTTTGCGCACCGAGTGATCCATCACAATCGCTTACCGCTCCTC
>Ga0114129_10016185_pt1 | contig 10614 bp, 5 predicted proteins | sample RhiMetdeltSRZDD1_FD_80071 | JGI IMG/M metagenome (GOLD analysis project Ga0114129, IMG submission 80071) | Populus rhizosphere microbial communities from Tennessee, USA - Rhizosphere MetaG P. deltoides SRZDD1 (version 2) (version 2) | ecosystem: Host-associated > Plants > Roots > Rhizosphere >... | reverse complement strand
TCGCTTTCGTTCCGGCTGCTTCCGCTTCCTTGATGTTGCCGGCGCGATTGTAGAACAGCGAGAGACTTGTCCAGCCGATCTGGTCATTCGGCCGAAGCTCGACTGCCTTCTTTCCCGCTTCGATTGCCTCGGCAAAATGTCCGAGTTTCATCAGCGCCATGCCGAGCGCGTGCCAACCGTCAAAAAAATCAGGCGCTATCTGTACGCAGCGCCTGTACTTTTCGACAGCACTCTCTAGGTCGCCGATGGCCAGATCGCCATTGGCGTCGTCAAAGATTTCGTCGGGCGTCGCCATGTGAAGCACCAAATCCTAACATCCAAGCTCCCAGAGAACCTCCAACCATCAAATTTCAAATACAATTTCCGCTCAAGTTTGAGGATTGAGGTTTATTGCTTCTATGGATGTTGGAGTTTGGAATTTGGAGATTTAAGTCGATCAGCCCTTTTGAAATTGAAGGCCGGCCGCCTGGCCGCGGTCGCGCAGCCATTCCATCAAAACGATTTGCCGTTTGTTATCGAGAAGCCTCTTCTCGTACGCTGCCTTCTTTTCAGCAGCGGTCGCGTCGGTTAATGGCTCACGCTTTTCCAAGATTGCAACAAATCCACTTTCGCCTGCAGGGAAAAAATCGCTGATCTCGCCCGCTTTCAGGAACGCCACAGCCTGCTTGATCGCGGGAAGATCAGCCGGTTCGTTTTTCTTCGGTTCTTTCTCTTGTGGTTTTGGTTTCTCCTCTTCAATCAGTGAAAATGCCGGGATTTTCTCGGCTTTTCCTCCAGCTTTTTGAATCGCCGCTTCAAGTGGTTGTCCCGACTGCTTGGCTTCGCGCAATTGTTGCACAATTTCCGCTCCTTTTGTTGAAATCACCTCGCGCGTTTTCGATTTCGTGATCGTCTCGACAATTATCGGTTTTGCTTCTTCCAGCGCGAGAGGTCGCGTCTCGGAAATCCCTGCGAGATGCAGGACATAAAATCCATCTGCTACCTGAACGGGATCGCTGTTCGGTTCCTGCATGGTCAGCTTGAAGGCTGCGGGACCAAGTTGTGCATCGACTTTCAACTGCGGATCGGGTTCTGCTTTGGTAAATTCGACGGTCTCATGCACCGGCAACTGAAATTTCGCAGCGGCCTGCTTGAAATCCGCCCCTTTCTCTAAAAGCGCCTGCGTAAAATCCGTGGCGCGATCGGAGAGCTTTTGCAAAGCGTCAATGCGTTCCTTCCCGGTTAATTTCTTTTCCTCATCAGTAAGCGCGAGACTGACAAACTCTACCTTGCGCTTTTCATCAGTCTTGAGCTCGGCCTTGTGGGCATCGAAATGCTTTTGCACGTCCTCGTCACTAACCTTGATGTCCTTGCCAAAATCCGCAGACTGAAATCGAACGACCGTCACAGATAACGTGTCGTGACCGCGCTCAAAATTTTCATCCAGCTCGCCCTTGGGAACTGTAACGCCGGCGGCTAAAAGCCGCTTGATTTGATTCAGCGATAGCTGGTCGCGGACCAGTTGCTCGATGTGTTCTTCGGCGAGACCCATCGGCGCCAACGTATTCTGGGCAAAATCGGTGAACTTTTTCATTTCGAACCCCGCCTCACCTTGAAACGCCGGCAACGTGCGCACGACTTCAGCAATTTCAGCGTAGCCTGGACTGATACCCAGCCTGGCTGCTTCGTGTCGAAGGACCATCACATTCACAATGAATGCGACAGCAGTCTGATTCGGGTTCATACCGGCGCCAGCCGTCAGCGTCTGAACAAAATCGGACATGCCCAGGGCCTGTGCCAGAGTCAGCAGACGCACCATCTGCTGCGCTTCCAACATCGAAACGTCCCGATCGTACATGCGTGCAAACTTATCGGCACGCATCCGCCCATAATCCGGGGTCCGCACAAAATAGAAAATGAAAGGGATCGCCAGGATCGCGATCACGATCATCAGCCAGTCCCGGTGCTTGCGCAGTAACTTCATCATAACGGCGAAAATTGTAGCGGCGGCCAGGCTCAGCCGCAACCAATTGAGACGTGAAAGTTGAGATGCGAGAAGGAGTTCGATCGACTACTTTTTACTTCTCACGATTTAACTCGCTCGCTGTCTGGCAAATCATTTCCCAAGCCTTGCGCAAGTGATCCTCAGTCGTGAGGACATTGCCCAGCCCAACTCGCATCACCGTTCCCCCGCTCAATTTCGTTTGCGTAAGATAAGCGCGACCGCTTGCGTTTATTCTTTCCACAATTTCGCTGTTGAACTGGTCGCTTTTGTTTTCGTCACCGACATTAAACCGAAAGCAGACCACACCCATGCTGACTGGCGCGGCAAGCTCGAACCGATCGTCGCTTTTGATCCACTGACCTAAAACATTCGCGAGCCGCACAAATTCGCGAAGACGGGCGGCCATTCCATCGCGGCCAAAACTGCGGAAAATCACCCACGCTTTTAGCGCTCGAAACCTGCGGCCCAACTGGATGCCGTAATCCATGTAATTTTTCTGCGCCTCTACCGTGTCGCCGCGTAAATATTCGGGTACAAGCGTGAAGACGCGTCGCAGCCTTTCGAGTCCGCGAACGTAAAGGACGCTGAAGTCGAGCGGAACAAAAAGACTTTTGTGTGGATTTACCACGATGGAATCCGCTTCGCTCCAGCCGCTGGTCAGCAACTTGTTCTCTGGAAGAATCGCAAATCCCGCGCCGTAAGCGCCATCAATGTGCAACCACATTTTATTGTCGCGGCACATTTTTGCGATCTCGGAAACAGGATCAATACTCGCGGTTGATGTAGTTCCAACTGTCGCGATGACAGCCAATGGCTTGTAGTTATTCCGAGTGTCCCGCGTAATCGTTTCGCGCAGCGCACTCGCATCCATACAAAAGTGCGCGTCGGTTGGAACCCGTTGCACGTTTCCCTCGCCAAGGCCCAGCGCAATAGCCGCTTTCTCGGCGGAGCTGTGCGCCTGCTCGGAAGCGTAAATTCGAAATACGGGGGCGCCTGCGCCAACCAACCCGAGCTTGCGTACCGATGGAGCAGCCTCTTCGCGTGCCACGGCCAGCGCGTGCATCACACCCACGGACGCTGTGTCATACACCACGCCGCCAAATTCCTGCGGCAATTGCATCCATTGCCGGATCCAATCAACAACTAGCGTCTCGAGTTCTGTGGCGGCTGGACATGTGCGCCACGTCATTGCGTTCACATTGAGCGGAGCCGTGATGATTTCACCGAGAATGGCAGGAGCAGTCGTCGTCCAGCCAAAATAACCGAGAAACATCGGATGACTCCAGTGGACCATGCCGGGAATGAGAAGCTGATCGACATCGGCGAGAATTTCCTCGAACAACTCGCCTTCCTCTGGCGGCTTGGCGGGAAGTGCTGCGAGAATTGCACCCGGCTTGTCGTTAGGCGCGACGGGCAGCGTTCCTAAGTTTTCCCGAAAATCCGCGATCCAATCCGCAAGCTCGTGCAATTGTTTGCGGAATTCTTCAGGTGAAGTATCGCCGAGCTGCTGTTGTCGATCGGGCATTGTTTGAACTCTCATTAACACCCTGCTTTAGCGGGGTGTCAGTCGCCAGTCAAAAACCTCGCGAACTGCTTTAGCAGTTTTCGAATGCCGAGAAAAACCGCTAAAGCGGTTTCTGACCACGCTCTTCTCCAGGCACCTCGTTGAAGCGAGGTGTTAATGAGAAGTGTTCAAAACGCAAAGCCAAAACTGAAATGGAACGCGCCGAAGTCTTCGTCGGGACGCGGATCGGGATTGACGCCGTAGTCGAGCCGAATGGGACCGACAGGAAGCTTGTAACGCAAGCCTGCGCCTATTGCATAACGCATATCGTCTAAACTGATGTCCTCGGACGTCGGCAAAAGATTCCCGGCATCAAAGAACACGGCGCCCTGTAATTCTCCCAAAATTGGAAAGGTGTATTCCACATTAAACACGGTGAAGAATTCTCCGCCGACCGGGTGCCCGTGATTGTCGTGTGGGCCAAGTTCGCGTTCGCCGAAGCTCCGCACCGTATCCGCGCCGCCGTTAAAGAAACGTTCGTCTATCGGAATCGCAGTCGCTTCGTCCGAGCTACTCGCTGTGAGCGAATGAATGACGCCGGCGCGTGCGCCGAATGCCAGCGATGACGCTTGAAACCATCGCTGCAATGCCGTCGCTCTTTGATCCTCCGCCACACCGGGTGTCGTCACCTTTGGCGAAAATGGCAGGTAATAACCTGCGCTCATTGTGCCACGGATATATTCAATGTCGCTTCCCAAAGCGTTCGACGCCAGGTCCACCGTGTTTTTGATTAGAAAGCCGCGCGGGTTCACGTACGGGCTTTGCCGCGTATCCAGGGTATTAGTAAGTCCGATCGTATTTACCACGTAATTTGTCGTCGATCCCAAGAGGAAGCTCGGCCTGATCTCGGAGTCGGTGATTTTGACATGCCGCGCAGCGAAACTCAGGCCGACCTCGTCGTATTTTGTAATCTTACGGGTCAGCTCGAATCTCCCGCCCAATTCGAATTTCGTGTAGCCATCGTAAGCAAAAGTGAAAGCGGCGAGCCGAGCTCTGAAGAAAAAATCCGTATCAAAGAAGAACGGATCTTCATACAGGATCTCACCTTTGTAACTGCGTTGTGAGACCTCCACCGATGTCGTGAGTGGCCGACCGTAACCGAAGAGGTCGCGATCGCGCCATTGCACACCAGCAATCGCGCCCTCAAATGTGCCGTAACCGATTAAAAAACCGAATTCCTTGCTCTTGGCTTCCTCAGCCGAAATATCCAAGCGCAGAAGATGTCCATCGACAGGAACAGGTTTGATTTGAAGAACGTTAAAGAGTCCGGTGCGCATGAGCGTGCGAAATCGCTCGTCGAGCGCTTCCGGGCTATAAGCCTTTCCGTCCAGCTTCGTGAAACGTTTAACGACATAACTGGGGCGCAGTCGATCGAGCCCGCTGACAGTGACGCCGTCGAAGTAGTAAACAGGTCCCGGCGAAATCGTAATGTCCACCGGGACCCGGCCATTGACTGCGTCCTCGGGCATGCCGCTGGCGACGACCTTCACATCGTAATAACCACGTGTCTTGTAATACGCCTGGAGACGGCGCGGTATATCCTCGGCTCGCGCACCTGTGTAAGGTCGCTGCAGCAAGTCAAGCATCTGGCCGCGCAACGTTTCTGAATCGTAAATCGTGCGCCCGTGAAACGAAATGCCGCCGAAGAAGTATTGACGTCCCTCGTGAATCGGGATGACTACATCTGCCTCGCTGCTCTGCCGGTGAAACGTGTAACGCGGCGCGTCGACCACCGCATCCAAAAATCCTTCGGCAAGATAGAAACGATGCACAAGGTCCGCTCCTTCCTGCATGTCAGCGGCAACGAAAGGCAATCTTTTCTCCGTCCTTGAATACCGCTCCCGCGTGGGACCAACTGCGTACTCAAACAGTTTGTCGCTCGGCTCGTGCACATTTCCATCGAAGACGATCGTCCCCACCGTATAGCGCGGACCTTCTGTGATATCGAGACGGACACGGTCCTGCGATTCGATCGTGTAGTGCACGTTGACGTCTGCATAACCATGTTTACGGTAGAAGACTTCGAGGAAAAACGCGAGATCATCGGCGCGCGCCGGACTTAGGCCGAAGTCTTCGACGGTGGTGATTTCCTCTTTCAGCGCGGTGCGCAATTCCTTTTCCTTGAAGGCTTGCTCGCCTCGAAATTCAATGATGCTCGTTCGTTTCGCCCGCTTCTCCTGTTCTTTCACAACGGCCTGCCGCTCTCCTTGCCTTTCTTCGGGCCGCGTGACATCGACTGCGGTTTGAGCTGCGACTTTAAATACGAGGGCCACGCTCCCAACACAGAAAAGGACCGCGTGGCGCATATCAGGCTTCTACCGAAAACGAATCAGATACTTCAGCATCCCCCGATAATCGCCGCCGACGCCGACATCGCCAACAAGCACAAACTGATCACTTATTTTGAATCGTGCACTGACTTGCTGACGACCGGTTCGAGGATCGACAGAGCCTACGTCCAAATCGAGACGATTAAAGAATTCATTGCTCTGAGTCGGCTCGCCTTTTTTGAAAACTTTCCGGTAAAGCTGTTGCACCAATAACATGGCGGCCCGGCCAGCCAGAACATTGCCGCGACCGGACAACTCGCTCCTGGTTGCGCCGGTGGCGATCAGGGAAATAATTTCCTCCTGCGGCAGCGGTGGTTCGCTGGTGAAAATGGCTTCCGGGGAGAGCATTGTTCCGTAAACATAAACGCGCACCGTGTAATCGCGGATCACCGAGGTCCCATGCAGCTCAATCCTCGGGTTCATTGAATCGCTCGGGTCAAAATAAAGAAACCCCTGGGAAACCTCCAGCCGGCTGAATGGCAGGGTCGCCTCCACATTTTCCATGCGCACCGTTCCTTGCAATTCCGGATGCAGGCCTGTTCCCCCAAGCTTGATATCTGCGACGGCGCCACCGGTCGCGAGATTCCCTCGAATCAACACCGGATCCTTTGTCTTAACTGCGACATCCAATTTCCAGTCGCGCACTGGCGGGTCCGGGAAAGAAAATTCTGGGCGCTCCGATGGCGGCTCGGGCGCAGGTCGGCCTGGCAGGCCGATCGGAATAAGGTCGATGTTCTTTAAAATATGGCTGTTTGTCATTGCGACATTGCCGCTGACTGTTGCGGCAGCGAATGGGCCAGTCACCTTGAGATCGGCATCCGCGCGAGCGGTGAGTGTATCGTTTCGCGCGAGCAACACGCTGTTGGCCTTCAGCTGCAAATCGAGAGTTGGTTCCGTTAGTTTGGGAAACGTGACTCGGCCATTCATTGTGAACGGGCCGCCTGCCAGATCACCACCGAAACGCTCCAGGCTCAGCGCGTTCTGTGCGAAGCTTAAACGCGCGCTAAAATTTGTTAACGCCGGAAGAGTCGCGTTCGTAAAACGCGCAACATTCACCGTCATGTCCCCTGCCCCGCTAAAGACCGGTTTTCCAATCGTCCCGGCCACATCGACATCCAATCCAAGATTGCCATCAAGTTGCTCGAGGGCCGGAACAAATTGCCGGACAAAATTCACCGAACTGCGCGGAAGACGCGCCTTTGCTGCGATCGGGGTTTCGTCCGGCAATTTCCCGGCACGCGCAATCTTGGGAATATCAAAAGGCATGTTCGCATTCAGCTCGAGAGGCTGAATTTGCGCCTGTTGCAGTTTGCCTGAAACTGTCAGCCGATCGTGCACGGACTGCGCGTTCAGCTCAAATGTTGCCGGCTCCATTTTCGGCCAGCGATCATTTCGCAAATCGCGCATCTGCACGCTAAGGCTTGCGTTCAAATCTCCGATTGTTCCATCCGCGTCGACCCTTGCATTGAGCGTGCCAGATGTTCCTGCCTTGATCCCCAGATCGCTGAACAATTTTTTTAGATCAAAATTCTCAGACTGAATCGTGGCGAACACTTTGCCTGACGAGGGAATCGTCGAGGCGTTCGTTCCAAGGTTTCTCCACACCAGCGGGAAAGAAACGTAACCCGACGCGAACCTCGCCTGACCTTGATCGAGTTGAATCCTGGTTATCTCGAGCGTGTCCCCCTTTGCCTGCGCCACTGCCTGAAAATCTGTGTTGCCGCTGGCGAAAAAGATAATCGGCACATCAAGGCCTTCGGGTGAATAAGACGCATCGATATTCGCCCGAAGCGATTGCGCATTCCCGTAGCGTCCTTTCTCAAGCGCGAATTTCAGATTCCCTGTGCTCTTCGAGAATTGCGAAACTCCATTTCCTTCCCAGTCGAGTGTGACGGACCCTGCTAATTGGTTCTGATTGCCAAAGGTGTGAAGCAGCGGTTGGAGCGTCGATAAATTTGCTACGCGCGCCGAAACCTTGCCGTCGTAATGATAAGGCTGCCGCAAATTCAGCCGTCCAGTCGCGTAAAAGAAATCCGAATCGTTCAAACTCGCCCTGCAATCGTTCAGATAGATGACGTTATTTGAGATTGAACATTGTGTGCTCAATTGCCGGAAAACCAGGTCCCGCATCTTGAGGTTCGAACCTGAAATGGACACCTGTCCGTTGGCTGTCTGCTGTCTCCATTCGATTTGCCCCGTCATTTGCAACGGCCCGCTCAATTTGTTTGGAGAATCCGGAACCCAGAAGTCGCCAACTTCAGGCGCGTTGAGCGCGAAATCCAAGTCCGCAGGTTGTGACGGAGCCTTGCCAACTTCCTCTGGAAGTTTGTAGCGCCCGCGAACATTTAGTTCGTTTTGGTTTCGCCGTAGATTCAAACGATCAAGCCCGAGAACATCATCGCTTCCATTTAGAGACCCTTGAACGGAATCGATGATGTGATCCCGATAACGTACGCCTGCCAAATCGAACTCCATTGCAGTTCGAAGGTCCGCAAACCACGACCGTTTTACTGTAGCCGAGGGCGTCGACCCCGCCTTCTGGTTCGGTGTCGCAATCACCTTGGACGCGCGCAAGGTAGAGCTCACTTTCTCGACTGTTCCACCGGGAAATCCAACTGATTTTGCAGTCGTTCCAAGCGTTGCATCTACCTTCGCATTGACGATGTCGATCTTGCCGCTGAACTGAGCCGAGCCGGTCAATTTCGCAGCTGTTCCTGTCGTTAGGCGTTGAAGGTCAGGTGCAGTCCCCGCAATTTCCAAGGTGGTGGTCGTCCGGCCGAAATCCTGGATAACTGAAGGCAGCTCCAAAGTCCCGTGAAGATGAAGCTCGTTTTTGTCCTGAACGATATCGGCTGACCGCAAAGTCGCCCGGCCCTGTTGCGCGGATGCTTCAAGAACGGCAGCATCGAAATGGATTTCAGGTCGATCCAGATTGCTAATCCGCAACGACATCGCTCCACTCCACGTACGCGGAACATCGATTGTCCCTCCTCCATCGAGTGCGAGCCGCTCAATTTCACCCGAAAGAGAATCGTCCGGCAGAAACAAGAACTTGTTCAATGATTCTGCCGCAATTTGTTGCGCAGCCACATTTACTTTGGCATTCACCGAAGACTCGGTTTCGCTCAGTCCGGCTGACGCGGATAATTGACCGCCGCCAATCGCGCAATCCAGTTTGAGCTCCAACGTTTTCGTGTCGATGCGTGAAGCATCAACGTTCAAGAGACGGATCTGTTCCTGGTCGCTCAGAATCAGATCGCGCAGAATAAGGTTCTTGTTCGTATAAGACGTTTGGCCGGAAATTCTGGACCAACCTTCACCCGACGGGAGCTGCAGCTTTTCGATCCGCAGGGCGCCCGGGCTGCTCGGGTTCAAATCAAGGTCGACATGTTCAATGACGAAATCGTTAGGCTTATTTTTAACAACAAATGTTACGTCCGTTAGCCGAATCCGCTCCGGAAACACCGAAGGCAATGTCAGCTTTTTTTTGAGACGCGGTTTGGACGGCGGAGCTTTCGCAGGATTCAACACAACCCGCGCGGAACGCAGTTCGACATCTTTGAGAAGGTGAGAGAATCCATTCCTCGCGAGTCCGAGTAAACTGTAATCAACATAAAGTTGATCGATATCGATCGATTCGATCGCCGTTGGCCCGGTCGGGAAGGCGCGAAAGTTTCGTACGATCAGACGACTGAACGGATTGCCTTCCAGACGCAGATCGATTTTCAAGTTTTGTCCTTTTGCGTACCGCAGTGCAACCTGTCGGCCGATGGCCAATAGAATCGGCCGGTGAAAAATAATCAGGAGCGCCACGCACGCAGCGAGGCCGACCAACACACGATGCCAAATCCGACCGGGGCGCCGCACCTCTTTGTGATCGTTTTCGGCCACCAAAACGATTGTATTGCCGCCTCGTCAGAGAGCAAATATCGCATTCCGCGACCAGCCTCGACTTCATCATTGCGTGCTGAGGCCGATAGAGTGACGCTTTCCAAATTGGGATAATGAATCCGGACAAGCTTTTTGATTATCTGGAAGGCAGATTGCCCGCCGCGGAACGCACTGCGCTGGAGCAGCGATTGGTATCGGACGAGCAACTGCAACGCGAGCTAGCCATTGCGCGACAAATTCATACCAGAATGCGCGGCGATTCTCGCGAAGTTTTATTGCCACCACAATCCGATGTGACGGAGCAAGGGCGTAAAATGGGGCTTCGGGTCGGAGCGGCGTTCATGGTTCTCATGGCCGTAAACGTCGGCATCGGTCTCTGGTTAATCGCCAGACACGAAACAAAGAACCCGAACCGTGCCTTGCTCGAAAAACAAATGCGAGAGCAGATCGCGAATTCTTTGGAGCGCGCAGCGGCGGCGTTCACACCTGCGCCACTTGGCGTTGGTGAAATCGTGGTTCCAGCAGCAACTGGGAAGCTGGAGGCCGTTGCCGACGAAGTGGTCACTATTGCCGCTCGATTCGGCGGTTCCACTACGAAAGGGCTCCCGGAGCAGGGTCGCCTCAGCGTTCTTGTCGATCTTCCATCAAATCGGGAATCGGAATTTCGCGCAGCGATTGCGTCGATGATCGGGCAAGCGGCGCCACCGTCCTCAGCGACCCCAGCTACAGCGACTGCCCCGGACACAGGAGAGAAAAAGAGTTTCGCTGTGCAAGTTGTCGAGACGGCCACAACCGCGCCAAAGTGATCGCCATCACGTTTGCGTTACCAGCCGAGAGCGCGGACT
>Ga0114129_10016183_pt1 | contig 10614 bp, 4 predicted proteins | sample RhiMetdeltSRZDD1_FD_80071 | JGI IMG/M metagenome (GOLD analysis project Ga0114129, IMG submission 80071) | Populus rhizosphere microbial communities from Tennessee, USA - Rhizosphere MetaG P. deltoides SRZDD1 (version 2) (version 2) | ecosystem: Host-associated > Plants > Roots > Rhizosphere >... | reverse complement strand
GTAGCCGCGGAACAGCGCGAGCGGCTTCAAGCTGTACTGCTTGAGCGCGCGCTCGCTGACGACGACGACGGCGGCGGCGCCGTCGGAGGTCTGCGAGCTGTTGCCCGCGGTGACAGTGCCCTTGGCGGCGAAGACGGGCTTGAGCTTGGCGAGGGCTTCGAGCGACGTGTCACGGCGTGGCCCCTCGTCGGCGGTGACCTCGCGCAGGCGGTGGAGGATGTTGCCGCCGGCCACGTCGGGGACGTCCTCGGCCACGCGATACGGCGCGATCTCCGCAAACTCGCCGGTCTCGGTCGCCTTCACGGCGCGCCGGTGGCTCTCGAGGGCGAAGGCATCCTGGTCCTCGCGCCCGATCTTCCAGCGCTCCGCCACCTTCTCCGCCGTCATGCCCATGCCGTAGGCGATGCCGACGTTGCGATCCTCGGTGAAGACGGCGGGGTTGATGGCGATCTTGTTCCCGCCCATCGGGACCATGCTCATGCTCTCGGCCCCGCCGGCGATGATGACGTCCGCCTCACCGAGGCGAATGCGATCCGCCGCCATCGAGACCGCCTGCAAACCCGAAGCGCAGAGGCGATTGACGGTGACGCCCGAGACACTGTCGGGGAGTCCCGCCAGGAGACCCGCGATGCGTGCCACGTTCATGCCCTGCTCGGCCTCGGGCATGGCGCAGCCGGCGATGACGTCCTCGACGCGCGCCTTGTCGAGAGACGGCACGCGTGCCAGGGCCTCGCGGATGGCGTGGGCGAGAAGATCGTCGGGGCGCACGTTCTTGAACGTGCCGCGCGGGGCCTTGCCCACCGGCGTGCGAACGGCGGCGACGATGAACGCGTCTTGGATTTGTTTCGCCATCTGGCTTCTCCTCAACTACGCGGCTACGGCTATCTTCAATTTACGACTGGGCACGTCGCACGTCGCGCCGTGCCCAGTCGCGGGGCCTGCGGGGCCACCGACGCCAGACTATGGCGCGGCTCCTCGGCCCCTAGTTTCTCAGCGGCTTTCCCGTCTTGAGCGTGTACTCGATACGCTCCTGCGTCTTCTGCGTGGCGATCAGCTCCAGGAACGCCTTGCGCTCCAAGTCGAGGACCCACTGTTCGGTGACCATGCTGCCCGCTTCCACCTCGCCGCCCGACATCACGCGCGCGAGCTTGCTGCCCACGAGATGGTCGTGCTCGGAGATGTAGCCGCCCGCGAGCATGTTGGCCATGGCCGCCTCGAAGTTGGCGATGGCGGCCTTGCCGCCGGCGGGGAAGCCGCGAGGCTCGAGTGGAGGCCGATCGCCGGACTCGGACAGCGCCACCGCCTGCGCCTTCGCCACGTGCAGGAGCTCGAAGCGGTTCTGCACGATGACGTCGGTGGGCCGCAGGTAGCCCATCTCGCGCGCCTGCTCCGCGCTCTTGGCGACGGTGGCCATGGCGACGTTCTGGAAAAAGCCCTGCAGCTTCTTGCCCGTCGGATCGTCGGAGGCGCGCAGGGCCAGCTCCTTGCTGCCGCCGGCGGCGGGGATGATGCCGACGCCGGCTTCCACGAGGCCGATGTAGCTTTCGAGGGTGGCGACGGTGCGCCGGCTGTGAAGGATCAGCTCGCAGCCCCCGCCCAGCGCGAGACCGTCGACGGCGGCGATCGTCGGCACCGACGCGTACTTGAGGGCCATGGTCGCGCCCTGGAACTTCTCGATCAGGTCTTCGACCTGAGCCAGCGTGCCCGCCATCAGCTTGTCCGCCACGCCGACCGTGTGCGCGACCTTCAGGGTGGCGGAGATGGCGGCGCGCTTCCAGGACTTGAGGAGCTTGGACGCGGCCGAAGGCGGCGGGGCTCCGTCACGGGAAGGCCTCGTCTTCGACAGGTTGGCACCCGCGGAGAACGGCGGGGCCGTCTGCCAGAGGACGAGGGCGCGGTAACTCTTCTCCGCCTCCTCGATGGACTGCAGGATGCCGTCGAGCACGTCGCCGCTCACGGTGTTGAGCTTGGTCTTGAAGCTGAGCACGGCGATGTCGTCCCCGGTGTGCCACAGGCGCACCGCGTCGGTTTCGAAGATCGTCTCGCCGTAGGTCGCGTCTTCGCCGAGGACGCGATCGGGGAACGGCTGGCGGCGGTAGACGGTCAGCGCGGAGCGCGGCTCGAGGCTGCGCGTGGTGGGCGAGTACGACCCTGCGCGTTCGTGGACACCGCTGCTTCGCTCCGCGACCCACGCCGGCAGCGGCGTCTTCGACATGGCCTTGCCGGCCGCGATGTCGTCGTTGATCCAGCCGGCCACGCGCTCCCAGCCCGCGGCCTGCCAGATCTCGAACGGGCCCGTCGTCCAGCCGAAGCCCCAGCGCACGGCGAGGTCGAGGTCGCGCGCGCTGTTCGCGATCTCGGCCAGGTGCACGGCGCCATAGTGGAAGGCGTCGCGATGGATCGACCACAGGAACTGCGCCTGCGGGTGCGTGCTCTCGCGCAAGGCGGTGAAACGCTGGACGGGGTCCTTCGTCTTCAGGATCTCGACGATCGCCTCGTCGGCCTTGCCGGTCGAGGGCCGATAGGCGCCGGTGCCGGGATCGATGACCTGGATCTCGCCCGCTACCTTCTTATAGATACCGGCCTGGGCCTTCTGGCCGAGGGCGCCCTTGTCGATCAGCGCCTGGATCCACGCCGGCACCTGGAAGTACGAGTGCCAGGGGTCCTTGGGCAGGCCGTCCTGCATGGTCTTGACGACGTGCGCGAAGACGTCGAGCCCGACGACGTCGGCGGTGCGGAACGTCGCGCTCTTCGGCCGGCCCACGAGCGTCCCCGTCAGCGCGTCGACGACGTCGAGACCCAGGCCGAGGCGCTGCGCGTGGTGCATGGTCGCGAGCATCGAGAAGACACCCACGCGGTTCGCGATGAAGTTCGGGGTGTCCTTGGCGCGCACGACGCCTTTGCCGAGGGTCGTGACGAGGAAGGTCTCGAGGCCGTCCAGGATCGCGGGGGAGGTGTCGGGCCCGGCGATCAGCTCGACGAGGTGCATGTAGCGCGGCGGGTTGAAGAAGTGGATCCCGCAGAACCGCGAGCGAACGGCGGCCGGCAGCGCCTCCGCCAGCGACGTGATGGACAGGCCGGAGGTGTTGCTGGCCAGGATGGTGGCGGGCCCCAGGTGCGGCGCCACCTTCGTGTACAGGTCGCGCTTCCAGTCCGTGCGCTCGGCGATGGCCTCGATCACGAGGTCGCACTCGCCGAGCAGCGCCAGGTTCTGGTCGTAGTTCGCGGGCTGGATGAAGGCAGCGCGGGCCGGGCTCGCGAGCGGTGCCGGATCCAGCTTGCCGAGGCGTTCGATCGCCTTCACGACGATCCCGTTCGGATCACCGTCTTTCGCCGGCAGATCGAACAGGATCGTCTCCACGCCGCAGTTCACGAGATGCGCGGCGATCTGCGCGCCCATGACGCCGGCGCCCAGCACGGCCGCCTTGCGCACGGCCACTTGCGGTTGCTTCATCGGTTGTCTCCTACGCGCTGACGGCGACGTTGGGGCGCGGCTCGGCGGCGGGCGCCTTGCTGCCCGCATCGGCCGGTGGGGCCGTGCCTTGCTCAAGGATACCCGTCTCCATCCACGTCTGGCGCCCGTCGAGCACGCTGAGGGCGGCCTTGTAGCGGATGACGTCGTCGTTGCTCCACAGCTCGCGGAAGAGCTGCTTGATCTTCCGGCGCGCCATGCGGCAAAAGACGTCGGCGAGGAGGACGGCTTCGCGTCCCTCGGGCCGCTTCTGATCGAGCAGCGCCTGTGCGCGGCAGGCGGCGGCGGCCATGGCGAAGAGCTCGTTGGCCACGTCCACGAGGCGGAACAGGAAGGCCTGCTTGTTCTGCAGCCCCGCCTGATAGACGAGCATGCCGTGGAAGCTGTCCCGGGCCAGCTTGCGGCTGTTCCGTTCGACGAAACGCAGGTGCGTGGCCAGCCGGCCGAACTCGGAGTAACGCGGCCAGCGGCCCCAGCCCAGCCAGCGGCTGGGATACCACCAGGTATAGAAGCCCATCATGGCCGGAATGGCCTTCAGCTTGTCGCCGAACCCCTTCGACGGATCCGCCATCGGTCCCGCGACCTGGAGGTGTTTGTCGACCATCTCGCGGGCCATGAAGAGGTGCATGATCTCGCTGCTGCCCTCGAAGATCTTGTTGATGCGGAAGTCGCGCAGCATGCGCTCGACCCCGATCCCCTCCTCGCCGCGGGCGGCGAGCGACTGCTCCGTCTCGTAGCCGCGTCCGCCGCGGATCTGCAGGGTCTCGTCGACCATCTCCCAGCCCCGGCAGGTGTTCCACTCCTTGGCCGCCGCCGCCTCCAGGCGGATGTCGTAGCCGCCGCGGTCGGACATCTCCGAGGCCAGGCTCGCCACCGCTTCCATGGCGAAGGTGTTGGCGGCCATGCTCGAGATCTTCTGCGACACCGGTTCGTGGCGGCCTACCGGCTTGCCCCATTGCACGCGCGTGCTCGACCAGCGCCGGACGATCTGCAGGCAGGCCTTGGCCGTGCCCACCGAGACGTTCGGGATCGACAAGCGCCCGTCGTTCAGCGTCGACAGCGCGATCTTCAGGCCCTTGCCTTCGGCACCGATGAGGTTTTCGGCGGGGACGCGGACGTTCTTGAAGTCGATGACGGCGTTGGCGAGGGCCCTCAAGCCCATGAACCGGCAGCGGTGCTCGACGGTGACCCCCTTCCAGTCCGTCTCGACCACGAATGCGCTGATGCGTTTCGTGCCCGGATGCACGGCCATGACCACCAGCAGCTTGGCGATCGTGCCGTTCGTGCACCACAGCTTCGAGCCGTTCAGGATGTAGTCACCCTCGGGTGTCTTCTCGGCAGTGGTGGCGACCCGCGCGGGGTCCGATCCGACGTTGACTTCGGTCAGGGCGAAGGCGGAGATCTCGCCGCGCGCACAACGCGGGAGGTACTTCTTCTTCTGCGCCTCGGTGCCGAACAGCTTCAGCGGCTGGGGGACGCCGATCGACTGGTGCGCGGAGAGCAGCGCGGTGAGGTTGCCGTCGGTGCTGCCGAGCAGCGCCATCACGCGGCCGTACTCCACGTTGGTGAAGCCGAGGCCGCCGTATTCCTTCGGGATCTTCATGCCGAAGGCGCCGAGCTTGCGCAGGCCGTCGAGCACATGGTCCGGATACTCGCCGGTGGCGTCGATCTGGGCGGAGTCGACGTCGTCGCGGAGGAACGCCTTCATCTTCTCGAAGTAGGCCGCGAACTCCGGCCGATCCTGGGCCGTGAGCGGATACGGGTGGATGAGATCCAGGCGGAAGCGCCCGAGGAACATCTCGCGCATGAAGCTGGGCTGCTTCCATTCCTTCTGGCGCGACGCCTCCGCGACCTCGCGGGATTCGCGCTCGCTGGATTCCACTTTCTCGTTGGCCATCAGGCGCTCCTTTAGCTCCCTCCAGTCTCCCTCCATTTGTAAAAGAGTCAAGAGTGATCTGTGCCAGAACGAGTTAAGTGGATGTCAATGGTCAACGATGTGGGTGCAAATCGGAAAATCTTGTAAATTAATGGGCGGCCGCGTACCATTCTTCCATGGCCGAACGACCTGCCCTCGGAGCCAAGCTGCGAGCCGTCCGGCGGCGTGCCCAGATGTCGCAAGTGCAACTGGCGGAGCGTCTTGGCATCTCTCCCAGCTACCTGAACCTGATCGAGCACGACCGCCGGTCGATCTCGGCCCCGCTCCTCATCAAGCTGAGCGAGGTCCTGCCGTTCGACATCAAGAGCCTCTCCGCTGAGAACGACACCCGCATGACGGCGGACCTGCTCGAGGTGTTCGGCGATCCGCTGTTCGAGGGGCACGAGATGACTGCGGCGGAGGTTCGAGACCTGGCCGAGCGCGTGCCGTCCGCGGCGCGGGCGGTGCTCACGCTCTACCAGTCCTATCGTGCCGCTCGCGAGTCCGCGAACACGCTGGCCCTGCGGCTGACCGAGGGCGACGAGATGGCGTCCGACCTCGAGCGGTCGCGGCTGCCTTCGGAAGAGATGAGCGACCTCGTCCAGAAGCACCTCAACCACTTCCCCGAGCTCGAGGTCGGCGCGGAGGCGGTGTGGAAGTCGGGGGCGTTGGGCGGCGGCCTCTACGAGGCGATGGTGCGCCTGCTGCGCGACGCCCACGGCGTCGAGGTGCGGGTGGGAACGATCGGCGAGATGGGGGAGATCGTGCGCCGCTACGATCCCGAGCGCCGCGTGTTGATGCTGTCGGAGTCGCTGCGGCAGGGCAGCCGCAACTTCCACCTCGCGTACCAGCTCGGCCTGCTCACGCAGCTTCCCGTCATCGATCGCATCTCGAAGGACCCGCTGCTCACGTCCGACGAGTCGCGGTCGCTCTGCCGCGGCGTCCTCGCCAACTATTTCGCGGGCGCGCTCGTGATGCCCTACGAGGCCTTCCTCGAAGCCGCGCGTGCCGAGCGCTACGACATCGAGGTCCTCGGGAACCGCTTCCGCACCAGCTTCGAGCAGGTCTGCCATCGCCTGACCACCCTGCGCCGGCCCGGCCGCGAGGGGGTGCCGTTCCACGTCGTGCGCATCGACGTGGCCGGCAACATCTCGAAAAGGTTCAGCGCCTCGGGCCTGCGATTCCCGCGCTTTTCCGGCGCCTGCCCGCGCTGGAACGTGTTCGCCGCCTTCCTCACCCCCGGCATGTACCGCACGCAGATCTCGCAGATGCCCGACGGCACGACGTACTTCTGGCTGGCGCGCACGCTGTCGCGCAGTACCGGCGGCTACCACGCGCCGCACACCGTCTTCGCCGTCGGCCTCGGCTGCGAGGTCCGCTACGCGCGCGAGCTCGTGTACGCCGACGGCATCGACCTCGACAACCGGGAGGCGATCGTGCCCATCGGCATCACCTGCCGCCTGTGCGAGCGCAAGGACTGCGAGCAGCGCGCGTTCCCGGCCATCCAGCACCCGCTGCGCGTCAACGAGAACGTGCGGGGGATCTCGTTCTACGCGCCCGTCGATTAGCGTCTCGAGGGCCGGCACCGTCTCATTCCGGCGTCCGCACTGACTCAGACTGCGACTCCGCCGTTTCAATAGTGACATTCCAGTAGAAGACGCCGCCGTTTCCGTTCGGCCAGCCAATATTGTATTGACCCCGAGAATGGCGGCGTGTTAGTTATCGTCGCAGTAAACTGATATTTCAGTACTGACGAGGGAGGTGGCGGATGAACGGCCCCATTCCGGTCTTGGCGCGGCGGGGAATCGTGCTGGTGGTGGCTCTGCTCGTGGCCGGTCCTGTCCATGGCCAGCAGGCGGGCCAGATCTCAGGCGTGGTCCTGGACAGCGGCGGGGGCGCCGTGCTCGGGGCTACGGTCACCGCCATCGAGGTGGGCACCGGCCTGAAGCAGGCCACCGTGACGCACGCCGCCGGACGCTACAACTTCCCCTCGCTGCGTCCGACCGTCTACGACGTGACGGCGGAGATCACCGGCTTCCGGACGTTCCGCCGCAAGGGCCTCCAGCTGCTGGCGAACCAGAGCCTGACGCTGAACGTGACCCTCGAGCCCGGCCAGCTCACGGAAGAGGTCGAGGTGCGGGGCGCCGCCGTTCAGGTCGACACCACCACCTCCACCCTGAACGAGGTCATCGACCACTCGCGCATCGTCAACCTGCCCCTGAACGGGCGCGACGTCGCCCAGCTCACGACGCTGGTGCCGGGCATGGTGCTCAACTCCGTCAGCGCCGAGACCGGGAAGTCGATCCCCGGCGGCCTGCGCATGTCGTCGAACGGCTCGCAGGCGCGCCAGGTGGCCTTCCGCCTCGACGGCACGAGCAACACCGACTTCTATTTCCAGGAGAACCAGTCGTTCCCGTTCCCGGACGCGCTGCAGGAGTTCAGCATCCAGACGAGCAACTACAGCGCGGCCTACGGGAACAACGCGGGGGCGGTAGTGAACGTCGTCACCCGGTCCGGCACCAACGACCTGCACGGCGGCGTCTTCGAGTACCTGCGCAACCGCGCGCTCAACGCCCGGAACTTCTTCGCCAAGGAGCGGGATCACCTGCGCCGCAACCAGTTCGGCGGATACCTGGCCGGGCCGATCGACAAGAACAAGACGTTCTTCTTCGTCGGCTGGCAGGGCACTGTCGTGCGCAACCGCGCCGGAGACCTGGTGGCGTTCGTACCCACCGCCAGCCAGCGCAACGGCCTCTTTGCGGTGCCGATCAAGGACCCCCTCACCGGCCAGCCGTTCGCCAACAACCAGATCCCCGCGAGCCGCTTCGACCCCGCCGCGGTGGCCGTGCTCAGCCGCATCCCCACCGCGGATGGGGACGGCAGCATCACCATCCCCCGCAACATCGCGCAGGACTTCAACCAGGGGGTGATCAAGCTGGACCATCAGTTGACGGCGAACGACCAGGTGAGCGTGCGCTACTTCATCGATCACTTCGACAACTCCGCCATCTACAACGACGACAACCTGCTCACGTACAAGGGGCCGGCGAACCAGTCGCGGGTGCAGACCCAGAACGCGGTCGTGTCCTGGAGGCGGAACTTCGGCGCCACCGTGCTCAACGAGCTCCACGTGGGCTACAACCGGATCCACTCGCGGCGCGCGCCACCCGACGGCGTGCCCGGCATGCAGGACCTGGGCGTGCGGCTCCCGCTCTATCCGACCCTGCCCTCGATCCAGTCGATCGACGTCTCCGGCTTCTTCACCATCGGCGACAACCTCGAGGCGGCCTTCGTACGGAACGGCTTCGAGGTCAGCAACCGCACGAGCTGGACGCGCGGCCGACACAGCCTGCAGTGGGGCGGCGAGGTGCAGTACTACAAGGTCGACATCGACAACGAGTTCCGCCGCGCGGGCACGTTCAGCTTCAACGGCGGCGTCACCGGGCACGCCATGGCGGACTTCCTCCTGGGCCAGATCAACGTCTTCGACCAGGGGACAGGCGAATACAAGAACAACCGCGCGCTGTACCCGTCGCTGTTCGTGCAAGACGATGTCCAGCTCACCTCGCGGGTGACCTTGAACCTCGGCGCGCGCTACGAGCCCACCTCGCCTTGGCGCGAGGCGAGCGGACGCATCCAGCGCTTCACGATCGCCGACTACGAGAACGGCGTGCGCTCGTCGCAGTACGTGAACGCGCCGCGCGGGCTCACCTATCCCGGCGATCCCGGTTTCCCCGAGAACGGGACGCGCGGGGACTACGACAACCTCGCCGGCCGCGTCGGATTCGCCTGGGACGTGACCGGCGACGGCAAGACCAGCCTTCGCGGCGGCGTGGGGATGTTCTACGACCAGCACCTGCTGGGCGAGTTCAACAACGGCGCGGTGAACGCACCGCCGTTCAGCATCCGGCTCAGCGTCGTGCGCCCGCAGGGGCCGTTCTCGGATCCGTATCGGGGACGGAGCGACTTCGATCTCGTCACCCCCGCCTCCATCGGAAGCCGCGACGCTTCCTTCCCGCGGCCGGTCCTCGTGACGACATACGGCGACAGGTTCATCACGCCCCTGACCTACAACTGGAACCTCACCGTGGAGCGGGAGCTGGTGACGGGCTGGATGGCGCGCGCCGCCTATGTGGGGTCGAGCTCGCAGAACGGCCGGAGGGACCTGCAGCTCAACCCGGCGCGTTACACGCCCGGCTCGTCGACCACGGGCAACACCGACGCCCGGCGCATCTTCGCTCCGGAGTTCGGCGACATCACCTCTTTCGCGCAGGACCGAAGCTCGAGATACCACTCGCTGCAGCTCTCGCTGAACAAACGCTACGCGGACAGCCTCACCATCTCGGCGAACTACACGCTGTCGAAGGCGGTGGGGAACTTCTTCAACGCCGACGGCTTCGGCGGCGAGCTCATCCCGTGGACCCAGGACGACATTCGGGCGCTGACCTGGGGGCCGCTCGAGCAGGACCGGCGGCATCGCCTCGTCGGCTCGTGGGTCTGGGACCTGCCCGCGGGCGGAGGGGACGGGGGTCTCGGGAAGGCCTTGCTGCGCGGCTGGCAGTTGAGCGGCATCGCCCAGTACCAGAGCGGCGCGCCGTACACGATCACGAGTGGCCGCGACAACTCGCTCGATGGCATCGCCAACGACCGGGCCAAGCGCACCGGCGAGAGCCTGGCGCCGCCCGCCGGCTCGGACAAGACCGTGTGGTTCAACCCGGCCGCGTTCGCGGTGAACGACATCGGGACGTTCGGCGACGTCGGCAAGGGGGCCTTCTACGGGCCGTCCTTCTACAACGTGGACGTCGGCCTGCTGAAGAGCACGGCGCTCGGCCCGCGGCTGAACATGCAGCTCCGCGCCGAGGTCTTCAACGTCCTGAACCACGCCAATCTCAAGAACCCGAACACGAACGTCAGCGGCGGCGGATTCGGAAGGATCACCGCCGCCAACGACCCGCGCATCATCCAGTTCTCGGTGAAGATGGAGTTTTGACGCTGAGACAGCTTGACGCCGATTGACGGGGCCGCGCTCGTCCCGCATAGTCGTCGCGTGGCGACTTCACGACCATGAGCCACTCCTCGAGCGCGAGCCTCGCCGACCACGCGTACCTCGCCATCCGCAACGAGATCCTGCGCGGCCAGTTCCGGCCGGGCACGCCGCTGTCGCGCCGGCGTCTGGCCACCGAGCTGGGGATGAGCGTCATCCCGATCGCCGATGCCCTGCGCCGCG
>Ga0114129_10016182_pt1 | contig 10615 bp, 7 predicted proteins | sample RhiMetdeltSRZDD1_FD_80071 | JGI IMG/M metagenome (GOLD analysis project Ga0114129, IMG submission 80071) | Populus rhizosphere microbial communities from Tennessee, USA - Rhizosphere MetaG P. deltoides SRZDD1 (version 2) (version 2) | ecosystem: Host-associated > Plants > Roots > Rhizosphere >... | reverse complement strand
GCCGACGCGCTCGTCCGCGGGTACGAACGCAGCGTGCGGTGGGAAATCGATCGCCTGAGCCGCGCGTTTCACGACACTGGACAACTCTGGATCCTGCTGAAAGGCGCCGGCTACATTGCCGCCGGCCTGCCGCCCGGCGCCGGCCGCCGTGTCGCGGACATCGATATCCTGGTCCCGCGGCGTGACATTGCCGCCGTCGAAGGGATTCTCCAGCAACACGGCTGGGAGTTTCCGGAGATCGACGCGTACGACAATCGGTACTACCGAGAGTGGATGCACGAACTGCCGCCGATGATCCATCGCGATCGCCGCTCGATCGTCGACGTACATCACGGGATACTGCCGCTGACCAGCCGGCTGAAGCCATCGTCTGAGCGGTTGGTCGAACACGCGACGAGGATTGAGGGCGGCGTTCGGGTCCTGTGTCCTGCTCACATCGTGCTGCACGCGGCTGCGCATTTGTTCCACGACGGCGAGATCGCCGGCGCGATTCGGGATCTCGTGGATCTGGATCAACTGCTGCGATGGTTCGGCCGCGACGAGGAGTTCTGGCGCAGCCTGCTGAAGGAAACCCCTGCTCTCGACCTGGCCAGGCCGGCTTATTACTCGCTCCGCTATGCGCGTCGTTGGTTCGGCACTCCGCTGCCGGATGATGTGATTGTTGAAATGGCGGCGTGGGCCCCTCCGCCTCACGTCGGTCGCCTCATGGACACGCTGGTGGACCGTGCGGTTCTGGGGACTTCCGGTCGCGCCTCCAGCGCCTCCGTGTTCGCGCTCTACGTCCGGTCACATTGGTTGAAGATGCCGCCCCTGCAGGTGGTCCAGCACCTCATCAAAAAAGCCTTCAAGTAGCTGGACCGTAATATTTTACTCGGTTTTTTGTGGACAGGAAGACTTCTGGGTTTTAGTATGGCGCACACCCAAGGCAAATCCGCGAAAGAGTGTGAATGAGTCACTGGCCACTGCGCATTAATTGCACAGTTACACGATTCGCTCATACCTTCGCCGTGGGCGGTCGGTTTCCTGTTTAAGTCTGTAAGTAGCCAGCGAAGAATAGTTTACATCTGGGAGTATCGATGCGTTCGGATTCGGCACGGGTCTTGGACTGCGCGCGACCAGCTCCAACCCACGCTTCATCAAGAAGGCCCAATAACCGAACGTGGACTCTCCCAGCGAGTCCGGGGCCTGGCAGCGGTCACCTTACAGAACGGTGAGGCCGCCGCGATTTCTGTTTGCGGTCGAGTCAAAACTACGCGGTCGAGCCCGGTGAGGGCGTTGGTTTTCTGGTGCAGGGAAGACATTCCAGGTTCTCTTAAGGACCATGTTCTCAGCGTGTTGGAGGGGGAAGGTTTCCTGCAACCACTTGAGCTCCTGGCGTCTTGAAACGAACGGCACAGCCCTTGGAGCAGAGCCGTCAGCTCAAGGATTTGGGACGATGACTCAACAGGGACAACAGTTCGCGATATTGACGGACCGTCGAGTGCTCGTTGGTCCGCGTCGCACTTGCTCGAACGGAGTTCCCTCGGTGGGAGAGAGTCCATGCTGAACCTTCTGGACCGGACCATTGCGTCTGCAAGCGAGCGAATCCTGTTTGTCGCCCCTTCAGCAGACTCGGTCTGTGACGTATTTCGGAACGTCGAAATCGATGAATCGCGACACCGCCAGCTCGTTCGCGACGTGCAGCGGATGCGCGGGAGTATTTATGTCGGCGACGGCGCGATCCAACCGCATCAACTGACATCAGACGGCCGCCACCAGACGCCTGAGGATGAGACCAGCTGGCACATGGTTCTCCTGAACAAGGAGAGGAAGGTCACTGCCAGCGCGTTGTATCTGGAACATGACAACACGGTTTCGTTTGAGCAGCTGCGAGCGAGACAGTGTCCGTTGAACCAGGATCCACAATGGCGCCCGACTCTCGTCGAGTCGATCGAGAGCGAGCTTCGGCGGGCACGTCGCGAGCGGCTGAAGTTCGTGGAACTTGGTGGATGGGCCGTTTCGGACGAGAGTCGAGGTACGTCGAGTGCGCTGGCCTTTGCGCTCGCGGTGTATGCATTCAGCCGCAGAGCCGGCGGGGCACTCGGCATGACCACGGCGACTTTCCGGCATTGCTCCGCCATGATTCTCAAGCGGCTCGGTGGCGCGCGCTTCGAGGCGGATGGCGTCACCCTACCGCCGTACTATGACCCTCGCTATCGCTGCATGATGGAGATGTTGCGGTTCGACTCCCGGAAGCCAAACCCGAAATACGTCTACCTCATCGACCGGATGCGGGACACACTGGCCGGAATGACCATCATCGCGCGACGAACCGCGACTGAGGCTGAAACACCTGATGCCATCTTTTCGCCGGCATCTGCTGCGTTCCAGCGGACGGCGCTCGCATCCTGAGGCGAACTGTGACGGTCGGCACTGGAGGCGGCTCCGCCGGCGTTGAGGTCCACCTGGACCCAGACGAATGCGAGCTGTTGATGAGGCTCGCCGAGGATGCTTCGCAGGCGACGTACGGTCAAGGGGCGTCGAACTACTTGTCGATCTGCGTGAGGCTCGGGCAGCGCATCCATGCGGTACTGAACGAGTCGCCCCGGCTCAGACCCTGAATCACCCCTTGAGCGTCGCCAGAGCGCGCTTTGCGTCTTCGGCTTGCGGGAACTGAGGATTCAGCTTCAACGCCTGCTCCAACGAAGCACGTGCGTTCCTTTCGTCGCCAGCTTTCAGATACGCGAGGCCGAGACGATACCGAGTGTCCGGGTTTGACGGTGCCTGCCTGCTGGCCTCGAGCAAGAACGTCACGGCAAGGCTCGCCATTCCCTTCTTGTAGTAGACCCATCCGAGCGTGTCGTTGACTTGCGAAACGTCGGGAAGTTGAGCTTTTGCAGTCTGCGCCAATTGTAAGGCAGAATCCAACTCCTCCCCGTTTTCTGCGTAAATCCACGCGAGGTTATTTGCCGCGATCGCCGCTCTCGAGTCGACCTCGAGCGCACGTCGATATCGTGTCTTGGCCTCATTGGGATTCTTTTCGAGCTCGAAGATCATCCCCAAAAGCGTCATGGCCGCAGTGCGCCGGTCTTGATGACTCGCGAGCTGCTCGTACTTGGCTTTTGCTTCTTCGAGCCGCCCCTGTGAGTGATAGAGGACTGCGAGTTTTTCATAACCCCCGAGGTTCGATGGATCGGCCTCTAGGAGCTTCTGATAAGTCGATTCGGCTTTCTGTACATCACCAGTCGCGAGATACGTGCTTCCGGCAAGCTGCAACAGCTCGACATCCCTGGGATTGTTTGTCAGAGCGGCTTCGACCCTTTCTTGAGCGGCCTTGTAGTTCTTTTCAACAAGCTCCTGACTGATGAGACCGGCGAGAACGGCTGGAGAATGCGGTTGCAGCTCGAGGGCGCGGTTAAAAGCAGCCCGACTCCGCACGAAGTCCTTTTGCTTCTGATACAGCAATCCCAGCCACGTTTGCGCATCCGCCGACGAAGGAAGGGCCGTTGCGACAGCGGTTAACTCTCGCTGGGCGCCCGCCAGGTCGTCATTACGGAGCAGGACCTGACCGAGAAGAAAGTGGGCGCGTCCTGCGTACGGATCGACCTTCAGCACACTATCGATCATTTGACGCGCAGCGCTCACATTGCCCTTCTGGATATAGAGTTGAGCGATCTCGAGTTGGACGTTCAAAGAGGAGGGAGCCTTTTTCAGCAGATCAAGAAACGCTTCCAGGGCTTGAGCGACGGACCGCTTGGCCTTCAGCGACATGCCTCGAATGTAAAGAGCCCCAAGGGCGTTCGCGTTTCGTTTGAGCACGAAATCAGCGGTTTTGATCGCCTCGTCGAAGCGCTCATCGTACATCAGGAATCGCGCCTTCATTTCGAGCGTTTGTTCGTTGGTGGCGTCCTTCTTGAGAATCTGCTCGAGACTCTGATACGCAGCCGGCCGTCGGTTCTCTTGAAAGTCGATTGCCGCTAGCCGAACGCTCGCGGGAACGTGCCCAACTTCGTCATTGGTCAATGGTTTGAGCACCGACGCCGCGTCTTTCGGTCGTCCGTCTGCTAGATAGAAATCTGCGAGCACCAATTTCGCCACGGTGCCCGACGCCGCGAATGTCTTGAGATATGGTTCTGCGTCACGTCGCCGGCCGGTCTGTATGTAAAACGTTGCCATCGCTCGAGCTGCCCCAGTCGAGCGGGGGTCAATTTCGCATGCTGTCTTGAACTCGCGCTCAGCATCCGCTAGCTGATTCCCGGCCCAAAAAAGGCCGGCGAGATTCAGGTGGGCAGAGATCGACTTCGGGTCAACATCTGCCGCTCGTTTGAATGCTGCTTCCGCGGCGGCTCGTTGACCCTTCGCGAGCCGCAGCAAGCCGAGGTTTGTATACGACAGCTTGTACTGTGGGTCCGTGTCGATGGCTTCTTCCACTTGTGCGATAGCGCCGTCCATGTCTTTGAGGCCCGCAAGGGAGTTTCCTAGCAGCACAAGCGCACTGACATTTTTGGGCTCCTTGGCGAGAACTGCGAGCGCAGAGGCCTTGGCGTCCTGATATTCTGCGGCAGCCAGTCTCATCCCACCAGCGCTCAGCTGTGCTTCGACGTTGTTGGGCATGAGATCGGCGGCACGAACGAACTCGCGGTACGCGTTTTTCGCGTCTCCCGTAGCAAAATACATCTGCGCGAGCTTGAATCGGGCTTCGCCGAATGAACCATCTTGCGTGACAGCATTGCGGTATTGAATGATCGCTTCTTCGTAGTTCTTCTTGGCCACATAACTGTCGCCGCTCGCCAGGTATTTCAATTTCAACTTCTGTGGATCTCGCGAGCAAGCGGCAAGCGGCAGCAGCGCGGCGAGCATCACACCAAGGCAGAATCGGGACATCAAAGTACGCTCCATCCAAGTCTGAGGGCTAAGCACGTGCACCCCGTGATCGGTCCAAGTTCCTATCGGCTTGACTGACTTGACCTCAAGCGTCTAGTGTTCGAGTGATGACTGCCGGGATCGTTTGTTGCCAAGCAAGAATCACTCCACGGCAGACTTGGGATGGCGACTCGTTGCGATGAGACATCGCTCAGAAGTTCGTTGTTAGGCAGACTTAAGTCGTCAGTGCCAGCCGTGACACACGCACCGAGATGTTCGAGCCCCGTCCCCTAGATTCACGCAAAGACCACATGCACATGTTCGACGCGGCAATTGCGGCGTTTCGCGAGGTCGTTGGCGAGGAACACACTCTGACCGACCCGGTTGCGCTGGAGCGGTACGGCTGGTCGACGATCCCTGTTCGACGTCAGATTGCGGCCGTGCTGCGGCCAGCCTCCGTCGAACAGATCCAGCAGGTCGTCCGCACGGCCGCGGCTCATCGCATCGCGTTGTATCCGATCAGCACTGGCAACAACTGGGGATACGGTTCGGCGTTGCCGGCCGAGGACGATAACGTCATCGTCGATCTCAGTCGCATGAACCGAATTCTTGAAGTGAACGCGGAGCTCGCCTATGTCGTACTCGAACCGGGCGTGACTCAACGACAACTATATGAGTATCTCCAGGAGCGCCGAATTCCACTCTGGCTCAATCCGACGGGGGCCGGTCCAACGTGCAGCATCCTCGGCAATACGCTCGAGCGGGGATTCGGCATCGGGCCGAACGGTGATCATTTCCTCGCGCAATGTGGAATGGAGGCGGTGCTCGCGACAGGTGAGCTGCTCCAGACAGGATTTGGTCATTATCCCGAGGCAAGGGCGACTTACGTTTACAAGTGGGGCGTGGGTCCTTACCTGGATGGCCTCTTCACGCAGTCCAACTATGGCATCGTCACCAAAATCGGCGTGTGGCTCGCGCCCGAACCCGAACACTTTGAGGCGTGTTATCTCAGTTGCCGTACGGACGGGCAACTCGGACCACTGATCGACGCGGTCCGCCAGCTCCTGTTCACCGGCGCGTTTCGCGGGCCGATAAACCTGCTCCACCGGAACCGCGTGCTCATCATGCTCGGCAGGTATCCGTGGCAGGAGATGGCCCGCGCTGAAGCACTTAGTGAGTCGGTCGCTCAGGAAATGGCAGCAGAGAAACAGGTTGGCGCGTGGAACGGCGTCGGAGCGATCTGCGGCACGAAGGGGCAGGTTCGGGCGGCAAAGCAAGCGATCAAACGAATCCTCAAAGGCAAGGTCGACCGTCTCGTCTTTCTTTCCGACGCCAGGTTGCGTCTGCTGCAACGTTTCCCGAAGACCTGGAGCGCCCTGATCAGGCTGAACGTACCAGAGCTCCTCAAGACGCTGCAAGGATCGTACGGCCTGATGAAAGGTATTCCCAGCGACGTCGCTTTGTCCCTTGCGTATTGGCGCAACCGACGCGATCCGTCGATTGATGTGCAGATCAACCCCGCGCGCGACAACTGCGGGCTCATGTGGTTTGCTCCGGTGATACCGATGACCGCACGGGATGTCTTCGCATTCAGACGGATAATTGAACCGATTCTCGCCAGGTATGGCTTTGAGGCATGTCTCACTTTTACGGCTGTCAACGAACGTTGTTTCGACTGCACCCTGCCGCTGCTGTACGACAAGGACAACCCTGCTGAAGTAGAGCGCGCGCTGAACTGTTACTCTGACCTCGTGGAGAGCTGCAGGCGAGACGGTTTTATTGCCTATCGTCTCGGGCTACAGTCGATGCGCGGTGAAACGGCCCGAGACGATGTGTTCTGGAACGTTGCCGATACGCTGAAGAGGGCCTTAGACCCGCACCGCATCCTCGCCCCTGGCCGCTACGCGCGCTAACCTTCGAGATGCCCTGCGACCCATTCCGAGGCCGGCAGGAGAAAACGTCGACCCAGCAAACCAACGCTCATCCACATCGTCGCAAACCAATAGGGTACCCCGAGGAAATCTGAAGTGGGGTATGACCACAAACCGGTTGTGACGCCAAACACTTCGACGATGAGGCCAAGGGTCAGAGCCGACACAGCGTAACGGACATCGACGGGCGTGTGGAAAAAAACAAAAAGAAGCAGGGTCGAGCAGCCGGTTGCGATCAAAAGCATCCGCGAATCGAAAGACAAGAAAGAAAAGGCCATCGTTGTGACAATCAGGCCCAAGACGCTCTTCATGTCGACCCCGATGCGCTCTGGGCTCGTGCCGGAAACGAAGCGCTTCAGGCTGAGGAAATAAAACGCCCACAATGCGGGCTCGTAATACGGCATCAGGAACACATCCTTGAACCTGAACTCGAACAATCCGGCTTTCAGGCACACGTAGTTCTGCACGGTAAAAAACCCCGCGGCGACCAGAGACAGAACCAGTTCAGCGATGGTGAAGGGCCAAAACAAGACCGACCAGGAAGACAGCAGAATAGCCAGGACCAGCAGCCGATTGGTAATCAGCCGCAGAATTGCGAGTGTTAGGACAAGTCCAAGAAGGACCTTGACTTTGTGATGCGGGAGTGACACCGAAACGGCATTCTACCTACAAAAAAAGAAAGGCGGGAGGTTCCTCCCGCCTTTCTCCAAGACGTGACGAGTGAGAGCCTTAAGCCTTCTTCCGTCGGCGGCGGATGGCCGCTCCGATGAGCCCGCTTCCGAAGAGCAGCAAGCTAGCTGGTTCGGGGATTGGGTTGGCTATGAGCGTAGTCACTGGATCGGTGCTGGTGAACCCGAGGACTCCAGGCGCCCCGTTCCAACCAGCAAACAAGTTGAACGTGTTACGGAAACGAATGTCGCGCAGTTCGCCGGGGCCCCCTCGGATGCCGTTGTTGTTGGTGTCCACCCAGAAGTAATCTGTGTTCAGCTGGCCTGCCCAAGCACCAAGGCTGCCGGGTATGATGCTAGCGAAGCTATTCGCATGCCCTTCGCCGCTGACGGTGCCTGTGAGGCCGATGTCGCTGGTGAGGGTCGTGATGTTGTTGTTCTGGATCCCGGTGTCGAAAAACAGATGGGCGAGCAATGTGCCCGTTGTAAATGTTGTGACTGTGGCGGCGTTCGGCGCAAAGCCGGTCGGCGCCCCGACAACATTCACTCCAGGGTCGTTCCAATACAAATCGATAAAACCACCCTGCGCGCACGCGGCGGGGCCGGGATCCGGACAGGCGGGCAACAAGTTCACGCCATAAAACACGCCCGTAATCTGCCCCTGAAGTGTGTCAGTGAAGAACGGCGAGCCGCCCCCAGAAATCAGCGTATGGGGTACGTTCTCGATTCCGAACTGGATCGTGGAAACCTTGAAAACGCCCCAGTTTCCCATCGTCCCTGTGCCCGGTGCGGCGCCATTGCAATCAAGCCCGAGAGTACCGCAATTGATCGAGTTGGTTCCCGTAGTGTCGATCTGCTCGGCGTTGTTGATCTGGGCCGAGATAGGTCCTGGGGGAAGGACAATAGGTGCCGCAATGAGCGGTCCGGCCATCCCAAGTATCGCAAAGGCACTCACGACGATCTTCTTCATTTGGCTCTCCTCGCCCGTCCGTCTGTTGATGCCTTCTGACGACAGGGTCGGTAAAATGGGGTTTCAGCCCGTCAGTTGTGACCACCCCGATGCAAATGAATGGCCGCCTTGGCACACTTGACTAAATGATTGACAACAAATGTTTTAGTCAATCATTGTGGCATCCGGACGACCGAAGAAGTCTCTCGTTGCGGAGACATAGGTCGCGGCCGACGGGTTGCCAAGGAGACTAATAGAGAGGGACGCCAATGAGGTAAGTAGTGGGCATCGTGCCGAACGGACCGCTGATATCGAAGCGTCCGGCCTCCCACTCGTATTGCGTCGGGGCGACGCCCCGAGCCAGTTCAAGCAGTTCTTCAGCCTTGTACATTCGAAGCGCCGAGACGGCTCCGTCCCAGGCGAACATGGCGGGAGCCAACGGCAACACGTAGGTTAGTAGAAAGCGTGCGATCGTGAGCCGACCCACCCGATGAGTGTGCGTGAACCCTCGTACGAACGACATCAGGCCGACGAGCATAACCAGCCGAAAGGTCCGCTCCAAGGGTTCGAATGCCGCAATCGGTGCCCGTTTGCGAACCGCATCCTCAAGAACCAACTTGACGCCCGAGGGCCCGAAATGATGGAGCGCCGCGAACATTGTCCTGAGGCCCTCAAGCTCGATGGGAATGTCCATGGCGTTCGTCGATTCATACCGGGCACTGATCCGACTGCCGGACTGGGCTGTGAGCGCCTTGAAGGCGGTGACATTGGGAAACCGGTCGGTGAGCAGAATTTTCACCGGTACTAAGAGTTCTTCGACCAGAATCCGCCCGATCTCGGCAATTGGCCCTCCGCCGCCGGCGCAGAGGTCGACGATTTGCGTTGTCTGCGTACGCGCCAGGATGGCTGCGAGGCGCGTAGCGATGGCAACGTTCACAGGCCGACGCATGGCCTCGTTGTGCGTATACCTCAGGTGATCGGTCATGAAATCGCGGAAGACGCGTGGAAGCCATGGCTGGTCTTCCCATTCAAACAGCTGCACCCTGCGCATCGTGGATTGGGCTGCCGTCCCGCGCTCAGGCTCGTGGCGGCGCGACGCGTAACGTGGGATTCTCGGGCACCGGAACGGTGCCCGGAGCACAACGGCGATTTTGTCCACAAATCGGTCCAAAATCAACGGTTTTCGGCCCAGCTGGTGATCGCCAGCGCACCGTCCGATAATTGAGAACGCCGGCCCGGACTGACCATCGTGGGTCGCTGATGGACTGATGCCACGACCAGCCGCCAGATTCTCTCGGGCCGCCGCCTACGCCTACGGGGTTATGGTGCTGGGTGCCCTCACGCTGTTTCTGCTCGTTCGCGGCTATGGCGAAACGTTGGCCGCACCCGAGCCCGCCGTGCGGCACCAGATCGGCGCCAACCTCTCGGTCGCGCCCAATGCGCTATTGCATGTCCTCTTGGCCCTCACTGCCGTCATTGTCACCGGGCGCCTTCTCGGGTGGCTGCTTCGCAGGGTGGGTCAGCCACCGGTCATCGGCGAGGTGCTCGGCGGAATAGTCCTTGGACCCTCCCTCCTGGGACACGTGGCGCCGGAGGTCGCCGCCGTCATCCTTCCGCCGGTGGTCGCCCCGTTTCTCGGCGTCGTCGCTCAGCTCGGCGTGATTCTGTACATGTTTCTCGTGGGGCTCGAATTGAACGGCGGCCTGCTTCGAGGCCGCGCCCACGCGACCATCGCCACGTCGCATGCCAGCATCGTCGCGCCGTTCGTGCTCGGCTCGACGCTAGCGCTGTACCTGTATCCGCGCGTCTCGACGAACGACGTGCCGTTCACGACCTTCGCGTTGTTCATGGGCGTCGCCATGTCGATTACTGCGTTCCCCGTGCTGGCCCGCATTCTCACCGATCGGCGCATGACATCGACCGAGCTGGGAGTGGTTGCGCTGACGTGCGCCGCCGTGGACGATGTCACGGCCTGGTGTCTATTGGCGCTGGCGGTGGGCATCGCGCGGGCGAGGTCGGCCGACGCGGTGATGGTGATTCTGTTGACCGCCGCCTTCATCGGCGTCATGTTCCTAGTGGTCCGCCCGCTCGTGGGCCGACTGATTGCCCGATTCGCCAATCGTACGCCGAGCCGGGACGACCTGGCGGTGGCGCTGGTCGGTCTGCTCGTCACCGCGCTGTTCGCCGAAGGGATCGGCATCCACGCGGTGTTCGGCGCGTTCGTC
>Ga0114129_10016181_pt1 | contig 10615 bp, 10 predicted proteins | sample RhiMetdeltSRZDD1_FD_80071 | JGI IMG/M metagenome (GOLD analysis project Ga0114129, IMG submission 80071) | Populus rhizosphere microbial communities from Tennessee, USA - Rhizosphere MetaG P. deltoides SRZDD1 (version 2) (version 2) | ecosystem: Host-associated > Plants > Roots > Rhizosphere >... | reverse complement strand
CTTCGCAGCGCCTCCAGGGTTCGCACCATCGACTCGCGCGCGACGCGCCGCACGAGCGGCGAGGCGATCGGCCGCAGCAGCGTCGGCACGTCGCGACTGAGTGTCAGCGACTGCAACTCGACCATGACTCCGCCGGCGCGCTCCTCGTAACGCCAGTACGAATTGAGCCGCCAGAGAAACCCGTGGTCGTCCCCGCCGATTTCCTCGATACGCGTTGCCACACTGCGCGCGGTGGCGAGTGTCGGTGTCCGGCGACGGAACGTCATCTCGTGTTCGGTGTCGTAGCTGACGGTGACAATCGAGCGGCGAACCAGGCGAATCGACACGCGGAGCCCGTCGGCCGATCGGCCGACGACGCGCGAGGAGACGACATCTTCCTGCGGCGGCGGAGTGCCCGGATACTGCAGGCGATGGAGCAGCTGATCGAGCGTGATGCCCGTGAGAAACGCCGCGCCGCGCCAGTCGCTGATGGTGCCGCCGGGAACATCAGTGCTGGCGCCTTCCGTTGCGTACGTCCCGGCTCGCATGACGCGGCGCGACGCCCGATCGAGCTGGGCTTCCGCCTGGGCGACATACGCATCCCACGCCCGCAACGTCGCCTGGCTCGGGCCGGCAGCCGCATCCACCGGGGAGAGAAGGACGAGGGTGACAAGGCCTGCCCCGCCGACCTGTCTCGCCGAAGCGCCTCCGGCGCGGAGAGGGAAGCCCGTGAGGGAAGGCGGGCCTGTCACGCCGCAGCCCGTGGGCGAAGGCGGAAGCGTGAACACCCAACGATCGGACACGATGAAGTTGACGACGCTCAGCAGCCCGACGGCAATGGTGTTGCCAATGATCGGCGGCAGGCCCAGCGCCTCGACAAGGATGTCCATCAGTGCGACGTTGCCCACGATCGATATCAAACCGGTAGCGACGTTGAACCGAACCAACCTTCCGAACCCTCCGAACCCTCCGAACCTTCTATCTGCCCACGTCCACCGTTCGTGCCACACGAAGTTGTGCAGCACCGCCACTTCCACGGCGGCTGCGGTCGCGGGCAACCACGGCCACCCGGCCAGCGACGTCAGCGCCCACAGCGTCAGCAGCTGCAGCACGAATCCCAGGCAGCCGACGATCACGAATTTCGAGATCATGCGGCCCGTCCCACGTCGCGACGCGGAAGCGGCTCGGCGCGATAGAGCGCCCGCGCATTGCGCAGCGACGAGAACAGAAAGACCGCGACGAGCCCCACGACGGCGATCACGCCGCTGACGTCGAGCAGCAGGTATCGCTGTCCGCCGATGTCGGAAAACGGATGGAGGAACACGGCGACGGCGCCGATGGCGAGGAGAATCCGAAGCTCGGTTGGCCCGATGGCGGCGAACGACAGCCGGAAGACATGGACGGCGTGCGTCGCGAGAAACGTTTCGGCCGACACGAGGAAGTAGGCAGCGAGCAGCGCGAGCGCGACCTGCGCGGTCATCAACCCGGAAGCGGCCATGCCGCCGACGAGCACAGCCGTGCCGAAGAGATCGATGACGTGGTCCACGTAATAGCCGTAGCGCGGGCGCGGTTGGCAGCGGACGCGGGCGAGGGTACCGTCCAGACTGTCGCCGAACCAGTTCGCGGCCAGGGCGAGAATGAAGGCGGCGACGTTCAGCCAGGACGCCTGCAGTGTTGCAAAGGCCAGCCCAGCCGCAACCATCGACAACAAGCCGAGCAGGGTCAGCTGATCCGAGGTGACCCAGACGGGCAGGCGGTGGGCAATCGCAATCAGCAGCCGGCGTTCGGCGTTAGCGAGCAGGCTGCGGTGCTCGCGGGTATGTGTCTCCATATCCGGGTATGCGAAAAGGCGCGACCGGCCGGCTCAGGGATTTGCGCCCGCTGTAAGATGGGGTCAGGAGGCCCGCGATGGCAGAAACCGCCAAATGCGCCCACCCCGCCTGCACCTGTATGGTCGACAAAGGCGGCCCTCACGGGAAATATTGCAGCGAGCACTGCAAGGAGAAAGGGCAGAGCATCGAGCTGCGGTGCGAATGCCGGCACCCCGGCTGTCGCTGACCATGGAAGTCCCCGAGCGGTACGAACAGCTGATCGCCTATCTCGATTCGCAGCTGCCGCAGCCAGTGGACCGGCAGATCGTCGCCAACGGCGCTCTGCAGTTTACCGGTGGCGATCCTGCGCAGGTCGTCGTACTCCTCACGGACACCAGCGTGGTGGTTTCGGAGTTCGCGGGTGTGTGGGAGACGCCGTTCAACTTCGCGGCGGCGCCCCGGCGAGTGGGACTGGTCAAGTGGAAGCGGCTCGCGGAAACGCCGCTGCTGAACGCTCTCGCAGCGCTGATCAAGGGCGCGCGCGAGGCGCGGCTTTCACAGTTCCAGACGTGCCAGTACTGCTCGAGGCACACCGCGCCCGAGTGGCTTCACGACGACCACGTCTGTCAGACGTGCGCCGACAATCAGCTCGGCGTCGTTCATTGAGAGATCTCCATCGGGGCTCGGGGCTAGGGGCTAGCTGCGGTACTCGTAGCGCAGCCCTTTAGGGCTGCCTTCGCGACTCGAGCTCGTGCCAGCGCGCGTAGGTTTCGGTGAGCTCTGCCTCAATCGCGTCGACCCTCGCCAACGCCTCGCGAATGGCGTCGGGCGACTCCTTGTAGAACTCCGCGCCTCCGGTCCGCTCGTGAAGGGCGCGCTGCTCCGCCTCGAGCGCCTCGATGCGCGCCGGCAGTCCCTCCAGCTCCCGCTGCTCTTTGTAGGACAGTTTTTGGCCGCGTTCCGGTGACAAGCGGCCGCGCTGCGACTTCCGACCTCCAACTTCAGACTTCAGACTTCCAGCTTCAGACTTCAGACTTCCAGCTTCCGGCTTCTTCCGCTGGCGCAGCCAGTCCTCGTATCCCCCGACGTACTCCTGGACGTGTCCGCCGTCCTCGAACACGAGAGTGCTGGTCACGACGTCGTCCAGAAACGCGCGATCGTGCGACACGAGCAGCAACGTGCCCGGCCATTCGACCAGCTGCTCTTCGAGAAGTTCCAGTGTGTCGAGATCGAGGTCGTTGGTCGGCTCGTCGAGCACCAGGACGTTGGCTGCCCGCGTGAAGAGCCGCGCGAGCAACAGACGGTTCCGCTCGCCGCCGGACAACGCCTTGACCGGCGACCGTGCACGCTCGTCTGAAAAGAGGAAGTCGCGCAAGTAGGCGTGGATGTGACGGGTCCGCCCGTTCGACGTCACGGTGTCGTTGCCCTCTCCGATCGTCTCGAAGACGGTCCGTTCCGGATCGAGTTGCTCGCGCTGCTGGTCGTAGTAGGCGACCTGCACGTTGGCGCCATGCCGGACCTCGCCGGTGTCCGGCATGATCTCGCCGAGCAGCAGCCGCAACAGCGTCGTCTTGCCGGCACCATTCGGTCCGATGAGGCCGATCCGATCGCCTCTGATGATACGAGTCGAGAAATCCTTCACGACGGTCTTCCGATCCTGCGGGCTTTCCGGCGCCGCACCGGCTTCTGCATTCACGAAGCTCTTGGACACGTGCCTGGCTTCGAACACCAGCTTTCCCGACGCGTCCGCCTGCTCGACCCGGAGCCGTACGTTGCCGGCCTGCTCGCGCCGCGCCGCCCGTTCCGCACGCATGGCCATCAGGGCGCGGACGCGCCCTTCGTTTCTCGTCCGCCGCGCCTTGATTCCCTGACGCAGCCACGCCTCTTCTTCGGCCAGCTTCTTGTCGAACTTGTCGGCCAGCGCCGCCTCGTTGGCGAGCGTCTCTTCCTTTCGCCGAAGGTAAGTCGCGTAGTCGCCGGGCCACGACGTCAGCTGACCGCGATCCAGCTCGACGATCCGCGTCGCCAGCCGCTGCAGGAACGTACGGTCGTGGGTGACGAACATGACGGCCCCGGGATACTCTGCCAGGAATGTCTCGAGCCACGTGATGGCCTCGATATCCAGGTGATTCGTCGGCTCGTCGAGCAGCAGCAGGTCCGGCTGCCCCACGAGCGCGCGTGCCAGGAGCACACGCCGGCGCCAGCCTCCCGAGAGCGTGTCCACGATTGCGTCCGGTGGCAGCTGCAGACGTGACAGCACGAGATCCACCTGGTGCTCGCGCAGCCACTCCTCGTCTTCAGTAAGGTGGTGCGTGTGTCCTTCGGCGACGACGTCGAAGACCGAGCGGTGGGCGGCGAGCGGCACGTCCTGGTCGAGGCGTGCGGTTTTCAACGCGGGCTGACGCCAGACCGTGCCCGAATCAGGCGCCACGTCGCGGTTGACGATCTTCAGCAGCGTCGACTTGCCCGTGCCGTTGCGGCCGATGACCGCCACCCGCTCTCGTGGATCGAGCTGCAGCCCGACACCATCGAGAAGCGGGAGGTGACCGAAAGCAATCGACACACGATCGAGCGAAACCAGAGGCACCGTGGAAACGTACCACAGCGATTCACGCTTCGCCCGGCCCCGAGCTACCGCGCTGTGGTCTTCGTGTTGCGCGGATCGTCAGCGGGGTTGACGTAGTTGAACTCGACGGGACCGGTCCCGTACAGCACGATCGTCGACTCCACGGCGGTGTATGCGAAGTGATTCATCTTTGCCGGCATCAGCGCGAAGCCGCCCGGCGGCAGCGTGGTGTTGGTCGCCGCGCCCTTCATCACCTTGTCGCCCATGCCGAACGTGACGGCGCCAGAGGTGACGACCACGTGTTCATCGGTCGGGTGCGAGTGCGCGGCGATGGTGTAGTTCGCCGGGAACTTCAGCCGTACCGCGTACGGCACAGCCTTGGTCGGATCGCCCGCAAGGACGGCGATCTGGGCGCCCGCTGGAATGAACGGCGGTGCGGGTCCCCATTGGGCGTCCTTCGGCGCCTGGATGACGTGAGAGCGGGTCTGGCCCTCGAGTCCGACGGTCGCGACGGCAATGACAACGGCGAGCAGTGCGGTCTTCATGTAATCCCTCCTGAGCGCTACGATATCGAGACCTGCTGCAATCCGCGTCCCACGGGCGGGTCATCACGCCGAATGGCCCGAACGGGCCAGACCAGGTTAAGCCAGCAGGCCGCGGCGGGCGGCCTGGGCGACTGCGGCGGCTCTGGAAGACACGCTGAGCTTGTTGAAGATGTTGGCCACGTGGCGGTGCACGGTGTGCTCGCTCAGGAACAGCCGCTCGGCGATCACCTGGTTGTTCAGACCGTCGGCGACCAGGCGTAAGACCTCGATTTCGCGGGCGGTCAAGCCCGCTGGACCTGGCGATGGTTTCCCGGACGTGGCCGACAGCTCTTGCATGAGCGCCTTCGCGCGGGAGATCTCGAGCTCGGCGTGCAGTTCTATCAGCAGATCGAGGGCACGCTGCGTTTCGTCCATCGCGGCACCGACGCGTCCCAGCAGTCCGAGCGCCCGGGCCAGCGCAATCCGGGCGCGCGCCAGCTCGTACGGCGCGCCGCTGGCGAGGAACAGATCCACGGCGTCCTCCAGATGACGGCGTGCGACATCGCCGTCGCCGGCGCCGAGCGCGACGTAGCCCGCCGCCAGGCTCGCCGCCGCTCGCAGCGGAACGGTCCCGACCACGCTGGCGATTCCCTGGAGCTCGGCGAGCGCCGTTCTGGCGCCGTCGGCATCACCCGCTGTCGCGAGCGCGCGCACGAGCAGATCGAGCGCGACGACGCGGTCCGTTCGATTGTGGCGCGGCACGCGACGGAGGTACCGCTCGGCCGATTCCGCCGCCGCGCGCGCGTCGCCGCGATCGAACGCCAACTCGGCCTGTCCCAGCGCCGCGAGAGGGTGATGCCCGGCCTGTTCGAACAGGCTGCTCGCCTCGACGAGCCTGCCCTGCCGTCGCCGCAGGTCGGCAAGCCGGACCAGGCCGTCCGCCGTCATGGCGGGGCGCGTCGCGGCAAGCTCGCCCGTCGCCGCCGTGAGCTCCTGTTCCGCCTCGAGCCACGTGCCGCGCCACAGGCAGATCGACGCGTACTGCGTGCGGCACACGGCAAACAGCGGCCGGAGCCCCCATTTCTCGCAGAAGACTTTCAGGCGCGCGCACCATTGGACCGCGCGATCGTAATCGCGCACACGATCGCACGCAGCGATCAGGTAACACGAGGCGAGGCCGATGACGATCTGATCCCTCAGTTCGCCGGCGACGATGGCCGTATTGACCTCGTCCAGCAGGCGCATCCCTTCGGCGACCGCCCCCGACGCCACAAGCGCGAGGCCCTGCAGGGAGCGTCCGAGCATCTCGTGGTCGATCGATCCGGCGGCGCGCGCCACCCGGGTGGCTTCAGTCGCATGCCGGTGGGCACGATCCGGGTCGCCGTCTTCCGCCAGGGCCAGCTGACTCTCGCGCGATTCGAGCCACGCCAGTTCGGGAGACGGCGGCAATCCGTCGAGCAGCCGCCGGGCGCGCTGCAGCCAGCCGTTGGCGACCGCCGTTTCGCCGCGAAACGCAAAGCAGTCCCAGGCCAGCCAGACCGCGACGCGCGCGGCCGAATGCCGGTCGTTCGCGTCCAGGTACAACTTGTACGCCCGCTCGCGTGATGCAAACACCGCATCGGCGTCGTCCAGCCACCAGGCGGCGAGACCGAGGCCTTCGAGCGCGTCCGCCGTTTCGCGCTCGGCAAGCGCCGATTCGAAGAGGCGTCGCGCCTCGTGCCACGCGCCCGCGGCAAGACATTCTGCGCCGGTCATCCGCGCCGATTATACGGTCGCGCCATAATGACGGCATGAAACCGCCCGCCCGGAATCTCCGCCTCGTGCTCACGGTCGCGGGTGCTGCGCTCGTGATGGGTCAGATGCTGTTCGCTCAGCCGCGTCTGACGCTCGACTATCCCGCGATGGCGAAGCGGCTGGTGGCGCAGCTCGCGCTGAAGCCCGGCGAGAAAGTGCTGTCGCTGGCGCAGGCGGGCATCATGGCCGATCTTCTGCCTCACCTGCGGTACGAGGTGATGCGCGCCGGCGGCATCGATCTCGGCGTGATTGAAATCCTCCCCGAACCGGTGCCGGAGGCGTTCGACGAAACGGTCATCGCCAGAGGCGCGCGCGATTCGCGGGCGCATTACAAGGCGATGTTCCGTGATGTTGACGCCGCCATCATGATGCCGGGCGCCACACCGGCGCATCCGGCCTACGCGGCGATGCAGGACTGGCTGAAAGACGATCTCACCGAGCATCGCGGGCGGCGCACCATTCATTTTCACTGGGTGGAGAACGGCAGCGCCTATGCGATCGCCGGCCAGCCGCTGCCCATCCGCCCCGCGATCGACGCGCTCTATCAGCGCGCGCTGCTGCAGACCGACTATCGCGCGCTGGCGGACGTCGAGCGGCGGTTCGCGGCGGCGCTCCGAGCCGGCGAGGTGCGCATCACCTCGGCGGCCGGAACCGATCTGCGCTTTCGCGCGGGCGATCGACCGGTGAACCTGCAGGACGGCGACGCGTCGCAGAGCCGCGCCGCGCAGGGAAAGGTCTTGATCGACAAGGAAATCGAGCTGCCGGCCGGGGCGATTCGGGTCGCGCCGATCGAGGACTCGGTGGATGGGGTGATCGCGTTTCCGCCGTCACAGTGGCACGGCCGCCCGGTCGAAGGGCTCAAGCTGCGCCTGTCCAAAGGCCGCGTGGTGGAAGTGACCGCGACGTCCGGCAAGGAGGCCGTGGAAGCCGAGATGCGAAGAGCCGGCGATGCGGGTCGCGCCTTTCGCGAGTTCGCGCTCGGATTCAATCCGCTACTCGCTGTTCCCGGCCGTGCGCCGTGGATTCCGTATTACGGCTACGGCGCCGGCGTCGTCCGGCTGTCGCTCGGCGACAACTCCGAGCTCGGGGGGATCGTCGTCTCGCCGGCCCCGGGGCCGGCGTACGTGCGCTGGAATTTTTTCACTGACCTGACAGTGACGGTTGGTGACACCACATGGGTACGCGCGGGAACGCTCGCGAACCCCTAGAATGGAGACATGGCTGATGACTCCGGGCTGAAATCGTCGTACGAGCTGGCGATGGAGCGTCTGAAGAAAAAGGACGCCGATGCCGGCATCGAAGCGGTGAGCCTGACCGACGAGCAGAAGGCAGCTATCGGGGAGGCCCGCAACTTCTACGACTCCAAGATCGCCGAACAGGAAGTCTTGTATCAGTCGAAGATGCGAGCCACCCTCGACCCCGCCGAGCGTGAGACGCTGACCGAGATGTACCGCCGCGATCGCGAACGGCTCACCTCGGATCGCGACGCCAAGATCGAAAAACTCAGGCACGGCTGAGGAAGCGCGGGGCGGGCGATATACTGCCGTTATGCGAAACGCGATCGTGTTGGCGTCGTGCTGTTTGTTGTCCGCTGGCGTCCTCGCCGAATCGGCAGCGGGGGTACGGTGGACCGCGCCCGACGGATGGGCCAACGAGGGATCCCGCCCGATGCGGGCTGCAACCTATCGGATCGCGCCCGCTGCCGGCGACACGGCGAGCGCCGAGTGCGGCGTGTACTTCTTCGGTACTGGTCAGGGCGGCACGGTCGATGCCAACCTCGAACGCTGGAAGGGCCAGTTCAAGGATTCGAATGGAAAGGTGGCGCCCGCACAGATCGCCAAGCGGACCGTCCACGGCCTGACGATCACGACCATCGACACCTCCGGTGAGTACTCGGGAATGGGCGGTCCGATGGCCGCCGCATCATCGACCGTCCAAGGCTATCGGCTGCTGGGAGCCATCGTCGCCGCGTCCGGCGGAAACATTTTCGTCAAGCTGACCGGTCCAGCGAAGACAATCGCCGCGAATCAGCAGAAGTTCGAGCAGATGCTGGCGTCGTTCCAACCAGACAAATGACGTTGCCGCAGAAGGCTACTTAAGCTCCCGGATTTCAGCAGAAAAGTCTGTCGCCAGGAAGACTCCGCCGCCGGGTTAGCGCAGAACCCACCGGGATTTCCACCCGGGCCGGGTGGCAGACCGCTTGCTCCTTGTTGGACAGTCGCGCTTCCGGCGGCGATGAGCCGCCGGACATCTTCGGATCGAGACGATCGAGGAACATCAACCAGCGATTCCGTATCGGAATGCTGGCGTGGATGGTGCCGGCAGGCCCGAGCTGCCGACCAGCGCGACGTCCAACCTCTCTCCTCTTCCTCTACACTGAGCCAATGAAACCCAACGACTTCCGGAAGATTGCGCTGCGCATGCAGGACGCCATCGAAGGCGAGCACATGGCGCACCCTGACTTCCGCGTCAACGGACGGATCTTCGCGACGCTGCACTCTGACGGCAAGCAGGGCATGGTGAAGATGACACCGGATCAGCAGCGCGACTTCATGAACCAGCAGCCCGCGACGTTCACACCCGCCAGCGGCGCGTGGGGACGTCAAGGCTGCACGATGGTCCAGCTGAGCGCGGTGGACGAGGAGACGCTCGGCGAGGCGATGACGCTGGCCTGGCAGCTGGCAGTCAGCAAAGTTAAAAGTGAAAAGGGAAAAGGTAAAAAGGCGACGCGTCGTCGCTAGCGGCGCGGCTGAGGCGGAAGCTGGCGGCGCATGTCGTCCGGATCGTCCATCACCGGTGATGCGGCGAGCTTCCTCCAGTCGAACCGGCGATCGAATGGCTTGAGCGCCGCGTCCGGATCGAAGAGACGCCGATCCGGCCGCTTCGCGTCATATGGCGCTCGGTCGGCGGTCGGCGAGAAGGCGTCAATCGGCAGAGAGGCCACGGCGTCGAACTGGTTGAGCGGTGGCAGACCGAGCATCAGGAACAGGAGCCTCATGATCGACCCGAAGCTCGCGAGCGTCGGCGAGACGTAGCCGCGCCGGACGTGCGGGCCGGCGAGCATCAGAATCGATCGATGCGCGTCGACGTGATCGCGGCCGCCCTGCGGATCGTCTTCCGCGACGATCACTAGCATCTCGGGCCACCAGCGGCTGTGCGACAGCGTCTGCATGATGCGGCCAAGCGCGAGGTCGTTGTCCGCCATGTAGGACTCGCGAAAGGGATAGCCGTCGGCGGGATGCGGCTCCGTCAGGTGATCCTGCGGCAGGACCATGGTCACGAGCTGTGGAAACGGCTCGCGGCCGCTCTCCCACCGCTCGCGGAGCTCCTGCTCGAACACATCGACCCGGTATTGATCCGGAATCGCCATGTTGAACGTCGGATAGAGACGCGACGTGCGATCGAAGAGCGGCTTGGGCAGTGGAAAGCTGACGGTCATCCGGATGCCGGTCTCCTTGAACATCTGCTGCTCGAGCGACGCCGGCATCTCGGTCCCGAACCCGAAGTTGTAGAACGAGACGCCGTGGCGCGTGAGGTGCTCCCAGAGAGCGCCGGCCTCGTTGTAGTCCTCCGGCAGAACGGTCGCGGCCGTGCCCGCGACGTAGCGCCGGCCCGGAGCCGTGCTGAACAGCCTGGCCTCGATCCGCGAACGCGCGTTCACCTCGACCCACTCGTTGGGATAGACGCCGACGACCCAGCGATGACCGGTATTCGACTGATCGCTGTCGCAGTAGAAGTTGTTGAATAGCGTGAAGCGATCCGCGAGCGCCTGGTGGTTGGGCGACACGCGCCCGCCAAGCTCCGCCAGCGACGCGTCGCCGTTGACGCGCGGACGCGCGCCGAACACCTGATCGAACGTCCGGTTCTCTTTGACGATGAACACCACATGCTTTATTCCGAGGTAGGCCTGCCTCGCCGACCTGTCCCGCCGAAGCGTGTCG
>Ga0114129_10016180_pt1 | contig 10615 bp, 8 predicted proteins | sample RhiMetdeltSRZDD1_FD_80071 | JGI IMG/M metagenome (GOLD analysis project Ga0114129, IMG submission 80071) | Populus rhizosphere microbial communities from Tennessee, USA - Rhizosphere MetaG P. deltoides SRZDD1 (version 2) (version 2) | ecosystem: Host-associated > Plants > Roots > Rhizosphere >... | reverse complement strand
CGACGGCGCTTCCCGGAGGCGCGGGAGGCGCCGCCGCCCCCGCCGGTGCAGGGGGCCATCCAGGGCGTCGTGGCGCTGCTCCGGGGTGAGCCCTGCGAGCTCGACACGGTGACGCTCGACATGGACGGCGTGCCGCCCTTTCATCGGCGGGTATACGAGGTCGCGCGCACGATCCCGCCCGGCACCACGCTGTCCTACGGCGAGGTTGCGGCCCGCATGGGCGAGCCAGGGGCCGCGCGTGACGTGGGTCAGGCGCTGGGCCAGAACCCGTTCGCGATCATCGTGCCGTGTCATCGCGTGCTCGCTGCGAACGGCAAGGTCGGTGGCTTCTCCGCGCCCGGCGGGGTCCGGACCAAGCTGCGGCTGATCTCGAGCGAGCGGGCCGGGGGACACGGCGCCTTGCCGCTCTTCGGCGGCGCCACCGAGGACCGGCCCCCCTCGCGCTAGGCCTCGGCGTGCTAGACTCCCGCCGTGCACATCGGCGTTGTCTTCCCTCAGGTCGAGATCGGGACGGATCCGGGGGCGATCCGTGACTACGCCCAGGCGGTGGAGGCGATGGGTTACACCCATATCCTCACCTTCGACCACGTGCTCGGCGCGAACCCCGATCGGCCCGGCGGCTGGAAGGGTCCGTATACCTACCGCCACTCCTTCCACGAGCCGTTCGTGCTGTTCGGCTTCCTCGCCGCGGCGACCCGCCGCGTGGAGCTGGTCACCGGCATCCTGATCCTGCCCCAGCGCCAGACCGCCCTCGTGGCGAAGCAGGCCGCCGCGGTGGACGTGCTCTCGGGTGGGCGGCTGCGCCTGGGGGTCGGGGTCGGCTGGAATGCGGTGGAGTTCGAGGCGCTCGGCGAGCGCTTCACGAATCGCGGCGCGCGCATCGAGGAGCAGATCGCGGTACTGCGCGCGCTCTGGGCCCGCGACCTGGTGACCATCGAGGGCCAGTGGCACCGGGTCACCGACGCGGGTCTCAATCCCTTGCCGCCTCGGTCGACGATCCCGATCTGGATGGGCGGCGAGAGCGAGCCCGTCGTGCGCCGCGCGGCGCGTCTGGCGGATGGGTGGATGCCCCATTTCCGCCCGGGGCCCGAGGCGCAGGCCGTCGTGGACCGGCTGCATGGCCTGATTCGCGAGGCCGGCCGCGATCCCGCGGCCTTCGGCATCGAGGGACGCATGACACTGGCGCAGGTTCCGCCGGAGCAACGCGAGGCCGAACTTGCGGCATGGCGCAAGATGCAAGGAATCACAGATCTTTGCGTCCACACGGTGGGACTGGGCTTGAAGACACCCGCCGAGCACGCGCAGGCCCTGGAGCGCTTCAAGAAGGACCTGCTGACCTAGTCCCGATGCGGGGGATCGAGCAGATCCCGTGGCTCTACGATGCGGCCTGCGCCCTGTGCGAAGCCACGGGCTTGGCCCGCTGGCGGAGCTGGCTCGTGTCGGGCGCGCGCGGCCGTGTGCTCGACGTGGGCTGCGGCACCGGGCGCAACCTGCCGCTCCTGCCGGCCGGGGCGCGCGCCGTGGGCCTCGAGCCGTCGTGGGAGGCGCTCCGGCGCGCCCGCCGTCGGGCCCCGGGGGTGCCGCTCGTGGTCGGAAGCGCCGAGGCCCTCCCGTTCCGCGATGCGGCCTTCGACACGGTCCTGAGCGGCTTCGTCTTCTGCTGCGTGCCCGATGCGGGCCAGGGCCTGCGGGAAGTCCGGCGCGTGCTGCGCCCGGACGGGCAGCTCCGGATGCTCGAGCACGTGCGCGCGACGCGGCGGTGGAAGGCCCGGATGCAGGATCTGCTGCAGCCGGCCTGGACGCGGGTCACCGGCGGGTGCCATCCGAACCGTGAGACCGAGCGCGCGGTCGAGGCCGGCGGCTTCCGGATCGACGCCGAGAGTCGGCGGGCGAAGGGCACCATGCGGCGGTTCGCGGCGTCGCCCGCCGGACGGTGAACCCCCGGGGTGGCCCCGGGGTGGCCCCGGGGTTTACTGCCGGACGTGCTCCCTGCGGAGGCGGAGGCCAAGAAGAACAACTGGCCGGTGGTGATCACCATTCTCGATTCCGGCGGTAATGTCGTGCTGGTCCAGCGCCTGGACGGCGCCCAGTTCGGCAGCGTCGAGGTATCGTGCGACTAGGCGTACTCCGCGGTGGCGTTCCGCCGGCCCACCAAGGCTTTCGAGGACGGGCTCGCTCAGGGAGGCGCCAATCTGAGGCTGCTCAACCTGAGGGGCGCAAGCATGCTTGATGGCGGGTGGCCGATCGTCATCGACGGCCAAGATCGTCGGGGGAATCGGCGTGTCGGGCGTGACCGGGGCGCAGGACGCTCAGATCGGGAAGGCAGGCGTCGACCCCTTAAAGTAGTTTCTTAGCTGTTTGGGCTCACCCCCTCCCCATCGGGGAGAGGGTGGGGGAGGTCAGAACTTGACGGGGAGGGCCTTGAGCCCTCGCAGCGTGGAGGACTCGCGCCACTCGAGGTCGGGGCCGGCGAGCCGGAGCTTCGGCATTCGCTGCATCAACGCGCCCAGGGCGAGCTGGCCCTCCACGCGGGCCAGCGGGGCGCCCAGGCAGAAGTGGATGCCGAACCCGAAGGCGATGTGGCGGTTCTCGCTGCGGCCGATGTCCAGACGGTCGGGGTCGGGGAAGTGGCGCGGATCGCGGTTGGCCGCGCCGATCGCGGTGACCACGAAGGCGCCCGCGGGCAGGGTCTTGCCGCCCACCTCCACCTCCGCGTTGGTGATGCGGGCGGTGCGCTGCACGGGGCTGTCGAACCGCAGCAGCTCCTCCACCGCCGAGCCGATCAGGGCCGGTTGCGCGCGCAGGCGCTCGAGCTCCGCGGGGTGTCGCAACAGGGCCAGCAGGCCGTTGCCGATGAGGTTGACGGTGGTCTCGTGGCCAGCGATGAAGAGCAGCACGCAGGTCGCGAGCAGCTCCCCCTCGGTGAGCCGGTCGCCCTGTTCCTCCACCGCGATCAGCGAGGAGAGGAGATCGGCGCGCGGGTGCCGGCGCCGCTCGGGCAGGAGGGCGCGGAAATAGTCCGCGATGCCCCGCCGCCCGACGCGCCCGCGCTCGACCACCGAGTCGTCCGAGGGAATCCCGATGGCGTCGAGGCTCCTGATGATGTCGGAGGACCAGTCCCGCATCTGCTCGTGATCGCCCACCGGCACCCCGAGCATGTCGCAGATCACGGTGACCGGCAGGGGATAGGCCAGATCGCCGATGACGTCCATGTGGCCGCGCGGCTCGACCTGGTCGAGCAGGCGGTCCACCACGGCCTGGATCTGCCCGCGCATCCCCTCGATGACTCGCGGCGTGAAGGCGCGATTGACGAGCGACCGGAGACGGGTATGGTCCGGCGGGTCCCGGAAGAGCATGGAGCGGGGCAGGCGACCCGTCTCCGACTCGTCGCCGTACTGGGCGGACAGGATGGCTTCGAAGCCGTCGCGCCCGAAGCGCGGATCGCGCAGCGACGTCACGCAGTCGTCGTAGCGCGTCAGGACCCAGAGGCCGAGCGGGCTCAGATGGACCGGATCGGTCTCGCGCATGCGCTGGTAGAACGGATACGGGTTGGCGTGGAATTCCGGCGTGAGCGGATTGAAGAGTGCCTCGTCGGTCGCCATCGCGCTCAGCTCACCATCGGATAGGTGCGCTCGATATTGCCCAGCAGGCCCTGGCGCCACGGGCGGTAGTGCTGATAGGCGGCGAACGCGGGCTCGTAAGTCGGGGCCAGGCGCGCGGTCACGCGCTGCTTGACCTCATCCAGACTCGCCCCCGTCGCGGCTTCCTCGCGCACCGCTCCCACCATGTCGTGAATGTAACCGCGGAAGATTCGCAGCCAGTCACGCCCCGCGGGCTCGCCGTGGCCCATGACGAGCGTGTCCCAGTCGAGCTCGGCGAGCCGATCGAGCGTCGTGACCCAGTCCTCCGGGTAACCGTCGCCCATGAACGGCGTCCAGCCGATGACCGCGTCGCCGGTGATGACGACCTTCTCCTTCGGCAGGTAGACGAAGACGTCGCCCTCGGTGTGGGCCCGGCCCAGGTAGAGGAGCTGGATCTCCCGGTCGCGCCGGTAGAGCGTCATCGTCCGCTCGAAGGCCATGGTGGGCAGCGCCGGCTTCATCGCCCGCACCTCGGCGAGATACGACTCGGCGAGCTTCAGGTCGGCCTGCAGCTTCGCGCGCGGCTCGGCCGCGGCCGCGGCGGCCAGCTCGACGCGGAGCCGGGCGATCTCCGCGGGCACCTGCCGGACGTGGTCCTGGATGCGCTTGAGGCCCTTCTTGACCATCGCCTCGCGGGTGAGCTGGTTGGTGATGATCTCGGCCCCCGGATACGCCGCGGGATAGACCTCGTTGCCGTGCCAGTGGTCCCAGTGGAAGTGGGTGTTGACGACGTAGCGCACCGGCCGGGCCGTGATGTCGCGGAGGCGGTCCACGATCACCCGCGCCGCAGAGGGCTTGGAGTGCGTGTCCACGATCACCGCGCCGTCGTCGCTCTCGATGATCGCGGTGTTGGAGTTGACCTTGTACGCGGGGGCGGCGACCGCGACGTGGACGCCGTCGGCCACCCGGCGGAAGTCGAAGCGGGCGTCGCCACCGGGCCCCTCGTGACCGCAACAGTCCATGGCGCGCGCTCCTCTCCCGGCGATACTATGCGAAGGCGACAGGCGGCTCAAGCAAGCCCGCGGAGGCCTCCATGACCACGACGCGAACCGAGAAGGACACCATGGGCACCATCGAGGTGCCGAGCGATCGCTACTGGGGCGCGCAGACCCAGCGCTCGCTCGAGCACTTCCGGATCGGGCGCGATCACTTCCCGCGCGAGATGATCCGGGCCCTGGGCATCCTCAAGAAGGCGTCCGCGCTCGTGAACCGGGAGCTCGGTCTCCTCCCGGAGGACAAGACCCGGGCCATCGTGCAGACCGCCGAGGAGGTCATCGAGGGCAAGCTGGACACCCATTTCCCCTTGGTCGTCTGGCAGACGGGTAGCGGTACGCAGACCAACATGAACGCCAACGAGGTGATCGCCAATCGCGCCAACGAGCTGCTCGGCGGCCGCCTCGGCGCCCAGCAGCCGGTGCATCCCAACGACGACGTCAACCGCAGCCAGTCCTCGAACGACACCTTTCCCACCGCGATGCACATCGCCGCGGTGGAGCAGCTGGAGGGACGCCTCATCCCGGCGGTGGGCCGGCTGCGGGACACGCTGTGGGCGAAGGCGCGCGAGCTCAACGACATCGTCAAGATCGGGCGCACGCACCTTCAAGACGCGGTGCCGCTCACGCTCGGGCAGGAGATCTCGGGCTGGGCGAGCCAGCTCGATCACGGCCTCGAGCACGTGCAGGCGTCGCTGCCGCATCTGCGCGAGCTCGCGCTGGGAGGCACCGCGGTCGGCACCGGCCTCAACGCCCCAAGGGGCTTCGGCGAGCGGGCGGCCCGCGTCATCGCCGACCTGACCGGGCGGGCCTTCGTCTCCGCGCCCAACAAGTTCGAGGCGCTCGCGGCCCACGACGCCCTGGTCAATGCGCACGGGACGCTCCGGACGCTGGCGGGGGCGCTGACCAAGATCGCCAACGACGTGCGCTGGCTCGCCTCGGGGCCGCGCAGCGGCATCGGCGAGCTGCGCATCCCGGAAAACGAGCCGGGCAGCTCGATCATGCCGGGCAAGGTCAATCCGACCCAGTGCGAGGCGCTGACCATGGTGTGTGCCCAGGTCATGGGCAACGACGTGGCGGTGGGCATCGGCGGCGCCTCCGGACACTTCGAGCTGAACGTCTTCAAGCCGCTCATCATCCACAACGTGCTGGGCTCGGTGCGGCTGCTCGCGGACGCGTGCGACTCGTTCGACCGGTACTGCGCCCGCGGCATCGAGCCGGACCGGGAGCGCATCCGGGCCCTGGTCGAGCGCTCGCTCATGCTGGTCACCGCGCTCGCGCCGATCATCGGCTACGACCGGGCCGCCGCGATCGCCAAGAAGGCGCACGCCGAAGGGCTCACGCTCAAGGAGGCGACGCTGGCGCTCGGCTATCTGAGCGCGGAAGAATTCGACCGCGCCGTGCGCCCGGCCGCGATGGTGGATCCGGGCTAGTCGACCGGATGCCGGATGCGATCGGGTCCATCTTCGCCGTCTTCCTGCGCCTGGGTCTCACGTCCTTCGGCGGCCCCATCGCGCATCTGGGCTACTACCGGACGGAGTTCGTGGAGCGGCGCCGCTGGCTGAGCGAGGCGGCCTATGCCGATCTGGTGGCCCTCTGCCAGCTCTTGCCCGGGCCGGCCAGCTCCCAGGTGGGCTTCGCGGTGGGATTGAGTCGGGGCGGGCTCCTCGGAGGCGTCGCCGCCTGGCTCGGCTTCACGCTCCCGTCCGCGGTGGCCATGGTCCTGTTCGCGCAGGGCGCCGCCACGTTGACCGGCTCGCTCAGCGCCGGGGTGCTCCATGGGCTGCAGGTGGCGGCGGTGGCGGTGGTCGCGCAGGCGGTGTGGAGCATGGCGGTGAGCCTCTGCCCCGATCGGCCACGGGCCACCATCGCGATGGTCGCCACCCTCATCGTCACCGCCGCCCCCACCGCGATCGGGCAGATCGCCGCGATCCTCGCGGGCGCCGCCGCCGGAGCGTGGCTCTGCCGCGAGGCGCCGGCCGCCACCCCGTCCGCGCGGTTGTCGATCCCGGTGCCACGGGGTCTCGCGATCACCGCGCTCGCGGTGTTCGCCCTGCTCCTGATCGGGCTGCCCATCGCCGCCGCCGTCTCGTCCGGGCCGGCGCTCGCGATGGCGACGGCGTTCTATCGGGCCGGTGCGCTCGTCTTCGGGGGCGGGCACGTCGTGCTGCCGCTGCTGCACGCCTCGGTGGTGGAGCCCGGCTGGGTGAGCGAGGACGCGTTTCTCTCCGGCTACGGCGCCGCCCAGGCGGTCCCGGGGCCGCTCTTCACCTTCGCGGCCTATCTGGGCGCGATCATGACAGGGTGGGGCGGCGCGGCGCTCTGCCTGGTCGCGATCTTCCTGCCCGGCCTGCTCCTGGTGCTGGGGGTGCTGCCGTTCTGGGCGTCGCTCGGCCGCGGCGCGCTCATGCGGGCCTCCCTGCGGGGCGTCAACGCCGCGGTGGTCGGCGTGCTGCTGGGCGCGCTCTACGATCCGGTGTGGACCAAGGGCATCGGGGGACCCGCCGACTTCGCGCTGGCCCTGGTGGCCTTCGCGCTGCTGGTCATCTGGAAGGCGCCGCCGTGGCTGGCGGTGCTGGTCAGCGCGGCGGGTGGCGCGGCCGTCTTCGGCCGCTGAGGATCGTCAGGCGGTGGTACTGGGCGCCGTCTCGGCGTCGCGGGTCGGATCGGTCATCTTGGCGAGGACCTCGCGGAGCGTGGCGAGGCGGATCGGCTTCTTCACCACCATGTCCACCCCGTCCGGCTTCTCGCCGGCCGCGTTCATGAGATCGCCGAAGCCGGTGAGCAGAATGACCGGCGTGTCCGGCGCCACCTCCTTGACCATCGCGGCGAGCTGATCGCCGCCCACTTCCGGCATCGCCCGGTCGGTGATGACGAGCGCGTACCGGCCCGCCTTGAACTTTTCGATGGCCTCGCGCCCATTGACCGCGGTGTCCACGGTATGGCCGTCGCCGGTGAGGTATTCGCTGAGCACGTCGCGGGCGATCGGCTCGTCGTCCACCACCAGGACGTGGAGCGGTCCGGAGGAGGCGGCCTGCTCGCGCGGCGCGGCGTCGCGGGCGAGGCTGGTGTCCGCGGGCAGCAGGACGATGAAGGTGGTGCCCTTGCCGACGGTGGACTCGATGTCCATGGTGCCGCGATGCCGCTTGACGATGCCGTACACCATCGGCAGGCCGAGGCCGGTCCCCCGCTCGCCCTTGGTGGAGAAGAAGGGCTCGAGGCAGCGGCGGCGCACGTCCTCGGTCATGCCGGTGCCGGTATCGCTCACCTCGAGGAACACCTGGGGCACTCGCGGAGCCATCGGGGTCTCCTCGCTCGCGGAGGCCTCGCGCATCCCGGTGCGGATGCGAATCAGGCCGCCTTCGGGCATGGCGTCCACCGCGTTGAAGATGAGGTTGGCGAGCATCTCGCGCATCTCCGACTCGCTGCCCAGGACGCGGGGCACTGGCCGCATGTCGGCCTCCACCAGGATCGTCCGGCCGCTGCCGAGCGCTTCGTCGCGCCAGCGGGGACGGGTGAGGGCCACCGCCTGCTCCACCATCTGGTTGAGCGAGAGCGGGCGGTAGGTCTCGCCCTCCTCGCGCTTGCGGTAGAACTCGCGGAGCCGGCTCACCACGCTCGCCGCGTCCTCCACTCCGGTCATGATCAGCTTGAGGTATCGCGTGGACTTGGCCGAGTCCTGGAGGATCTCCGGGTGCTCGAGCAGCATCTCGGCGTAGCCGGAGATCGGCACCAGCGCGTTGTTGAAGTCATGGGCCAGGCCGCTCGCCATCTTGCCGACCGCGTTGAGCCGCTCCTGCTCGATGATGTGCCGCTGGGTGCGGTGCAGTTCGATGGCCACCGCCGCCTGCTTGGCGATGCCGTCGGCCAGGCGCAGGTCGTCCAGCGAGAAGGCGTGGGCGTCGCGCACCCAGGAGATGGCGAAGATGCCCAGGAGCTCGTCGCTGACCTGGACCGGCTGGATCAAGAGCGACGCCTGGGGCAGGAGCTTGAGCGCGGCCTGGTTGAAGCGCGGGTCCGTCTTGCTGTTGCTCGAGTGGAGCGCGGTCCGCAGGCGCTTCACGAGGTCGATCAGCGGGTCTTCGGGGGCCAGGGGCAGGCCCGAGAGCGGCTCGCGCAGATCGCGCGGCACGTGGTAGCCCGCGAGGGGGATGAAGCGATCGCCGCCGCCCGTCACGCACCACGCCACCCCGGTGTCGGCGCCGAGGATCCGCACCATTTCCCGAGTCGTCCGGCGGATGGCCTCGGGGAGATCGGGGGCCGAGCCGATGGCCTGGCTGACCGCGAGCAGCGTCTCGGTCTGTTGCAGGCGCTGCTGGATCTCGTCGTAGAGCCTTGCCTTCTCGAGCGCCACCGCGGCCTGGGCGGCCAGCGTGGTCGCGAGCCGGATCTCCTCCTCGGTGAACACGTGGAGCGTCTTGAGGTGGTCCAGGATGAGCACGCCCGCGGTACGGCCCTGGTGGATCAGCGGCACCACCAGCGCGGACTTGGCCTGGAAGAGCCCGACCCAGCCCTGCGGCACGCGTGGATCGCTGCCCGGGTCGGAGATGACCACCGGCTCCTGGCGCCGCACCGCCTCGAGCAGAAACGACGGCATCTCCTCGAGCGCGAGCGCGCGGAGGGCCTCGGAACCGTCCGCTCCTCGGGCCGCGCCCGCGCGGTCGGCGAGCTGCGAGCTGACCGGGACCATCAGCTGGCCCGACTTGTCGCGCAGGAAGATGGAGCATCGGTCTACTCGGCAAGCGCGCGCCGCGCCGTGCGCGATGACCTCGAACAGGGCCTTCTGCTCGATCGCCGAGCCTATGGCCTCGGTCACCTCGAGCATCCGATCGGTCTCCTCGGCCCGCTGCTTCACCGCCTTGAGCGCGTCGCGGAGCTGCTCGGTGGTTCGCTGCAGCTCCTGGGTGCGCTGCACCGAGCGTTGCGAGGTCGAGCTGGCCTCGGCCATCGTGCGACGGTGGCTGCGCCAGGCGGCGGGGAGCAGGATCAGGCAGAGGATCCCTCCGGTGCCGAGGGCGATGTTCCAGGCGAGCAGGCTCCACCGCTCGTGCGCTTGGTCCATGCGCAGCGGCGCCTGGGAGAGCTCGACGACGCCGACCACGCGCGCGGCGCCCGAACCATAGACGGGGACGAAGAGATCGGCCACGTTGGGCGAGACGAAGCTCTGGGCCTGCACGTTCGGCGCGGCCACCGAGGAGAACCGGACCGCCACCCGGCCGCTCATGGCGTCACGCAGCTCCTGGCCCTCGGCGCGCTGGCCGATCAGCCCGGACTGTACCGCCCAGACCACGGTGCCCTGCGGGTCCCAGACCTTGATGTTGACGACGCCGGGCAGCTCTCGCACGAAGCGCGCGCTTTCCTCGGCCCAGCGCTTGGGGCTGCGCGCGCTCTGGCCCGCGAGCAGCTCGGGTAGCCCGCTCCGGTCCACTGCTCGCTGGGCGACCGCGGCGGTCTCGGTCCACTCCGGCTCGGAGACCGCCAGCTCGAGGAGCCACGACAGGCCGATCCCGAGTGCGCCGGTGAAGGCCAGAATCCCGATCAGCCGCACCACGAGGGTGCGAGCGAGTCCGCGCAGGGTCAGCCGAGCCACGAGGGACTCCGGTTCCGTTCGTCCGCGCCGAGGCTCGCGAGGAGCTCGGGAACCCGGTCCGCCGAGACCGGCCGCGCGAAGAAGTAGCCCTGACCCTGGTCGCAGCCGACGGCGCGGAGCTGGACGAGCTGCTCCTGCGTCTCGATGCCTTCCGCGGTGACCGTGATGCCGAGGCTGTGCGCGAGGCCAGCCACCGCGCGGATGATCGCGGTGTCCTCCGTTTCGTAACCCACGCCCTTGACGAGCGAGCGATCGATCTTGAGACAATCCACCGGCAGGCGCTTCAGGTAGGAGAGCGAGGCGTAGCCGGTGCCGAAGTCGTCGATGGCCAGGCGCACGCCTATGGCTTTGAGGGCATTGAGCCGATCGAACATCCGCGGGTCGTCGCGCAT
>Ga0114129_10016179_pt1 | contig 10615 bp, 8 predicted proteins | sample RhiMetdeltSRZDD1_FD_80071 | JGI IMG/M metagenome (GOLD analysis project Ga0114129, IMG submission 80071) | Populus rhizosphere microbial communities from Tennessee, USA - Rhizosphere MetaG P. deltoides SRZDD1 (version 2) (version 2) | ecosystem: Host-associated > Plants > Roots > Rhizosphere >... | reverse complement strand
TGTACAACGAGCAAAGATACCTGGAGGCTTTGCGTCGTCGCCGGTCTAGACTTGCGGTTGTAATAGCCGATCGCAGTTGAGACCGATAGAAGCGTTGACAAAAAACCTCAGATGTCTCTGTGGAGCCGTCTCAAACTCAATGTTCGTAGTACGGCCTTCAAGCGGAAGTTCGTAGTTCGTGCATTCTTTGGCGGCAAACTACGCGCTCTCATCATACGAACTTCCGCCTGAAGGCCGTACTACGAACGTTTTGTGGGCGGCCACGGAGAGGGCCGCCCGCACAGGTTTTCATCTTTTTTCTGACTGACAATTTATTCGCTTAGCCGTCAGACCTTCGGCGAGGTTTCTTCCGGCGCTCGCCGACGCGAGTCGTCAACACCGGGCGTTCAGACTTCCGGTCCGCGTCGCGCCGCTCTCGTTTGCGGCGATCGGACACAGACTGCTTATCCCTTCCATTGTTCGATACAGTTCTTCTCTTTTCCATTAGTGGGACTGTGGGAGCGGATACAAATTGCAACTCAGGTGTCAGCGATCGGCTAGCCGGTAGCGCTATTAGACTCACGTCTGTGAACAAGCACCGGCGTGTTCAGATCGTAGAACCACCAGACGAGCCTTCGCCGCCCGACCCTTCGGATGGCGAATGAGAGGGCGATCCGCCAGCCGCAGCACCTTCGCCAGCCGCTGAGCCCGCGCTCTCTCCAACCGCGGCGGGTTGAGCCCCTGCCGGTAACGGCATGGTAGGAGCACTTTCCGCTGCGCTTGGGGCCTCGGTGAAATACTCTTTCAGCTCCTTGCCCGGCTTGAAGTAAGGGACGCGCTTGGCTGGAACATCAACCGGTTCGCCGGTCTTGGGATTGCGGCCTCGGCGCGGGCCTCGTTCGCGAGTGCGGAAGCTGCCGAAACCGCGCAGCTCGACTTTTTCGCCTTTGTGCAACGCCCCGATTATCGAGTCGAAGACTGTCTCGACTATCACTTCGGCATCGCGCTTATTCAACTCGGCGGCCCGTGCGACTTCCTCAACAAGTTCTGCCTTAGTCATCTTTCTCCTGTAAGCCGCAAGCAACAGCGGCATTTTTTTGTTCTATTATCATCCCGCGTGATTCCTCGAAGGAATAGGTGCAACACGCGGAGCCCATCAATCCCAGATCGTTCAAAGCTACTTCAATTCAGTGATGCTAAGACTATAGGGGTTAATATGCCGTAAAGCACGCTCAAGTATCTACAGCAAAAAGGCAGAAATCAAGTCCTTCCGAGAACTTCTGCAACCAGATCAACGAAATCGCGCCGTTCGCTCCTTCATTCCCATGCGGCCGGTTTGACATCGCTTCTTTATGACCTCTAGAATTTTCGTTTGCTGCTCGACGGACGCTGGCAGCCAATGAAGCGGGAGGCTTAGAATCTGTTTCATCAAATCTACCAATGACGACCCTCACCACAAGCGCAGACCCGGAAGCTGCAGCAGACACACTATCGAAGTCGTTCATCACTCGTTACGTTGAGAAGGTAGTCCTTCCGAACGGACTCACGGTGCTGACAAAAGAGCTGCACGATAAGCCGGTCGTCGCGACGATGATCTGGTACCGGGTCGGATCGCGCAATGAAGAATTCGGGCAGACGGGTAAGTCTCACTTCCTCGAGCACATGCTTTTCAAAGGCACCGACCGGTACCAGAAGGGCGACATCGACTTGATTACTCATCTGAACGGCGGCGCTAACAACGCCTTCACCTGGCTGGACTTCACAGCCTACTATTTCACGTTCGCGTCCGACCGCTGGCAAGCCGCCCTTGAGATCGAAGCGAGCCGGATGCGTAACACGACATTTGCCGAAGACGAGTTCGCTTCCGAAAAGCGGGTCGTCGAAGAAGAGTTACGCATTGGACTCGACGGTCCCTGGGAGGCGCTCGAAAACGAGGTCTGGGCTACAGCGTTCCGCCAGCATCCCTATCATTGGCCCACCGTGGGATGGCTTGAAGACCTGGAAGCGGCTTCGGGAGCCGATATGAAGGCTTACTACGACAAGTGGTATCACCCGCGCAACGCGACGCTGGTAATCGTGGGCGACTTCGACCGGCGTGAAGCGCTTCAGATAGTCGAAGATCTCTTTGGAGGGGTGCCGCCCGGTCCGGAAGCCGCGCCGCTGCATATTGTTGAACCGCCTCAACGGGGTGAGAAGCGTCTTGTCATAAAAAAAGAGACCCCCGTGGAACGCTTGCTGATAGGCTATCACGCGCCGCCTGTTGCACACTCTGACTCTTATGCTCTAAAGGTTGCGGAGACTCTCCTGGCTACCGGCAAGACTTCACGGCTCTATCGACGCCTGGTCGAACGAGACCAGTCCGTCACCAAAGCGGACGCGAGCTATCACGATCATATCGATCCGTCGCTGTTCTACTTTCAACACGAGTTGAAGCCGGGTTTCAGGCTTTGCGACGTCGAGAGCGCGACCTACGAAGAAATCGATCGGCTGAAACGCGGGGACATCTCGACGACCGAGATCGAAAAGGCCAGGCGGCAGATTGAGGCATCTCTGGTGTTGAGCAGCGAGGAGCCGCTGCAGCAAGCTATCTTGCTGGGCCAATACGAGACGATTGCCGGTGACGAACGCATAGCCCGGGACTCACGCGGCTATCATTACCTGGACATGCTGTTCGAGCGTATCGCCGCCGTTACCATCGAAGACGTTGCGGCCGCGTCCCAAGAGTATTTCACTGAAGAGAACCGGACGGTTGGCTACCTTATGAAGGAAGAGCGCGTCGGAGAGGAGCGGGGTTGTGCAGTATAGCCAGAAACTCGGCGCGCGCCCGAAGCTTGACGTCGAGCGCGTCGAGATGCCCAGCGGGTTAGTTCTCTTGCTTTCACAGAATCGCTCAATTCCGTCAGTCTCGATTAACGCGATCGTGCTGGCCGGATCGCGATTCGAAGCTGACGAGAAGGCAGGATTAGCCGCGCTTGTGGGCGAGCTTTTGGACGAGGGCACAACTACTCGGACCTCGGACGAGATCGCTGAGACGATCGAGGCTACAGGAGGACAGCTCGCGACTTTTGGCGATTATCAATCAAGCGGCGTTGTTGTTACGCTGCTTTCCAAGGACGTCGAGCTTGGTTTGATCATCACATCCGACCTGTTGACGAACGCGACATTCCCGGAAGAAAAGGTTCAGCTTCATATCGAGCGCCGCGTCGCTCAGATCAAAGCCCGCCTCGATATGCCGCGCACCCAGGCTTCGGACATCTTCAATGAGATCGTATTCGCGGCCACGCCGCAGCATCACCCACCCATAGGTTACGAAGACACGGTAAAGAAGCTGAGCCGAGCAGACATGGAAAGCTTCTATCGCCGCTATTACGTTCCTCAGAACACGTTGCTGGCGGTAGTGGGTGACATCGACAGGTCCGAGGTGAAGAGAAAAATCGAGGCGACGATCGCCAAATGGGAGCGCGCACCGAAGTTCGAGTCGCCGAGACCGCCGCGACCGCATCGCCAGATCTACCCGATCGAAAAGTTCGTCACGGCATCCAAAGAACAACTCAACATCATCATTGGCCATGTAGGGATCGAGCGAACCAACCCGGATTACTACTCGTTGCTGGTGATGGACACGATTCTCGGCTCGAGCCCCGGCTTCACGTCGCGGATTCCCCGAGTTCTTCGTGATGAGCAAGGCCTCGCTTATACAACCTTCAGCAATATTACATCGAGCGCCGGGCTGGATCCCGGCCGGTTCATCGCGTACATAGGCACGGCCCCGGAGAATTTGGACCGCGCGATTTCGGGTCTAAGACGCGAGATCGCTCGTATCGTTGAAGAGCCGGTTACTACCGAAGAGCTCGAGGTCGCGAAGTCATATCTGACCGGCAGTTTCGTGTTTCGGTTCCAAAAGAACTCGCAGATCGCGCAGTTCCTGCTCGAAGCAGAGGTCTATGGACTCGGTTTCGATTACCTCGAGAAGTTCCCTGAGTTGATCCGAGCGGTGACTGTCGAAGACATAACGCGCGTGGCGCGCGAATACATAGATCCGCAAAACTTGACTACGGTAGTCGTCGGGCCGCTCGATGATCGCGGGAAGATCATCAAAGCGGCATAGACTTTAGTCTGTCTTCGTTTGATGTATGCGAATCACCAGCAACACAGACTAAAGTCTGTGCTACGGAGAAGGAGTTTCATGAGACACCAATCATTCAAACGAGCCCTTGCGCTGCTGATGCTTGCGGCGCTCGTGCTCGCGTCCGCCGCCGGGGCTGCTAATCTACCGTTACCGACGGCTGAGGCAACGTCGAGCATCACCGCGCGCGATCTGAAAACGCATTTGAGTTTTCTCGCGTCCGAAGAGTTAGGCGGGCGGTACACGCTTAGCCCATCCAACCGTATAGCCGCGCGATATCTGGCTTCGCAGCTTGAATCTTACGGCTATCGCGGCGGCGCTCGTGACGGCTCGTTTTTTCAGAGAGTGCCTCTTAGCTATCGAACCGTCGATCTCGCGGCCAGTCGCATCACGCTCTCGAGCGGAGCGTCGAAGCGCGAGTTCAATTACGCCGACTCCTTTTTAGCCGACGTCCCAACGAACATAGGGATCAGCGGCGGTCTTGTCTTCGTCGGATATGGAATCTCATCGCCAAAGAATAACTACGATGATTACGCAGGTCTTAACGTGAAAGGCAAGATCGTCGTGATGATAAGCGGCATGCCCGAGCTGCTCAAGAACGTTAGGCTGAGCGACGACGAACAGCCCGATACTGCGGCGCTCAAGCGAGGAGCAATCGGAACAATCAAGATTGCCGACGCTCAAACGATTCTTATCTGGGACCAGATGAAGACGTGGCTTGGAGGTCAGCAACAGCTCGGCTTGCCCCGTAAGACCACGTCCCTGGGAAAGGCCTTGCCGGGGATTGTCGCCGGGCCCGAGCTGATAAAAGCGATCGCGAAGGCGATGGGCAAAGAGAGCTCTGAACTGACGGCGGCATCCGACAAGCTGAAACCGGGCGAGCTGACTGCGACCGCCGAGATCAAGCTTCGCGTTGAAACGAAAGAAGCGCCTCAGGCTCAAAACGTGGTTGGAATCCTGGACGGGGCCGATCCTAAGCTCAAAGACGAGTATGTCGTATTCAGCGCGCATTACGATCACTTGAAGACAACCGATAAGGGTGAGGTGTATCCCGGCGCAGACGACGACGGCTCAGGAACGGTATCGGTGCTCGAAATCGCGCAAGCGTTCTCGTTGGGTCCGCGGCCGCCACGCTCAATACTGATCGTCTTCCATACCGGCGAGGAGCTGGGTCTGTTCGGCTCCGAATACAACACCGACTACGAACCTGTTGTCCCGCTTCAAAAGCTAATAGCAGATTTCAACATCGACATGGTTGGCCGCAGCCGGCCGGCGGGCGACGATGATCCCCGAGATGCTCACTTGACGGACAAGGATTCTATTTACATCATTGGCGCCGACAAGCTTTCGACTGAGTTGAACAAGCTCAACGAGCAAACCAACCTGGATACGGCTGGCTTGAAGTTCAATTACACCTACAACGACGACAGGCATCCCGACCGGTTCTACTATCGCTCGGACCACTACAACTACGCCAAACACGGGATACCGATCATTTTTTATTTCACGGGTGTGCATCGCGATTACCACAGGCCAACCGACGTCGTTGAGAAGATTGATTTCGAAAAGATGGAACGGATCGACAGAATGATCTTCGCAACCGGCTGGCGAGTTGCGAACCTTGATCATCGTTTGGTAGTGGATAAGCGACCGTAACAAAACCAGAGTCCATTTCACGGTGTGCTATAATCCGGCTAATTTTGTAGGCTCACGGAGGAGTTATGATCAGGGCGCGAATCGCTTGTATTAGTTTGACGCTTGCGATTCTGTTCGCACCTTCAACTCCGTCGTCGGCGCAGGATCAGGAGTCAATCTTCGAACGCATCAAGCGCGAACACGAGTGGGTCGAAAAGGAGGAGCTGCATCACAAGAGCCCTCCCGCGCCCTTGCTGGTCGCGTCCTCGGTCGAGTCACAGGCGATCGATGTTAAGCACTATCGATTGCAGATTCAGCTCGTGCCGGAAGCTCCCAGCATATCGGGCGCGGTCACAATCTCAGGACAGACTACCGGACCCGTCAGCGCGATCACCATCGATGCGCAGCCAAATCTGATCATCGATACGCTGAAACTCGATGGTGTGCAGAAGAATTTCAGTCGAACAAGCAGCAGTCTGTTGATAGGGTCCGATCCTCTGCCGGCCGGAAGATCCTTCAATATCGACATCGAATATCACGGCGTGCCAGTGATCTCGAACAGTCTCGGTGGCGGGATGCTCGTCGCCAAACACGGACCAGACGGGTCGCTAGCCATTGCGAATCTGAGCGAGCCTTTCGCCGCTCCGACCTGGTGGCCCTGCATCGATAACCCGACCGACAAGGCTACGGCTGAAGTCGAAATCACGGTGCCTCAAGGCTACCGTGCGGCGTCGAACGGCGTGCTCGACAAGGTTCAGTTGAACGCGGATCGCTCCCGGACTCACTTCTGGCGAGAAGACTCGCCGCTGTCGACCTATCTGGTATCGGTTGCGGCTGCGAACTACGAACGGTTCGAAGATAGTTACACTGCGCTCGACGGTGTTACGACAATGCCGCTGGTCTACTACGTCTATCCGGAGCACCTCGACCTCGCGCGGCTGAAGTTCTCAGTGACACGCCCAGCGATGCAAATCTTCGCCGGGCTGTTCGGCGAATATCCATTCTTAAGCGAGAAGTATGGAATGGCCGAATTCCCGTTCGGCGGGGCGATGGAGCATCAAACGATCACGAGCATCAGCGCGAGCCTGGTCGGCTCGCTGACCAGCAGCGGCCAGTCGACAATCGTCCACGAACTGGCGCATCACTGGTGGGGCGACCTGGTGACGATGAGGACCTGGGACGACATCTGGCTCAACGAAGGCTTCGCGACTTATTGCGAGGTGCTGTTCCTCGAGCGCTTCTCGAATCTCGATCCCGGCGAGCTGATGAGCAAGATATACGATGACGGCGTGGTAGACGGAAGGCTCGGTGGGACAGTGACGGCGGAGAATCCCGATAATCCGTTTGACGATCGAGGCGCGATTTACTCGAAGGGCGGATGGGTGCTCCACATGTTGCGGCACGTTCTAGGCGATCAGAGATTCTTCGAAGCGCTGCGCGAGTACCGCGCGCGTCATGCTTTCTCGAATGCTTCGACAAAAGATCTTCAACAAGCGTGCGAGGCCTTTTACGGAGCATCGTTGGACTGGTTCTTCAAGCAATGGATTTACGCGCCAGCCCGCCCGATCTACAAAGTGTCAGCGGACATCGGCCCTGCTGACGCTACCGGCAACTACACAGCGGCGCTAGTGATCAAGCAGAAGCAGCAGCACGAAATCCCAGGCCGCGCGGACCCGGTGTACATTATGCCTCTCGACGTGACGATCCATTACGTGGACGAAACAAGTGAGACGCGCGTGGTGTGGAACGATGCGCGAAAACAGAGATTCACGTTCGCTGTTTCAAAACAGCCGGAGAGCCTCGCGGTTGATGAGGGCCATTGGGTGTTGAAGAAGCTGAAATAAGCACTTCCGGGCGAAGAGAGGTTGTCAGGCTCGCGCTGCTTGAGCCGCTGACACCAAACTACACAAGTCCTGATTCCACGATGGGACTGTGGACTTCGGGCTCCTAACCTCGGACTCCTCTCTCTCTAACGTTAATAAGCGACCTTCCGAACTGACCCGCTCGGAGTGATAAACTGTTCGATATTTTGTCGTACCTCACCCGGGATCGCTTTATTGAAACAGTAGCGGCCCGAGAACCTCGTAACCAGCCCTTCCAAGGCGAGTTTCTCCAGCACGTTTCGGACTTCGTCACGGCGGACGTGTGGTATTGCGTGCGCGATCTCCTCAAGGCTGAGCACTCTGTAGGCGTGGTTCATCCCATAGGCTAAAAGCATTAATCTCAGGCTCTCTGGCGCGATATGATTTCCAAACGTCGCTGCCATCACTTCGATTCCTCCTACTGTACAAATCTGAAACAACCAGTTCCCGCCCGCTCGATTGATGCTCGGCAAGCTTCGCAGCCGCAAAGCACCCTCTAATAAATACTGACGCGACCTTGAGTCGCTTTCATTCATAGAACGTTCATTTGAAAACAACTGTTTCATGCCTGAGGGCCAGGCAATACAACTTGAAACCCGACTCGGCGGGTTGCTAAGATGCTCCCTCCTCGCTACAACGATATGCGGACAGTTGGGTTGAGCAGCACAGCCGGGAGTTCCAATGTCGGAGTTCGTCAAAGTAGCAAACACATCGGATCTGCCTGCCGGACAGTCAATGATCATCGAAGTCGGCGGCCGGTCGATCGCTTTGTTCAACGTTAGCGGGCAATTCTATGCACTCGACAACACCTGTATGCACAGGGGCGGGCCGTTGGGCGAGGGGTTCGTCGATCCGTACAACCTGACCGTTCAGTGTCCGTGGCACGGGTGGGTCTACTGCCTCGCGACCGGGGCGTCGCCAATCGACTCGATGGCTAAAGTGGAAAGGTTTGAAGTACAAGTAGAAGGAGACGAATTGAGAGTTGCGCTGGATTGAGCGCGTGCAAAAAGGAGCCGGATCAATTGAGTTCAAGCACTGAGACGTTCGACGTAACCATCATAGGAGCGGGACCGGGCGGCTACGTTGCCGCGATTCGAGCAGGGCAATTAGGTTTAAAAACCGCGATCATTGAGAAAGACAAGAACCTCGGCGGCACCTGTCTGTTGAGAGGGTGCATTCCAACCAAGTCACTGCTTCACACAGCCGACCTGCTTGACGAGTTCAAGCACGCTAAAGAACACGGCATCCTCGCGAGTGGGATCTCGCTCGATTTTGACCAGGCGCAAAAGCGCAAAGGCAAGGTCGTGTTGAAGCTCTCGAAGGGCGTCGATTTCCTGATGCGCAAGAACAACGTCCGGGTCTTCAAAGGCGCCGCGCACATCGAAGGTCCCGGGCGAATAACTGTGACTGGCGCGGATGGTTCGGCGCAAGGCGTCGAGACCAAGAACATCATCATCGCAACCGGCTCGGTTCCACGTTCGCTGCCAGGCCTTCCAATCGACGGCGAGCTGATAATCACCAGCGACGAGATTCTTGAACTCAAACAGATTCCTAAATCGCTGGTCGTGCTCGGCGCCGGCGCGGTAGGCGTAGAATTCGCATCGATGTTTGCGCGCTTCGGCACCGACGTGACAATCCTCGAGCTTCTGCCGCACTTGCTGCCAATCGAAGACGAAGAGATCAGCGCCGAGCTGGAAAAGTCTTTCAAGAAGCAAGGAATCAAGTGGTTCACCAGCGCGAATTTCAAGTCCGCAGTCGTAGAGAACGGACAAGTACGGGTCGTCGCCACTATCAAAGACGAGGACCGCGAATTCATCACCGAAAAGTTTCTGGTAGCGGTTGGGCGACGCGCGTACACTGACGAGCTCGGGCTTGAAAACACTCGCGTCGAATTGGATCGAGGCTACATCAAAATCGACGATCACATGCGAACGGCTGAGCCTAACGTTTATGCAATCGGCGATGTGATTCCGACGCCGTGGCTCGCGCACGTCGCGTCGGCCGAGGGCATACTCGCAGTGGAAACAATCGCGGGTAAGAATCCGCGGCCAATCAATTACGACCGCGTCCCCGGTTGCACCTACTGTCAGCCCGAAGTGGCAAGCGTGGGTCTTACCGAAGCGAAAGCCCGCGAGCGAGGCTACGATGTCAAGGTCGGCCACTTTCCTATTCCGGTCGTGGCGAAGTCGCAAATATTGGGGGCGGCCGAAGGGATGGTCAAGGTTGTGAGCGACGCGCGTTATGATGAAGTGCTGGGCTTGCACTTGATCGGCCCCCACGCCACCGAGTTGATAGTCGAAGGTTGCGTCGCTCTGCAAATGGAATCGACGGTTGAAGAGTTGATTAATACGATGCACGCGCACCCGACCGTTTCCGAGAGCATGCACGAAGCCTTCGAAGACGTGCATGGAATGGTTATCCATGTTTAGTCCGTAGTCCATGGTCCGTAGTCAGTTGCCCGATTCGGCGTTGACTACGGACCACGGACTACGGACTACGGACGACTTGATGGAACTCGATAAATGCCAACAACTCGATCTGCTCTACTTCATGAGGCTGACTCGCTCGCTTGAGGACAGATTGGACAACCTGTACAAGCAAGGCAAAATCGTCGGCGGACTCTTTCGCAGTCTCGGCCAGGAAGCAACCGCAGTCGGATCGGCTTATGCGCTGGAGAAGAAACAGGGCGATATCTTATCGCCACTAACTCGAGACCTGGGCGCCTTACTGGTGATGGACGCTCAGCCTCGCGAAGTCTTTGCAAGCTACCTCTGGCGAGCTGTGTCCCCGTCGCGCGGGCGTGATCAGAATATTCATATCACCGACTTAAAGCGCGGCTTCATTGGAACAATAAGCCCGCTCGGAACGCTGGTATCGGTTATGAACGGCGTAGTTCTGGCGCGGCGTATGCAGAAAAGAAAGTCCGTGGGGATGGTTTATATCGGCGATGGCGCGACGAGCACCGGCGCCTTTCATGAAGCGGCAAATTTCGCGGCGGTGCAGAATCTGCCCC
>Ga0114129_10016178_pt1 | contig 10615 bp, 10 predicted proteins | sample RhiMetdeltSRZDD1_FD_80071 | JGI IMG/M metagenome (GOLD analysis project Ga0114129, IMG submission 80071) | Populus rhizosphere microbial communities from Tennessee, USA - Rhizosphere MetaG P. deltoides SRZDD1 (version 2) (version 2) | ecosystem: Host-associated > Plants > Roots > Rhizosphere >... | reverse complement strand
TGGCCCGGCAGCACGCCGACCGGGTGGCCCGCGCAGCCTACGAGGTGGCGCTGGCTCGACGCCAGTACGACGCGGTCGATCCCGACAACCGCCTGGTGGCGGCCGAGCTCGAACGCCGCTGGGAGCTCGCCTTGCGGGCCGAAGTGGCGGCGCACGAGGCCGCCGCCCGCTTCGAGGCCGAGCCATCCGAGCCGGACCTTGACCCCACCGTACGCGCCCAGCTTCACGACGTTGGACGACAACTGCCGACCCTTTGGGCGAGTGGGCGGCTGAACCCTGCGCACAAGAAGACGCTGCTGCGCACCCTGATCCGCCGCGTCATTCTGGCTCGGCCCCAACCGGATCGGATCGAGATCAAGGTCGTTTGGGTGAGTGGTGCCTTTTCCGTTCTAGAGGCTCACCCACCGATCCACCGCACGGTCGACCTCAGCGACTACGAGCAACTGACCGCGCGGGTGCTGGCCCTGGCCGCCGATGGCTACCCGGATCCCGAGATCGCGCGACGGCTCACCGCGGAGGGCTTCCGCTCCGCCCGCGACCCCACGGGCGTGCCAGCCCGCTTCGTGGCGAAGGTGCGCTGGGCCCACGGCCAAGCATCCCTCAGCGAGCAGTTCCGACAGCAGGAACAGCTCGACGGGAAGTGGACGATCTGGGGCCTGGCGCGCGCCGTCGGCGTGGATCGCAACTGGATCTACCGCCGCATTGTCCACGGCACGCTGCACAGCGAGCGGCATCCAAGGACCGGCCACCACCTCATCCCCGATGCTCCCGACCTCGTCGCCACCCTCCGGGCTGAGGCAGCCGCAGGCCGACGGCGTCGGGACACCTTAGATGCACCCCGACCGAGGAGGGCATTCTCTTGACAACGTCAAATCCCACCTCGCCATCGCCCTCGGCATCGCCGCCACCGAGGCCGGCTACCGCACCTTCTTCACCACCGCCGCCGACATGGTCCACACGCTCCAGGCGGCCCATCTGGCCGGGACCGTCCTCTAAAAGCTGCGCTCCTACTTGAGCCCTTCGGTCCTGGTCATCGACGAGTTGGGCTACCTCCCGCTCGACCAGCCTTCGGCCCACTGGATCTTCCAGGTCGTCAGCCGCCGGGCTGACAAGGGCTCGATCATCCTGACCTCCAATCGTGGCTTCAGTGACTGGGGCCAGGTCTTCGCCGATCCGGTCGTCGCCAGCGCCATCGTCGATCGCCTGCTCGGGAACGCCGCCGTCCTCAACATCCGCGGCAAGAGCTACCGGATGCGCGCCTACCAGGCCATCGCGGAGGCCCGATGACCAGGACTAACCGCCCCGACATCCCCGTGCGTTACGGCTCGCGTTACGGCTCCACCAACGCGGCCGACACCCGATCCGACCACGCCTGCCCGGTCTGCCAGGCCACCATCACGTCGGCCCGCGCCCGCTACTGTTCCGATGCCTGCAAGCAGCGCGCGTACCGCCGGCGCCAGACCGACAACACCCTGCTCGATCTCGACACCCTGACGGCCGATCTTCGCTTGCGCCAGGTCCTCGTCGCTCAGACCATCTACGAGTGCCCCACCTGCGAGACCCGGCTCCTCGGCGCGCAGCGCTGCCCAGACTGCCACGTCTTCTGCCGTCGCCTCGGTCTTGGCGGTCTCTGCCCACACTGCGACGATCCCGTCACCCTCGCCGATCTGCTCGGCATGGAGGAGGTGCAACGCTGAGACTCTGCTGCTAGAATCTTGCCTGCCTCTCCTGCTCTGCACTATTGGTGATCGTGACTCTGCACTTTTGCTGATCCCCTACACGGCGGCCTCAAGGGGGGCTGTGGCGACGTGGTGGAGGCGGCAGTCAACGTCGCTCAACCCCGCGGCTAGCGCGAGATCAAGCTGTGAGCGGCCAACTGTGACGGGACCGTGGCCGAGTTTGCAGAGCGGCGTAGCATTAGCGCTGGGCGTGAACTCACCCTGACTCGGGAACTGCTGGATGAGGAACGCCAGGCCTCGACCGAGCCACGCCGGCTGCTGGACCATCGGACACACCTTCAGCAGCGAGGCGATCGGATCGTCATCCGGGCATCGCCCGCATCCGCGCCCGCGCCGTGCCGGCCGGCGGCTCGTCCAGGTGGCGGCTCCACAGCCGGTGGCTCCGGAAGTGTCGGACAGGCGTAGGTCCGCGGCGACGCTGGTACCAGGGTGATCGGCTCGCCGTGATGGAGCAGGTCGATTGGCTCTCCAACGAGCAGCTCGTAGCGAGCGTGGTCGGGACCGATGTCGATGCGGAGACGCCGGCCACGGTACAGCAGACGGAAGGAGAGCCTAGTAAGCGGCGCAGGCAGGCGTGGGGAGAAGGCAAGCACGTCACCGTGATCGCGCAGGCCACCGAACCCCCCGACTGCGACAAGCAAGGTGCCGGCCAGCGCGGCCAGGTGGAGCCCGTCGGCGGTGTTACCCGCGAGGTCGTACAGGTCAACGAACGCCGTCTCGCGGAAGTAGTCGTAGGCAAGGTCGAGGTGGCCGACCTCGGCGGCGACGATCGCCTGGATCGACGCCGACAACGACGAGTCGCGGGTGGTGATCACCTCGTAATAGTCAAAGTCACGTCGTTTCTGTTCGAGGGTGAAGTGGTCGCCACAGAGATAGAGGGCAAAGACAAGGTCGGCTTGCTTGATCACCTGGCTCGAGTAGAGGAGGTAGTACGGATAGTGGAGGAGCAGCGGATACTCCTCGGAGCAGGTCGCCTCGAAGTCCCATCGACGGTAGCGGGTGAAGCCTTCCGACTGTGAGGTCACCCCAAGCTCGTCGTCGAAGGGCACGACGATGTTGTCAGCAGCCTCGCGCCACGCATCAGCCTCGTGCGCGTCAACCCCGAGCTCGACCGCTCGTTGCGGGTGCCGGCTCACCACGTCGGCGGCGGCCCGGAGGTTGCGAGCCGCCATCAAGTTGGTGAATACATTGTTGTCGACAATCGCCGTGTACTCGTCGGGGCCGGTCACGCCGTCGATGCGAAAGCCGCCCGCCGCGTCATGGTGCCCAAGGGACCGCCAGAGGCGTGCTGTCTCGACGAGCAGCTCGAATCCGGGTCCGCGCTCAAATTCCTCGTCGCCGGTCGCGGCGACGTAGCGGCGAACCGCGTCGGCGACGTCGGCATTGATGTGGAACGAGGCCGTGCCGGCCGGCCAGTAGCCGGAGCACTCCTCGCCGCGGATCGTCCGCCACGGGAACGTCGCGCCTTCCAATCGCAGCTCGCGCGCCCGCGCCCGCGCCAGGGGGAGCGTCGAGTGGCGCCAGCGCAAGGCGTCACGGGCGGCCCCAGGCGCGGAGTAGGTCAGCACCGGCAGGAGGTAGGTGTCCATGTCCCAGAACGTGTGTCCGTCGTAGCCGCGGCCGGTGAGGCCCTTGGCGGGGATGGCACGCTGCTCGGCCCGGGCGGCAGCCTGCACCACCTGGAAGAGCGCGAAACGCACCGCCTGCTGCAAGCGCAGGTCGCCTTCCACCTCGACGTCGGCCCGGTCCCACACGTCGTCGAGGTAGCTGCGTTGCCCCACCAGGAGCCCCTCCCAGCCGGTTCGCTTGGCCGCCGCCAGGGCTGCGTCGACCTGATCGCGCAACGCCGGCATGGAGCGCTCGCTCGACCAGCCGTAGGCGAGCAGCTTAACCACCTTCAACGTCTGCCCAGGTGTGAGCTCCGTGCTGACCGTGATCCTCGCCAAGTCCGGCTCGCTCTCGGCTGCCGCCACCGTCCCGGCCGGGCCGTCGACCACATGATCGAGACCGGCTGCCATCCGCAATCCGCTGACGCGCGTCCGATGCCCGAGCGCAGCCGCGAGGTTATGATGCGTGTGGTACTCGCCGATGAGCGGGGCGCGCAGCGCCGCCGCTGCACGGGGATCGTCGGTCTGTTCGGGTACGGGCTCGTTGGCGACGAGTGTCGACTGCACGACGATGCGGACGGGGCGATCAAGTGCCTCGACCTCATAGCAGACCGCCGCCACCGCGCGCTGGACAAACGAGACGAGCCGGGTCGAACGGATCCGGACCGACCGACCCGTCGGCGAGGCCCACTCCACCGCCCGTCTCAGGACGCCATCGCGGAAGTCGAGCACCCGCTCGTGGCGCAGGAGTGTGCCGTACCGCACGTCGAACGGCTCGTCGTCGACCAGCAGGCGAATCAGCTTGCCGTTGGTCACGTCGATCAGCGATTGGCCCTCTTCGGGATAGCCATATCCCCGTTCGGCGTACGGCAGCGGCACGGTCTCGAAGAAACCGTTGAGATAGCTGCCGGGGGTGACGTGGGGCTCCCCCTCGTCCAGGTTACCGCGCAGCCCGATGTGCCCGTTCGACAGGGCAAAGATCGACTCCGTTTGAGCCAGCAGGTCGAGACGCAAGGCCGGTTCAGCGACGGCCCACGGGTCCAACGAAAAAACGCTCGGTTCGACCACGGCTACTCCAGCAGTTCACTCAGGTCGGCGACCACCGTGTCGGCGCCGTGTCTACGCAACGCCTCGGCTTGCCCGACGCGGTCAACTCCGATGACCAGCCCGAACGCACCGGCACGTCCCGCTTCGACGCCGGCGACGGCGTCCTCAAACACGGCGCTGTTCGCGGGGGCGACGCCCAGCGCGTCGGCCGCGGCAAGGAACATGTCGGGGGCCGGCTTCCCGCGCAGGTGGGCCTCCTCGGCGACGATGCCGTCGATGCGCACCTCGAATAGGCCCTCGATCCCGGCCGCAGCCAACACCTGCCGGCAGTTCGTACTCGCCGAGACGACCGCCCGCCGCAGCCCGGCGTCACGTGCCGCCTCCACGAACCGTACCGACCCCTCGTACACCTCGACACCACCTCGTCCGATGAGCTTAAGCACGAGGTCGTTCTTGCGTGTCCCCAGACCACGCACGGTCGATGCCGTCGGCGGGTCGTCGGCCGAACCCTCTGGCACCGCGATCCCTCGCGACGCTAGAAACGCCCGCACACCGTCCTCTCGCAGCCGGCCGTCGACGTGTTCGGCGTAGTCTGTCGCGATCTCGAAGGGACGGAATGGCTCGCCGGTCTGGCGGGAGCGATTCGACAAGAATCCGTCGAACATCTCCTTCCAGGCTGCCGCGTGCACCCGCGCCGTCCGGGTGAGGACGCCGTCGAGATCGAATAGGCAGGCCGCGATGCTGTTGGGCAGCACCGGGACGAGCGACGTGCGGTGTGGGCGCGAGCAAGGTCGCATGCAGGGCCCCCTGTGGAGTCAACGATAGACGCGATGATCGGGCTCGGCGAGGCCGCCCCTCTAAGGTCGTCCGGCAACTCATTGACTGCTGTGGGCTCTGGGCCGCTGATTGTGGGATGGATTCTGACACATTTCCCTCTTGTATAGGGAATCACGAACGGAAACTGCCGCGTGTGAAGATGGTGCGCGAACACCCCGGCGCGGCGCTCACCCGGCCGCAGGTTCCGTGGCGCGAACTGGTAGGCGGGTACTCGCGCACCGGGCTCGACGTCATAGCTGATCCGCTCGCAGACAATGTCGCCCAGGTCGACTCGCTCCTCGGCCTGCGCCCTCAGCGGCGTAGACTTCGGCCACCGACCCATGAGCCCAACCATGATCTCGCGAATGAAACCCATGCATATCGAGTATGCCGTGGGGAACCGCCGAATCATTGTGGCCCAGCCCGGGCGACCTTAAGTCCGCGTTCGGCAAGAACCGTCCGGACGGCGCAACACAGCGAAAACCTGCCTTGTGGTGGCCAGAAATGCCCCTGCCGCCGACGCCCGCGGGGTGTTCTGGCGGCCGCCCTCGTCCTCATGGCGTGTGTTGCTCCTGGAACGACAAGTCACCGGAAGCGAGTAGGGAGCGAGGCTGCGACGACGGTCGCATCGCTGAGTCTGCTGATGAATGCTGTGTCGCTCGGCCTGGACCTGCACGACTGACAGACACCGCGCCGAGCGAGACGACGACGCTGGTGAAAACGAGAAGCTCGCTACGCTGAAGTGTCAACGACAAAACGACGAAGCAGGTGATTGTGATCGAGCGATGACCGCCTACACGCCGCTGAAACTCGAACCCTGGTGTCAGCCTCAATGAGGCGCTGTTCCCGGTGGGCGGACGCGACGATGGCATCAACCGAGCGCTTCCGGTAGCGCCCAGTCATCGTCAGGATCTCGGCATGCAGCAGGATGCCATTCAATGCATCCAACAGCTCGTGGCCGACCATGGACAGGACCTCGCGCCGTGTGCGCTCGCGTTCGTCGTGCAGGCGACGGCGGTTGGTGATGTCCCGCAATCCGACCCTGACGGCGACTCCGGTCGGCAAAGTCACGGTCGCCACGGCCGCATCCACCGGCACCAACCCGCCGTCTCTCCTGCGCATCTCCAGCTCACCGTGCCAGGCCCCATCACGCTGGAGACTCGCCATGATGGCGCCGAGCTGCTCCGTGTCGCGAGCAACCAGATCGTCCAGGCGTACGTGGCCGATCTCGTGGCGTCCGTAGCCGAGCAGCTCGTGCGCCGCCGGATTGGCATCCGCGAGCCGACGATCGGGGTCGAAGAGGACGATCGCATCGACCGCGGCGTCGAACAGTCGTCGATAGGGGCAGTCGGCAGCCTCGGACCCGACGAGCAAGAGGGAACGATGGTCGGCCTCCGCGCCGGTGACCGCGGCGCCGTACGGCGCCGCCCGGCGCTCTAGCCGAGACCCGTCCTCGGGAACGCCCGGCGGCGACTCGGCCTCGCCGCTCCGTCGCATGAGCCAGTGCAGGCCGGCCACCGCACCCGCGGGACCACGAGCAGCGGAGGCGGTCACGAGCGCGGGGAAGGCGCCGCCCCGGGCTCCAACACTCGCTTTGTACTCGAGCGTGCTCGGGGCCGTCCTCGCGAGTCGCACGAACTCGGTGGAGAGCTCCTCCCGCGCCGACCGTTCCGCGACGAACACGATCAGCGATTCGCCGATAAGCGAATCGACTGGGACGCCGAGCAGGTCGGCGGCGGCACGATTCGCCTGCTCGATCACCCCGGCCGAATCCGTCATCAGGATAGCGACGGGGACCAACTCGAACAGGTCCCAATACTGCTGAGGCTCGGTCTCACGAACCGCCTGCTGCTCCTGAAGCGCCGTCTGCTGTGCAGAGAGTTGGCTCTCAGACGCGAGCAGGTCGCCCAGCAGATCGTGGAGCCGTGCAACGCTCGCCGCAACTCCCCCACGGTCGTGTGGATCGATGCTTCGGAAGCGGTCTCGGACATCGACGATCTGGGCGCTGGAGACATCGATTCGTCGGGCCAGGTCGTCGACGTTCATCGCTGTCTCTCTCGCTGTCACACTCCTAGCGGGTGGCAAAGTCGTGCACGCCATTCACTTCTGCCCCATTCGGAAACGGCCCGCGGCGGCCATCGGGACAGTCGCGTCGGGACCCCGTCGCGCTCGTTCAGCGGATTTAGGAGCGTCCGACTGGCTGCGTCATGAGTAGCGTGTTACTCCGCATCGCCGGTGGTATCGACGTTCGAGCGTGCCGGGGCCTCCGGCAGCATGAGCCCGCCCGGGCCGCAGTCCAGCGCTGCGAGGAGGCGCGGTCGGGCCACGTCCCCGCAGCGCGGCAACGGCTGCTGAGGCCAGGGTAGTGGAGACGGCCATCCCCCGCATTCCCCGTGGCGAGGTATTTTGGGCTAACTCCCCCACCTCGAGAGTCAGGCGAGTCGCCGTGTCCGGCGTGCCTCGGCTCGGAGGACCCCGAGGGCGTAGGCGCGGATCACAGCGTCTCGTCGGCCCTTTGCCTGGAGCTTGCCGTAGATGTTTACGGCGTGCTTCTTCACCGTCTCCTCGGCGATGCTCAACAGCCGCGCGATCTCCCTGTTGATGTGGTGCTCGTCCATCAGTTACAGCACGTCGAGGTCGCGCCAGGTCAGCGCCTCGGCAAGGTTCGGCGCGGCGCGGTCCCCGATCGACGCGATGGACGCCCGCCGATTGGACTGCGCCCGGCACGCGTCGAGCACCCGCACTCCCCCCTCGGCAGGCCGCTGCGGCCCGCCAGGTCAATCAGCAGGCCGGTCAGCGATGGCCCAAGATCGACGAATGCCCGGGTGAACCGTCCCGGTTCGGCGATCTCCAAGGCCTGCGCGATCGAACTGACGGCCCGGCTGATCTCGCCGCGCGCCCGCTCGACCAGGGCACGCAGCGCCAGCCCCTGCACGAGCGAGGCGGTCACATGCCGCGCTTCAGCCGCCTCGATCTCGCGGTCCACCGCGGGCGACCTCTCGCCGAGGTCCTCAGACGCGGCCCGGGCCACGAAGACGCGGGCGCGGGTGAGCAATGGATCCTCGAGGTCGAACCCCGTGATGCCTCGGCGGATGAGCGTGACCCCCGCCAGCCAGTGGTAGGCCCCGTCTGGGTCATCCGAGGCGAGTGCCAGGCGCGCCATGAACGACCGCAAGCTCTCGATGACGAACGCGTTTCCAGCCTCCTCGACCTGCTCAAGCTCGGCGAGCACGAGGCGCTCAGCCTCGGTGGGCTGCCTCAGGGCGACGAGTGTCTGGGCCAGACCGAGCTTCCCATAGACCGAGCACATGCGATTCGGTTCCCGGCCGAGCGCCAGGACGGCCTCGAAGTGCTCGCCCGCACCGTCGAGATTGTTCCATTCGCATGTGACCCGCCCTGGGCGAAATGCCCCCAGCCGGTCGCCAGTGGCTGCTGGCGCGCGGTGCCGAACGCCACCACCTGCCGGCCGGTGTGGACGGCGGCGGGCAGCCGCCCCGACGAGAGTTCGACGTACAGCTGGGGAATCAGAGATCGAGTGATGTAGTCGGAATGCAGCGCCGCGCTCTGACCGAGGTCGGCGCTGATTCAGGCGAGCGCATCGTCGGTCCGCCCCAGGCACTGCAACGTGATGGCGTAAAGCGCGGAGGCGCCACTGCGGAAATCGTACTGGTCGATGGGGAGCAGGTCGAGCGCGTGCTCGAGACGCGCGAGCGCTTCGTGATCGGCGCCACCCTTCTCATGGAGCACCCACGCGAGTTGCTTCTCGAACTGGCCGCGAGCGATCGGGAGAAAGGCCGGGCTGATGCGTGATGGCTCACTGGTGAGCATTGCATCGACCCGACGCAACAGCGACTCGAGCTCTCGTACCTCGCCTCGGACGCCGAGGGTCCCGCAGCGGGCCAGCAACAACGCTGGATTTGAGTCCACAACCTCATGCGGGAGCCGCCGGATCCACGACTCGAGAATCAATCCCGCCCCGATGCTCCGCTCGGTTACCAAGCAGGTCTCGACCAGAGACGTGACCCGGCCGACGTCGTTTGCGTCGATGGCCTGGGCCGCCGCCTCATCCCACCGCCCGCCGGCGGACGCCAGCGCGGTTACGCCGGGTGAGCGAAGCGAGCTGAGCGCGGCAGTTGGCATTGAGCGGCTCGATGTAGGCGGTGTTGATCACCGCCGTGCCGGCGCCCTGGGTGTGCCGGCGGGCCGCCGCGACAGCGGCCTCGATCCCGTGCACCACCCGCCGTTCGACCTCGACCACCCGCCGCTGCGCGTACCGCTTGACCACCTGGTCGATTAGCAAGCCGACTGGCAGGAGCATGCGGGGACGGCCGGGTTGGCCGGTCCGCTCGGGGACCCGGAACGCTCGCAGGGCCGGCATCGGGTAGCTGAGCAGCCCATCCGTGCACAGCAGGACCGCCTGGTTCGTCCCGCGGACCCAGACTCGTTTGAGCACGGTCCGGATCTGCCGCCGATCGCGGCCTGTGGCTGCTCGATGAAGCCCTTCGCCGGGTACTCGACGGTCCAACGAATCGAACGTGCGGACTCTCCACTTGCTTCTTCACTTCGTAGCGACGAATTGCGACGCCGTTTCCGAACGGAGTGGCCTCGACCAGTTTCAGGTCTTGCGAATCCTGGAAAATACGTGTTCCCTTGTCGCGTGACGCTGGGCAGTCCAGCATCCGGACTTCGTCGACGAGGCCGGCGTCGAGCATGGAGTGCATGAGCATCAAGCTCCCCCACAGCCAGATGTCCTTCCCGCTCCGCTCCTTGAGCTCCCGGATGGTGGCGGCCGGGTCGCGCGTCACGGTCGCGGCGGGAAAGTCGCCCCAGGGGGCGTCATCCAGCTTCGACGAGGCGACGAGCTTGGTGAGGTTGTTGAGCTTTTCGCCGTACTCGCCCTGCTCGTCGGCGCACGGCCAGTAGCCCTTGGCCTGGGCGTAGGTATTCGCGCCGAGCATCATCGTGTCGACCGAATCGATGAACCCCATCACGGTTGCCTTGAAGGCTTTGTTGGTGGTGTCGGAAAAGGGCTCCCCCGACACGAAGCTGAGCCCGCCGTCCTCCTCCGCGGCGATGTTGTCGACGGTCACCCACTGCTGGACGATGAGTTGTCGCATGGCCATCATGTCTTCCTTCGTGTGGTACTGCCCACTGTGGCCGAGTTCACTCTGGGGACGGAGCCGCGCGCGGGTTCTCGACATCCACCGGGACATTTCCTGGCGGACTTCACAGACTCCGTGTGCCGCGGTGGAGTTGAGGCGTGGGTGAGCCACCCAATGCGAGCGACCGCGCGCCGCTCAACCGTGCTGACGCTCGGCGCGCTGTCGGGCCAGCTCCTCGACCGCGCTCGGCTGGTCGACGAACCGCGCGCGTCGGCGGCGTGATGACCTGATTCGTCGGGGTCTG
>Ga0114129_10016177_pt1 | contig 10616 bp, 7 predicted proteins | sample RhiMetdeltSRZDD1_FD_80071 | JGI IMG/M metagenome (GOLD analysis project Ga0114129, IMG submission 80071) | Populus rhizosphere microbial communities from Tennessee, USA - Rhizosphere MetaG P. deltoides SRZDD1 (version 2) (version 2) | ecosystem: Host-associated > Plants > Roots > Rhizosphere >... | reverse complement strand
CCGGCACGATGAAATCGCCGCGGCCCTTCGCGCCCAACTCGCAAGATATAAAGGTCCTACCGGCGTAATGATGGATTCGAGTTCCTGGAAAGTGACAGCCCGTACTCCTGGTTAGCTATCAGCGTAACTCACGAATGTCCGCTTTCGGTCAAAAGCGGACATTCGAACCGCAAAAAGTCATGTCCGCTTTACCCGTAAAAGCAGACATGTGCGGTGCAACTAGCGATGTGCGCTAAGGGCCAATAGCGGACATACGCTAGATCCTCAATCGGCTCCATGCGTAAACACAACCCCGTAATGATATGGCGGAACTTCGACTATCTTTTTTAACTTCAACCCGCCTTTCTCGACAGATGTAATTGTTTCCTCAGGTGACATTCTCAACTCTGTTTTTGGCCCTCGTGGTTCCCCCAGTATGGGCATCTCTTCGCGCGGCCGTTTGTGCCAATTGACGATTACAAAGCTGCCGTCCGGTTTCAGTGTGGTTCTCACAGCTTCCGCCAGTCGAGCGCGGTCAGGAACGCCATGAAACGCGTTTGCCAAGAAAACAAAGTCCGCTGGTGCAGTCAGTTTAGCAATGTCGTAAGCGTCGCCCGGTACGAAATCGCAATTCGATATTCCGTTTTCGGCGAGCCGATGGCGTGCGATCTCCAGCAGGGTCGGGTCGATATCAATCGCAGAAACGTGCCGAGCGACCTTTGCTATTTGAAGGGTGAACCAACCGTCGCCGGAACAAAGGTCAACTACGTTCATGCCTGCACGTAAGCCTACCGCCGCAAGGACGCCCGCAGGATCAGGCCAAAGTGCTTCCCACCACCCGGCGGTTGGCATTTCTGTCCCCTGAAAAAAACCTGCGCGATGATCGGGCATAGCGTCCTCAGCGCGGACAGGTTAAACGGCCAAACCCAACGTGATTGTGTAACACCAATCTGACGAATACATATTGAAGTGCCAAAGGAAAGATTATGGATTGCTGCAATCACTGCCATAGCTCTGACCCCCATCGCGGAAACCCGTCATATCGTCGTGTGCTATGGGCTGTACTGGCGATTAACGCCGCGATGTTTCTGGTCGAGATCGGCGCGGGCCTTGCAGCCGGTTCTGCTTCTCTTCAAGCAGATGCGCTCGATTTTTTTGGTGATGCAGCAAACTACGCGATTAGCCTTTTGGTAGTTGGGATGGCGCTTCGCTATGCGCCAATGCTTACAATCAGATCAAGAGGGCGTTTGGCAAACAGGGCACGGAGATACTCGACAAACGGAGCCTCCGGGTTCACATCGCTGAAACCGGCCGTGACCAGCGAATTCTCAATGATCTCCAGGGGCCACGGTGATTGCCGATCCAGTTCCACGCGGATGGCTTTGGCATATTCGCTCCAAGGTTTGAAATCTCGGCCGAACGAATGAAGCATCAGTATTCGCTTGGGCTCGGCAGCTAAGGCAACTTGGCACGCACACAACGCCAGCAGGCAAAAAATAATTCCTGCCTTTGTGCCGGACCCGACTATTGCCCCGATGAAATCGCGCCGTGGCACTGTCTCCATGCACTCCCCCGTGAAATGGAATACCTTAGCCAAGCTCCAGAACGGCAATCGAGTTGGACCGTGGTCCAATCTGGGAACCCAATGTCCGCTTTGGGTCAAAAGCAGACAAACCACGCCCGGGTTAAAGTCCGGCAATGTCCGCTATTGTCCGAAAGCGGACATTCCCCTGCAGCTCATCGATGTCTGCTATACCCAGGCACGCGACAATGGTCGCGTAATGCTCGTCATCGTGGGGGAGCGTATGGATCGGGCGTTCCCATCGCGATCAAAGGATACTTCTTCACGCTCGCTTCGAATTCGCCGACCATTTTGAGGACCGGCCCGAAGATCCAGCTGTCGGTGATCACCTTGTCCGCCTCCTCGCGCGGGTTCGTATAGAGATTAAACAGCAGCGGTATTGCGAGCTTGATCGGCGGCGAAACCATCGTCTCCTGCTGATAGAAATGCACTTTGAAATTGCGCCACTTCACCGCCTGGAGGCGGTCCGCGCACCAGATCAGAATCCCTTCTCGGGCGGACTTCTCGGTCTTGCCGGTGAAGAAGCCCGACTGATCAACGCCGTCGATCGGTCGATCCTTCGGCACGGCGGCGCCGACAATACTCGCCAGTGTTGGAAACAAATCAACGCCATGAACAATCTCGTCACTAACTCGTCCGGCGGGCACTTTGCCCGGCCAGCGGATCAGGAATGGCACGCGAATGCCGCCTTCCCAGGCTGTAAAGTATTGGCCCCGCCACGGCCCCGCCCAGCCGTCCCATGGCTTGATGAACTCCGGCCCGTTGTCGCTTGCGAAGATCACGAGGGTGTTGTCGCGAATGCCGAGGCGATCCACAGCATCGAGCATCTGCCCGACGTTGTGATCCATCTCGGCAAGCATGTCGGCCCAGTCGCCGTTTCCGGTCTTTCCTGCAAACGCGGGATTCGGCAGCGTCGGCAAGTGCGGCTGCGTGAGAGTGGCGTAGGCGAAGAAAGGCTTTTTCGCCTGCGCTTGCCGCTCCATGAAGGCGATCGAACGCCGGGTGATCTCGGCGTCGATCAGCCGGCGCTGTTCGAGATCGTATACTTTCAACGCACGGCTTTTTTCGCCTTTACGGCCCTCCATGATCCGTTCGGGCGGCATTATGTCGGGAGAGTATCCGGCTGAACCGGGCCACAGCGCCTCGTCGGTTGTACGCGGGATACCGTACCACTCGTCGAATCCCTGGTCGTTGGGCAGGCGGCCATCCTGACTGCCGAGGTGCCATTTTCCATAGAGAGCCGTCGCGTAACCGGCGGCCGACAGCGACTCCGCCATCGACACTTCCCATTGTGTGAGGCCGTCCGCCACGCCGCCAAAAGGTACCGAGTGGGTGCCGGAGCGGATCGCGTAGCGTCCAGTCAATATGCTCGATCGGCTCGGCGTGCACTGCGTCTCCATGTTCATGTTGGTGAGGCGCAGACCCTCGCTTGCGAGTTTGTCTATGCGCGGCGTCGGTGCGCCGCGCGTTGCACCGCCGCCATAGACGCCCAATTCGCCATAACCGAGGTTGTCGACCAGCATGAACAGGATGTTGGGCTTCGACTGCGCCGGTAGAGGCTGCGACTGCGCGAGCGGCATCGGCGCGCCGGCGTCAATTACGGACGCCGCGGCCAGCGTGGTGCCGCCCAGTAGGATGCCGCGGCGGTCCAGAGCACGATCCCATGTGTGTTTTGACATCTTACCCTCTACCGCGACATGCCCCGTCTAAACTTGCTCAAAGTCTGGTAGTGGCCAGGACCGATCGAAGTAGGCCTCGGTGGGCTGGTAGAACCGGAAATACGCAAACCAGTTCTTGCCGGGAATGGTCGGAATCCAGTTCTTGTCGAATCCGGCCGGCGCCTTCGGTCCGCAATAGATGCCCACCGAGCCGTCCGCGTTCTTGCGCAGGTCCATGCGCGAGGAGCGATCGGGAATCTTCTGCTCGTTCAGGATCAGAGCACGCGTATCAACGTCGTAGAGTGTGACCGACCAGAACAGCTTGATCGGCGGATCCGGCGGAACGCGCAGGCGATATGATCTGCCGCCATCCAGCCACTCCCCAGCCTTGTCCTTGTAGGCACTGAGGTAGGCCGATGAAGGTCCGGGCCGCTTGGGCGCCATCGCCGCGCCCGCGCCTACAGCCTCGTAGAACCAGGAGGCGCGTTCGTCGAGCAGGTTCCAGAATGCGTCGGGATCGTCGGCGTCCAGCTGCAGCGCGAAGTCCCAGTGCGCGTCCGACCGATATCTCCCGCCCGCGAAACGGCGATCCGCGGAGTTGGCCTTGGCCATGGCCTCGCCGACCAACGCGGCATCGGTCAGGATTTTCGTTTGACGGGCGTCCGGCTTGAAGGGCTTGCCTTTTTCCAGGCCGAGCGGCCGCAACATTGCATGGAAGAAGATGTCGTGCGGCTCGATCGGCTCACGCTGGATCACATCATTGAGCCGCTGCCAATATTCCATTCCGCGCGGCGGCAGGCCGCTCCATGCATTCGTGTCGACGTCGAGAATCTCCGCCTTCGGCGGATTGGCGCGTTCCGCATAGGGATACATCTGCAACTGCGACAGAGCCTGCTTCGCTTGGTCCGGATTCGCATCGGTCAGTCGCAAACCAAGAAAAATGTTGAAAGTAAGGGACTCACGTACTGTGTAGTCGCCGACATTGTCCGGCACCTTTTGCCCAGGAGCGAGCACGAGGTACGTGCCTGGGGATTCGGTGCCCGGAATAGTCCGTTGCCACGCATCGCTGATCCCGCCTTGCACGCCGCGCAGCGGGATCACCATGACCAGCGGCCCCGCGGAGAGATCGGCGAACCCGAGGTAATAGGGTGTCGTGGCGTTCGCGGTCAGAATGCCGCGCCGGGCTTCGAGGGACAGGATCGCGACGATCTGGCCGTTCTTGGCGCCGAGTTGTTGCGTGACGCCGCGTTGCCATGACGCAAACGACACCGCCGGAACAGACCAGAGGTAGGCCTGGCAGGCCCGCTGAAAATCGCGCTCGTCGTAAAGCTTGTCGATCGTCGCGTCGGTCGGATAGCCGTTGGCGAAATCGTGGGTGAACTCGAGCGTGCCGATGCGCGTCTCGATCTTTTGCGAGCCGTTCTGGCCTGTCGTCGGCTTCGCTTCCTGAGCGTGGCTAGGGTTTGTTATGCCGGCGACCGACAATGCAGCAGGAGCGCTACCCGCCAATAACGAGAGCGTTTCTCGACGATTGGGTCTCATCGCATTGTCCTCCGATCACTGCGCAGCGATCCGCTCGATGTCTGGCAGCATCCATGTCTTGTCGAACAGCGGTTTCTCGGGACCATAGAAGCGGAACAACACCTCGAACTTTCCGCTCGGGCTGGTTGGCACCCAGTTCGGCTCTTTGCCGACCGGCGCCTTGGGACCGAAATAGACATCCACCGAGCCGTCGGCGTTCTTTTGCAGGCCCGGGCTCAGTGACGAGCGGCTGACCGTTTTTTGATCCCGAATAAGCGTGTGAGTTGCGCGGTCGTAGACTGTCGCAGACCAGTACTGCCTCACAGGTACGTTGGCCGGGACGGTCAGGCGATACGACTTGCCGCCGTCGAAGGCTTCGCCATCCTTATCCCTTATGTTCATCAGGTAGAACGAACCAGTCGGACCCTTGGGCGTGAAAAAGGCGAAGCTGAAGACAACTCCGCGAGCGTCAACCGGATATGCATCCGCCGCAGCGTAGCCACTCTGTGCTTCGTTGATGTACTGCTTGTCCGCTGGGAACACCCAACGTCGGTCGGCGAAATATGGTGAGAAGGCGGTTTCGTAGGTGAGTTCTAGGAGCGCGTGGGCTTCACGTGCGCCGGTGTTGAGAAAGCCCTCCGTTTTTGTATTGGGAGCGAACGGCTTGCCCTTCTCAATGCCGATCAACTTCAACTGGTCGATCATCGCCTTGTCGCGTGTGAGCCAAGGCTCCTGCTGCACAAAGCGGTCAAGCGATTGGAAGAAACGGATGTCATAGGGAATGGTCGCGTCGTAAACGACGTTGATCGCATCGACGAAGGTCGTCGCCGCAGGGTTCGCTGCCGTCGATAGCGGATACACCTTGATGCGCTTGCCGTAGTCTACGGCCCAGAAGATGTCGGGGTCGCTGCCGCTTTTCAGGATCGAGCGCAGGAGCGCATAGCCCTGATAGGTGAGCGATGGAAGCGCGATATAGCCGTCAGGTGTTTTGCCAGTGAAGTTCGGCGGTAGGACCACGTACTTGCCGCCCTTGCCAGCGTCAGTGCCCGCAGGACCGACGTCCGCTAGCGGCATCTGCCATGCGTCCATGATGGTGCCAGTAATTGATCCTTCGTCGGCCGGCGGTATCTCGATTACGACCGGCCCGACGTCCTTGGTATTGATGAAGGGCATCAGGTAAATCGCGTCTGGATTGGGCGTGAGAGTCTGGTTCTTCCAATCCGGCAAGCGAGACCAGTAGACGATCTCGTTTGGCTTCCCGCCAAGTCTAAGCATCTCCTGCAGCATGAGGTCATAATTGACCGCTGGCATGGCCCAAATCACGGCCTCGATCGCGCGCCGCTCAATCATGCGACGGTTGAGCTCCTCCGGGGAGAGATTTTGTCCCTGGGCTAGCGCTAAGGTGCAGATCAATGCGAGTCCGACGATGGCAATCTTTTTCATGGTGAGTGGCGCCATAGACCTGCGGTGGTGAAACTGCAAGAAAAACGCAGGCATTAGTCGTCAATAGCCGCAAAGTGCCCAGCTATCACTGCACTCGCAATGCAAAGTCCTTTTGCAGTTGCTGAAGTTCACCGCGCTTGTCAGGACTGAGTTGACTGGCGCCTAGCCTGACCTCGACCTTGTTGAGCGTCCCGCTGAACTTGAACGGCATCTTCGTATCGTACTCGTCGACAACCGGTGTCCCAGTGTCCTCGCCGACGTCGAAGCTCTCGTCGAGCGAAAAGCGGATTGGCTGGGTCAGCTCAATGCGACCCTCGCCCACTTTCTTGCCGTCGACAGTCAGCGTCCCCTGGCCTCCCTTTCCGAGGCCGCCACCGTCGTACGCGAAATCGAAGGCGATGACATGTTTGCCCGGCGCGAGCGCGTCAGCGGCGGCTATCCGATATTTGTACTTCTTTTGGACGGGATACTTGTCGCCGTCCTGGTTGGAGAAGGCGTAGGCGAACATCGGCTTGCCGTCGAGCAAAAGCAAACCCCACCCGCCGAACCGCCCACCCTGAGTGACGATGATGCCGTTGGCGCCACCTTGGGGAACATCGACATCGGCCCTGATTCGGAATGACTTGTTCTTTATGTCTGGGGCATTCGCTTCTGGAATGCGGATCATTCCGGAATAGTAGATGAAGTCCGTGCGTCCAACGTTGAAGCTAGGGCGCAGTGCCGGGTTTGCCCGCTCGGCGAAACTCGAATCAATAGGCAGCACATTGTGCTTGACTGCCTCGATTAAGAATTGCGCCTTTAGTTCTTCAAGCTTCTTGGGATTGTCTTTGGCCAGATTTTTGGATTGGCTGAAGTCCTGTGCCACGTTGTAAAGTTCCCACGGGTAGTCATCCGGGTCGGGTTCAACTCCCGATACCACCCACGGCAATCGCTGCGGTGTCGTGCTGGCCATCCAACCATCTTGATAGAGTCCGCGGTTTGCGACGATCTCGAAGTATTGCGTCGAATGCCGGGACGCAGCTTTCGCGTCCACAAACGTGTAAGCCATGCTGGTGCCTTCCAGCGGCATCTGCGGTGTGCCGTTAAGCACGAGGGGGGCTTGTATGCCGACCTCCTCGAGAATTGTCGGCACGATATCGATAACATGATGAAACTGGGAGCGAATCTCACCTCGACTCTTGATTCGGTTTGACCAACTCACGCACATCCCGTTGCGGGTTCCACCGAAGTGCGACGCAACTTGTTTGGTCCACTGAAACGGCGTGTCCATCGCGTGCGCCCAACCTACAGGATAGTGGTTGTAGGTCTGGTCACTTCCCAGCTTGTCCATCATCGACACCAGGAAGGGCAGTGACTCCGGCTCTGGTGCCGTCTGGCCCACCTCGTTCGTTGTTCCTTGCAGCGTACCCTCGGCACTCGCGCCGTTATCGCCCTCGATGTAAATGACCAGTGTGTTGTCAAGCTGGCCAGACTCTTGCAGACTGTCGAGAATCCGGCCAATTTCATAGTCACTTTGCGCAACCGCGGCAGCATACACTTCCATCATCCGTGCGTAGACTTTCTTCTGATCCGCATTGAGCGAATCCCACGGGGGGATCTCCTTTGGACGCGGCGTCAGAACGGTGTCGGCCGGAACGATGCCCAACCTCTTCTGAGTTGTCAGCGTCTCCTCTCGCTGTTTGTCCCATCCTTGGTCGAACTTCCCTTTGAACTTGACTATCCAGTCCTTGCTCGCATGGTGTGGCGCATGGCCGTTACCCGGAGCGAAATACATAAAGAAGGGCTTGTCCGGCGCGACTGAATGCTGCGTGCGTATCCAGTTGATGGCGCCATCCGCCATGTCGTGGATTAGAATGTAGTTCGGGTCATTCGCGGGGGGCAGAACGGGTTTGCTATTCTCAAACAGTGCTGGGTGCCAGTTGTCAGTGTCGCCTCCGAGGAATCCGTAGAAGTACTCAAATCCCAAACCGCTCGGCCATTGGTCGAAGGGACCTGCAGGACTCTCAAGCCAATCAGGAATTAAATGGTTTTTGCCGAACCAGGACGTGTTGTAGCCGCTGTTGACGAGAATGTTAGCAATCGTTCCGGCGCTCTTCGGAAGAATCGAATTGTAGCCCGGATAACCGGTAGCGAACTCCGAGATATTGCCAAAGCCGACGCTATGGTGATTGCGACCGGTAAGAAGCGCAGCGCGCGTGGGCGAGCAAAGCGCGGTGGTGTGGAAGTTATTGTAGCGCAGGCCGCTTTGAGCGACGCGGTCCAGTGTTGGGGTCGGTATTGGACCGCCAAAGGTGCTAGACGCGCCGAAACCCGTATCGTCAGTCAAGATCAGCAGAATGTTCGGCGCTCCGTTGGGAGCTGTAATCGCTTTGGGAAAGTCCGGTCTGGACTCGCTTGCCTTGCTGCCAATAGCTCCTTCAAATCGCGGCGTGGGGGTCGGGAGTATCACCGAACCACTCAGAGGCGGAGTCGCGCTCTGTGCGAGTGCTGGACTCGATAACCCGACGCAACTGCCCACCGTTGCTGCGATTGTAATAGTTTCAAACAAATGACGCGTGAGATGCATAAAAACTCCTACCAATTCGGCAACCGATGGGAGGATTGTCGGCTGTACTGTGCCGCGATCTTTACGCACGATTATTCAAACAAGAATGTATTGCGGCCAGTTGGACCCTAGTCCAATACCCCGAAACACCCGTGTGAGGCTTGGGCCAGGCTAGGCTTTCGGTGCAGACCTCAGCAAGTGAACCATTTTGACCCATTAGAAATGGAATTAATATCGCAATACGATAAGAGACATTGTCTGGGGGACGACATGTTTCGACTTCCAAAACAGAAAGGCTATCGGCGCGCCATTCGTATTTTCGTCCTCGGGGTGATGGCAATCGCCTGCGGGTTAGTGCCGCGGCCTTCGCGAGCGGATCAAGGCGGTATCGGTTTTTGGCTTCCGGGCACTTTTGGAAGTCTGGCAGCGACACCAATGCAACCCGGACTGTCGATGAGCGCCCTCTAACTGCACTCATTTGTATCGGCTGGCGGCGACGTGGCGGCTTCGCGGGCAATCCGATTCCCAAACCGATCAGCAAACCTGTCGGTCGACCTGAACGCTGAAATCAAAGGGACTGCAGACGTCGTTGCATTCGGCCCGACCTACGTATTCGCAACGCCCATTCTCGGTGGACAGTTTGCCATTACTGCATTGGCAATCGCCGGGCGTCAGCAGGCAACTATCGACGCCACGGTCACCGGCGCGCTGGGGCCGATCGGGTTCGCAGCAGAGCGCAGCATCAGCGACTCTCGGACGGCTTTCGGCGATGTTTTCCTGCAGCCCACGCTGCGCTGGAATCAGGGCGTGAACAATTACATGATTTACGGGATGATGAATTTTCCGGTCGGTGCGTACGATGCATCGCGTCTCGCCAACCTCGGCTTGGGTCACTGGTCGATCGACGGTGGTGGGGGCTACACCTATTTCGATCAGAAGACCGGCTGGGAATTTTCGGCGGTCGCCGGCCTCACGTATAACTTCATCAATCCTTCTCTTGACTATCAAAACGGCATCGACGGACATCTCGATTGGGGAATCTCCAAGTTCATTTCCAAGCAAGTACACATCGGATTGGTCGGCTATGCCTACCAGCAGTTAACCGCAGATAGCGGCGCCGGCGCCACGCTCGGCGATTTCAAATCCCGCGTATTCGCGATCGGCCCACAGATCGGCTACCTCTTTCCCGTGGGTGACATGCAAGGTTATCTCAACCTGAAAGGCTATAAGGAATTTGGTGCAGAACACCGCCCGGAAGGTTGGAACGTGTGGCTTACGTTGGCGATTTCTCCGGCCGAGCGCACAGAAGCGCCCTCAACGCGACGCATGGTCACGAAATAACCGGATGTCCGCTTTGGGCTCAAAAGCAGACATTTCGCATCGCATGCGCCATGTCCGCTTTACCTGTCCCTCCTGAAAATCATATCCGGGCGTTGCAATCCGCACAGAATTGGCGTGGCGACGATCCTTCCGCATCGTTGGACAGCGCGTCGTCGCGGTGCGTCCTTGGCTAATCCCAGGTGCGTGCGGGTTTCGTTGTAGTAGAGCGCGTATAACGTCAGAACCCGGCGCAAATGCCGTTCACCGAAGATCAGAACATGATCCAAGCACTCGCGGCGAAGCGTCCCGATCAGCCGTTCAATATATGGGTTTTGCCAGGGCGACCGCGCTGCGATCGGGCGGTCGCGAATCCCCATCCTTCTCACCCGGTTCGTGAAAGCTTGTCCGTAAGCACCATCATTGTCGCGGATCAGATAGCGCGGTGCCGTATCCCACGGGAATGCCTCGGCGATCTGCTGTGCCAGACGCTCGACTGCGCCACCTCAAATCCGAGCTTAAGCAGCTCACCATGAATGCGCGGCGCTCCCCAAAGCGGGTTCTCGATGCT